>Ga0105239_10000012_pt1 | contig 332279 bp, 278 predicted proteins | sample KBSC44metaG_FD_92761 | JGI IMG/M metagenome (GOLD analysis project Ga0105239, IMG submission 92761) | Corn rhizosphere microbial communities from Kellogg Biological Station, Michigan, USA - KBS C4-4 metaG | ecosystem: Host-associated > Plants > Roots > Rhizosphere > Soil | place: Michigan...
CGCCGATACCGGCTTTGCAAGTCCTAAACTCACCGCCTGGTCAATTTCAATCGGCGCCTTGATAATATTCGGTTGCTGAATTCGGCCTTTTATCAATGATGCAGGTGAATCATATCCCCGGTAACCAGGCAGGCTCCAGAAGTCATGATTGAAATACTGCGGGTCTATGCCAACGATTGACCGATATAGCACCGAAAATCCCTGAATCCCCAGGTTTTTATACCCGAACCAGCTTCTCACAGGGAAACCCATTTTTGTAACTTCTTGAAACACTGACCTTTCTTCATCATTCAGGCCTGCATACATGTCTCCGCTTCCACCCGGTTCAATAGCGTCAACAATTTGAGGGAACTTATCCCTCAAAACAGTCATAGCATACATGCGGACCGTAAATACGTTTGGAATGGCTTCGTCTGACCCCAATACATAAGGGACAATTCCATCCCAGACACCATCTGTGCTTTCAAAGCCACCAACCGTGCGATAAGCACCGCCGCTGCCACCAAAGGCATACCCATAGGGGCGTTTGCCTGCATATATCTGCTTTGCTACCGCGCGAGAAAACTCGGCCGATGCCGCATTTACCCGGTAAGCTGCCAATGAAGGGTCCGATTTGGATGGATTGGTAAAGCTGAAATTTCCTCCCTCGTTTGTTTCAATAAAATAAGCGCCGTTACTAATGCAAAACCCTATTTTGTCTTCCTCACCGGCTCTTCCCTGCGATCCATTTTCGCTATCAGGGAAGGGGGTGATATATTGAAAAAAATGTCCCTGGTATTTTTCTTTTTGCGGGAAATAAAACGAAAACTTTGAACTGGTGCCCGTAAAGCCGCCATGAATATACCTGTGCCTGGCTGGTTTGTCACGCCATTCATCCACATCTATGTATGGCTGTCTGAATAATGTGTCGGCTGTTTTAAATTCCTTCGCCAGTTTCGCACTTTGTATCAAACTATTCTGCGCCCGGGCAAATGAAAAACCGAAAGCAAGCACAGTAAACACGCTTAACTTTAGTTTAGAAGTTGTCATCAAATTTTTGAGCCCCACAACGAGCGATACCCCCAAGCTTAACTTTTTCATTTTAATGAATTAATTTACATTCTGTTTATCTGACAGAATAAAGGTATGTTTGTTACAAGAGAATTCAAATTAATTCTGTTATTTTTACAGAATAGTTTTTATGGCCTACACAGAATTAGATATCATTCAACATCCCGAGAATTATCTCCCTAATATCCAGGTTGATAACGTGATCTTTGGGTATCACGATAAAGAGTTGAAGGTGCTGTTACAGCAGACTGTAGCAACCAGAAAGTGGTCGATCACCGGCGGATACGTTGGCAGAGCAGAATCGATAGAAGAGGCTGCTAACCGCATTGCCTCGTCGAGGACTGGTTTAGAAAATCTCTTTCTTCGGCAGTTCGGAAGTTTTGGTGGTGTCAGCCGTTCGGAAGATCCGGAAAAAAATGCTGCCAATATGAGCGCACTGACTGGCGTTGAGGTTAAAAAAGACTTGTGGATTTTTGACCGGTTCGTATCCCTGGCGTATTATACCTTGACAGACTTTTCGACAGTGAAGATTAAGAAATGGTCACTTGATGCAGATTGCAGATGGTGGCCGGTGAATGAGTTGCCCCCATTGATGTTTGATCATAAGCAAATTATCAGCGAAGCTTTGAAATCGTTACGAATGCATATTTCCTTTTATCCGATTGGCTATGAGTTACTGTCGGATAAGTTTACGCTCCCGGAAATTCATGCACTTTATGAGACTATTTTAGGACGGACTTTTGATGAACGGAACTTTCAGCGAAAGTTATTGTCATCTGGAATAGTTACCAAATTGACTGAGACCAAACGGATCGGTCCTCACCGGGCTCCCTTTCTTTATAAATTTAATAAAGCACAGTATGATCAGGCCTTAGAAAATGGACTTGTTTTAATTTTTTAATAGCGATCAAAGGGTCATTGAATGATATTGATTCTCAACTTGCGAATTTCAGAGAAAAGTAAGGAAATATACTGATTATCAGATGTTTAATATTGTCCTTTTTATTTCCTGTTTTAGCTTATAATAAGCGTGTTCCGTTTTTGATTACTTGACTTTGTGTCCAAATGGACTTTGTTTCGCAAGCAGAATGCTTGCTACATTTTAGGTCGGAATTACGCTGCGCTGAACTTCGACCGGGGGGGGGAAATATAGCGCAGGTCCTGTGGGAACCCTGCAACGACGTAATTGTATTAAATATTGCTACGCAAATAGGCTGCGTAGTGTGGTTTTTCTTTTGTGTAAGTGATTTTCAAAACTTTATTGTTTGGATAAAATCGAACTCATTACATTTAATAACATAAAATTGCTCCCTACATGAATGGACTTCAAGAAATGATTTTAATAGATGAGATTGTTCTACAATCTAAAATTGCGCAACGAGCCGCTGAACGTTTGCGCGCCACACATGAAGATTTCGAACACGTCGAAACATGGTGTTCAATTCAATCTATTCTTGTAGCAGTGGGAAATGTGTCAAAAAATCTTTGGCCTAGCAAGAAATATAAAATACGTGGAGAAAGACTAAGGCAATTACTTAAAGTTGAAAATAACAACTCTCTTTCAAGTCGTAAATTTCGCAATCATTTCGAGCACTATGACGAGCGCATTGACGAATATTTTAGGAACAACGCGCAAGGAGTCTATACTGATTTGGCGATGAACCCTTCTCTAAGAAGCAGAATCTTCGATGATCTGCCTCTTAATACTCATAGGGGTTATAATGCTTTTAATAATACATTAGTTTTTCGCGATGAAACGCTTGACTTAAACGAAGTATTTGTAGCGCTTGAAAATTTAGTCGATAACTGCAAGCCATACTCATTACTCGCTAATTCTACAAGATAGATGAAAACTATCGAATATTGCACTGATCAATAAGACAGCGGGGCTTAATTTGTTGTTCACACAGGATCTGCGAACGTACTTTACGCCACGTGCCGGGGGAGAAGCGTCTCTATCCGTACAGCTTGGCTGTAAACCCGGGCGGGAGCTGCCGGGGGGAAGCCGGAAATACAGCGCAGGACCCGTTGGAGCCTCTGCGACTAAAGAATAAGCGTGATCCGTTTTGGATTAATTGACTTGGTGTCCAAATGGAATCTGTTTCGCAAGCAGAATGCTCGCTACATTTTAGGTCGATGTTACGCTGTGCTAAACTTCGACCAGGTGGGGGCTTTTGCAATTATTTTCAGTTAAGCGTGGACGCTTAACCGGGCGGGGCTGGCTACCAACGATATCTAATCAGACTTGAACCGCTCAATAGTAGGTTCACTCAGTTAGATAATAATCTAATGACAATCGTTTCTTCAACGAATCAAGATGTTTCAAGTAAGGGTGGCAATGGAATATTATATCTTAGTCAATCAAACCTGAATTAAACAGATGTTGAAAGATCAACTTGTCAACAGATGAGCTTTTGTCTTTGTCTTCAAAAGTTAAAAATTCTATCTCCTCAATCTCATTTTTCGGCTGTAACGTTCCTGCATATTCCCCAATGTAACAGGTCATTTTCACTATAACTCCTGCAGTATGACTATGGGCCTGACTTTTAAATACTCCCACGTACCTAATAGTTGAAAGTATAAGTTCAACATTCAGCTCTTCTCTGATTTCTCTGGCAAGTGCCTCCATGTCATTTTCACCTTTCTCTCTTTTTCCCCCTGGAAGATACCAGGTATTTTTACCTGCCGATCTTGAACTTAATACCTTTTTATCTTTAATATAGATTAAAGCAAGCTTATCTATTTCAGTGAATGCTTGTTGATCAATACTTTCTTCATTAACAATTTCCATGGGACGAACATCGGGATTTTATAAAATATGTTTTCAGAAAGTTATAAAATAAATGACAAATTGTAAAATGATTTAATCCTGCTCGGGTATTGTAGAACGCCCTATGTTCGCCTCCGTTACAGCAAAACATATTTATCCCCATATAATTTTGTATATATCAATATGTTTAAATTTGGAACATCCTTCGGGCTATTTTAATTACTTGAATCCCGATATATTCCATATTAACCTGTACCATGCGGCCGCCATGGCAACCCTGTTTTCGGGGCTTACACTTGCGCTGCTTTTAGCATTCGCAAAAAGGGAAGGCCAAACAGCCAACCTGTTTTTAAGTGCCGCTTTAGCTGTAATTGTACTGAAGACCGGCGGGCTTTCATCGGTTCTTTTACCGGCGCTGGGGCCGCTGCTGTATTTTTATGTGCGGCGGATGACCGCACCAAACCTACAATTTGGCCGAAAGGATGTGCTGCACTTTTGCCCTTTGCTGGTTGCGTATTGGATGCCGGGCTGGATGGTGCTAATTTCGGTTGTCATTTATTTATACCTGTCGCACCGGTTGATACAGCATTTTTATAACCGCTTGCAGCCGGTGCTAATGGATAGGCCGCGTTTTGCTTTCCGCCGGTTGGATAAGGCTTTGCACCTGCTCGCCTTGCTTTGCATGTTATGGCTGTTTAATGATGCCCTGAGTTTTACCGTTGCTTTTGTGCTGATTGGCATGGCCGCCGAAGTGATGCTAAAATTGGATAGCAGCACGCAACTGACCACGCCGATAACCGACAGATATGATGCAAGGGAAAAAAGCCGAAGACTAAAGGAAGCCGTAGTGGCAAACCGTTTTTACGAGGATGCCGAGCTGACATTGACCTCGTTGGCTGTAAAGCTAAATATTCACCCGCACGATTTATCGCGGATTATTAATGTGGGGATGGAAAAGAACTTCAGCGACTTTATTAATGAGTTCAGGGTACGCGAAACTGCCCGGAAGATGCAGGACCCGGCCTACGACCGGCTCACACTGCTGGGGATGGCCTGCGAGTCGGGGTTTAATTCCCAAAGAACTTTCAACCGCGTTTTCAAAGAGATGACCGGCAAAACCCCGGTGGAATACAAGAACAGCCTGAAAAAAGAGTTGCCAAATGATAAGTTGGCCATCCCATTACACTTGCCGTCGGTAATATTGCGTTCAGGAAGCCCGCCAGGTTGGGCGCCTCTAAAATTGAATCGCAATTATATGTTTAAAAATTATTTAACAATTGCATGGCGCAACCTTATTAAGAACAAGGTATTGTCGCTGATTAATATCGGTGGTCTTGCAGTGGGTATGGCAGTAGTAATGCTGATCAGTTTGTGGATTTTGGATGAAGTATCATTTGATAAGTATCACGATAATTATCATCGTATAGCGGAGGTGGCACAAAATGTGACCAATAATGGCGAAGTGAAAACCTCGTTCCAGGTACCCTATCCCCTGGCAGCTGCGCTGCGCAAAAACTATGGCAGTGACTTTAAATCTGTAGCAATGTCGACGCTCCCGAGAGATTATATACTAGGGTTAAGCGACAAAAAACTGACTGAACAAGGGGTATTTATGGAAAGCGGCGGACCGGACCTGTTCACACTGAATATGCTCAGGGGCAGGCGCGATGCCATAAAGGACCCAACGTCAGTGCTCATATCGGCGTCGACAGCTAAGGCGCTTTTCGGGAATGAGGACCCGATGGGAAAAGTATTGAAGCTAAATAACCTGCAGAACCTGAAGGTAACCGGTGTTTATGCAGATCTGCCTGAAAACACCACGCTTGCCGGCCTGGCTTTTATTGGTAGCTGGGACCGCTATGAGGCAGATTACAGGCTGAGCGGAATGCGCGAGCCATGGGGGAATGGCATTGTTAATTTATATGTTCAATTAGCTGATAATGCCAACCTTGAGAAAGTGTCGTTAAAAATCAGGGATGAACAACTGCGGCATTTAAAACCGCGTTCAGCTAAAACAAAACCGGCGCTGGTCCTGCAGCCGATGAGTAAATGGCATTTGTACAGCGCATTTAAGGACGGAAAAAACATCGGTGGCAAAATACAATATGTGTGGCTATTTGGTATTGTAGGCGTATTTGTACTGCTGCTGGCCTGTATTAACTTCATGAACTTAAGTACAGCCAGGTCTGAGAAACGTGCGCGCGAAGTAGGTATTCGCAAGGCAATTGGTTCATCCCGCAGCCAGTTGATATACCAGTTTTACGGTGAATCGTTACTTTGCGTATTGCTGGCTTTTTTGGTCTCAATACTATTAGTAGCATTAAGTCTTTCAGCCTTTGATCAGCTGGCGGGTAAACAAATTGCTATTCCATGGAACAGCCCGGCGTTTTGGCTCGCCGGAATTGGTCTAAGCTTTATCACCGCTATTATCACCGGCAGTTACCCGGCACTCTACCTGTCGTCATTCAAGCCTGTGAAGGTATTGAAGGGGGTGTTCCGGGTCGGGCGGCTGGCTTCGGCCCCGCGTAAAGTACTGGTGGTACTTCAGTTTACCGTTTCCATTGTGCTGATCATCGGTACCATTGTAGTTATCCGGCAGATACTTTTTGCCAAAGACCGCCCTGTAGGCTACAGCCAGGACAGATTGGTTGCAATACCCGTCCGAACTATTGAACTCCACCAACATTTTGCAGCGATAAAACAGGCCCTTGCAAGTAACAGCACGATAACTGAAATGGCCGAAGCAGATGCTCCGCCTAACAAACGTGCCGGTACTACCGGCGGCGTGGGATGGCCTGGAGAAGACCCCAACCTGGATGACAATTTCGGCCAGGAGGATATTTCATACGATTATGGCAAAACAATTGGTTGGGAATTTAGCGCAGGCCGCGATTTCTCACCGTCATTCCCTTCCGATTCATCAGCGGTGATCATCAACCAGGCGGCAGCTGATTTTATGACCATGAAAAAACCGACAGAAAACTACATAACCTTTTATGGCCAGAAGTTTAAGATCATAGGCGTAGCTAACAACATCATTAACCGGTCGCCTTATGAACAGGTGCAACCTATGGTTTATTTTTTAGCGAAATGGGCGGGAGGTTGTTTACTGATAAAGATAAGTCCGAAAATGAGCGCCGGTAAAGCTATTCACAACATCGCTTCGGTGTTAAAAACCGAAAACCCTGAACAGCCATTTGAATACCACTTCGTTGACCAGGAATATGCTAAAGAATTCGGTGATGAGGAACGCCTGGGTAAGCTGGCTACTGTTTTCGCCGGGCTGGCTATATTTATCAGCTGTCTCGGCCTGTTTGGTATGGCATCATTCATGGCCGAACAGCGCATTAAAGAAATAGGTGTACGCAAGGTGCTTGGCGCATCAGTGTTTGCGCTGTGGCAATTGCTATCGAAAGACTTTGCCAAACTGGTGTTTTTGTCAATAATCATAGCCTCGCCTGTGGCTTATTACCTGACGCAAAACTGGCTCCTTAACTATCAATATCACACCGATGTAGCATGGTGGATATTTATCGTTACAGCTATCGGCGCGATACTCATTACATTAATAACCGTAAGTTTCCAGTCGATAAAAGCCGCATTGGCAAACCCCATAAAAAGTTTGAAGACGGAATAAGCTTACGTGAAGTGGCTGTGGAGACACAGACGCAGATAATAAAAAAATATCGAACATTGAAATATGTTGATTATCAGATATTTACAAACATTAAAAATGAAACATGCTGATAATTAGTATGTTTCATGGTGTTCCGGGTGATCCGCGCGGAAAAATGGAACGCTATCCTGGTTATAATATCATTATTCGGAAGATTATTTTTGTCATTCTGAGCGCGAGCGAAGAATCTTCAATAAGCGATATTGGCGACGGATAGGCATGTGCGCGATCTATTCGTCGTCTACCTGTCAATTTGTAAAGATTCTTCGCTCGCGCTCAGAATGACAAAATATCAGAATAGCTGATTAGCTATTGAAAACGCTGATTATACAACTTCAACGCCTTGTTGCTATGCGTGTTAGCCCTGCTGAGATGAATAAAGGTTGATACTAAAAAAGATGTTGCCAGTCCGGTAAAAACATAGGCGCCTGTCAGGTTGTGATGCTGATAAATAAAGCCCGGTTGCCCGTTGACGAAGCCTGTTGTTTCGCCGGCATATTTGTTATTGTGCACGAATTCAAGCACGGCAGCGAAGCCCGATGCAGCAAATCCTCCAAGAGAAATATAGGACCAGGTGGCATTGTTTCGTGCCAGGTTAGCTTCAGCGGCTGACGGTGCGTAGGCCATTAGCCTGACGATTACGTCCTCGCGCGTTTGTAATTTACCGCCCATAGTAAAAAGATACGACGAGTGGCGGCCTTCGCCTACAGGTATAACCTTGATAACGCTGTCGGGTTGGGGAGTTGATTTGACATTGTCCTGGGCTTTGACTAACGACGACGAAAGCAATAAAAGCAGTGTAATAGTGATTAAGTTTTTCATTTTACGGATAATTAATATTGTGATTTTTATTATCCGTTTGACTGTGCTAATACTGCTTTGTCAATTGGCTACAACGTAACAATTTTATTGCTTTGCGATGTATAAATTTCGATTATAGCTCTTTTAAAAACACCAGCGCTTTTTCAACGTGGTCGGTTGATGAAATGTGGTCGGCTTCCGATGAAAGGACCGCTATAATTTTACCTTTACGTTTATTTTTTCTCCGCGCCGCCGGGCTATACCAGGATAATACAAGTTTGGGTTTAACGATACGGTAATTTAATTTAGTGCAATGGAGTTGTTAATAGAAAAGATCAGGAGTTATGTGCCGCTCTCTTTTGATGATGAAGGCATAGCGCGCACTTTATTTCATAAGAAAACGCTAAAAAAGGGCGAATATCTACTAAAATCGGGCGATGTTTGCCGCTACGTTTTTTTTATCGAAACCGGGCTTGTAAGATATTATATCAACAATGACGGAGTAGAACAAACCAATTATTTTAACAAAGAAAACGAGTTTGTATGTGACTATATGAGTTTTCTGCCCCAAATTCCCTCATACGTTAATATACAGGCCTTAGAGGATACTACTATCTGGGTGATCAGTTACGTTGGTATGCAGCAGTTTTACAAAGAGGTAACAGCAGGCGAAAGATTTGGCCGCCTGGCAATAGAACAGGTGTTTGTAAGTGTAATCAGCCAGATAGGTTCTTTATATACGGATCTGCCTGAAACCAGGTATACGAAATTTTTAAGTGATTATGCCGATGTTGCACAGCGTATTCCCCAGTACTATATAGCCTCCTATGTGGGTATTAAACCACAATCGTTAAGCCGTATCCGTAAACGGATCTCGGGCAGGCATTAATTAACCTGGGTGAATGAACGGAAGATTTCCATTGCCCAGTTTTGTACTGTTAAAAATAACAGTACATGAAAACAACATACGAAACACAACAATGGGGCATCCGGTCGGCATCCTTTTGGATGACCCTCTTAGTAGCAGCGGGCATCATTTTTATTGGCGTCAGATTTATAGTCAGCCCCGGCGCCGGCGCTGCAGGCTATGGCATTCCCCTCATTAGCAACGATGATTTACCATTTGGAAGAATAAAAGGCATCCGCGACATTTTTTCGGGAGTGGCGCTGCTACCTCTTTTATTGTTGCGTATGCGCAAGGCAACAGCCTGGGTATTTACATCGGCAATCGTCGTTCCGGCAGCCGACTTCCTGATTGTGCTTTCAGCAAACGGATCTTCAGATATTTCTCATTTAATGATCCATGGGTCAACGGTAGCCTACATGGCTATCACCAGTTTTTTATTATTTAAATCTTAATTAATTTCTATGAATTCCTACACACTTTTCCAAATATGCCTCCTGATGCACCTTGCCGGCCTCACGCTAATGGCAGGAACCGATATTGTTGAGTTCGTCGCTTTCAGAAATATTTTAAAAACCTATCAAACTAATAAAGATGCCGCAGTGCACCAAATCGACATACTATCAAAACTTTCCGTTTTACTACTTATAGGAGGTATATTATTAGTGCTTTCAGGAGTAGGTTTTCTGATCATTACGCATAATGCCTTTGGAAGTCAGCTATGGTTTAAAATTAAGATGATATTTGTACTTGGGCTTGTACTTAACGGCATCCTAATGGGGCGAAAGAGCGGGAACCGGCTCAAACAAAGTTTGATGACAGGCGACATTGCGAAAACCCGGCAGGTAGAAGATGCAATCCGTACAATGATCAGGTTTCATTTTATTCAGCTTTGCATCTTCTTTATTGTGGTGTTAATGGCCGTTTTTAAGTTTAATTAACTTGGAAACTGTGCCATCATGCAAAAACAAAAGCCACAAATTGAAAAATTTGTGGCTTTTAACTTGTAGGCCCAACAGGACTAAAATCGAACCAATTTGAAGAAGACTTGACACGATTGTCGATAATAATATCTTGATAATCAATATTTTAAAAATTTCTTCAGCCCATTTTTAATTTATGATTTTTTGCATTTTTGTTTCGACAGTCATTCGTTTTTGAAAGTACAATCCTAAAAAATAAATAATCGGGTTATAGATGCGAATCCGACAAAGAAAGACTCTGTACAATCAGCTTTTTTCAGCCGGGAAAAAATCCGCTGTCGATTTTGATGGATCTATAGTTATTTAAATGAATATCGGGATTCATTCTTCCTGATTAACTCTCGCATACTGTGATTATACTGGCTAAGCTGATAGCACGTTGTGTTTGTGTCTGCTATTACTGTGCAGTTTGCAGCATTTCATTCTTTAGCTCACCCAGTGCAATATTGCTAAACCATCCTGATATTTCGGGATATCCAAATATATCAGGCTTTTAGTTTACAGTATAATGGCATAACTAATTGACAATTAGTTAAATACAAACATGGCACAGGCATTGTTATTGCAGCAGTGACGGAATATCATTACCACGATAAAACTAGCGCCTTTATGACAAGCACTGCCACTTCCCCTAAAAAAGATGATAAGCTTTACCTTGTAGAAGACCTCGCCAGCCAGGTATCAGTGGCTGTGCTTAATATACTCGCTAATGAGGAAGTTAAGAAAGGAGAAAGTGAAAAGTCGAAACTGCTGGCTTTTAGCAATAAGATTGCTTCAGTACGCGACAAAACACTGCTGGCGAAGATATTAAAACAGCAATTGAAAGAACTACTCGGCATCAACGATTATGTTATCCATGCCCTGAGCAGCGACAAAACAAAACACACGCCTATACTTTTTGATCCGGACGCTGATTTCGCCAACCACCCCGATTTTAAAAAGCTGGTAGGAACTGAAACAGACATTCACGACGGCATTTTTGATGTGGTGCTTTCGTCCGACGGCCCCGTATTTTTTGAAATTGATGATTGGAAAAGGCTTCCGGGAGAACCTACCTACGCTAATGCTGCAAATGCCGAGGGGCTTAGGGCAATGGTTGGGGTTGCTATTAAATACGGGGGTGAAAATATTGCCGTGATGAATTTTAAGCACAGCGATTGTAACAGGATAAGGCAGAACAAAAATCTTTTTAAAAGTATCCTCTCACAAATTGCTGTGATGATAAGCAATATCATTGCCAATGACAAGATTATCAATCAATTGGCGGAAATAAATAGCTATAAACAACTGCTTGAAGATGAAAAGACCTACCTGCGTGAAGAGATAGAAACCGCACACAACTACTCAGAGATTATTGGTGAAAGCCCGCAGATGCAAAAAGTTTTCAGGCTGATGGCGCAAGTTGCCTATTCTGACAGCACGGTTTTGTTATTAGGTGAAACGGGGACAGGAAAAGAGCTGGTGGCACGGGCTATACACAATAGTTCGCCGCGCAAAAATAAATTAATGGTGAAGGTAAATTGTGCAGCCTTGCCTGCTAACCTGGTAGAAAGCGAGCTGTTTGGCCACGAGCGGGGAAGCTTTACCGGCGCTACTGAACGACGGCTTGGAAAATTTGAACTGGCAAACGGGGGAACCTTGTTCCTGGATGAAATTGGCGAAATGCCCATTGACTTACAAGTAAAACTTTTACGTGCTCTTCAGGAAAGAGAAATTGAAAGGATTGGCGGCAAAGGCGTAATTAAAGTAGATGTGAGAATTATTGCCGCCACTAACCGCGATCTGGAAAAGGAAATGGAGGAAGGCCGTTTCCGCAGCGATTTATACTATCGGCTAAATATTTTCCCGATAACCTTGCCTTCGCTTCGGAACAGGAAAGAAGATATCCCGCTTTTGGCTGCCCACTTTATCAGCCGTTTTAGCAAAAAGGCCGGGCGTAAAATTAAAACTATCAGCACACGGGCATTGCAGGAAATGAGTATATATAACTGGCCGGGCAATATACGCGAATTGGAGCATCTGCTGGAACGCAGCATCCTGCTTTCGGAAGGAGATATGCTGAAGGTGGTACACTTGCCGGTTCAAAAAAACACAGTTGCTTCACAATGCGAAAAACATCAATTCCAGGTGCGGACCATTGACGACAACGAACGCGAGCACATACTGGAAACACTTAAATACTGCAGCGGTCGCGTAGGTGGCTATTCAGGCGCAGCAGAATTACTCGGGGTACCGCCAAGTACGCTGTTTTCAAAAATGAAGAAACTGGGCATCAGGCGCGATGTTGTATCTGATAACCTTTCACAATAACCTAAACCCACATGAAAAAAGTATTATTGCTTTTAGTCTTTTTATATGCATCGCAAGTCGCCTTTGCCCAGGATTGGGCTGAATTAAGGGCATTGCAAAAACAATTGATAGAAAGCCGCCCTGATACCGGTCGCGTTAGTATCCTCTTGAAAATGGCCGAATTTGAAATTTTTAAACCCGGTGAATATAAAGCAGACCTGGACAGCGCGGCCAAATACATTAACCAGGCGGATGTTTTAAACTACTCCCTGCGGTCACCCAAATCGGTAGGATACATTACGATAGAAAAATCTTACCTGGCGAAGGACAGGGGTAATATGCCGGCCGGGAAGGCACTAATGGAAAGCGCTATCCGGCAATTATCGTCAACCGGAAATAAATACCTTTTAGGCAAAGCATATTTTGGACTGGCCGATTATTACGACATGGTAACTGCAGCGGGACTTAAAACGAAGATAGAGCTGGTTCAAAAGGCGGCAGACATATATCATTCAGGCAGATTTACCGAGCGGGAAGCTTTCTGCTATAAAAATCTTGGGGATTTAATTGACGATGCAGATGAGGGCTTTAAAATGACTAATAAGTCGCTAAAATTATATCAATCAATTAATTATAAAAAAATGCAGGGGATTTATGATCTGATTGCCCAGTACTATATTATTAAGAACAATTATCAGCCTGCACTAAAATTTGGACTGGCGGCCTTAAAAACTGCCGAACAGCAAAACGACGTAAGCGGTACTATGGTAGAAATCCAAAATCACATCGGAATAATCTACGACAGGTTAAAAGATTCGGAAAATGCTATCAGGTATTTTAACATAGCTATTCAGACAGCCAGAACTATTGGAGATAACGATGCCATAATAAATTTGAAACTAAATGAAGCTAATTTATACCTGGTAGATAAACAAGCTGTTAAAGCTAAGGGAGTATTAGAAACACTTTCCCAAAAGGATATAAAAGCGTCGAACTTGTTCAATCAGGTATATTACTACCGGTTCCTTTTAAGTTGTTATACAGAATCGAAAGAGCTTGACAAGGCCCGGGTAATAAGTGTAATTTTTAAATCATTAATATTAAAAGACGAAAATAATCCAAGGGTACAAGTTGACAACAATAACGTGCTGGCCGGATATTACCTGGCTTCTAAAGAATTTAACCAGGCAAAAATAATTCTTATCAAAAATGACCAGGCTTTACGAAAACTATCGTCACCTTTTTACCTGGAGATATCTAACAGGTTATGGATGCAGATGGATACGGCGCTGCATGATTATAAGGCCGCTATTTATCACGCCATTTTACAAAAAAAATACGCTGATTCAGTTTTCAATATCAACAAGTCAAAGGCCATACAAGAGCTGCGGATTCAATTTGAAGTAAAGGAAAAAGAAAGCCAGGTGTCCTTTTTTAAACAAAAAGCATTTCTCGAATCTCAAAACCTGCGGCAAGCAAATATTGTAAGAGATTACACCTTTGCAGGTATTGGTTTAGCACTGATTATAGCCGGACTTTTATACCGGCAAAATTTTCTTAAACAAAGAAGCAGTAAGACCATATCCGACAAGAATGCTCTTTTACAACACCTGCTTGCCGAAAAAGAATGGTTGCTTAAAGAAGTTCACCACCGGGTTAAAAATAACCTGCATACCGTTATTTGCCTCCTGGAATCGCAGGCCGCCTACCTGGAAAATGATGCACTGAAAGCTATAGAGAACAGCCAGCATAGGATATATGCCATGTCGCTTATACACCAGAAGCTTTACCAGTCTGACGATGTAAAGACCATCGATATGGACGTTTACCTGAAAGAGTTTATTCAATACCTGGATGATAGCTTTGGTAACCCTTCCGACATCAAAATGCAATTCGAAATTGAACCAATAAAACTCGGGGTTGCGCAGGCTATACCTGTAGGCTTGATTATTAATGAAGCGGTAACCAATTCCTATAAATACGCCTTTCCAAATAATCGGTCAGGCATAATAAAAATTACGCTTCACCAATCTGAAAACTTAATTGAGCTTATAATATGCGATGACGGAATAGGTCTGGTTATAGCCGACGATTTTGAAGATGCCGGTTCCCTCGGGATGGAATTGATAAAAGGCTTATCAAGGGACTTAAGGGGAGATTTTAAACTTGATGCTAAAAATGGAACCTGCATCCGGGTGCTGTTTGAGATAAATTTGCTGGACAAAGTGGTTTCCGGATCAACCCTTTCAATTTTAGCTTAGGAACGTAAGGGTTGACTTTGTTGCTTTAAATAGTTAAACTTGTATGAAAGCTAAAATGATCTTTAACAAGTATGCGAACAAAAACTATCCTGTTTTACCTGGTTATTTTGAGTAGCATGCAATTTGTAAAAGCCCAACCCACACCCATTACCCCCGGGCAGCTAAAGCCTGCCTGGCAAAAGCTTTTGCTTGAACTAAGCACAAACTATTTTACGGTTGTTAAAGAAAACCAGGTGGATTTGGATAGCAGCCTGATTCATGTGAGTAGCATTTACAAATTAAGCCGCTTGCCCATTGCACTGGAAGGAATTGACGATAATGAATCATTAACAAACGCAACATGGTTCAACAATCGCAATGTTGTAGTTGGTGAGCGGCAATTGTTTGGTTTAAAAGGAAGACAACGTGCCCAACAATTAATAATACTCGGCGCATTTTACGCATTTGAGCCCCTGGCCAATCAAAATGCAAACAGGCTTGGGCTAACTTACCTTAAACAGGCAATAAGACTTAGCAGCCAATTAAATCAACAGAACTTGGTTTTGATAGCCCAACGCCTCATGGGCAAAATCCTTTTAAAACAAGCAGACCTGGCCGCTGCAGATGATATTTTTAAGCAGGTACTTAAAGGTTATTCTGAAAAAAATGACAAGGCCGCTGAGGCACGAACCTTGCAATGGTGGGCCTTGTATACACCGGTTACCCCAACCAGTACACCAGGCAGGTTAATAAATATTAATAATGCAGTTAAATTATTCAGCGAAACAGGGAATAGGGAGGAGCAGGTAAACGCATTAATCAATAACAGCTATTTGCTTTTATTATCCTATAACCTGGACGGCGCCCTTAAAACCGCAAAACAGGCCGTTGCTATCAGTAACAACCTTAAGTTCCCCTACTATCATTATGTAATTGCCGCTTTAAATACGATAACTATGTTCCAGGGCAAGTTCGGCGAGCCATTAGGTTATTGCCTGGAAGCAGTGCAAAACTGCGAGAGGCTGAGGGATAGTATCGGCCTTCCCTATTTTTATACCAATACCGGCACCTTATACAGCCTGGAAGGCGACCGGGAGGAAACCGCATTAAAGTGGAATTTAAAAGCCATAAATTGCTTTTTGCATCAAAAAGAACCTTGTTATGTTGTAATGTGCAACTCGGCAACCGATTTGCTGTTGGCAAAACGGCCTAAAGACGCGTATGCGGTAATTCAAAGGGTATACAATGAAGTCCCGCCAAAGCTGGCGACAGATTCTTTATTTTATTATTTATCACTTGGTACTTATTATACTGAGGCTGATATTACAAATTTACCATTAGCGGAAGTTAATTTGATTAAAGCCGATCAAATTGAAAAAGAACTGGAAAAGCATGGTATGGCCGTGCGGAAGGCAGCAGTTTTATTTGCATTCGGCACTTTATACCGTAAACAAAATAAATTGAACGAAGCAAGGCGCTGTTTTCAGCAATTTACCGAACAAACCGCCATGGGAGGCGGCTTTATATATTCGAGGGTAAAAGCCTGGGGGAATCTCATAAAGATAGATTCGTTATTGGGGGATAAGGACAAACAGCTGAACGATCTTTGGCATTATAACGATTTATTAAACGAAGACTATCGCGTATCAAAAACAAAGCTTGCCGAAGAGCTACAGGTAAAATATGCCACCGAAAAGAAAGAAAGCCAGATAAGGGAGCTGACGCAAAGGGGCGAGCTGGAAAAAGCTAACCTGGAGCAGGCCAACCTTGTAAAAAATATCACCGCAGCAGGTGTTATACTCCTGGTTATTATAGCAGGGCTTCTCTATCGCCAAATGACGGTTAAGCAAAAAAGCCATGACATTATTGCACAGAAAAACGACCTGCTGCAACGGCTGCTTGAAGAAAAAGAATGGCTGGTAAAGGAGATTCATCATCGTGTTAAAAATAACCTGCATACGGTGATTTGCTTGTTAGAATCGCAGGCGGCCTATCTTGATAATGACGCGCTGAAGGCCATCGAGACAAGCCAGCATAGAATTTATGCGATGTCGCTTATTCATCAAAAGCTATATCAATCAGATGACATTAAGGTTATCGACATAAACGCATACATTACAGAATTTATCCAATACCTGGCAGACGGTCTTGGTGCGCCAAAAAATATAAAACTAACATTGAATATCGATGCCATAAAACTTGGCCCCGCCCAGGCTATACCTGTCGGCCTTATTATCAACGAAGCGGTCACTAATGCCATTAAACATGCATTCCCGGGAAACAGAAAAGGAGAGGTGCATATTAGCCTGAAAGCGTTGGAGAATTACATTATTCTTTCCGTTTCAGACGATGGGATTGGTTTCAACATCGAGAATAACGGAGAAACAAAATCCCTTGGTCTCGAATTAATTAAAGGCTTAAGCAAGGACCTTCGCGGGAGTATTAGTTTTGAAACAAATAACGGTACCGCTATCATTTTAAAGTTTTTGAAAAACCCGATGGCTACGCCTGTTGATATAAGCAGCGACTTGCATTTTAACACAACCGCCTAATGAAAAGTAAATTATTAATTGTTGAAGACCAGTTTATTGAAGCCAATAATTTAAAAATTATTTTAAAGAAGGCGGGTTATGCGGTTTGTACTATAGCGCGTTCCGTACCCGAAGCCATACAAATAGTTGACAGGGAAAAGCCGGATATGGTTTTATTAGATATATTCCTTGACGGCCCGGAAACAGGTATTGACCTGGCGCATACGCTGAATAAAAGGAATATCGCCTTTGTGTTTCTTTCAGCTAATTCAAACAAGCAAACGCTTAATGCGGCTAAAGCCACCAATCCGTATGGTTTTTTAGTTAAGCCATTTCGTGAACGTGATGTTTTGGTTATGCTCGACGTGGCTTTATACCGGCACGATCATAATCAGAAGGAAGACAACGGAGTTGCAAAAAAAGAGCTTAAGCAAGAACAGGATGATGCTTTCAAAATGATAAAAGGAGCCAGCAAAAAATTAATGGCTGTACTGGATGAAGTGGCCGTAGTAGGCAAGTCTGACGTGTCCGTACTCATATTAGGCGAAAGCGGTACAGGTAAAGAGTTGGTGGCTAAGGCGGTTCATCAAATTTCGAACCGGCGGTCAAAACCACTTGTGGTGGTTAATTGTGCAGCACTGCCGGCTAATTTAATAGAATCGGAATTGTTTGGACACGAGAAAGGTTCATTTACAGGTGCTTCCGAAAAGAGAATTGGCAAGTTTGAGCAGGCTGATGGCGGGACAGTTTTCCTGGACGAGATAGGCGAGCTGCCGCTTGACCTGCAGGTTAAGTTCCTGCGGGTTTTACAGGAAAAAGAAATTGAGCCGATAGGCGGAAAGAAAAAGGCCGTAAATGTAAGGGTAATTGCCGCCACTAACCGTAACCTGATCGACGAAATGGCCTCAGGCAGGTTCAGGATGGACTTATATTACAGGTTGAACGTGTTCCCTATAACTTTACCGCCGCTGCGCGAGCGGAAGGAAGATATAGTTTTGCTTGCGGAACACTTTTTAAAACTGTTCTCGTTAAAAGAACAAAAGCAGATTACCGGCTTTTCTGACCATGCCTTAAACGCACTGGTTAATTACTCGTGGCCGGGCAACATCCGCGAACTGGAAAATATTATAGAACGAAGTGTGTTGCTGGCAAGCGGGAGATTAATCACTTCCGTTTCAGTACCCGTTGAAAGCAAACCGGCTGTGAGCGATACCTTTGCAAAAGTTAAAACCATGACTGAAAACGAGCGCGACCACATACTTGCCGCCCTGGAGATCTGCAACTGGAAAATATACGGAGAAGGGGGGGCAGCAGAAATGCTTGATATGAACGGGAATACCCTGCACTCGCGTATGAAAAAATTGGGTATCGAAAAACATATCTCTTCCAAAAAATAACCTTCAAATCAGGCCTGCAATAAGCGCGGTGTCAGCTTAAGTTCCGTTGTAAATTCCTTGTCATCAATTTTATCAATTGATGTTTTCGCAGGTTTAATAACTGTTCTTTCTGCTTTTACGCTTGCTGTTTTAACCGCTGCGCTGTTATAAAATACCAGCACTGCGCAAAACAGCATAATTAAATGGCTAACGATAAATACTGCATTTTCCATAACGTTTTTAGCATACCACTCCTAAATTCATGCCATATGTATAATTAATTGATTGTCAATTAATTGATGAATGTCGCGACTGCGAATTACTAACGAAATATCGCTTATTGCCGATGATATCGCTATAATCTTTCTTTCAAATTTGCGCGTGCCTGTCTAAACCGGTCATTTCCTAATGAATCAATGCCCGTTATATATCATCGCAAGGGCATACATCAGCGATATTTAGCCGGTTAAATCAGTTTGGCTTTTGATGTATCTATCTGAACTCAAGTTTGTTAGCTGTTTGGCACAATAATTTCAACTAATGGCGAAAACGCACAAAGTAACAGTTAATTATTACCAGTGCGCTTACTTACAACAATAGATACTTTACTGCATGGTTGTGTTGTGCTACCACAAACAACAGGCACCCGGCAAAGCCGTACCGGGGTGAACACAAATAGTGGGATCGATTACCAGATATAGCTGAATATTGCACGGTTGAGCCGCAAATAAGCTATTACCTGTCCCCGGCATAATGCAGGCAAAGGACGGTTACAACCCCGTGAAAATGCAGAGTATGCCGTAAGTAATACATTCTAAAACAATCATAAATTTAAAATCTATTAATTATGCCTTTTGTAAATGTTAAACTGGTTGAAGGTGTGTTCTCTACAGAACAAAAACACGCAATGGCCGCAGCGTTAACCGACGTTATGGTAAAATTTGAAGGTTCGGAAGCTTTTCGCGAAGTGGTTTGGGTGCTTATTGAAGAATTGCACCCAGATGGCTGGCACATGGGCGGCAGGCCTTTTGAAGGACCTAAATCGCTGATGGAAACGCTTGGCAAATCGAAGGCACTTTTCGAATCGATAGACGGGCATCCAACATCACGCACCGAATTTGCGGCGGCATTGCCTGCAAAGTAGCAAACTGCCAATCGACATTGTGCGGCATGGTTTCAATTTGTAACTTGCCGCACATTTTAATTAGCTGCCTAAAAATTGCCTGTCGAAAACCAAATACAAATGACTGTCAGGGAAATTGACGGAGCATTTCTTGAATCTGCCAGGCAGTTCCCTTTGTACACTGTGATTTTCATCACCCGGGGCAACGGGATGTATTATGCCGATATAGGTAAATTTGCCTTTAAAGCACCGGTGTTGCTATTTTCGACCCCCTTACAAAAGATTTTTTTGGCTAAGGATGTATTGTTAACCGGGTATGTCATTCAATTCCACGGCGATTTTTATTGTATTGAGTATCACAAAGCGCGGGTATCGTGCAATGGTTTGCTGTTCAATAACATTTATATCGAGCCGTCGGTGAATCTCACGGATACGGAAGAGGAATCGTTCAGGTCGGTATGCCTTGATATGCTGAACGAGTTTACTGCCAACGAACCGGATGACGTTGTGATGCGCTCATACCTGCAACTTTTCCTGGCCAAGTCCAGCAGTGTAAAACTTAAAGCAATGGCCGGGCCAGCCGCAGAAAAGGTAAAAGATGAACAGATGGAAGCCTTTATGCAACTGCTGGAAACCAACTTTTTGACGCTGCATAAGCCGGCTGACTATGCCGAACGTTTAACAATGACACCAAATAGCCTGAGCAAAAAGGCGTTGAAATACTACGGCAAATCGCCATCGCTGATGATACAGGAACGCCTGATATTGGAGGCAAAAAAGAAATTACACCTTACCCGGCAAAGCATTAAGGAAATAGCTTACGCTTTAAATTTCTCCGACGAATTTTATTTCAGCCGCTTTTTCAAAAAATTTACTAAAGTATCGCCGCAGGCCTACCGCGAGCAGGCAGGCATTTCCATAGTGGCAGATATGAAAGCGTAATCTCCTGTTTTTTCCTGGCAACTAATTTCACCGGCACAAAAGTGCAGGACTTATCCCTGTTTGTCCATGTTATGGCCTTTCGGTACAGGCTAACTTTGACTTATCAAAAAAATAATCGTTTTCAATTATGAACAAATCATTTATACATTCCATAGCGGGCCTCGAAGGGTTTGGTAAGTTTGCTATCCGCTATGGCATAGTCATCGTGTTTTTATGGATAGGCGGGCTGAAATTTACTGCCTACGAAGCTGATGGTATTGTACCATTCGTGGCCAACAGCCCGTTCATGTCCGGCTTTTACAAGCAGCCCGAACAATATAAAAAACACATGAATCCCGAAGGCGCTCTGCTGCCTGCCAATCATAACTGGCACCAGGAAAATAATACTTACGGGTTCTCTTACGGTCTCGGCATCTTCCTGATCATTTTAGCGCTGCTGGTAGCATTTTACAGGATAGTGCCCCTGCCCAGCATGGTTGCCAGTATACTGATGTTTGTAATGACCATAGGCACTTTATCATTCCTGGTTACCACGCCCGAAGCCTGGGTGCCCCATTTAGGCGACCCGGCATACGGTTTCCCCTACCTGTCGGGACGGGGGCGGCTGGTCATAAAAGACATTGTAATTATGGGCGGCTCCATACTAAACATGAGCGAATCTGCCCGGCTTTATCTTTCAAAACAAAAAACAAAACTCATCAACCAATAAAACTAAAACAATGAAAAACTTCACGGTTCCCACTATTGAGCAGGTAAGCCCTGAATCAAAAACAATGTTCGAAGCCATACAAAAGCGCATGGCTAAGGTGCCAAACCTTTACGCCACCATGGGCTATTCGCCCAATGCTTTAAAGGCGTTTATGGATTTGGACGCAACTTTAAGCCATGGTGTATTTAATGGTAAGCAGCGGGAGGCTATTGCACTGGTGGTATCAGAAGTAAACAGCTGTGCGTATTGCCTGGCTGGCCACACTATGGCCGCAATTAAAAATGGTTTAACAGTTGATGAAACTATTGAAATAAGAAAAGGCCACGCTGCTGATGAAAAATTGAATGCGATTGTTCAATTGGCAAAATCAATAGCTGAAAATCATGGTCATTCCGAAGAAAAGTATGTCGACCAATTTTTTGCTGCCGGGTTTGACGAAGCCGCTTTGATGGAGCTTATCGGCTTTGTTACGGCAAGGGTATTTACCAATTACGTGTTTGCGGTAACAGCTATCCCGGTAGATTTTCCGGCCGCTCCCGCATTAAATTAAATAAAAAATGCCAACCTGCATTTAAATCATACCATAAAAATGAAAGCAAAAGGAGTCATCGCGCAGCAAATCACTTACCAGCCTAAAGATGCATTGGACCTGCTTGAAAAAGTATTCAAACAAAATGGGATAACCATTTATGCCCGCATCGATCAGCAGGAGGAGGCCAGGAGAAACGGCGTCAAAATAAATCCCCTCCAGTTCCTGCTATTCGGGAGCCCGGCGAAAGGCGGCGTAGTTATGCAGGAAAACCCGCTGGCAGCGCTTGACCTTCCTTTAAAGGTAATTGCTTTTCAGGATGAAAAACAGCATAACTATATAGCTTTTAACGACGTGAATTACCTGGCCGGCAGGTATTCATTGAGCAGCAGCTCGGCAAAGCAAATAGACATAGGCGCTGCCATATTGAAGATATTAAAATAAAGCGGGTGTTAAAACTTCAATGAACTTCTGACAGAGACGCAACTCGCTATCAATTCTTGAATTAAAACAAAACCATGAAACATAATAAAGTCCATTATAATAATACGTTAGTAAATGATTTAAATATTTTTTACCGCGAGGCCGGCCCGGCAGATGCACCCGTAATTGTGTTGCTGCACGGTTATCCCACCTCTTCGTTTATGTACCGCAACCTGATACCCATACTGGCGGAACGGTACCACGTAATTGCACCTGATTTGCCTGGATTTGGTTTTTCCGATACTCCACCGAGGGCAAATTTCGATTACACATTTGATAACCTGGCGGAAGTAATGAACGGCTTAGTTAAAAAAATGGGTCTTGATACCTTTGCCTTATATGTTTTTGATTACGGCGCGCCGGTAGGATTCAGGCTCGCGCTTTTAAATCCTGACAAAATCACCGGTATTATTTCGCAAAATGGCAATGCTTATACAGAGGGGTTAAGCAAAGAATGGACCCCCCTGCAAAAATACTGGAAGGAGCCAACTGATGAGAATCGTGAAGCGTTACGCGAATTTATGTCTATCCACGTTACGCGGTTTCAATATGAACATGGCGTAGCCGATACATCGCTGATTTCGCCGGACACTTATACACTTGACCAGCACTTTTTAGATAAGCCGGAACACGTAGACATTCAGCTCGATCTGATACTGGATTACAGGACGAATGTTGCGATGTATCCTAAATTCCAAGCTTATTTTAGGGCAAAGCAGCTACCCATATTGGCAGTATGGGGTAATCAGGATCCTTATTTTATACCAGCAGGGGCCGAAGCCTTTAAAAAGGACAGCTCCAATGCAATTGTGAAATTTTACGACACGGGGCATTTCGCGCTCGAAACACACGCTGAAGAGATTGGGGACGATGTGCTTGATTTTTTGAAAACTATCGCTTAAATAAACTATGGAACCGAAAATTAAAGTTGGCATCATCGGCGTCAATGCCGAAAGAGGCTGGGCAACGCTTGCCCATATACCTGCACTAAAGGCGTTGCCAGGGTATGAAATTATCGCTATCACCCATCGTAACTTTGCGGATGGGAAAAACATCAGCGAAAAATACGGCATTGCGCATGTTTATCCAACAGCGGCCGACCTGCTAAACGATGCAGCAATCGATTTGGTTGTTGTAACGGTGAAAGTGCCGTTGCACAAGGCATTGGTTATGGCCGCATTGAACCATAACAAAAATGTGTTTTGCGAATGGCCGCTGGGAAACGGGCTGGCCGAGGCCGAAGAAATAGTAGCGCTTGCAAAAGAAAAATCTATTCAATGTTTTGTGGGCCTGCAGTCGCGGGTGGTGCCGGCAGTAAACTTTGTGAAGGACCTGGTGAAGCAGGGTTATGTTGGCAAAGTGCTGTCGACTTCCATGATCGGCTCAGGCATATACTACGGCTCATTTATCGACCAGGCATCCACATGGGCGCTCGACCCGGTGAATGGCGCGGGCATGATGCATACAACATTCGCAAATTCTGTGGACGCCCTGTGCTATGTATTAGGAGAATTTATCGAACTGGGCGCAACTGCAGCCAAGCGTCGCACGGAAACAACAGTGATAGAAACCGGCAAAAACTTCCCGATGAATATTTACGATCAGATTGCGGTGAATGGCATTCTGGAAAATGGTGCACTTGCATCGGTACATTTCAGGGGCGGTTTATCAAAGGGCACCAACTTTCATTGGGAAATTAACGGTACGGAAGGTGACCTGGTAATTACAGCCGGCGGTGGGCACCTTGGTGTTTATGAGCCGGTAATTAAGGGCGCCTCTTATGCAAGCGAGATCATAGAAATACTTGAGGTACCCGAAACATACTTAAAAGTAAGCCGGGAAGCAGTGCCCGGGCCGGCACACAGCGTTGCCGAAAATTATACACGTATATCGAGCGACTTGAACACCGGGACGCACCTGAGTGCCAATTTTCATGATGCCTTGGTTCGACACCGGATGATAGCTGCAATAGAAAATGCAGCGACTACCGGAACCAGGCAACATTATTTATAAAATAGCCCAGGATAACTTAATTCGATTACTACTAAAATTACCAAAGCCATGAAAAAACAATTTATCATATTGCTTGCCGCCTCCTTATTTGCTTACGGTGCTGTTGCAGCGCAAACAACAGATGCTGATGTACCAAAGCCGAAATCGGTAACTATAGACGGGAGCCTCACAAAAAAGCAGGCTGACCTAATGATGCATGCAGGGCTGATGTTTTACGCCTTTTGGAACACGGGGAACGAAAAATACCTGCATGAAGCAGTCTCCGCCGATTTTATTGACAACACGTTGCCTAAAGGCCGCCCGCAGGGGTATAACGGCATCCTGTTTGCGTCGGCTAACTTCCGCAAGGCTGTGCCCGATCTTAAATGCAGCGTCGAAGATATTATAATCAGCAAAGACAAAATCACCTGCCGCCAGGTTTATACCGGCCACAACACCGGCCCGCTGGGCAGCCACCCCGCGAGCGGTAAAGATGTCAAGTTTTTTGCGATAGATATCCTTCACGTACGCAATGGGAAAGTTTATGAAGATTGGCACCTGGAGGATAATTTGACTTTTTTACAGGAGATAGGGGCAGTAAAATAATTTCACAATTTGACGCTATGAAAATATTAGGGATTTTCTATTTTGGTATCTTAAGCACAATTCTGCTGGCTACCAGTCCTGTATGGGCAATCGCAAGTCGTTTAAATGACGTGCCAAAAACCAGCGGGTATATCACGCATTACCGGAAAGTTAAGGTAGACGGCGTGCACATATTTTACCGCGAAGCCGGACTGACCACCGCGCCGGTGATTTTGCTGATGCATGGCTATCCAACGTCGTCGTTCATGTTCCGGAATCTTATCCCGTTGTTAAGTGACAGGTATCACGTTATCGCGCCTGACTTGCCCGGGTTCGGATTTTCTGATTTCCCTTCAGAGAAAGATTATGCTTACAGCTTTGACCATTACGCGCAAACCATGCAGGCATTTATCGATAAGCTGGGTTTAAAACGTTTTGCTATTTACATCTTCGATTACGGTGCGCCTGTAGGATTACGGCTGGCAATGCATAACCCGGGCCGGATAACCGGAATTATTACGCAGGATGGCAATGCTTACGAAGAAGGTCTGCTGGATTGGAGCCATGGCCTGGTAAAAGCCTATTGGGATAGCCCAACCCCCGGTAACCGGAACGCATTGAAAAAATTTTTCACTTTGAGCGGAACGAATTTCCAATACCGGCATGGCGTTACCGATTCGACACTGATAGCACCGGAAACAATCTACCTCGACCAAACCCTGATGGACAGGCCCGGCAACCTTGCCGTTCAGCTCGACCTTATCGGCGATTATAAAAATAACGTAAAAATGTACCCGCAATTCCAGGCCTATATTAAAAAACAACAGCCTAAAATGCTTGTATTGTGGGGAATTAACGACCCTTATTTCTCGCCGAAAGGCGCGTGGGCATTTAAACGTGATGACCCTAAGGCGATTGTTAAATTATATAACACCGGGCATTTTGCCTTAGAAACAAATACTTATGAAATAGCGCAGGAGATCAACAGGTTTCTGCCGACGCTTTAATTTAAAAACATATCAAAATGAAAGCACTCGTTTTAGAACAGTTTAATACCCCTTATACCGAAAAAAAACTGAATACGCCAACCGCCGGCATCGGTCAGGTATTGGTGAAGATAAGCGCCAGCGGGGTTAACCCGTTGGACCTTAAAATAAAATTGGGCCAGGCGGCGCATGCACAGGCTAAGCTACCGGCTATACTTGGTATCGACCTCGCCGGTATCGTAACGGAGGTTGGCGAAGGTGTGAAAAACTTCCGTATTGGCGACGAAGTATATGGGATGACAGGCGGTATAGCAGGCGTACCCGGCTCATTGGCTGAATATGCAGCGGTAGATGCCGACCTATTAGCCCGTAAGCCGAACAATTTAAATATGCATAATACAGCAGCCCTTCCGCTGATTTTTATAACAGCCTGGGAGGGTTTGGTAGACAGGGCTAACGTCGGTCCGGGGAAAAATGTGCTTATCCACGGCGGAGCTGGCGGCGTTGGGCATGTAGCTATACAGATAGCCAAAACTCGTGGAGCAAATGTATTCAGTACGGCCTCGCCGGACAAGCATGACCTGATAGGATGCTATGGCGCACAGCCGATTGATTACACCAGCCTTACGGTTGAAGAATACGTAGAAAAATACACTCACGGTGAGGGCTTTGACATCGTGTTCGACACCGTTGGCGGTGCTGTGCTTGATGCTTCGTTTAAAGCAGCCAAACAGTATTACGGGCATGTGATCAGCATATTGGGCTGGGGAGCGCACCACCTGGCCCCATTATCATTTAAAGGGGCTACCTACTCAGGGATTTTTACCCTCTACCCGCTTATTACCGGGAAAGGGCGCGCACACCACGGCGAAATATTAAGGGAGGCTACATTGATGGTTGAATCGGGCCGTTTGATACCGAATGTAGACCCTATACGGTTTGTCCCATTGCAAATAGAAGAAGCTTACCAATTCCTCCAGGATGGCCTTAATAAAGGAAAAGTAGTGATAGATATTGACTTTTAAAACGTATAAATCTACATTGTAATGGAAACCAATAACCGCATTTCCTTTTTTGAATTTATCCCCATCAGCGTTTTTGGCGCTGTAATGGGGCTGTGCGCGCTCAGTTTTGCCTGGAAGCTGGCCGCACATTTATGGGGTGTGCCCGCTATTATTGGGCAGGTTACCGGCATAATGGCCATATTGCTGTTTTTAATATTGTCGGTAGTGTTTTTGGTTAAGTTGAAGAAGTTTCCGTCAGTCTTGCACAACGAATTTAGTCATCCTATATCGGTGAGCTTTTTTGGTACGGTGATCATTGCCCTCCTGTTAATCACCGGTATTCTTTTGCCGGTGCTGCCGCTTACTGCGGAAGTTATATGGACAGTGGCCGCAGCTGGCATGTTTATATTTGCCTGGTTTGTGCTCCGCAAATGGCTCGACCACCAGCAGGAGCCCGAGAGCGCTATACCTGCGTGGATCATCCCTGTTGTCGGTACGCTTGATGTTCCTATTGTGGGCAGTAACTTCCATACGCAATGGGCGCATGAGGTATGTTTGGCATTTTTTGGCATCGGTTGTGTTTTTGCAATTATTTTACTCACTATCATTTTTTCCCGCTTATTGTTCCAGGGGCCATTGCCCGATGCCGTACAGCCAACACTATTGATATTAACTGGGCCATGCGCCCTGGCCTTTACCGGGTATGAACGCCTTACCGGTCAAATAGACATGCTCTCGGTAATTGTGTTTTACTTCAACCTGTTCCTGTTATTACTGTTAGCCAGTAAAGTGCTTCACCTGCCTAAGATTTGCCCGTTTTATGTGTCGTGGTGGTCGGTAAGCTTTCCACTGTCGGCAGTCACTATAGCAACTTTACACTATGCCGAACATCAGCCAGATATTATCCACCAGGCAATTTCAGGGTTACTGTTACTCTTTACCTCTTTGGTAATATTGTTTTTGCTGTCGCAAAGCATATACCGGATATGGAACGGCACGTTTACTTCAGCGGCCGCACAGCCGTCGCAGCCGAAAAAAGATTTAGCCTTGTCATAAAACCCTTAACCCAGCAGGTAAGCGATTAATATAACCTGCTATTTTTAATCTCAAAACAAAAATGCCATGAGAAACACCCGTTTATTTCTTCTATTGGTTTTGTTTTTCCTGATTGCAAAATCAAGTGCCGCACAGTCTTCAATAATGGAGGGTATGGAAATGGGGCCGACACCCGGAAATATCTATTTAAAAATGATGGATTCGATGATGGTGAATATGGACAAAACACCCCATGCCTCCACTGTCGGAAACGAATTTCTGTCGCAGATGATCCCCCATCACTACGGCGCTTTGGCTATGGCCGGTTACGAGATTGAAAACGGAACCGATTTCAAAGTGAAGCAAATAGCCAGAAGTATAGCGGCTGAGCAAAAAAGTGAGATAATGCTCATGAAGGGATGGTTAACTTCAGCCGAACCCGTGACAGATTCGGTTACACGGCGATACCTTGACGAAATGAGCGCAACGATGTCGAAAATGATGACTGATATGCCCGAAAATAGCAAACTAGATAATGCAGACCGGGCGTTTGAACAAGTAATGATCCCACACCACCAGGCGGCTATAGATATGGCCAGGGTACTGCTAAAGTATAGCCGTAATAAAAGCATACGGGCTTATGCCACTCAGCTAATATCAAACGAAGAACTTGAAATTGAACAAATGAAGGGCCTTTAAACTAACCGTTATGAAGAACATTAATAAAACAATTATCATCTTATTCCTGCTGCTTGCATCACGTGCTTACGGACAGGAAAGTTACAGCCACGACCGGGTTTATACCGGTAACCAGGTGTCTAATACCGTTTCGGTTATTGACCCGTCTACAGATAAGTTATTGGGCGAGATAAATCTGGGTAAGCCATATCCAAATGTGCTCAGCCCATTATACCGGGGACAGGCGCTTGTTCATGGTTTGGGTTACAGTGCGAAAAGGAAAATGCTGGCTGCCGTTGCCATTGGCTCGAATTCGGTCACACTGATCTCTACACAAAATAATAAAGTGCTTAAAACCATTTACGTAGGCCGTTCGCCGCATGAAGCTACGTTTACCCCGGATGGCAATCAAATTTGGGTAACTGTTAGGGGTGAAGCTTATATCAGCGTCATCGATGCAGGTTTGATGGCAGAGATAAAACAAGTCCCCGTTGCCGACGGGCCGGGCATGGTAAGTTTCTCACCGGATGGAAAAGTGGCTTATATATGTTCCAGCTTTACGCCTGAATTGGATGTAGTAGATACAAAGTCTTATCAGACAATAAAAAAGATTCCTGTTACCAGCCCCTTTTCGCCGAATATTTTTACAAGCCCAAAAGGAGACTGGGTGGCGATGACGCATAAAGATGTGGGAAAGATAACAGTGATAGATACAAAAACACAAGCCGTGGCGAAGGTTTTAACCACCGGAGCAATTACCAATCATGTAACGTTTTGCTACCGCAATAATAAACTGATGATGCTAGCGACAATCGGCGGCGAAAACAAGGTACGCATATTTGATGTAGCTGATGATTTCCGGGAAACGGATACCGTTAATATCGGCTTCCTGCCCCATGGCCTTTGGACGTCACCGGATGGTAGGCAACTGTACGTTGGATTAGAATTTGGGGACCAGGTACAACATATCGACCTGCAAACCATGAAAATAAAGGCAACCATCCAGATAGGGCAAAGTCCGCAGGCATTGGTTTATGCTGTAAATGCAGTTTCGTCTCCTGAATTAAACAACGGACTGACTGCATTAAACGACACAACTGGTACGCAAGTAATCGATATGAAAAGTACGGTGCCTAATGCAAAAGCACATGGTAAATTAGCTATACGGCAGATAGGCCTCACTGACCTGGTAGAACAGATATTTACCATGCTCGATCCTAATACGGCATACACTTTATCGCTGACGCGTTCAACCACGGCTCCTTACCGCGGAGAATATGAAATCAACAGTTTCACCACCGATGGGAATGGGAAATATTTAGGTCAGTCTACCGGGTTAATCCAAAAGCTTAATGGAAACAACACCGGCGATTACATGCATGTTATCCTTACGAAAATTAGCACAAAGCAGGTAGTATTGGTTAAATGACATTCTCTTACCCCGGCCGGTGATCAGTAGTATTTGAACAAAAAGCCTAAAATTAAAAAGATTTTAGGCTTTTTGTTTGCCTTGAAAATCGCTTTCAAGTATTAATAGCAAGCTTTCTGCGATCAACTGTCGTATTAGCAAACGGTACTTCATTCTGTATTTAATAGGCCGTTCGTTGATAAGCGAAATTTAGCGGGTTTGAATTACATAAAATATGGGTAAATTACTGATTGCTAATTATTTAATATTTGGTTGGTTTTTTGTTTTTAGTGCCGGATAAAAATTAAATAAACATTATGAACAATCAAAATCACACTATTACCCGCAGAAATTTCCTGAATTCTGCAAGCCTGCTAACAACCGGAATTTTGTTGGACCCGAAGCATCTTTTTGCCCAGGTACAAAGCCCGGTAATTACCATAATGAAAGCTGCTGCTACAGCTAAAATAAATGTAACAAAGCTGCGTGGCAACATAAGCATTCTTGAAGTGTCGGGTGGCAATATCGCTGTTTTTGACGGCCCGGAGGGAAAGCTTATGGTTGATGCAGGGATAGGCGTTTCAAAACCGAACGTATCGGCGGCGCTACGTTCTGTCGGCCATAATCCTTTGAAATACCTGGTTAATACGCACTGGCATTTTGACCATGCTGATGGTAACGAATGGATTCATGATGCGGGGGCGACTATCATCGCACATGAAAACACGCGCAAACATTTGGCAAATTCGGTAAGAGTTGAAGATTGGAATTACACCTTTCCGCAGGCCCCTAAAGGTGCATTACCTACAGTACTGGTAAAAACAGACCATCCTATGAAATTTAACAGGGAAACTATACACATCGAATATTATACCCCGGCCCATACCGATTGCGATCTTTCAGTTTATTTTACTCATGCGGATGTTCTGCATGTCGGCGATACCTTTTGGAACGGATACTATCCTTTTATTGACTATTCGACCGGGGGCAGCATCGATGGAGCCATCCAGGCTGCTAAGAACAATGTTGCTATGACTAGTTCTAATACAATAGTGATTCCGGGTCATGGACCGGTAGGAAATCGGTCACAATTGGTTGCGTTCAGGGACATGCTTATTGATATAAGAGGCAAGGTTGCGATACTGAAACAGCAGGGTAAATCTATCAATGAAATTATCGCCGCAAAGCCAACGGCCAACTATGATGCTAAATGGGGGGCTTCGTTATTAAAGGCGACTTTTTTACCAGGCTGGTTTATCACGGAGTATAAAACAAAGCCATAGGAAGTCGGATTAATTTATCAAATGTAAAGGTTATCTTTCTCGTTATTAACTATAATTGTCGGGTCTTTAATCATCAAACCGGCCCCCAAGGTTGCCGCCGATCGCCTTAAGGCGTTAAGTTAATTAATAATCCGCTTATAAACGATTTGCTGCGGTATATGTTTTTGCGTTACAAAGCAACAGCCTGGATGTATCAGCAAAGCAACGCGGTATGTGTAAAGGCATAGCCTGCGATTAGACGTTTTACGAAAAAGGACTTCAGGTAATTTGTCGGAACCAACACATTTATAATGTTAAGTTTAGCAATCGCTTTGGATAGGCAAGAGGTGCTAAACTCGCCAGACAACAGTGCCCTGGCCGTTCTGAAGCTGGCTAACATTAACATACCTGTATCCCCTTAGAAGAAATCTAACCGCGAAAAAGGCTGCCGAGGCTGTAGTTTAAGTCTAAAATAGACCAAATCACGAAACGGTATAAAAGTTGACAGATAAATCTCGAACCACTTTTTGCTGCATGTTAATTGCCTGTTTTTTAGATTGTTATGGGCATAAAAAAACGAAACACGCCTTGTAGCGTGTTTCGTTAGGTAGCGGGAGCAGGACTCGAACCTACGACCTTCGGGTTATGAGCCCGACGAGCTACCAACTGCTCCATCCCGCATTATTTTTAGGGTTACGATCTGCCTCATTACAGCAGAAAGGGATTTTATTTTAAAGATGTGTATCCAATCATCATTTCATTTAAGAAAACAAAAGTCTTTAGACTTCCGGCTAAAGACTTCGTTTTTTTACTGGGTAGCGGGAGCAGGACTCGAACCTACGACCTTCGGGTTATGAGCCCGACGAGCTACCAACTGCTCCATCCCGCACTCTATTGTTGGTGTTTCACCGATTAATCTTTTCGATGTAATCCCCTTTTTTAATTGGACTGCAAAGATATAATTCGTTTCTTTGCAGTCCAAATAATATTTTAATTATTTTTTTATGGCCCATAAGGCAGGTTTCGTAAGTATAATAGGCAAGCCCAACGCAGGTAAATCAACATTGATGAATGCGCTTGTGGGCGAAAAAATGTCGATTATAACTCCAAAAGCGCAAACAACAAGGCACCGCATACTGGGTATTGTTAACGAGGAAGACTATCAAATTGTATTTTCTGATACGCCCGGCGTTATCAAGCCACACTATGCCCTGCACGAAAGTATGATGCACCAGGTTGACGGCTCGATAGTTGACGCCGACCTGATTTTGCTGGTAACCGACATCTACGAAGAATTTGACGAAACCGATGTGCTAAAAAAGTTGGAAGGCTCTTTAGCACCGGTAGCAGTACTTATCAATAAAGTAGACCAAAGTGATGAAGAAACGGTAAAGGCTAAAGTAGCTTTTTGGGAAGAGAAGCTAAAGCCCCAGGCCATCTTCGCTATATCGGCGCTAAAGGATTATAATGTGCTGGCGGTAATGAACTTTGTAATTGAACACCTGCCCGAGCACCCGGCTTATTACGAGAAAGATGCGCTAACCGACAGAAACGACCGGTTTTTCGCATCGGAAATGATACGTGCGCAGATATTGAAGCAATACAAAAAGGAAATACCCTACAGCACAGAGGTTATCGTAACCGCCTTTGTAGAAGGGGAGAAGCTGCACCGCATTAGCGCCGAGATAATTGTGGAGCGCGATTCACAGAAAAATATAATTATAGGCCAGGGTGGATCAATGCTGAAAATAGTAGGCACTTATGCCCGCCGCGATATGGAGGAGTTTTTTCAGAAAAAAATATTCCTGGAGATGTTTGTAAAAGTAATCCCCGACTGGCGCAGCAAGAAAAATTACCTGAAGAAATTCGGTTATGAATAGATGTGAGACTTGAGATATGAGACCAAAATGGACGCATTCTTGCATTATTGAACTTACCTCTTAAAAAAATTAAATAATTTTAGATGCTGATTTAAGGGAAGAGACATCTGTCTCATATCTAATATCTCACATCTCAAATCTAAAAGAATGAGCAATATAGTAGCCATAGTAGGCCGCCCCAACGTAGGCAAATCAACCTTATATAACCGTTTAACCGAAAGCCGCAAAGCTATTGTGGACGATTTTAGCGGCGTTACGCGCGACCGCCATTATGGTGTTTCTGAATGGGTTGGCCGCCAGTTTACCGTGATAGATACCGGCGGCTATGTGGCAAACTCGGCTGATGTATTTGAGGCAGCCATCCGTGAGCAGGTATTGATTGCTATTGAAGAAGCAACCGTGATTTTATTTTTGGTTGATGTTACTACCGGTATCACGGATTTAGACGACGAAATCGCCAACATCTTACGTAAGGGCAAAAAGCCTGTATTTGTGGTGGTAAATAAGCTCGATAATAATTCCCAATTGTCCGACTCGATGGAGTTTTACAGCCTTGGCTTGGGCGAGTTGTATAACATCTCGTCAATGACGGGCTCCGGTACCGGCGAATTACTGGACGAAGTGGTTAAACACTTTGACGATGAGCCGCTGGAAGAAAATACCTTGCCAAAATATGCTATTATCGGCAGGCCTAATGTTGGAAAATCGTCTATCATCAATTCGCTGATAGGTAAAGATCGCAACATCGTTACCCCAATTGCCGGTACCACACGCGACTCGATACATATTCATTATAATCAGTATGGTCATAACTTTATGTTGATTGATACTGCGGGTATGCGCAAGAAGACTAAGGTTAAGGAGAATATCGAGTTCTATTCTGTAATGCGTACCATTAAAGCATTGGAAGAAGCTGATGTGGTTATCCTGATGATAGATGCGGTTGAAGGTTTTGAGTCGCAGGATATCAATATTTTCCACCTTGCTGAGAAGAATAAAAAAGGTGTGGTGGTTGTGGTTAACAAGTGGGATTTGATTGAGAAGAACAACAAAACCATTAAAGTTTTTGAAGAGCAGATACGCGACAAAATAGCGCCGTTTACTGATGTGCCTATCGTATTTACTTCAGTTACGGAAAAGCAAAGGGTGCTGAAGGTTATTGAAACGGCCAACCTGGTTTATCAAAATAAAATAAGGAAAATCCCGACCTCTAAGCTTAACGAGGTGATGCTGCCGATTATCGAGGCGTATCCGCCACCGTCTATCAAAGGCAAGTACGTTAAGATAAAATACATTACGCAGATAGCAGGTACATCGCCGATGTTCGCCTTCTTCTGTAACCTGCCGCAGTATATCAAAGAACCTTACTATCGTTTCATTGAAAACAAGCTAAGGGAAAACTTTGATTTTAACGGTGCGCCGGTACAAGTGTGGTTTAGGCAGAAGTGATTTGCGGATTATTGATGTGCGAATGTGCGGATGAAAAAAGGTATGGCAAAACTTACGAAGTTTTTAAAACTTCGTAAGTTTGAAACTCACCATGCTTTCACCTGACTTCCCAATATCGGCCTGACATAATTATCATATCCAACAACTTGATCGTGTTATCGTAATAATCGTAATCCTTCAGTTTAAAACCGTTTAAGTAATCCCATACTTTATTCAACCATATCTGATTTTTTGCGTCCACCATTGCTGATACGCCAAACGGTGCTACAAAGCTTAATGCTTCGAAGTAGCGTCTTTTAATATCATTGCCAGCCAGGGTATAGCCGGCGGAGAGGTTATAGGTGTCGTTATTGGTGGTTTCCCTAATCCAATGGTTTATTTTATCGACAATTTTTTTGGAACGTTTATCGCCGGTTTGCAGGTAATCGGTGGCGATACGCCATGGGTCGCGGCAGGCGTTATAATTGTACTGGCCATCGTAAGGCGATTCCAGGAAATTTGGCGGCGCGGGTTTGGGATTTTTGTTGACGTTTACGATGAAATCAGGAATTAGTCCGGCATCGGGGCTATATTTATCCTGCATCTTTATAAAAAGTTCATAGCTTGCATTTACTACCTTATCCCACCTGCTGTCGCCGGTGGCTTGCCGGAATGCCTTGAAATGTGAGGGCATAAAATCCGAAGAGCGTGTAGCGAAATAATCCTTGCTTTCCGATTCGATACCATCACTTAGCAAAACCGTCCATGTTTGATGGTTTATTTCGTGCTGCATAATGGCGTTAATGGTTGCCTTAGCTTCTGCCAGGTAATTGATTTTACCTTTGCTTCCCCATTGTTTATCGGCCAGTAGGAGTGAATAGGCGATATCCAAATCTCCGTCACTGGCAGAGGTATTGTCGGCGCTTTTATTATTGGCATACTGCGCCCAGGCCATCAGGTATTTGCTTTTTTCGGATGGATGCGCCCTTACATAATGAAAAAGGTCATCGTAAATATCCTTGGCTGAGGCGTCATGACCGGCCATCAGCGTCATGATAATCATCCCGTACCCCTGGCCTTCGGACACGCATTGTTTCCGGTCTTTATTTTCAAACCAAATAAAGTCTTCATTAGTGCCGGGTACCTGTTTTATAAAGCGTGCCTTCCATTGGTTATAAAAGGTTTTAACCGCGTTATCAAGCTGAGTTTGGCTGAAATGGTTGGGCTTAATGGTGCCGGAGAAATATTTTACGTGTTGGGGGAAGGGGTGGAGTTGGGCTTGGGCAAAGAGAGAAGCACAAAGAAACAAAAGGCAAATGAACGGTCTGACAGTTTTAAAATGCATTGTCTTATCTAATCCGGGCCGTCAGACTTACGAAGTTTTTAGAACTTCGTAAGTCTCTCAAAGACCTGGTAACTTATTAAACTCAATATTGATAATTCCTTATATCCTGTAAATTCGCCTTTTTAGCAGGAGCCATGATCGCTATTCCTGCTGCCCGCGGCAAAGCGTGCTCAGCTACTATCATCTTTTTCTCTCTTTCGTCGACATTCATATCCGCGCCGGAGAAGTATAGTTTTAAGCACTCCAAAAAGTTTTGTATCGCCGGCGTTTGCTTGCAGGTGGCGGCGAACCAGGCGCGTTTGGCCACGCTATGGTGCAGCGGCTTTACAACGATGTTACGCCCGGCAAGGTATGGCTCAACAATCCAGTCGGCCATAACGGTAATGCCAAGTCCGGCGTTAACCATCTCGATAGTGGCATCGGTATAATGGATGCGATGCAGCGTTTTGGGCTTTACGTGCTGGGTTTGTATAAGCGATTCGATTACCGGCGTGTCCTGGTAGGAGGGATCATACAGGGGCAATATCAGCTCCTGGTCCTGGAAATCGGTGATCTCGATAATATCTTTTTGCGCTAACGGATGGTCTTTACAAATAACTGCAGTAAGGCAATCCTCGAATATAGGCTCGTACCGGATTTTGGTATTCACCATTTGCGTGCGGATAATGCCGATATCCAGGTCGCCGTTCATCAGGTATTCCAGCGGGCGACGAGTGGCGTCGCTTAAAATCTGGATATTGATATCCGGCCATTGTTTTTTATAATATTTGATGATGCCGGGCAGCCAGTGGTAAGCCGTGTAACATTGCATACTAATTGTTAAATTGCCCGTTTTTCCGTTTTTGTAATTATTAATATCTTCCTCCAGCGACTTTATTTCGGCCAGTATTTTCTCCGAGCTGCGCAGAAAACGATACCCTTGGTCAGTTAAATGTAACCTTTTGCCCTGCCGGCTGAATATCTCTACATCCAGCTCGCGCTCCAGTTCCTTTAACTGGTGACTCAATGCTGACTGCGTTAAATGCAGTGTTTGAGCTGCTTTTGTGAGTGTTCCGTCTTTTGAAATGGTATCAATGAGTCTGAAATGATGAAGAGCAATATTCATTTATTAATTTTACTAATGATTCTTACAAAATTAATTCATTTTTTTCATATACGGCCGATTTATACTTTTGTCGTGTCAAAGTTACACGTATGTTAAAAACCTCATTAAAAATCATCTACTTAGGTTTTTTAAGTGTTTTAATTATCACCAAGGTACAAGCTCAAAAAGTACTCAGCATTAAAGATGCCGAGCAAACTGCATTGGCTAATTATAATTCGATAAAAGCAAAAGCAAACCAATTGAACGCGTCAAGAGCCTTGCTTACGGAAACCAGAACCGAGCAATTACCGGACGTTAACCTTTCGGCCCAGCAGGACTACGGTACGGTTAACGGACAGAACGGCCCGCTGTATGGCTATCGTGGTTTTAGTGTGGCATCATCAGGCCCGGCCTTGCCCGACCAAAACTGGAAAGCTGCTTTCGGTTCGTTATATCTGGCCAACGTTAGCTGGGATTTCTTTTCATTCGGCCGCGCCCGCGAAAAGGTAAAAGTACAGCGCTGGGCGGTAACCCGCGACTCTGCCGATTTAGTACAGGAGCAATTTCAACACGAGATACGCGTGGCAAGTACTTATTTAAACCTGCTTGCCGCCCAGGAACTAACCAAAGCGCAGGAAGATAACCTGCATCGCACGCTCGATTTACAAAAGGTTATTGTTGCCCGCGTAAAGAGCGGCCTTAATCCCGGTGTAGATTCTGCACAGGCTAATGCCGAAGTTTCAAATGCCCGTATAGCATTGACCAACACACAGCAAACCGTTGCGGAACAAAGTGCTCAACTGTCACAGTACATGGGTGTCAATGTACAGGAGTTTGTGCTGGATAGCGCTTTCGTTACCAAAGCCCCGGCCAATGCCGACCCGCTGGCTCAAGTCAGTACCGAAAATCATCCATTACTGCAATTTTATCAAAACCGGATCAGCGTTAGTGATGAGCTTGCAAGGTACTACGGCACATTTAGTTATCCTACTTTCAGTTTTTTCAGTACGTTCCAGGGCAGGGGCTCCGGATTTAAGTCTGACTATGCATCGAACCTTAATGATTACAGCAGCAGCTATGGCTCAGGTGCGGAACCCACAAGATACAATTATCTCGTAGGTGTTGGGTTGATATGGAACATCACCAATCCATTCAGGGTGCGTTACCAGGTAAGGTCGCAGAAATTTACATCGGCACAGCTAAAAAATGACTATGACCTGGTGAGCCAGCAGCTACTGAACCAACAGGCGCTTGCTGAAACCCGCATTGCCAATGCGCTGAAGAACTATCGCGAAGTGCCCCAGGAAGTAAAAGCCGCATCAGACGCTTATTTGCAAAAGACCACGCTTTACAAAAACGGGCTGGCAACTATCGTAGACCTTACACAAGCTTTATATGTGTTGAATCGTGCCGAAATTGATAATTATATAGCGCACAACAATGTTTGGCAGGCGGTGCTGTACAAAGCTGCTGCCACCGGCGATTTTGGGATATTTATAAATAACTTTTAACAGGAAATAATGGGAATGATTAAAGGCGCGCTGCAAAAACCTATTACTATTTTGGTAATTGTGGCCGGGTTGTTTTTCTTCGGTATAAACGCTGTCCGTAATATTAAGATCGATATTTTTCCGGATTTAAACCTGCCGGTTATTTATGTATCACATCCCTACGGTGGTTTTACGCCTAACCAAATGGAATCATACTTCGGTAAGCAGTATGTTAACCTGTTGCTATTTGTATCGGGTGTTAAAAGTATCGAAACAAAAAACATACAGGGCCTTACTTTAATTAAAGTAACATTTTACGAAGGCACCAATATGGCGCAGGCCGCTGCAGAAGTCACGAGCTATACCAACAGGGCGCAGGGCAGCTTTCCGCAAGGCTCGCAGCCGCCGTTTATTTTAAGGTTTGATGCCTCTACGCTGCCGGTAGGTCAGCTAGTGTTAAGCAGCCCTACACGAACCAACAACGAACTATTGGATTTTGCAGGGGTTTACGTTCGTTCGCAGTTTACTACCGTTCCCGGCCTGGTTGCGCCGGCGCCGTTTGGCGGTAACCAGCGTACCATTGTTATAAAAGCAGATCCCGCATTGCTTCGCGCACATAATTTAACCCCCGACCAAATTGTACAGGCCCTGCGCGATAACAATCAGAACACACCTGCCGGCAACGTGCGCATCGGTAATCTGAACTATCTGGCACCGGCCAATACCACTATAAAGGAAGTAAAGGATTTCGGGAATATACCGTTGTTTAAAAATGGTGTGCAAACTGTTTTTATGCACGACGTTGCCACCGTTGAGGATGGCGCAGATATTACCAACGGTTACGCTTTAATTAATGGTAAACGGTCGGTTTACCTGCCAATCACCAAAGCGGCCTCAGCTTCAACCTGGGATGTGGTGCAGAATTTGAAAAAGGCTATCCCTCGTTTTCAGTCGCTGCTGCCGCCTGATGTTAAGCTTACCTTTGTGTTCGACCAATCGATATATGTAATTAACGCGGTAAAAAGCCTTGCCGAAGAGGGTGCGATTGGCGCAGTGCTTACCGGCCTGATGGTATTGCTGTTTTTGGGCGACAGGAGGGGTGCACTTATTGTAATCTTAACCATACCCACCTGTGTTATCTCCAGTATATTTTTCCTTTATCTATTCAATCAAACCATTAACATCATGACGCTTAGCGGTCTTTCGCTCGCTATCGGTATTTTGGTTGATGAATCGACAGTAACTATAGAAAACATTCACCAGCATTTCGACATGGGTAAGCCAAAGGCGCTGGCAATCTGGGATGCCTGTAAGGAAATAGCCTTCCCGAAATTGCTTATCCTGTTTTGTATCCTTGCGGTATTTGCACCGGCGTTCACCATGAGTGGCATACCAGGTGCGCTGTTCCTGCCATTGTCGCTTGCTATTGGCTTTTCCATGATAGTATCCTACCTGCTGGCGCAAACCTTTGTGCCGATAATGGCTAACTGGATAATGAAAAATACCCACGAAGACAAGAGCCACGCAGATGGCTTTGCGTTGGAGGACGAAGGCGATCCGTGGGAGCAAAAGGAGCTTGCAATAAAAAATGCCACCCAAAGCAATGGCCATAAGCTAACCCGTTTTGATAAGTTCAGGCTGCGTTATCTGCGCTTTATCGACAGGATGATGCCTAACCGCAAACTGGTTGTTACCGCCTATGTTGTTACGGCATTTGGCCTTGCATTTTTATTATTTAGTTTGATAGGGCATGACGTATTGCCAAAAGTAAATTCGGGCACGTTCCAGGTGCGGCTGCGCGGCGCTGATGGCACCAGGCTGGAACGTACGGAAGCCACTACGCTGAAAGCCCTGAAAGTATTGCAGAACCTGGTAGGAAAGCAAAATATCGAAATAACATCTACAATGGTGGGCTCACACCCGTCCTCGTTTTCAACAAACCCGATTTACCTGTTTATGGCAGGCCCGCAGGAAGCAGTTATGCAGGTGAGCCTGGTTGAAAGCTACAAAGAAAATCTGGACGACTTAAAGGAGCGTTTCCGCAAGGCCATGAAAAAGGAATTGCCGGATATCAAGCTTTCGTTTGAACCGATTGAACTTACCGATAAGATTTTAAGCCAGGGCTCGCCAACGCCTATTGAAATTGCGCTGACCGGGAAAAACAAAAAGCAAAATGTTGAGTACGCCAATAAAGTAATCAAAAAGCTGAACGAAATAGATTATTTACGCGATGTGCAAATTGCCCAGTCGTATAAGTACCCTGCAATCGATATAGATATCGACCGTGTGCGAGCCGCGGAGTTGGGTGTTAGCCTCAACGACATATCGCGAACGCTTACAGCTTCAACTTCATCATCCCGATTTACTGAAAAAAACAATTGGATAGATGAAAAGGCCGGTTTAGGCTACCAGGTACAGGTAGAGGTGCCGGAATACCAGATGGCCAGCATCGACAATATACGCGAGATACCTATTTTAGCGGGCCAGTCGCGCCCGGTTTTGGGCGACGTTGCTAACTTTAAGGTTGATACTACCTATGGTGAGAACGATGATATCGGCTCGATACCCACGCTGTCGGTAACAGCCAACATCAACAAAAAAGATTTAGGTACTGCAACTAACGATGTAAGTAATGCCATTAAAGAGCTGGGTAAACCGCCACGCGGTCTTTCTATCGAGCTGCGTGGTTTAACGCAAACATTAACCGATACGCTTAATAGCCTGCAGACAGGTCTGTTGGTGGCCATTATTGTAATATTTTTAATGCTTGCCGCTAATTTCCAATCGTTCAAGATGTCGTTCGTAGTTTTATCGACGGTGCCTGCGGTATTGTTTGGTTCGCTGCTGTTGGTTAAGATAACCGGCGCTACACTCAACCTGCAATCGTATATGGGTATGATCATGTCGGTAGGTGTGTCGATATCGAATGCGGTGCTGTTGATTACCAATGCAGAGGAGTTGCGGAAGCACAACGGTGATGCGCTTAAATCTGCGCGTGAAGCTGCTGCATTGCGTATGCGCCCCATATTGATGACGAGTTTGGCAATGATTGTGGGTATGATACCAATGGCTTCGGGCCTTGGCGAGGGTGGCGACCAGACTTCGCCGCTGGGTCGTGCAGTTATCGGCGGCCTGATGGCTTCAACTTTTGCCGCACTGCTGGTATTGCCGCTCGTATTTGCCTGGGTACAGGGCAAAGCTTCAACTGATTCTGTTTCGTTAGACCCTGAAGATAAAGAAAGTAAATTTTATGTCCCTTTGCATCACCATGAACATGTTACAAAATAAATCGAAAATAGCCGTGCTGGCGTTTGTTATAGCGGCCGCGTTCCTTACTTCGTGCGGTCCGGATAAAAAACAGCAGGAAGAACAGGCAAAAACCATTGCCGCGGAAGACGCCGTAGAAACACCAACCGTTACGCTGGTGCCCGTGCAAAAAGGGAAGCTTAGCTCTACCATCGCTGTGCCGGGTGAACTGATCCCTTATCAGCAGGTAGACTTATACGCTAAAGTGAATAGCTATGTAAAAAAACTATTGGTTGATGTAGGTTCCGAAGTGCACCAGGGAGAGCTGCTGGCCACATTGGAGGCACCGGAGATTAACTCGCAGCTGGCCGGTGCGCAATCGCGCATACAACAACAGCAGGCCGTTTACTTTGCCAGCAAAGCGACGTATGATCGTTTACTGAACACCAGCAAAACCCCGGGTACCATTTCTCAGAATGATCTGGAGCAAGCCGAAGCAAAGAAAAACGCAGATCTGGCAAATGTAGAATCTGCTAAATCGGCCTATAAGGAAGCGGCTGCCAGTGTAGCCTACCTTGAAATAAAAGCGCCGTTTGACGGCATTATAACCGCACGCAATGCCAACTTAGGCGCTTATGTCGGTCCCGGTGGCAAAGGCACCGACCCGTTGTTTGTATTGCAAGACCAAAAACGGCTGCGCCTGGTGGTTTCTGTGCCAGAACGTTATACAGGTGGCCTCACCAATAAAAACGAAGTGACTTTTACCGTGCAGGCATTAGCCAACCAAAAGTTTACCGCTAAAATACAACGTTTGGCAGGTGCACTTGATGAAAAGCTGCGTTCGGAACGTTTGGAAATGGACGTTTACAATAAGGACAAAAAGTTGCTGCCACACATGTTTGCCGAAGTAAATGTGCCGCTGCCGTCACGCGATAGCACCATTATTCTGCCAAAAACTGCAGTAGCGACCTCTACTGAAAAGGTGTTTGTAGTGAAAGTGGTGAACCATAAAGCCGAATGGGTGGATGTGAAAAAAGGCATGGACGCAAACGGCTTGATTGAAGTTTACGGCGACCTTAAACCTGGCGACCAGGTAGTGAAAAATGCCTCGGATGAGATCCGGGATGGCTCGACGGTGAAGTATTAAGACAAACAAACCAAACCATACGCCCGTTCAAGTGTCCTTCACTTGAACGGGTACAGTTTTTAGTGTCCACACTAAAAACAAAGTATTGCAAGTTCAACGATAAATTCTCAACTTTATCGTATGTCACGCACAGCCTCAACCGACGAACTATACTTTGTCACACTCACCGTCACCGATTGGATAGACGTTTTTACCCGCCGTCAATACCGCGACTTTATTATCGAAAACCTTAAGTGGAATCAACAGCATAAAAAATTGAATATTTATGCCTACGTGATAATGACTAATCATATTCACATGGTTGCCAATGTAACCGATGGCTTGCTTGGTGATGTATTAGGGCAATTTAAGACCTACACTTCTAAGCAACTCTACAAGATGATTGCCGAAAATCTACAGGAGAGTCGAAAAGAATGGATGATAAAAGCTTTTGACAGGGCCGGAAAATATAACCCTTTGAATACCAATCATCAGTTCTGGCAAAACGGTAATTATCCAGTTTTACTCTATGCTCCGGCAGTTATTCAGCAGAAGATAGACGATATTCATGACAACCCCGTGGTAGCGGGGGGTGTTGGTTCTGCTCACGAATTTTGGTATAGCAGTGCGAACCCCGAGAGTCCTTTGAAAATCATTTATTAGTTCGTTAACTTGCATGGTTTCGATTTTAAGTGTGGACACTTAAAATCTGATACGTTCAAGTGAAGGACACTTGAACGGGCGATCGGGTTGGTTTCGGTTTTAAGTGTGGACACTTAAAATCTGGTGCGTTCAAGTGGAGGACACTTGAACGGGCGTATAAGGGATGATTTAATAGGGTTCACCCCAACACTTCCTCCAGTACCTCGTGCGATTTAATATTCCCAAACCCTTCCACATGCAGCGCGTAATAATCAAGCAGCTTGGCTATCAGGTAGCGCCGCTCATCGTTGCTTAGCTTGATATCTCCTATCGTTTCAAAATTGCTTTGAAGTAATGCAGTAAAATTTTGCGTATGCGGCGGCGACAGGTAAAGCACGCTATCCGGCTTATAACGACTGAATACACCATTTTTTAAATCGAAATAATCTGCCTGGCCGGCAAGGTAACGGTCGGGATAAAAGCCGAGGTAACGCGTTAACCGTATCAAAAACAACAGGTGGAAATTATTGAATGCGGCAGTTTGATGGTCGAGCCATTCAATCGCGCTAAAAATAAAATCGAACATGTTTTCGTCCGGTGATTGCTGCTTAACGGCTTTGTACAACACCTCGTTCAAAAACATAGCAACGCTGCTCTTGATTATATCATAAGGAATAGACTGTAATACCGGCGAGTTTTTAAGCTCCTTTATCCGCTGGACATTCCCGGTCTCTTTGTGATAGACCACCATATCCAGCAAATGCAGCGGCTGCAGCATATTGCGGCTGATTTTTGCTTTCGGCTTTTTAGCGCCGTTAACGATGTATGATTGCAGTCCGAATTTCTCGGTAAATACCTGTACTACCACGCTGCTTTCGCCATAGTCGGTGGTTTTGAATACTATGCCGCGGGTTTTATGCAGCATGATTGAATAACAGTAATATTTTTGGCAGGAAAATGATGAGCCCGGTTATTAAAGCAAATGTAGCGGCAATAACGACAGCTCCGGCAGCCATATCTTTTATACGGCCGGCCTTTTCGTTAAATCCGGGGGATACTAAATCGACCAGTGTTTCAATCATCGTATTAAATATCTCGGTAACCAACACGATGGTAATACAAAGCATTATCCATTGCCATTCACTTTTGCTGATATTTAAAAAATAGCCAAGCGGTAAAACTATGGCCGTTGCCGCCAGGTGAATGCGGAAATTTAACTGACTGGAGGTAGTATAAGCCACTCCCTTAAATGCATAACCGAAACTGCGTATAAGTTTTTTCATTTGTCGTTCTGAGCGATAGCGAAGAATTCTAACCGATTTACAGGTAGCGGACAAGCAGGTTGTCGACTAACCGACCTGGTGTAAATGCCTGTTTGTAAAGATTCTTCGCTAATCGCTCAGAATGACAAACAGGAGAAATCATCCAATTCTCACATCTTTAAATCGCTGTTACAAATCTGCACATAATCTCGTAGTTTTACCGCCCTGACCTACTGACTAATTTAGATGATTTGGAAAAAATTTGCTGACTTTATTTTAAAGAACCGTCCGGGTATACTGGTAGTAGTTATGCTGGCCAGCGTATTTATGGGTTACCAGGCCAGCAAAGTGCGGATAACTTTCAATGGCGGCAAGGTGCTCCCTGTAACCGATTCGGCTTATATCAGGTACAACCAGTTTAAGAAACTATTCGGGCAGGATGCCACTACCATGGTGTTTGGTTTTAAATCACCTAAAATATTCGATAAAGATGTTTATAACGACTGGCACACCATCGCCAACAATATTAAGGCAATCAAGGGTGTAAGCGGCGTTGTATCTATCACAAATGTTTATGACCTTGTAAAAGATACGCTTCAGCGCAAGTATACGCTGAAGCCGCTAACCCCCAATTTACTTACCAACGATAAACAAGCCGATAGCGTTAAACAAAAGTTTTTATCGTTGCCATTTTACAAGGGCTTAGTGCTGAGCCAGGACGGCCAGTCGACCCTGATGGCTGTAACTTTTGACGGCAGGATTATCAACACACCCAAGCGTGTTCCCATACTGAAGGAGATACAAAAAGAAGGTGCGCAATTTGAAAAGAAGCACCATATACAGGTGCATTATTCCGGTCTGCCGCTCATTCGTACTGTAGTGGGCGACCTGATTAAAAATGAGTTTGTGCTTTTCCTCGGCCTTTCGCTGTTAATTACCCTGAGCATTTTAACGCTGATCTTCCGGTCGTTCTATGCGGTATTTTTTCCCACACTGGTGGTGCTTATCGGCGTTGCGTGTAGCCTGGGCACCCTTGTGCTGATGCATTACGAGATTACCATTTTAACGGGTATCATGCCATCGCTGGTGGTGATAATTGGCGTGCCCAACAGCGTTTTTATCCTCAATAAATACTACTATGAGTATAGCCTGAACGGAGATAAATTGGATGCTATACGCGTTGCTATACAAAAGGCAGGCATCACCACTTTTGTTGCCAATATTACCACGGCTATAGGGTTCGCGGTGCTTTGTTTTACCAACAGCGAATTACTGGTGCAGTTCGGCATGGTGGCCTCCACCAGTATTCTGGCAACGTATGTGCTAAGCATTATCCTTATACCAATTATATTCAGCTATCTCCCGAAGCCTAAGGATCGACAAAGCAAAATTAAAGACCGCAGAATAATGCAGGCAATGTTAGCCAAGCTTGATTATGTGGTAAATAACCATCGGCGCAGCATTTACATCGTAACAATACTGCTGGTAATTGTATGTTTGTTCGGCATATCGCTGATAAACGTTAATAGCTATGTGGTGGACGACTTGCCAAAAACGAATAACACGCTTGAAGATCTCCGCTTCTTCGAAAGCAACTTTAAAGGGGTTTTGCCGCTGGAGGTGAGTATAGATACAAAACGCAAGAACGGGGTGATGAATAATGCCCTGGTGCATAAAGTTGAGAAACTGGAAACGCTGATATCGTCGCGGCCGGAGTTTAGCCGCTCCCTGTCGTTAACCCAGGGCTTGAAATTTTTAACACAGTCGTTTTATGGCGGTAAATCCGAATATTACCGTTTGCCTGACGGATTGGAGCAGGGTTTTATTTTGAGCTATGCCGGCAACTCAGGTAAAAGCACCGACATGCTGAAAAACTACCTCGACAGTACCCGCCGCTACACTCGTGTTACTTTCGAGATGGTTGATATCGGCTCAAAAAAAATGAACGTTGTGCTTAAAGAGCTACAGCCGCAGATAGATTCGATATTCAATCCAAAAAAATATCATGTGGAGCTAACCGGCTCAAGCATTATTTTTATAAAAGGCGCCAATTATATGGTTACCAACCTGTATGAGAGCCTGGCCTGGGCCATATTGCTGATAGCAGGGGTGATGTGGGTATTGTTTAGGGGAGCCAAGATGATTATGATCTCCCTGCTGCCTAACCTGATACCGCTTGTTATTACCGCTGGGTTGATGGGCTTTTTCGGCATCCCGCTAAAACCGTCGAGTATTTTAATATTTAGTATTGCAATGGGTATCTCGTCCGATCAAACCATTTACTTTATTACGCGCTACCGGCACGAGCTAAGGCATACCAAAAAGAGTATATCGGCTATCGTTTCAGACACCATCAAAGAGACCGGCATCAGCATGATATATATTGCCGTTATATTATTCTTCGGCTTCGGGATATTCTCGGCTTCTACATTTGGTGGTATACAGGCTATAGGGATATTGATTTCGATTACTTTACTGGTGTCGATGATTAGCAATTTGACTTTGTTGCCGGCGTTTTTGTTGAGTATGGAGAAGAGGACGAGAGGCCGGGAAAGTCAGTAAAGCCAGAAATAAGGTCCAGAACAGACTTACGAAGTTTTTAAAACTTCGTAAGTCTTGCATAAAATAATTTATCTGCTATGAATTTACATCTCACCAACAAAGTCGCCATTGTGGTTGCCGCCAGCAAAGGCCTCGGTAAAGCTATTGCCACATCTTTATCCACCGAAGGGGCTAGTGTAATTATCGCTTCCCGCGATGCTGATGAGCTGAATAAAACCGCCAACGAAATAACCGCGCAAACCGGTAATGAGGTTATCGCCTTAACAGTTGATGTTTCAAATGGCGAATCTATACAAAGTCTTATTCAGCAAGTTGTTGAGGAATTTGGCCACATCGATATCCTGGTAAATAATGCCGGAGGCCCACCATTTAATAGATTCGAGAATTTTGATGATGCGGCCTGGCAAAAAGCATTCGACCTTAATTTGATGAGCGTAGCACGCACCAGCCGATTGGTTTTGCCGCATATGCAAAAAACAGGCAGCGGGCGTATCATTAATATCATCAGCGGTTCTGTAAAGGCAGTGTTGGGTAATTCAGTGCTGTCAACCAGTATGCGTATGGGGGTGGTAGGTATGGCTAAGCTAATGGCTGATGAATTTGGACCTTACAATATCACCGTGAACAACGTAGCGCCGGGTATGATATTAACTGACCGGTTGAAACATACCATTCCGCAGGGAGTTGACCCGGATGAAGGATTGAAAGAGAAAGCGAAAAACATACCTATGGGCCGTATCGGCAAACCGGAAGAGTTGGCGGCGCTGGTTGCGTTCCTCGCATCTGAGCAGGCATCGTACATTAGTGGCACAACTATACAGGTTGATGGTGGGGCTAACAGGAGTATATTTTAAACATTGATTTCTTAATAATTAAAACACTTTCACATAATATTAGTTGTGTATAAAATCACAACATATTATGGATATTTCTCTTGAATCCCCTGGCGGGCGTAATATAAGCTGCTTATTATTGCCCCGAAACCTGCTATCAATAATTCTGTTGTTTATTTCAATAAGTGCTTCAGCACAAAAGGTAACGCCGCCTGATACAATAAAACCTAACAAGGGTGACCCTAATCAACAGCTAAAACAAATCAAACAAGCTAAAGCACAAACGCTATCCGATTCGACGAACGGGGAGCCTAAAAAAAATGTGCCGATTGATACCACGATATTCAACAAATACGGCGACCTGTTAAATGACGATATAAAGTACAATAAAAAATACCCCTTTTGGAAGCCGGCTGTTGAAGTGCTCGGCATAAACGCATTTACCAACGGACTGGACAGGGCGTTGGGCGAAGATTTTTCGCATGTTGGGCCTGCTACATGGAATGTTAACATTAACAAAGGCTGGGAATGGGACTCTGATAGATTCGGTATAAACTTTATCGGTCACCCGTATACGGGGTCGATGTATTTTAACGCCGCCCGGTCACAGGGATATGATTATTTTCAGTCGATTCCATTTGCTATAGGGGGGAGCCTGATGTGGGAATACTTCGGTGAAACAACCCGGCCTTCATATAATGATTTGATTAATACGCCGTTAAATGGCGCCCTGCTTGGGGAGATGTTTTATCGCCTTAGCTCGAATATTCTTGATGACCGTGCCCGGGGAGCAAACCGCGTATTTCGCGAAATTGCTGCGGGATTGGTAGACCCGGTTAGAGGGCTTAACCGGCTGTTACAGGGTAAGAGCTTCAGGCACACGACCACCGAAGTATATCAAAAGGAACCATTAAACATTACGATATATTCAGGGGTGCATAAAATAAATACTGAAAATAGCACCGTTTTCGGCAACGGGCCAACGGAAATTTTACTGAATCTTCAGTTTGATTATGGTAATCCGTTTGAAGATATTTATCGTAAACCGTTTGATTTCTTTAAACTACGCACGGAATTCAGTTTTGGATCGGGCCGTAAATTGCTTGATAATTTAACGGGATATGGAATACTGGTTGGCGATAATACCAATATCGGCAAGATGTCTGTTTTGTATGGCGCCTTTCAATACGATGATTATTGGGACAACAAAACATTTGAACTGGGTGCTTTAGGTTTTGGCGGCGGCGTATTTACAAAATATCCCATTAGTAAAGATGTAATGTTATATACCAATGCGCACGTGGCAGTAGTTCCCCTTGCCGGGAACAGCACTCGTTTCGGTCCTGATACCTCACAGGTAAGAGATTATACCTACAACGATGGGCTTGAGGCGAAAGTTGAAAGCACCGTTAATTTTGGAAAAGCCGCGAGCATCTCGTTAGTGTATTACTACTTCTTAATGCATACTTATGTGGGCGCCGCGGGTAATAACTACATCAGCATACTAAAACCCCGAATTACGTTCAGGCTTGCTGAAAACTTCAGCCTTGGTTTTGAACATTTTATTTATTATGATGATCGTTATTTAAAAGCGCTGCCCGCTGGGATCCATTCGTCGCGAACGGAACAAAAGATCTTTCTTTCCTGGTTTTTGGAAGACCAGCAACGTAAAGGACGGTATAATTAAAAGGAGCGGGAAATCAAGTTGAGTCTACCGGGATTAAAACCCGCTTTTTGCATCTTGATTTCCTGGTTATTCATTATTATAGCAGGGTTGGATTTAATTCCGAATCTATTTCCGAGCCTATAGGCACATTCATCAGCCATTTCTCGTGGTCGTTTTTCTGCCAGCTGTTTTTGTATGGCGTTATGCGGGCGCCGTCGGCTACATAAATAATAGTCATTACTTCACGGCGTTTGTCGGAGTTATTGCCGTTAGCGTGGTGCATGGTAAATCCACGGTGCCAGGTGGCGTCGCCGGCCCTCATCGTATTAGCGCGGCTTATAGGGAATTCATGCTCCTTAACATATTCTGCAAAGGCGCTCTCTGATTCGTCAGATATTTCGTAGTTAAAGATAGAGCCTTTAGTATAGGAGTTTGAGGCGAACGTGAGCATGCCCATATCCACATCAATATCAACCAGCGGCATCCACATGGTTATGGTGTTGAAGGTATCTATCGGCCAGTAATATTGGTCCTGGTGCCACGGGGTAGGGCCACCGCCGGGTTCTTTAAACAGGGCCTGGTCGTGGTAAATGCGCACATTACGAACGCCCATCAGGTCGGCAGCAATTTTGGCCATGCGTTTGGCCAGCACAAACTTGCGTGCATCTTCATCAGATTGCCACAGGTTCATGATTTGTAAAAAAGCTTTACCATAGGTATCCCTATCTTTTAGTGCACGTTTTTCGGTATTGTAACGGTCTGCGGCGCCGACAATTACGGGGCGATAAACAGCAATTTCATCTTCAGAAAGTATGCCTTTTACAAGCGTATGGCCTTTTTCCTGGAATTCATCTATATTATCCTGGGAGATAGTTTTAAAGTCGTCAAGTGAGGGCAAAGTTGTAGTACTCATGGGCTAATTGGTTTATACTCAAAGTAAATTATACTTTATTCAAAAAAAAATGTTTTAAATGGTGTAATTGTGGATTATTTTATCCGTATATTTAACATGGTGTAATTTTTTATTAAAATATACTATGATAAAGGCTTCTTACGAGATTCTGCAGCCTGTAAATGGCCAATCGTTCCTGTTTCGAAAGTTCGACAGCTCGGCTTTTGATGCTCCTTATCATTTTCATGCTGAATATGAGCTGACCCTTATCCCCGAAGGGCGTGGCAAACGTTATATCGGCAGCCATATGCAAAATTTCACCAGCGGCGACCTGTTGCTTGTAGGGCCAAATCTTCCGCATTGCTGGAAACTGGAGCCAGGCAAAGATGAGCAACCCAATGCCGGCGCAATAGTAGTACAATTTGATGGTGCTTTTTTAGGCGACGATTTTTTTGGTAAAAACGAATTACAACATATTAAACGCCTGTTTCAGAAAAGCGCGAGCGGCGTAAGCTTTTATGGCGTTACACAAAAAGCGGTTAGCCAAAGTCTGTTGGCCATGAGTAACGAAGAAAACGGTTTCAGGTTATTAATTGGCCTGCTAGAGGCTTTGCAGCGACTTGCGCAATCCACAGAATATCATCTGCTCGATCAAAACCAGGCGGTAGGCGAGCGTTCGCTGGCGGAGCAGGAACGTATCAACCCGGTGTTTGCGTACCTGGTTGAAAATTTTAAAGGTCAAGTCTCGCTGGATGCCGCCGCCGGTATCGCCAATATGACCACCAACGCATTCTGCAAATACTTTAAAAAAATCACCCGTAAAACCTTTATGGAAACCACAATTGAGTACCGCCTCAATTATGCCATTCAGCAGTTGGTGCAGACCGATAAACCTATCTCTGATATTGCTTTTGAAAGCGGCTTTGGAGATGTATCACACTTCTACAAAATGTTTAAGGTGAAAATGCATCTTAGTCCGTTGAACTATCGAAAAAAATTCCGCCGCAGCTTTGATGAAGCGGATGAGAAGGGGATGGCTTGAGTTTAGAGAATCAAGAGCCAAGAATCAAGACAGCTTGGATTACCAAAAATCAATAGGTTATCATCGCTGAAACCCCGTACGCAGGTAAACTTACGGTAGTCGTGTTGCCATCTACAACCGGCGTAGCATTACCATATACCACCTTTAGTTTATTCCCCAGTTCCCGCACAATATTTGCCGTTACAGGTTTATCCGAGAGATTTACAGCGACTATAAACTGGTTATTCCCTTCGTAACGCATAAAGCTGAATACTTTATTATTATCGTTGCCGAGGGTTTTATAGGCGCCTTTTGATATTAGAGGGTTTGCTTTACGGATGGTTATCATCTTTCGATAAAAATTCCATAGCGAATTAGGGTCGTTTTGCTCTTCTTCTAACGATACACCGTCATTCGGTTTGTCGTTATTAAAAGTGTCTTTATGCGGGCCTTTCTGCTTGTACCAATAAGCCATGCCTTTACCCTGGTCAGACTTGTACCATTCAAAGGCTTCCCTGTCGGGTAGCTCATTGGCGTCGGTGGGGCCGAAGCTGGCGCTGTTGCCAGTCATGCCCAGTTCCTGTCCATAATAAATTGAAGGTACGCCGCCCATCAATAGGTTAAGCGCAGCACCTACCTTTAGCTTGTCGACATCGCCCTTAACGCCAAAGCTGAAACGAGGGGTGTCGTGATTTTCCAGGAAAACTATTTGCTGCTTACCGGTTGGTGTTGCGTTAAATGTCGAGTCCGCATTTTCGGTCAGCATCTTTTTATCAAACGCACGTATGGAGTAACATAACCTGAATGCAAACACCCTGTCCACACTGCCGTGGTTTAAATAATCCAGTCCTAACGACAGCCAGTTGGCTTGTTCGGCAATGATTTTAAGTTTAGGGTTTACCGTCCGCAGCTTGCCAATAAGCGGCTTCCAGAACGTATCGAACAGGTGCGGCATCAGGTGTTTGCTGTCCAGGTCGTCCATCATGTGGTCCAGCCTGAAGCCATCTACGCCATCATTAAATTTACCGTCGCCGTTCGGATCCATCCAGTATTTAAACAGACGGTAGTTGTAATCGAGCACCTTCGGGCTGTTTAAGTTAACCGTAGTTATTTTCCGGTAAACGCTATCATAACCCAATAACCCATTTACACCAAATACAATACTGGTTGGCTTAGTATGCTCTTTATCGTCATAAATAATATAATCGGCGTATTTGGAGCCGGGGTTGTTTATGCCATCTTTCCACCATATATGGTCTTCTGTAACATACTGGGTCTCCATATCCATGTAGAATTTCATACCGCGGCGATGCAGCTCCTTTATTAATGCAAGGTAATCGTTAAGGGTGCCGTATTTTGGGTCGATTTTCTTAAAGTCGCCCGAAAAATAGTTGTGGTAAAAAACAGACTCGTAAAGTGGGGTAAGCAATATGGCGCTGACACCTAATTTTTGAAGATAATCCAGTTTTTGGTGAATACCGTTCAGATCGCCGTGCAAATCGCCGTTGCTGTCGTAAAAGCTGCGCTGAAAAATATGATAGATAATTTCTTCGCTCCCGGCTTTTTTTACCTGGCAAAATACACTGCTGTGAACTGATGTTAAGACACTTAGCAGTACAGTGGTTATTAATGTTTTAATCTTCATTTAGTGTTTATTGGCAGGGATGAAACTATACATCGTTCCGACAAAAAACAATGCACAACTTATTATAAAAATGGTAAATTTTATCTTCGGAAATTATCATTAATCACACATCTTAGTGTAAACCTTACAATTTTGAGTAATATTCCCCAATAACTTAATAATTTCCTCATACTATAAGTTAATTATTAATTATTCCTTTGCAGCACTATTTCCAGGTTTTGGCTAAAAAATTCCGGAAATAATTAACCTTCAGATGTAGCGAATTACGAGTGGTTTTCGTTACACCCCTAAAGGCTTACGCTACGTTGAAAACATACCTATACAAAACAGTTAATGCTCACATTCAGGATAAGAAGGGACCCGGTTTCGCATACGCCCAGATTCAAAACTTTAGAAATATCAAACCCATCATACGAAAATAATAACCTCCGTTTTATTACAGTAAAAACGCCTAACCTGCGGGGCAGGGGAGATATATGTGTTTATGTACCACCTTGCATTGGTCCGCATGATACGGTGCCGGTAGTTATACTTTTGCATGGCGTTTATGGCAGCGCCTGGAGCTGGCCGTTCAATTCGGGTGTACATTTAAAAGTGAATGAGCTTATTGAAAAGGGTGAACTTCCGCCGATGATTATCGCTATGCCATCGGATGGTCTGTGGGGCGATGGTTCTGCGTTTTTACCTTTGGATGGTTATAACTTTGAAAAATGGGTTGCCGAGGATGTGCCCGATGCTTTGTCGGAATGTATAAGGGGTGCTAATAAAAAATCGCCTTTGTTTATATCAGGCATGTCAATGGGTGGTTTTGGCGCTTTACGCATCGGCGCTAAGTATGGTGATAAGTTTAAAGCAATATCAGCCCATTCAGCTATGACCAGCCTGGCGCAGATAAAATTCTTTGCCGAAGAATCCCTAAAACATTACGCACAGGATAGCGCAACGGATGAAGACGTATTAGCGACTTTTTTACATTACCGCGAACAATTACCGCCGATTCGTTTCGATTGCGGCAACAGCGACTTGCTGATTAATTATAACCGCACCCTTCATAAAAAAATGGATGATGAGGGCATACTTCACCTATACCAGGAAAACGAAGGCGGACATGAGTGGCCATACTGGTCTAAACATATCATCCAATCGCTTGTTTTTTTTGCAGGCTATCTATAATTTATTAAGCTGATGTTAGTGCAGTAAAATAAATATGCACATTATTGCTAATAATAAAGAAAAGAGCAATACGGTCTGCCGGTAGTTGTTAAGCTTCGTCTTTTTGTAAGTTTTGTTCATAGCATTTCAGTTAGATCAGGTACGGCAGTGGTGGTGGGTACGGCTTACAACAAAGTATAGGGATCTTTGTTTTAGATAATTTTCAAAAATATATAAAAAAACAATAAATGCCTTATTTAAAGGTAATTATGTTTTTACGCGAAATTAATTATCATTAAACGGTCAGTTTTTTGCAGTTAGGTAAAACAGAATTAACATTTCGTCGTTATAAGATCTATAAATGCATTCTCGCATTTATAATTGTGATAAGGTTTAGGTTGAAAATCCCCAAGCAGCGAGTGCAAGGGGATTTTCGTTTTTATCTTATTGGATTTCACAGATTTTAAAATGATTACACCGATTTTGACTATATAGTAGAATGATTATGCCTATCTTATAATATCATTAGGGGAATTACTTTTTGTTGTTTTCACCATGGGTGTTACCCATCGCTGACATATGTACCCCCTTTGGGGAATTTCGATTTTTCTTATGAAACATAATTCCGGAACCCCGTACGGGTTCAATATGTCAGCGCAGGGCATCGCCTTGCGTCACCAGGACAGGCTTCGATTTAATCCATTGCTATGAAATGCTTTTCCCCTTTCATGCCAAAAATCATATCTTTCCAACTTTTTGGAATTTAAATGAAGGAACTCAAACAACAACTATACAACCAATGCCTCAATTATATCCAAAGCAGGATGGATGCGGCGCAACAGGCGATAAATGACGCACAAAAAGCATCTACCGATGATACCAAGAGCAGTGCCGGTGATAAATACGAAACAGGCCGCGAAATGATGCAGCAGGAAACAGACCGTAACATGGCCCAATTAAATGAGGCAAATAAATTAAAGGTTGCCCTAAACAAAATAAGCACGAATATTGTTACAGCTAAAATTGAGCCGGGGAATGTGGTTATAACAGACAATGGCAGCTTCTATATTGCAGTGAGCGCGGGGATATTGGAGGTGGATGGCGAAAAATATTTTGCGATATCGCCCTCATCACCAATCGGTTTGAAGCTTTTGGGGCAAAAACAAGGTGGAATGTTTAAGTTGAACGACAAAATCTATCAAATAAAACAGGTTATTTAATGAATTTTTAAAATAAGTTGCGTGTATTTGTAAAATGTTGCAGTAAGTATAAAATATCTATTGCTATATTTGATGTTAATAATAAAACGGTAAGCAAACAAAACGCCGTTATAAATTAAATTTTAATGAACATATTCGTAGGAAGTCTTCCCTTTTCACTCGGGGAAGCCGATTTAAAAGAGCTTTTCGAAGCGTATGGTGAAGTTACCACTGCCAAAATTATTATGGACAGGGAATCCGGAAGAAGCAAAGGTTTCGGTTTTGTTGAAATGACTGATGACGAAGCAGCACAGACCGCAATTACAGCCTTAAATGGTGCTGATGTTAAAGGTCGGTCAATTGCTGTTAGCCAGGCAGAAGAAAAGAAACGCGACGACCGCAGAGGCGGCGGTGGCGGTTATGGTGGTGGCGGTAATCGCGGCGGTGGCGGCGGTTATGGCGGTGGCGGCGGCAACCGTGGTGGCGGTGGTGGCGGCGGCTACTCAAGAGACAACAACCGCGGTGGCGGCGGCGGTGGCCGTTGGCAGTAAAAATATAAAGTAAAAAGCCCGGCAACGTGCCAGGGCTTTTTACTCTCACAACTACCTGTGTGAGCAAATTCTGATTGCATTGCTTTTAGTCCTCAAGGCCTTTCTGTAAACTGCTATTGATTTTTGTTTGCTAAACCTTATTGACCTGTAAATTGAAGAAATTTCCGGATTGCTATTGCTATTGCTATTGCCGGCCTTTGGGTATATAGCGTGGCCAACACAAGGATATTCTTCGTTGTTAGTTAGTCTCAACGCATCCATCGCAATCAATGTCATTTAACTAGACTGCTGTGACCCCCGCGGGGGCGAATATGGTAGAAAATAATGCCAGGCTACAGCTCGTGCCGTAGGCAAGAAACGCCGCATGCAGGTATCAGTGGGATGGCTTGCGTACCTTGCGTGTTCGAAACATGCTTTTGTCCGCCATTTTCGCGATGGGTGTTACCCATCGCTGACAGATGTAACCCTTCCAGGGTATTTGGTTTGTACAATAATATGGGATTTACCTTAATCTGAGAACCCTAAAAGGGTTCCATCTGTCAGCGCAGGGCACCGCCCTGCATCACCAGGACAGGTTTCGAACAGTCGTAGTTGCGTACCTACGGCACGCTATCGGATCGCTTATTTATTTCTACCAATATTTTGCGCCTGTGGCGCATTTTTGCCGAACTTAATCCCAACTCATTACGAAGTAATAGTCTTATTCGTCCGCATTTTGCAAGGTAATTGGCACTATGTTGGGTACTAGTTTTACGTCACTCTTTTTACTTGCGCATCGTGTATTGCTTTGAAGCGTCTGAGTCGTGCGATCCTTCTAAACTTTTTGTGGAGGCTGGCCGGAACGAGAAAGCAACTGGTGAAAGACGTATAGTTCGAATGGTCTAACCCAATATTCCCTTATCCCTACAATCCCACTACACAAAATATTATTTTAAGGACTTTCCTGTTTAATTTTAAAAAGTAGCCCGGCTTTTGTAATTATAACATAAACGATACATGGAAGTTTAAATAATACCGCCTATATTTATCAGTAGATATAGCCTATTTTATTAACCCCTTTACAATGTCGCAGCCAAAACGCCTCCTGTCTATTGATGTGCTCCGCGCAATCAATATGTTTTTCATGATTTTTGTTAACGACCTCAGTGGCGTAAGCCATGTGCCCGGGTGGATTGACCACGTAAAAGGCTGGGAAGACGGGATGCACTTTGCCGATACCATATTTCCGTTGTTTCTTTTTATCGCCGGTTTATCAATTCCATTGGCAATTGGCAGGCGGCTTGAAAAAGGCGATTCATTTAAATCAATAGCAGGTTACATTTTACTGCGCTCATTTGCATTGATTGTGATGGGCTTTTTCCATGTAAATATGGAAGAATACAGCAAACAGGCCATATTGCCCGAACCGGTATGGGAATTACTGCTTACAACCGGCTTCTTCCTGATATGGCTGGATTATCCGGAAACTATGGCCAAAACAAAGCGCTACGCGTTCATGGGGCTAGGCATTGGGATATTAATTGTGCTTGGTATATTATATAAAGGTGTAGGCGAGGGTGGAACAACCCGCTGGCTGGAACCATCATGGTGGGGGATCCTGGGCCTGATAGGCTGGGCTTACCTGGTTTGCTCAGGCGTTTACCTGCTGGTGAGGGGTAATTTTACATGGCTTGTTGTTGCACTGGCAGCCCTGGTATTGGTTAACCTGATTTCGCATGGCGGTATTTACGTTATGTTCCGCGAGCGGTTGTATAAATTGAGTATTTGGGTAATTAAAGATGGTTCATGCGCGGCATTGATGATGTTTGGCGTGGTGATATCTATGCTGTACTCTAAGCTTATTAAGGGTGGTAGCTACAGTAAAGTGTGGCCGGTGTTTACCGCAATGGGCGCTGCGCTTATTGGGCTGGGCTTTTTGGTACGTCCTTACACGCAGGGTATTTCTAAAATACATTCAACCCCTGCGTGGATATTTTTATGCGTTGGGATAGGCATCATCATTTTTGAAATTATCATCTTCCTGGTTGACGTAAAAGGCAAGGTAAACTGGTTTAAAATTATTAAGCCAGGTGGTACAAGCACATTAACCTGTTATCTTATCCCTTATTACCTGGTGGCGTTGATGTCGCTGGTGCATTTCAGGTACCCGCGCTTTTTTGACGAGGGTACAGGCGGTATTATCCGTTCATTCGCTATTTCATTCGTCGTGATTTTAATTACCGGGGTGCTGGAGAAAAGAAGGTTGAGGCTGAAAATATAATAAGCACGAATTAGTACGAATTTTTTCGAATTTCACGAATTGAATCAGGAGGCACGAATGCTCACGAATTTATTCGAATTGCACGAATTAAATTAGGAGACACGAATTTTCCTGAATTAGAATTGAAGAGGCTAGTATGACCTATTATATAGCAAGTCACGCAGACAATTCGTGTAATTCGCTTTAATTCGTGAAAATTAGTGATAGAATAAGATTCGTGATTAAAAAAAAAATTAATAGCCGCTATCCAGGCGGCTATTAAACAAAAAAAGAGGAAGCGGGCGCTTTCTCTTTTTTGTAGTAACTGACCTCATTATTCATCATAAAGAACTAATTGGTTAGGACGAAAATAATAATTAACCAAAGATATAATCTATAATGTTAATAGACTAATTTTTTAACGATTTTTAACAAAAAAAATGCATTTTTCTTTCGAAATATATTAACAACACTTAATTTATTAACATTTGTACTATTGTTACATAGCTTTTAACCAATTTTTATCCTTAATTATATAGTATTAAACCATAAATGGTTGTTTTTAAGCAAAACCGGTATAAACCAGTTCATATCAGTATAAAATAGACTAAAACCGATAATTTTTACTTTAAAAGATAAACCCGACTTGAAGCTCAAACTTTTACCCATCTTCTGCCTTTTTGCGTTGCAAACTTTCGCCCAAAAGAAAAATAGCAGCTATCAGTACCATATTCATCGCGCTGCTTCGTCTATAAAAATTGACGGTGTGATGGATGAGCCGGCCTGGCAAAACGCCGAATCTGCCAAAGATTTTTTTATGGTGTTGCCGATGGATACCAGCAAGGCCAGGGTGCCTACCGAAGTTCGTATGGCTTATGATGATAAGAACATTTACATTATCGCCATTTGTTACAAGGTAAACAGCGGTGCAAGCATGGTGGAGTCGCTGAAACGCGACTTCAGCTTTGTGAAGAACGATAACTTTATTTTCTTCATGGATACTTATAACGACCTGACTAACGGCTACTCTTTCGGAGCTAACGCGGCGGGAGGGGAGTGGGATGGTACCATGTATGAGGGCGGAAAGGTTGATTTGAACTGGACGAATAAGTGGGAATCATCTGTAAAGGATTACCCTGATAAATACATTTTCGAAGCGGCGATACCATTTAAAGCTATCCGCTATAAAAAAGGAGTTGCCGAATGGGGTATAAACTTTAGCCGTAATGACCTGCGTACCACGGAGAAATCAAGCTGGACGCCGATACCGAGGCAGTTCCCTACCGCATCGCTGGCTTATACAGGCACGCTGGTTTGGGACAACCCGCCGCCCGACCCAGGGCAAAATATTTCGCTTATCCCTTACCTGCTAACCGGCGTTAGCAAAGATTACGCTAACCATAAAGATGCAGCTTTTCATGTGGAAGCCGGCGGCGATGCCAAGATAGCCGTCTCATCGGCTTTAAACCTCGACCTTACCGTGCACCCGGATTTTTCGCAGGTGGATGCGGATAAACAGGTAACCAACTTAAGCCGGTATGAACTGTTTTACCCGGAAACCCGACAGTTCTTCTTAGAGAACGGTGATCAGTTCAATAATTTTGGCTACGCATCTATCCGCCCTTTTTTCTCTAGACGAATCGGTTTAACCTCAAACATTATTGCCGGCGCGCGCCTTAGCGGAAAGCTGGACCCTAACTGGCGCATCGGTATAATGGATATGCAAACCAACAGCAATGCTGATAATGGTGTGCCTGCGCAAAACTTCACCATGATTGCATTGCAGCGCAAAATCTTCGCACGCTCCAACATCGGTATCCTGTTTGTAAATAAGGAGTCGTTTAACTATCCGCCGGGCGCCTTGCTTACCGGGGCTAACTCTAAATACAACAGCAATATCGGGTTGGAGTATAACCTGGCATCAGCAGACAACCGCCTCACAGGGAAGGCGCTGTTTTTGAAATCATTTGGTCCCGATAAAAAAGGGCATGACTTTACACAGGCGGGCAATCTGCAATTCGCCAATAAATACTGGACGATTGGCGGGCAATACGAATATGTGGGCGGGAATTATAATGCAGGCGTAGGCTATGTGCCCAGGCAAGGATATATCAAGACCAATCCGTACATCAGCCGTTTGTTTTTCCCGAAAAGCGGCATTATCCTGAGCCATGGCCCGCAGCTGAATTTTACGGATTATTACGATGTTAATTTTAAGCCTACGGATAACCGCAGCTTTTTAGCTTACCAGGTTACCTTTCGTGACCGCAGCGTGCTAACCGGTTTGGTTGAGCATGATTATGTAAAGCTCCAGATGCCCTATGACCCGACGAATTATTTAGGCTACAACCTACCCATCGGGCAGGAAAGCCACTGGAATAATGCAGAATTATCTTATTTCTCCGGTCCGCAGCAATTATTTACTTATGATTTAACCCTTGATTATGGCGGTTACTACGACAATGGCAAAAAGATAAGCGTGGCAAACGATGTTGGTTACCGCTTTCAGCCTTATGTAAATATACAGATAGCGACCAGCTATAACGACCTGAGGTTACCACAGCCCTGGGGCGAAAAAGCCTTCTGGCTGGTAGGCCCCCGGATTGATGTAACCATGACCAACAAGTTTTACTTAACCGGCTTTTTTCAATACAATGAACAGGGCAAAAACATCAACATAAACACCCGCCTGCAATGGAGATACCGCCCGGCATCTGATTTCTTTATTGTTTATACAGATAATTATTTACCACGGCCGTTTTTTGTGAAGAATAGGGGATTGGTATTTAAGTTTACGTATTGGTTGAATAACTAGTGATTAGAGTCTGGAGATTAGAGATTAGAAGCTGCGGTTGTTTATTGCTCTCGCCCTTGTTGGTGTTATCACCAACAAGGCGGGGTGTACGCAACATTTATGTTTTACCGATAAGCAGCGAGCCAGTTCTCCTCACGGGCATTCGTGACTTTGTTGGTGATAACACCAACAACGTCGGGAGCGGACAAGTAAATTTTCTTTCCCGAAATACTTACTCTTTCACCTTATCCCAGGTATCCCGGTTAAAAGCCAGCACTTTTGTAACATTGCCGGCCGCATCTTTAGTAAATTTTAGCGGGAACATCGCCTCTTTATTTATAAATTCGTTTTCGGCTACAGCAATAAAACTTATCTCCCTATCATCCCAAAGTTGTTTCAGTACCAATCCGTCGACCGTAGGGGTTATGGTTAAAAAGGTGCCTTTTCTTTCCTCAAATTCATATTTACCCTGGTATGCCTTTAATTGGTCGGCGGTTAGTTTAAGGGCTTGCACGGGCACGTAGTTCTTAATCCTTATCAATTCGTCCTTATCAGCTATCGAAGCGCCGGTAATCTCGCCCGCCGCGTTTTTAACAAACATAATAGGTATATTTTCGTCGCCGTCGCCATCCAGGGTTTCAAAAGCAAGGTCGCCTTTGCGGGTTAACACAAACTTCTTATCGCCTTCCATGCTTTTGGCGAGCAGGGTTTTGTTTTCAACAGTAATTTGTATGTGGGCATACTGGTTGCTTTTCATCTGGTAAATGCCTTCAAAGGCTTTCATAGCGGTCGTATCAGCAATGGATTTACTGACTGTAGCAGCGTTTGCTTTACTGGTATAGCACAGGCTTAACAGTATAAAAGGCAATGCCAATAAATAGGTATACAGCGGCTTTGCGGGGAGTGTTTTTAAATAGGTCATGATGATTAGGTTTATTTATATTGGAAACGCAGCATTTAATTAGAAAGTATTTTGGCGGATAAATTCTGTATTAGGCGGTTACTTTTTCGCCCTTGTTGGTGTATCACCAACAAGGCGGGGTGTACACAACGTTACGTTTTACCGATAAGCCGCAAACAAGTTCTCCCCACGGGCATTCGTAACGTTGTTGGTGATAACACCAACAACGGCGGGGCGTCATCCGCTCAATCAGCAACCATCAGCCATTATTTTTTGCCTTCACCCAACCACAACAGTGATTCCAATATCATCTTCGCTTCCATTTCGTTGCCGAAAGTGTAGGACAGCGTTTTATCGGTGTTGTCGTATTTATGCTCGTAGTCCATATCATTATGGCCCATGTTCATGTATATCATGCGGTATTTGGTGCTGCTCCACACGACGGGGTAGAAGCCGCTGTGCCATATTTCTGACTGTTTAGGGCCGGTGCCGAGCGGGAAGCTGGCTGAATCGATAGACGCCAATATCCTGATGTCGGGGTTTTGGCGAAGATCGTACTGCCAGCGGTACCATTCGTTTGGAGCGGTGCGGTAAGTTTTGGGCAGCTTTTTCATGGCCGGGAATTTGGTATCAACATCCAGAACAGCAGGTGATGGCCGCCAGATATTGCTCACATACATACCCGAGCCAAGGAACTCTTTGTGGTACCAATCCCAATCCTGGTTGTATTTTGAGGGGGTAAGCGCGAAGGCCGAGAAATGGAAACCCATCCATGCACCGCCGTTCTTCATGTATTTTTCAAAGGCGTCGCGCTGGGCGGGAGCGTCGGGGCGGGTATCTAAAAACAGCACTACCTGGTAGTTCTTTAAGAACTCCGGGTTAAGGTTATCCCAGTTTTTGGTGGAATCGTAAGCAAAATTGTATTTGGCCGCCATTTTTGCGAACCAGGGGTTTGCCTCATGCACAAAGCTGATGTGGGCCTTGTCTTCCTGCGCAGTATAAAAGGCAATTACCTTAAATTTTGGCATGGCGTTTTGGGCCATTGCACCCATAAGGGTTGTGCATAGCAAATAAATGCATAAAAAGCCTGCGATTTTAAAGAAACGAGTTGACGACATGGTATTTGGGTTGATTTATTGTTGGGTAAAATTAATTAACAAAAACGGTTATGCGGGCAATACTCCAGGCTGATTTGAGCTGAATACAATACTGTAGTGCTTTTGTAGTGGAATTGCTTTACCGGTAGAATAAAGCATCGCGCAGCAAACTTATATATGGCAAAACAAAGCTTTTGCTGTTAAGTAATAGTTGTTTAATTGTGCATTTAATCTCCCGTTTTTAGGCGTTGTGAGCGCGATTGTTAAGTTTTAATTACTAATGAATTACCATTTTTAGGGCGGGTTAGATATTCAGAATTTCCACAGAATTGACGGGGTGTTTTGGTTCATAAATAGCAATATTGATGGACAAAAAGCTTTATTTAATCGTATTTTTTCTACTTTTTACTGCCATAGCGTTTGCGCAAAACGCGACACTAAAAGGCCGGATCACCGACAAAAACACCAACGAGCCCCTGCCCGGTGCCGAGATACATTTTGATGATTTTAAAAGCAGCGGCGTTTCCGCCGACAATACCGGGACTTATGTGCTCCCGAATATAAAGCCGGGCGAGTATAAGTTAAAGGTTAAATACATCGGCTACGCGGAATACGAGAAAAAGATAAGACTGACTGCCGGGCAGGTGTTGGTTTTAGATATAGGGCTACAGAAACGGTCGGAGGATTTGGAAGCCGTTAACGTATACGGCAAGCTGCCTAACGAAACTGAAGCTGCCGCCCGGTCGGACGAGAAGAACTCGAACAATATAAAAAATGTTGTTAGCGCCAAAGCGATAGAGAAATCGCCTGATATAAATGCGGCAAACGTGTTGCAGCGCGTGTCGGGTGTTACCATTCAGCGTAATGCAGGGGGAGATGATGCATACGCCATTATTCGCGGGCTTGAGCCACGGTACAATAACACACTTATCAATGGGGTTAAGATAGCCAGCCCATCCAGCAAAACAAGGCTGGTATCGCTGAGCATTGTACCTGCAGACCTGCTTGCAAGAATTGAAGTAGACAAAACGCTGCTGCCCGAAATGGAGGGTGATGCGATAGGCGGAACGGTAAACCTGGTATTTAAAGATGCAGCTGATAAACGGCAGATCTCGGCCACTGGTTCATTAGGCTACAGCCAGATTTTTATTGACCGGAAATTTCTTGGCTTCTCTACCGCAGATATAAAGAAATATAGCCCATCTGAATCTAATGGCCCCGGCTACGTGGCCCAGCCTAATGACTTTACACGCTCGAACCTTGATTTTAAATACAAACAGCCCGCACCTACCGGTACGTTGACGTTAACCTATGGTGAGCGTTTCCTGAAAAATAAGCTTGGTTTTGTAATTGGCGACAGCTATCAAAACCTATACTTTGGATCGAATACGGAGGGTAACGATGGCAATGCCGACCCTGCCGATCCGGACAAGCGCCCGCGTATAAACGATATTTTTAACCGCAGCATTTCCAGCCATCAATTATTAAACAACCTTATCACGCATTTTGACTACGCTATCGACGATAAGAATAAAATTATTTTAGATAACGTGCTGCTGTACTCCCGCCTGGAGGAGGCTTCGGTAACTGCCGATACATCTATAACCGGCGGCAACGGCGGCCGCACTGTACCAGGCACCGGTCCGGTAAACAGGATTTACCAATCGACACTTAACAATCAAATAGTAGAAAACTTAAAACTATCGGGAGATCACATATTAAGCAAGCATTTCCGGTTTAACTGGTACGGCGCGTTTTCAGATGCGTTTGTGCGCACGCCAGACCAGGCAGATATAAATACCAATATCCTGATTACCTATGCACCGGCTACCGGCCAGTTTACCACCAGCCCCAATTATTTTGATAACATCGACCGTGTTTGGGCGCACAACCAGGATAAGGATTACGATGGCGTTGCCAACCTGTCATACAAAACAAATATCAGCAATGCCGTACTTGAGCTGAAGGCTGGTGGCATGTATCGCCATAAAACCAGGTATAACTATGAAGACCAGTACACGCTGCGCCCAGTACCCAACGCCAATGGCGGCAAATCGATATTTACTGATATAAACACGGCGCAGTGGAACGTGTATAATCCTTACGGCGCCGGTGAATTCAACGTAAATAACTATAACGCATTCGAAAACATAACAGCTTATTATGGCGAGTTTAAGCTTTCGTGGCCTAAGCTGGACATATTTGGAGGTCTGCGTACCGAAGTTACCTCGCAAGGCTATCATGTACGGCAGGATGTTACCAATGCATCGGACGTTAATAAAGACTACACGGATATATTGCCCAGCATAAGCTTTAAATATAAACTGAATGACATCACCAACATCAGGCTGGCATATTTTTCGTCAGTAGCACGCCCGGCATATTTCGAGCTGGTGCCGACGGTTCCGCCAAGTACAGGTGGCTCGGCGGTGAGGGGTAACCCGGGGCTAAAGCATACAACGGCTAACAACCTTGATTTAAGGTACGAGCTTTTCCCAAAAGCTGATGAACAGTTTTTTGCCGGAGTATATTATAAAAAACTCACTAACCCGATTGAATATTCGTATGGCGGCAACAGCGGCGCCAACTCCATCTACCAGCCGGTGAATTCAAACGCTGCGACGGTGGCCGGTTTCGAGCTGGCTTATACAAGGTATTTCGGTAATATTGGCTTTAGCGGCAATTATGCCTACAATTATTCGGACGTGGCCGGTCAGAAGGTTGACAGGCTCAATCCTGCTGTCGACGGGCATCCAAACCTGGTAATTGAACACAGAATGCTGACCGGCGCTTCGGTGCATGACTTAAATGCTTCCCTGCTGTATCGCAACAGAAAAGCCGGCTTTAATGCACAACTGGCCTACCAGTTCCTGGGTAAAACGCTGGTGGGTATCTACCCCGACAACGGCGACAATTACATACAACAACCCTTATCAACGCTTGCCTTTTCGGCTGACAAAGCTATCGGCAAACATTTTACCGTGTTCACAAAGTTAAATAACCTTTTAAATACACATACAACCGTAGTGTTGCACAACTTTCAAAATGGCAACGAAGTAACAAGGGCTACTTACCTGCTGGGCCTGCGCTACAATTATTAATTGAAAAAACAAACTTTTATTAACATGAAAATCAATCAAATCTCTTTCTGGATAGCCGCTATCGCATTAGTGGCTGTAGTTTCTTCGTGCTCCAAAAAGGAAATCACGAACGTAATTAAACCGGTGATCCCGCCTTCACATCCAATCAATTCGGATACCATAGGCAGCTTTGAAAAAGGTACCTTATTAGCCGGTAAAACCTACACCATGAACCATGACGTGTATGTAAAAGTAGGCGACACTTTATTGGCACAGGCAGGCGCTAATATCATCGTTAAAAATAACTCGCAATTTAAAATACAGGGTGTGTTTCAATCTATGGGCACACAGGCAAACCCTGTAAGTTTCGACTCTGACACACATACTCCGGGAACATGGGGCGGCTTTGCATGCGACAGCGCCCAGGCGGTAACCATATTGTGGACAAAAATATTCAATACAGGAGGCCCTGATAACACCGGCGGCGCACGCAGAACTTTAGTTGTGAGCAAACCTATTAAGGTTGATATTGAAGACAGCTGGGTTGAAAACGGCCAGGACGACGGCCTGGGCTTATTCGGCGGCGCACAAATAACCATTTTAAGAAACACTATCCAATCCGGCGGCAGCACCGATGGTGAGGCTATCAACATAAAATCGGGTTCTACCGGTATTGTGGCTTATAACGTAGTGTTTAGCCAGGCTGGTACGGGCATAAAAATGGAGACCGCAAAAGTGGTTACCACTGCCGAGACCAGTGTTGATGTTTATAACAATACGCTTGTATCCTGCGGCTGGAGAAGAGGTGCTGCTGAGCCGGGCAGGGGCATTTCTGCCGGGGTAAGCGCCAAAGCACGTATATATAATAACATCATCGTAAACTGCTACCATGGCCTGGAAATATTCCAGGACGCCGACGTAGCAAACACAACTTATGGCAATAACTTATTTTATGCAACGGTTGATACTTATGTAGACAACACACCTTTACCTGCTGCACCGGCTGTTACCGTTAATTTAAGAGACGGTTTTTACCCTGCAGGCGCCGCCGGTAAAGCACAGGGTTCTGATATTGTTTCAACCAGCACTACAACCGGTAATCCTACGTTTGCAAGCTTCGATGGAACGTTGCTGCTGGCTAATGGCGCTGCAAATAATAACGACTTTCACCTGAAAACAGGCTCGCCTGCTATTGGTAAAGGAAATACAACTTACAATGCCGATATGGGCGCTTATACTACAGACGGTAAAGGCAACAAACACTAATAGCTAAAATAAATCACTTACTAACAGGAAAGATTTGCCCCGGCAAATCTTTCTTTATTGTTATAAATTTAACATTATGAAAAAAATAGTATTCTTTCTTTGTCTCTGTGGATTAACTTTTCCGGCTTTAAATCTTTTGGCGCAAACGTATAAGCTGGAGAAAACTATCGCCCTACCGGGCGAGGGTGGTTATGATTACGCGTATGTTGACCAGGTAAACCATGTGCTTTATGCCTCGCATGGCACTGCTGTTAACGTGGTTGATTTAAAAACCGAAACAGTTATTGGCACGATAAGCGATATGAAAGGCGTGCACGGCATCGCTGTTGTGAATGATTTAAACCGCGGGTTCATCAGCGATGGAAAGGGGAACGCTGTTGTTGCTTTTGATACAAAAACGTTAAAGACAATTAAGGCGATACCGATTACCGGAACAGATGCTGACGGTATAATTTATGACCCGTTCTCGAAAAAGATATTTGCTTTTGAGGGTGACAGTCACGCCGTGGTTATTGTTGACCCGGTGGAATTAAAGCAAGTGGGTAAAATAGAATTAGCGGGCGGTCCTGAGTTTGCCGTGTCTGACGGGATGGGTTTAATTTACAATAACCTGGAAGATAAAAGCAACCTGGATGTGATAGACTCGAAAGTGATGAAGGTAATAAAAGCCTACCCGCTTACGCCATGCGGTGGCCCAACGGGACTTGCATTCGACAAAGAAAACAATCGCCTGTTTACCGTTTGCCGCGAAAATAAAGGCATGAGCGTGGTTGATGCATCTACGGGCAAAGTAATACAAACGCTGCCGATTGGGGCAGGCGTTGACGCGGTGATATATGATGCGGCTAATAAGCTGGTTATAGCTTCAAACGGAGATGGCACCGCCAACGTATTTAAGCAGAATAGCGCTGACAGCTATACTGCCCTGCAAACCATTACAACACAAAACCGGGCGAAGACCATGGCGATGGATATGAGTACCCATAAGCTATATTTCCCGGTTGCTGATTTTCAAAAGGGCACTAAAACACAGGTTGCAGGTAGCTTTAAGCTGCTTGTTTTTAGCCTGCAATAATATAACACACCAATTAAGTTTTGAAATGAAACGCAGAGACTTTGTAAGAAACACGGCACTCACCGCCATAGGCGCATCCATTATTGCACCATTAGGCGCGCTTGCCTCACCAGCGGTAACTCACCTGGAAAGTGAAGATATTACTATGTTGCCGGCTGCCAAGGACGATTATTCGTTACACTTTATGGCGCTGGGCGATTGGGGCCGTAACGGGGAATATGACCAGTTGGAAGTTGCAAAACAAATGGGCCTTTGGGCTGCCGCACATGCGAATGATTTTGTGATTTCGTGCGGGGATAACTTTTATCCGAAGGGCGTGGTGAGTGAAAATGACCCTTTGTGGAATTTTTCATTCGAGAACATATATACTGCCCATTCATTGCAATGCGATTGGTACCCGGTCTTTGGTAACCACGACTGGCATTCGGATGTTGATGCGCAAATTCGTTATAGCAAAGTTAGCCGCAGGTGGAATATGCCTGCCAGGTATTACTCAAAAGTGATTGGCCTGGGCAAGGGGAAGAGCAATGAAGATGAGGCAGCAAAAAAAGGGCCCAAGCAAAAAACGCCGGCAAAGGAAAAAGCCTTACTGGTTTTTATGGATACAGACCCTTTTCTGCATGATAATTTTGCCGATTATACAGCCAAGCAAATGCAATGGCTGAACGAAACGCTGGAAAAGGCTACGGAAGATGTGAAATGGAAGATCGTTATCGGCCATCATCCGTTTTATACAGTAGGCCCGCGTATTGAAAACTACGACACGCTTACGATGAGGAAAGCATTGACAAAAACTTTTGAAGACCATAAGGTGGATGTTTATTTATCCGGGCATGAGCATTCGCTTCAGCATTTAAAAGCCGACGGCTTTACGCACCAGTTTATTAGTGGCGCCGGTTCGGAACTTACTAAGGTTACTTCGGGAATACCTTACAGCCGTTTTGCAGCATCAGAACATGGGTTTATGTATTTTGCTATTGACGCTAACCGGTTAAATGTAAGGGCAATAAACTATAAGGGTGATGTGTTGTATCAAACCGAATTGACTAAATAAACTTATTATACCTGCAGAATAGTAACGTAGAAAAGGCCATCCGGAAGGGTGGTCTTTTCTGTTTAAAAAGGGAGTGAATCGCATCAATATCTTAACAGTAAATAATTTATTAAACCAGGTATTTGCATTTTTTGCAATAAAAGCTATATTTAACTAATCGACTAGTTAACCGTGCCTGACTACTATGAATAAGCGCCTAATACCATTTTTTAGCTGTTTTTTATTGCTTATTCCTTTTATTTCTACTGCACAGCTAACTATTAAAGGCCGGATCTTAAACCAGTCTGATACCAAACCTGTAGCTAACGCCAGCGTGTTTTTAAGTAATGCGATGGCAGGTAGTAAAACTGCCGAAGATGGTGTTTTTTTGCTGACAGATGTAAAGCCGGGAAAATATGACCTGGTGGTTTCGATAGTCGGGTTTGATGCCTATAAACAGGTAATTACGGTAGAAGCCGGCAATATTACCCTCCCCGATATTTTGATATTTCCGAAAACCATTGCGTTAAATGAAGTAAAAGTTAAACCTAAAAACGACCCATCCCGCGAATATTATTACGAGCTATTTAAAAAGGAGTTTTTAGGCGAATCGGACTTGGCCAAAGATTGTAAAATACTAAACCCCGAGGTACTGGATTTTGAGTATGATGATGATAAAAAGATATTAACCGGCTCATCCGTTGATTTTTTGGTGATAGAAAATGAGGCGCTTGGATATAGGCTAAGGTACCTGCTGGCCAATTTCACCAAAGACAACAAGAATGAATACCAGCAGCGTGTACACTACGAGGGGGCATCATTTTTTGAAAACCTTGAGGGAACACCTGCGCAGAAGCGGGCATGGGAACAGCGCAGGCAGGAGGTATATGCAGGCTCGCCCAAGCATTTTTTGCGCGCGGCATTGGGTAACAGGTTAGATGAGGAGGGTTTCAGGGTTTTTCAATATGCCATTTACCAAAACCCGGAGCGGCCGCCGGAGGAATTGATAGCTGCCAAAATAAAATACTTTAAACACGTAGGGAATAAGATTAAAGGAAGCAGCGACTCGCTATTGTTTTGGGAGAAAAAGCAGAGGCTTAAAAAGATGCTGACCGCTTTACAGCTTTATCCTCTAAATAAAGCCGACCTGGTTAAGCCGACGGATAAAAACGGAGTTTATGCCCTGAACTGTGAGAACAACGGGCTGCATATTACATACAACAAGAACCGCCGGTTTTCATCGGTGATATCCGTTCAAAGCCTGAATAACTCAGATAACAAAGATGTAACGCTGCTTACTTTCAATGACCCGGCGGGGTATTTTGACGATAACGGCGTTTATTCTAATCCAAATGGTATACAATATACCGGAGCGTGGGCAAAACGACGAATGGCGGAGATATTGCCGACAGATTATACGCCATTGGCAAGTGCGATGGCGCCGCCGACGGGCGTAGCGCCGCAAAAAAGCCCCGGAGCAAAGCTGGAGGATTTTAAAAATTCACATCCCATTGAAAAAGCTTACCTGCATTTTGATAAACCGTACTATGCCGCCGGTGACACCATATATTTTAAGGCCTATATAACCATGAACGAACGCCATTGGCTGACAGACCTGAGCGGTGTGCTGCATGTGGAGCTTATAAACACGCAAAACAAAATTGACCAATCGGTTTTGCTGAAAATTAACGACGGCGTTTGCTGGGGCGATTTTGCCCTGCCGGATTCGTTGCCCAAAGGTGAGTACAGGATGCGTGCCTATACCAACCTGATGCGCAATGGGGGGGAACCAGCGTTTTTTTGCCGGACAATCCCTGTTGTTTCAACGCGTATTGGGAAGATAGCCGAAAGTGGTGGCGTATTACCTGCCGCAAATAAGCCCGATTTGCAACTACTGCCAGAGAGCGGCCACCTGGTAGCAGGGCTGAAATCGAAGGTTGCTTTTAAAGCTATTGGCCCTAATGGATTGGGATTGGATGTAAAGGGCACTGTGACAGACAGCGCCGGTAAAGTAATAACAACATTTGCCTCGACGCACCTGGGTATGGGCTTTTTTGAAGTATTGCCGGGGGGAGGTAAAAGCTATAAGGCCAGCTTAACTTTTGCAAATGGCTACCAAAATACTATTGACCTGCCTGCGGCTGAACAAAGCGGTATCAGCCTTGAAGTAGATAACGACTCGCTGCAAAAAGTATCTATCCAGATAAAAGCAAACGCGGAATACTTTAAGCAAAATAAAGACAAGGTGTATAAGGTTGCAGTTTATTCGGGAGGCGTAACCACTGTAATAAGTAATACATTGGATTGTACCGATATAAAATTCGATATGGCCAAACGCAGGCTGCACACCGGTGTGAATACGGTTACATTATTCTCGCCGGATAACGAGCCTTTAGCTGAGCGCCTTTTTTTTATACAGAATTACGATCAGCTGGACCTTAACCTTAAAACAGATAAAACCGCCTACAATGGCCGCGAGAAAGTTAATATCAGCTTAAATGCAAAAAACAGGGCTGATTCGGTAGTTGCGGGCCATTTCTCGGTATCGGTAACTGACGAGAGCAAGGTACCGGTTGACGAGGATAAGGAAAGTACCATATTAAGCAGCCTGTTGCTTACCGATGACCTGAAAGGAACAGTTGAGCACCCCGGCTATTATTTTAACAACATTAGCGATACTACCCTCAAAAACCTTGACCTGGTAATGCTGACACATGGTTATCGCAACTTTGAATGGAAGGAGGTGCTGAAAGGCGACAACCCGCCATTAAAATATCAGCTTGAAAAAAACCTGGAGATAAACGGCATGGCTAAATCGCTCAGGGGTAAACCTATTGCAAATGCCGGAGTATCATTGATAACAACCGGCGGTGGCCTGGTACTAAGCGGGCAGGCCGATGAAACAGGGCACTTCAAATTCGCAAACCTTGGCTTTGCTGATTCTACCCACCTTATATTACAGGCAGCTAAACCCGATGGGAGTAATAAAACACAATTGGTTTATGAACCGCTGCCGGCTGCCGGTTTATCGCCGGTGATAAAATTAAATACAAATGTTAACCAGCAATTTAATGCCTACCTGCAAAATGTGAAGGCCCAGCAGGAGGATTACTTAAAATATGGTTCGCCAAGAGGTATTTTGCTCCGCGATGTTTATATTAAAGACCAAAGGGAAAAAAAAGATACCTACCGTTCGTCGGTTTTAGGAGGGCCAGGCCATGCCGACCAGGTGGTGCATATGGACGATATAAAAACAGGAGGATTGTTGACAGATAAGCTGACTGGGATATTGCGGGGTATTACTATTAAAACCACCCCCGGCCATACTTCGGCCAGCACTGCTATTGGTAACGGCCCTATGTTGATAGTTGTTGATGGAATAGTTGAGCCCGACGATTTCGATTTTAATTCATTAGCTAACGATGTAGAAACAGTTGAGGTTTTAAAATATGCGAACGCCTCGATGTACGGATTAGCCGGCGGCAACGGAGTGCTGGTTTTTACAACTAAAATAGGCAGGCCTGTCGACAAAAAAGATATTCTTTCTTACGGCATATTGCCGATAACACCCCGCGGGTACTACATAGCGCGTACATTTTATTCGCCGCAATACACTGCCAATGAAACAGGCTTTAAGCGAAAGGATTTAAGAACGACCATTTACTGGAATCCTGAGCTGGCTGTCGACAAATCCGGCAATGCGTCAATGGATTTTTATAACGCAGATGACCCGGGAACCTATCGCGTGGTGGTTGAAGGCATTGATGAAAATGGAAATATCGGGCGGCAGGTTTACCGGTATATCGTTAAGTGAGTCCGAAGTATTGGGTCTAAAGTGAATAGCTTATTCTTTTTCGACTAAGGACTATAGACTCAAGACTTAGCACCAATCCGAACAACCATCCGGTTAATTATTAATATCCCTGCGTATAATATTGGCGAAATCAGCAGCTCGTGCATGGTTTTGGCCACGTTCCGGATGGATGCCGATGCAGGGCCAAGTGTCCAGTCATAAACGCCAATAAGTATCATCATGATAACGACCGTAAAATAAACGAAGTTCCAGACAGACGACAGCCATTTTACTTCATACTTTTTAAAGGCGTAATAACCAATGCCATAAACGATGATAATGGAAATGAGCCGGCTGATGTGCCTTAACTTGCGGGGGATGTCGTTAAAATAGCTTACATATACAAACAGCATGTAGTAAAGTGTGTAAACTAAAATAATGGCAACAAGCCCAAGAATTACGTAGTTACGCTTTTTGCCCGGCATGTGAATTGGCATTTATTTTATTGGCAAACGCCAGCCACATGGCTATTATAGTGGCATAAACCGCCAGCTCGAACAGGTAATGATGGATAAAATCGGCATGCTGCGGATAGTACCTTAGTGCATATACCACGCCGATACAGCGCAAAACGTTAATTACAAAAATTACAGCTAAGCCACCTAGAGTAAATGCCCATTTACGTTTTGGAGCGGCAGGGATACAGATGATAAACCCGACGTATAAAACCATCAGCTCAAGCGCATTGCAACTGTCATAAACCCCGGCTACTTTGCGGCCGTCAAAATATATGGATTGCTGCATCACGCTCCGTGCACTGGCGTCAATATCAAGTTCGCGGCCTAATTCTTCTTTTGCAGTGTAGTCGTTAGGATGGGTTATGGCATTTGTTCCCCATACGATCAGTTTTCCTACGGTATTGGTGAGCGGCCTGTCTAAAACGCGGGTTGGGAATAGTAGGCTTAGGTAAAGCAGTTTCCATACAACCAGCATGAGGATGCCTTTTAAAAGGAACTGTTTAACGGCTGCCGGAATTTGCTGCCACTTTGTAATATAAGTACTTATTGTCATCAGTATACCTTTAACTAACGGATTAAAAGCAAAAACCCGTTAGGTAGGCACTTAACGGGTTTTAATAACCTAAGGTTACAATATTTAATAAATATTACTTCTTTTAATCTTTGACAAATTTTATCTTATCAGTCACAATTTTAACACCCAAAGCGGCGGCGAATATGCCCAGCGCCCAAACGTAATCATTGATAGGTAAATTGGTACTACTGCCGCCACTGCTTCCCGAACCGCTGCCCGCTCCTTTTTTATCGTCATCATTCCAATCGTGCCATTTGTCGCTGGCGCCGCCATAAAGGCTGCCATCGTCATGTTTGTCGTGACGGTCGCCGGCTTTAACGGGAGAATAAATAGTGAACAATACTACAGTTAAAACGCCGGCAAGCAAATGTTTTAATGTTCTCATGAATGCTGTTATAATTATGTATGGTTATTTGGTTGTAATGTTTACGGCATAAAAAAGCCGCTAAGCAATGCTTAACGGCTTTTGATAAACAAAGGTTACAATAAATGTTAAAAAACATGAATTAAGCCGGAAGATCTCTTTTAAAATCGTTACGAGCGGCGGTTCTCTTTTCAAATGCATAAAGACGGACTATCCGGGATGATATTTCTATGTTCGAGATCTATGCTCGTGACGTAGGGCGATGCCTATCGCTGACAGATTGTGCCCCTTCAGGGCGAAATCTGATTTGACAAAAGATTACATTTATCGATATTTTAAGCCTTGAAAGGACGTCAATCTATCAGCGATGGGCATCGACCATCGTTTTTAAAACGATTTCCCTGATGAATTAGATTTGCTGAGTTGCAGTTTCCTTGTTCTTGCTGATAATTACCCTGGTGCCAACAACTGCGCCTGCTGCAACCAGCATCCAGATACCGCCATTGATAGGTAGCGCTGTACCACCGCCGCTTGTTCCGGTTGTGCCAGTGCTGCCGCTACCCGATGTACCACCGCTCCCTGAGCCACTTCCTCCAAATAAGCTATTTAACCAATCGCCTAAACCACTTAACAGCCCTGATGACTGTGTTGTGGTTTGTGATGTGGTTGCAGCGTTTGCAGGGGCATTAATCAGCATCGCACCAACTGTTACCATTCCTGCCAACAATAGTTTCAATTTTTTCATACTCACTTGTCTCTTTTAAATTATTTGTTTAAATGTTTTTATCTTTATCGTTAATGATAAAATAAAAAACCCGTTAAGAGGTTTTAACGGGTTTTATTAATCAAAAGTTACAATTAATAAGTATAGTATAAATATATTTTAATATCGGCAATTATATTTTTTGAAGGGCAAGTTTTTTATTGCTCTTCATGATTACCTTGCAGCCAACAGCTGTGCCTGCAATTACTAAAAACCAGGCGTTGCCATTGATAGGGAGGCTGGTGCTGCCGCCTGAGCTTGAACCGCTACCTGAGCCGGAACCGCTTCCCGAACCAGAACCTTTACCGCCAAATAAGCCGTTTAGCCAATCGCCAAGGCCATCCCAAATGCTGCTGCTTTGTGTAGTAGTAGTAGTTGTAGCATGAGCCGGTGTGTAAGCAAGGAATGAAAGCGCGAAGAAAATGCCGACAATTAAAAGTTTTGATTTTTTCATGATTGTTTTTGTTTAGTGTGTAACCCCTAATATTTTTTGGTTAATTAGCTGCTTATCTTACAGTGTCTTCTCTCAACACCTATACAGTTATCCAAATTCTATACCGATAGAGGTTAAAATGTAAAAAAAGCTGCATACAAGCATGTTTCGCTACTTTTAACAGGTTTTATTAGAAGTTAAATCATTATTTCCCGGAGGTTAATTTGGAAATAATTCCCTGAGTGGGGATTATAGTTCCCCAAAACATCTTCCGGATAGGATATTGTAGTTCTCCTAATTTTTATGCGGGCAGGATGTGGTTACCTATTAGCTTTATTTTCCCAATTCTTCCGAAAGTCGGATGGGTTTTCACCGGTGATTTGTTTAAAAAGTTTATTGAAGTAAGAAATGCTTTCAAAGCCGATGGCGTAGCAGGTTTCGCTTACATTATGGTTTTGCATCAGCAGGTTTTTTGCCCGCTCGATGCGGTATTGATTTACAAATTCGGTAAAAGTGATATTGGTTTGCCGTTTAAAGTAGCGACAAAAAGCAGGAGTGGTTAAGTTTACTTTTTGTGCCACTATATTCACATCCGGCTTTTGATGAAAATTAGCATCAATGTATTCGTATATGGCGCCCATCCTTATCTTATCTTTCAAAATAAAGTCTTTACTGGTAAGGTCGCTGTTTAGCCGCTCGGTTTCTGCTGAGCCGGCGAGCAGCTGGAAAACGCCAATTAACTCTAATAATTGCTCCAGGGAATTCAGGCTGCCCAATTGCTTCAGTTTTTCCGCCACGAGCAGTTTTGTTTCCCCGTTAAAGGCTATACCGTATTCCGCCGCCTTGAACAATTGCCTAATCAGTGAAAATTCGGGAGCTAAAGCCAACGCTGTTCCCAGGAAATCAGTACGCAACTGGATAACTATCTGGTGATAGTCGCTGCGGAGGCGATAATCGAAATTTAAGTGAGGAAGGTTGCCGCCTATAAATACAAGGTCGCTTTGCGTGTAGGTAGATACATGTGTGCCTACATGGCGTATTCCAGCATCGGCCTCCACATACACCAGCTCAAACTCAGGGTGATAATGCCAAAGGAAGGTATTGCGCAGCCTTGGAGAAAATAATTTGAATGATTTACCCGGCTCAAACTCTACTTTCTCTAGCTGGATTTCATTCATATTGCTTTTATTGGTGTATCAAATTTATTGAAAATGTTAATACAGAGCAAATAATGGATAATGGATAGAAAAATGCAACAGCTATCCAGGTCTACTTTTGAATTATTAAACCGACGATAATTATGCAGACAGAAACAATGACCATGAATGCCCACAAAGAGATACCGGGCAACCCATCAACAGCAAAATCAAGCCAGGTAAAATTAAACGACCGCAGTAATGGCGAGCCACTACGCGTGCTAAGCGAAGACGATTGGGACTTTTGGGTAACAAATGGCTATGTGATTATAAAAAATGCAGTTCCGAAAGAGCAAGCTAAAAGAATGGCCGATTACCTGTGGGAATATGAAGGGAAAGATCCCAGCGATATAGAAAGCTGGTACAAAAGGCCCAATGCCGAAATGCAGATGAAAGAGCTGAACAATACCGGCATGGTGGAGATTTATAACCATCAATATATGTGGGATAACCGGCAATGCCCAAAAGTGCACGCCGCCTTTGCCGATATATGGGGGACCGAAAAACTTTGGGCAACTATCGACCGCGCTAACCTTAATTTTCCGCTGCGTCCGGGTTTTGAGTATAGGGGATTTATCCATTGGGATTACGACCCGGAAACCAAACCGCAAAATGTACAGGGCGTGCTCGCCCTTGCCGATCAAACCGACGAAACCATGGGGGGCTTTCAATGTATACCTGAACTGTACCGCAGCTACGATACCTGGAAACTTACCCAGCCCGGAGACCGCGACCATTACAAGCCTGATACTACAGGCTTTGAGCTGGTAAAAGTAAAAATGGAGGCAGGTGACCTGCTGATATTTAACAGCCTGCAGCCGCACGGCATACGGCCCAATACCAGCAGCAATAAGGTGCGCATAGCGCAATATATCGCGATGATGCCTGCCCAGGAAGAAAACGAGGAACTGCGGCAATGGCGCATTGATAGCTGGCAAAACCGCGATGCCATGGAAGGTTACGCCTTTCCCGGTGACCCGATGAAACGAGAAAAACAAAACCCGGTTGCCAGGTTGAGCGAGTTAGGAGAGAAGCTACTGGGGTTGATGAGGTGGTAGATTGAGTTAGATTAATTAACTCCAAAATATGAACATGTTGATTATGAGTATATTATATTGGTGTGTTCAAAATTGATAAATAGTCAAGTGTTTGATTATTAGTTATTTATAAATGTGTAAAAATGTAAATCTCTTATAATCAGTATTTTGTGTAGTGTTCAGGGTGTTCAGTGCGAAAAAAATGAACGCTGCAGTGTCTGAAGCCTCTATTAATAAAGCGGTGATGCTTATGGCTCATCGCTTTTTCTTTACAATAAGTTAATAACTTATCTCGCCGCTATAATTAAATTCTTTTTTTAGATTTTCGATAATTGTATTTACATTTATCTTATAGTTAAACACGTGGCGTATCTATAAGCGCCAGCCCGAACCTTAAAACAATATTTTAAACCTTACAATCACCATCATGAAAAAATCGACCAAAACTATTGCCGTGGTACTTGTTTTTTGTGGCGCTATCTGGGCATGCCGCAACAGCGCATCAACTACTGCGTCAAATTCAGCGACTATCGACAAAGTTACCCTCCCCTCGGATGCGCTTGACTCGTGTACCGTTACACAGGCTATGTTTAATTCATGGTTTGTTAGCGGCACGGCTTCGCCAAATGGTGCGGTAAAGCCTGCCAATAGCATTACTTTTCCGCATACAAACAACTGCAGTTTTTACCAATGGTCGCACAATATGTTTTTGTGGCTTACCTCGCCTAACACACAGTACGGCAGCGGGAAGACAGTATTGGAATCGCCTTTATTTTACGATGTTATGCCTACGGATTCGGCAGGTAAGCGCAGGTTGCAGCAGCATAGCGCAAATGTGACGCTGCACATGTCGAACCACCTTACTAAAGATGGTCCGGACCGTTTGCCGGTTATCATCGATAAAAAAGGTAAGATGCATGAAATTGAACCTGCTCAAACCGCACCACAGTTAAAGGCGATGGTTGCCAGCGGTGCAGGTAACCAGGTACAGGTTGACCACGTGACCGCAGATACCAAAGGTGCGTTTACCTTTTTTGACAAAGCAGGTAAGGTGATAGACCACCCGAAAGCATTGGTTCGCATCAAATCGCCTAAGCTGGGCATTGTGCAGCAGTTTACCGCTGCAAATGGCAAGTCTGTATTCCTTGATGCCCAGGGTAACCAGGTGCAGACGGAGTCGGGCCAGGCAACCGGCGATGCATTGATGAGCAGAAACGGCGCGCTGGTATATTATTTAACTATGGTAAACGATGTATATGCCTGGTTTTTTACAGGTGTAAACGCGGGTGTGCTTAACGGCAATCAATTCCCAACTACACAGGGCGCATTGGATAGTATAAAAGCTTACGCCAAAGCTAATAACGCCACTTTGCCGGATTCAGTTGCGTTGGCAATGGAGCTTAAAACATCGTGGGTTGAGGCCAGCACGCTGCCTAATCCTGAAGACTATGTAACCGTTATGGCAGTGATTCCTACCTTTAATACATCCGACTCTACTAAATGGATACCTAATGGTGAGAAAACCGTTAAGATGGCCATGGTAGGCATGCACATTGTAGGCAGTTTAGCTGGTCACCCGGAAATGTGCTGGGCTACTTTTGAGCAGCAGAGCAATACCCCCAATGCATTGTATCAATATGTTGATAAGAACCACAAAGTGCAAACCGTACCGCGCGACACTGGTAATAGCTGGCTGTTCAATAGTAAAGCAGCTGACACAGCCGTAAACATTTCGCACATGACTGTTAAGAACCCGTCGCCGCAGAAAGGCACATCGGACACCATACGCGCACAGAACGGATTCAGCATTTCGGCAAGTAATACACTGGCCGCTTTGCCATGGGGCAGCGCCAAAGATTCGGTAACCAACCAGGAAGACAAGAGCTCGGCAGCATCAAACAGCGAGATTATCTCTATTAACTATACCATTCAGAAAATGCTCGGTAATGACGTAAGGGCAAAATACTTACAGGTAGGTGCAACATGGACGATGGGCGGAGCAGCGCCAAACGGCGGCGTTTACGGTGTTGACGGCACGGCGCCGGGTGTATCGATAGGTACCAGCGTACTGGCGAATACCACGATGGAGACTTATTTCCAGGAGCCTATCTATTCGTGCTTTACGTGTCATAATTCACATAGCACCCCTTCCACGCTTGCGCCGTCGGCACTAAGCCATATTTATGGGGTGCTGGAGCCGCTCACAGCGATGCACGATGAGTTGAAGAATAAAAAGAAAAAATAAGCCTAACTATTGACTGACCTAATAATAATTCAGCACCGGCATTTGCCGGTGCTTTTTTTGTTGATTGGTCAGGTGGTGAAATTCTTTGTTACTCGGTTCTTAGACTCTTAATCGGCTTAGCCACCGCTGCTTTAACAGCCTGAAAGCTTACAGTTATCAATGCAATAACAATTGCGGTTATACCGGCCAGCGGGAACACCCACCATTGTATATGTATTTGATAGGCGAAGTTATGCAGCCAGTTGTTCATGGCGTACCAGCCGACAGGGGCGGCAATTAGCAGGGAAATAATCACCAGCTTCAAAAAATCTTTAGATAGCAGGCCTACTACATTTACCACAGAAGCACCCAGCACTTTTCGGATACCGATTTCTTTCACCCGCTGCCGTGCAGCAAAAGTGGCCAGCGCAAACAGACCGAGGCTGGCGATAAAAATGCCGAGGATAACCAGGCTGATAAACACCTTCTGGAAGCGCGCATCGGATTGGTAGAGTTTTGCAAAAGTATCATCGAGAAAAGTATATTGGAATGGTTTATCGGGGTATAGCTCATTCCACTTAGCCTCAAGCTGTTTAATGGTCCCGGCAATGTTATCGCCCGATAGTTTTACGGTAAAGCTTTGTTCGCGGACGGGTGAGTGTACAAAAGCAAACGGCTTTATCTTATTCCGCATGGATGTGAAATGGAAATCCTTAGCCACGCCGACAACTTTTACATAGTACATTGTATCCTTATCGCTGGCCCAGAGAATTTCCTTACCTATAACCGGCTCCTGCATGGCGAGATCTTTTACAGCAGTTTCGTTCAAAACAATGCCGCCGATTAGCTGGTCGAGCAGGCCTTGCCGGCCATGCAGACCGCGCAGGCCGCTGGTCATGGTGTCGGAAAGGAAATTATCTGAAAAGCCGCGGCCTTCTTTGATGTCGATATTAAGCACGTCGAAATAGTTGTCGCCCGCACTTAAATAGTTAACCAGTTGCTTATTTTCTGAGCCTTTTACATTTAGCGAACTGGTGGAATTTACATCGCCGAGCATATCCTGCGAGAAGGCTACTTTTTTTACGCCCTTTATTTTCGAGATTTCGTTAAAGTAGGCTTGTTTGTTAGGGATTCTGAGGCTTTTGTTAATCACCAAAACTTTATCCGTGTTAAGCCCCAACTTTGCCGAACGGATAAACTGCATTTGCTGTGATATAACGATGGCGCCGATAATAAGCACGATAGAAATAGTGAATTGAACTACCACGAGCGATTTGCGAAGATTTAAGGCGCCTTTTTCATTCGATTTAAAGCCTTTTAGGACCATTACAGGTTTAAATGACGCCATGTACAAGGCGGGAAACACACCTGCTATAAAGCCGAGGAGTAGCGTCGCCAACAAACTGCATAGTAAAAACGGAATACCGTCCGTCAGGCTAAGCTGCTTACCGGTTATCTCGTTAACCATTGGTAATATAAGTTGCGCTATACAGAAGGCGCAGGCCAGTGCCATAAGGCTAATCAAAACCGACTCTGTAAGTAATTGGCTGACGATTGAGCTTTTTAAACCACCGATGACCTTGCGCACGCCAATTTCCTTAGCTCTTGCCGAAGCGGTCGCGGTGGTTAAATTGATGTAGTTGATAGATGCGATCAGCACGATGAATACCGCAATAAGGGTAAAGATGTAAACATACAGCATGTCGCTGTTCGATTCCACTTCCCATTTCAGGCTCGATTTAAGGTGGATATCAGTTAATGGCTGCACCCAGAATGAACTTTTGGTTTGGTTGCGACTGTTTGCATCATAAATAACCTGTATTTTACGCCCAAAGTCCGCTATGTTTATGGGCGCCCCGGTTTTTACATAGGTATAATAGTTATACTGGCCCCATACATTGTCGACGTTTCCCAATACTTTAAATGAGCCAAGTAAATCAAAGTGAAAATGCGAGTTGGCAGGCACGTCCTTTATTACGGCAGTTACTTTCAAATCGCCGAGGCCGTCTATGGTCAATATCTTATTGATTGGGTCTTCAGCACCAAAATATTTCTTAGCCGTTGATTCAGTAATCACTAAGGACTTGGCATCCGGAAGGGCGGTTTTGGCATTGCCCCGTATAAATTGATGGGTGAAAATATCAAAAAAGCTGTTGTCGGCCATGTATAGCCTTTCTTCCTGCAGTTTCTTTTCGCCGTGTTTAACCAGGAAAATCTGGCCCCAGGGCGGGTAAATACGGGTTACGGTTTTTACTTCGGGCATTTGCCGCTGCATAGCCGGCGCAATTGCGGCCGGGCTTGTTGCATCAGGCAAACGACTGCCATCATGGTTTATAAAATCATGAACTACGCGGTAAACATTGGAAGCGTCCTTATTGTATTTGTCGTAGCTAAGCTCGTCTGTAATAAATAAAACAATTAACAACGTGCAGGCCATCCCGATGGCCAGGCCGAATACATTAATAAAAGAATAAATTTTGTTGCGGCCGATGCTTCTCGAAGCGCTTTTGAGATAATGGAATATCATAACATCATATTTAAAAATTCACGAACAATGCTGACTGATACAGTGAAAATTTGTGCCAAAAATGTAAGATGCTGATAGTTAGGTTTTTGTAGTTATTTTGAATTACCCGGCGTTCGGTTTTGTTACGGTTTTATGTGCGGTAGCGGACGGGAGGGAGATTTATACAGAATATTTTAATTTTCCCCCATCCCTAAAAAGTATAAGGCTTCCATAGAAATATATAAACCGGGCCACGCCATTACCTCCAACTTTGCTTTAGAAAAACAAAACAAATAAAGCAATGAAAAAGACAGTATTAATAACAGGGGCTTCGTCAGGATTTGGGAGGGAAACTGTAAAATTATTTCATACAAAAGGCTGGAATGTAATTGCCACCATGCGGTCGCCCGAAAAGGAAACAGAACTATCTGAGTTGAGCGGTGTATTGCTTAGCCGCCTGGATGTAACTGATAATGCCAGCATACAAAGCGCTATAGCGCAGGGCTTCGAAGAATTCGGCGGCATAGACGTACTGGTAAATAATGCCGGTTATGGTGCACTGGGCGCTATGGAAGCAGCTACCGAAGCACAGGTTCGGCAACAGTTTGATGTTAACTTTTTTGGGCTGGTAGCCGTTACCCACGCAGTTTTACCGGCAATGCGGAAGCAAAAGTCGGGCATTATTATTAACGTTTCTTCGGTTGGAGGCCGGGTTACGTTCCCGTTTTCTTCGCTTTACCATGCCTCTAAGTTTGCGGTTGAGGGTTTAACTGAATCGCTCCAATATGAGCTGAACCCTTTTGGCATCCTTTTAAAAATAGTTGAACCCGGTGGTTATAAAACAGAATTTGCCGGTCGCTCCATGACCCTTATAGGCGCGGATGGGCCTGAAGATTACAAGCATAGTTTTAACAAATTCATCGCCATGCTTGATAATTGGCCGATGTCTGAAAACCTGGGCGAAGTAGCTGATGTTATTTACGCGGCCGCTACTGATGGTACGGAAACTTTGCGTTACCCGGTAGGGCATGATGCCACGCAACTGGTTGAAACCCGCCGCCAGATGGATGATGTTGCGTTCAAAAAAATGATGAGTGCACAAACGGGTATGTAATAATAGCACCCTGTCCGGAATACGGGCAGGGTGCTATTATTTTGCTAACTTTATAATCACGTAAAATCATGCCTGAAAAATACATCGATTTACAAACCATTGCCGACCTGCACAAGCTCGTGCAATATGCGCCGCCTAAGCATCCGCTGGTGAGTTTAATTGACCATGCTGATTTCTACAGGAAACGAGCCAAACAGGATGGCTCATATCGTTTTGGGTTTTATACTATCTCATGCAAGAAATTTGAAGGCTTGTTAAAATACGGTAAAGGATATTATGATTTTAATGAGGGCTCGCTGATGTTCACAGCGCCGGGCCAGGTTATCTCACCCGGGCCTGAGGTTAAAGTAGATGAAGGCTGGGCATTATTTTTTCACCCGGACCTGATTTATGGCACCAGCCTGGGCAAAAAGATACATCAACATTCATTTTTCAACTACGAAACTAATGAGGCGCTGCACATCTCGGAAGAAGAGAAACAGACTATTAAAGATTGCGTAGCAAAAATCGAAAAAGAGTATTCGCAGAACATCGATAAACATACGCAGGGCCTTATTGTGAGTAATATCGAGCTGCTGCTAAACTATTGCGACCGATTTTACGACAGGCAGTTTTATACCAGGGCTAAGGTAAGTTCAGACGTGGTGCAGCAGTTTGAAACATTACTGAGGGATTATTTCGTACAGCCTACGCTGATAGAAATAGGTCTTCCCAATGTGAAGTATTTTGCTGATAAGCTCAATTTGTCGCCCAATTATTTGTCCGACTTACTGAATAAGTTTACAGGGAAGACCACACAAGAGCATATTCACCTGGAAATGGTTGATAAAGCAAAATCAATGCTATGGGGCACTGATAATTCCATCAGCGAGATTGCTTATGGGCTTGGATTTGAGCATCCCTCGCATTTTACCAAGATATTTAAAACAAAAACCGGGAAGTCGCCGAGCGAGTACCGGCATTTGAATTGAAACTTCGACGCGGATTTCGTGTTAGAAAAATAAGATATCTCACCCATGAAAATAACACGCACAGGCTCACAGCCTTCGGGAAAAGGCCCGGCAGAATATTTTACCGGAACCGTCCGTATCGACCCGCTTTTTAGTCCGCCGGAACCGGCGCGTGTGGCGATGGCGCTGGTAACATTTGAGCCCGGCGCGCGTACTGCCTGGCACACGCATCCGCTTGGTCAAACGCTGATAGTAACGGGAGGTAGCGGCAGGGTTCAGCGGGAAGGTGGCCCGGTGGAAGAAATCCACCAGGGTGATGTCGTATGGTTCGCACCCGGCGAAAAACACTGGCATGGCGCTTCGTCCACTACAGCCATGAGCCACATAGCCATACAGGAAAAACTTAACGGTTCGCCTGTTGACTGGTTGGAACAGGTAACGGACGAACAATACCTTAGCAAGTGATAAAATGAAAATAAAGAAAGTCGCATTTTTGCTATTGATGACATTATTTACTTACGCAGCTGCATCGGCGCAAACAAAAAATCCCATGGTGCGGATAGCAAAATTACAGATCGATCCTGCGCAACTGGATGCTTACCGTGCGGCGCTTAAAGAACATGCGGAAACGGCAGTGCGTGTTGAAGCCGGCGTGTTGACCTTATACGCTGTTGCCGAAAAGGATAATCCGGCCAATATCACCGTTTTCGAAATCTATGCCGATGCGGCCGCCTACCAGGCGCATTTGCAAACAGCGCATTTTAAAAAATATAAAAGCACGACAAAGGATATGGTAAAATCACTTCAATTAGTTGAGACCGATCCTATAGTACTTGCGACAAAATCGAAGTTGTGACATCGCAAAAAAAGGAGATGGAGGATGCTTGCAGGCTGGTAGCTGCGGGATATGCTTTCTGTAACAGCAAGGTTATCGCACCGTTTTCCCGTCTGCTATAAAATCAATCAATCGCTCTTTAATCACCATATTCCATCCTTCCGAGCATCTTTCATAGCATTCCTTTTCGGGCGTGAGGCCTTCATGTGTAACGCGGAGTTTGGTTTTGTCGCCTTCGGCAGATATGTCAAAAATCATTCTTGTATTCGTCCATTCGTGCTTATCGCCCCGGAGCCAATGAAGTGTGCTTTCAGTAACCAGCCATATGATTCTTTTATTTGGTATGATTTCGACAATTTTCTGCTTTGAGTAATGCGCGCCGGGATGGTGGATAACAAATTCGTCATGCATTTCGGCACTATTACCTTCAAAATCCGTGCTCCACCATTTGGATACCTGCCTGATGCAATCAAAAACATATTGAGTAGTTTTTGCAAATTCAATGTTTACTTCAACACTTTTATTATCCATTTTACTTCGCTTTGCCCTGGGTTATAAAATTGTACAGCATATCTTTAATTACCATATCGCATACTTCTATTAATCGGTCAGCTTCATCATCCAGGATAAAACCGTCATAAGTAAACTCCAGCTTCGTGTTATCACCTTCGGGTGTCAATTCAAAAATGAATTTCGTGTCAGTCCAACTAAAGTTATCTGTTTTGCGGATACTGTCAGTCACCAGCCATACTACTTTTTGATTTGGGATTAACTCAATTATCTTATTTTTTGAATAATGTGAATCGCCGGATGTAAAAACAAATTCGTCATCAAGTTTCGTGCTTTCCCCATCCACATCTTCGGGCCACCATTTGCCGGGAGTGTTAACGCATTTAAAAACTTCCGCCGGCGACTTCGCCACCTCGATTGCTACAGTATGTTTTTGAAGTATCATCTCTGTTTTATTTGGTTGGTTGCCTGAAAACGCCTTTGCCGGTAGTTAAGTAAGAAAACAGGCTTGTTACTATCCAATGCGTCCAGCCGGGTTCGCAATCTTTATAACATTCCACATCGGGTGTAAGGCCTTCATGTGTAAAACTCAGCGAGGTCGTACCGTTATCCTCGCTTAAATCAAAAATCAATTTAGTACCGGCCCATTCCTTTTTATTTGCATACCAGGGCATATTGCAGTCTGTAACTAGCCAAACTATCCGCTTGCCGGGGATTAACTCTGTTACAGTAAAGTTAAAGAAAGAATCCCCGCCCATCTTCACAATGAACTCGTCGTTTTGTTTTTCGGCGCTTCCGGTTACAGTTACTCCCCACCATTCGGGTACCTTGCTTATTTTTTTGGTTGCTTCGTTTGCGCTGATGTTTGCAGTGATGCTACAGTTAAAATCGTTCTTTTCCATTGGGTTTGCTGATTAATATTTGTACAACTTCACGGGCAAAATTCGGACATTGCGAACTTAAAGTATTGTACAAATCGGAAGTCAGCTGGTGTAATGTTTGGTGGCGAGCTCGTTTATGCTGTTCTGAAGATCGGTAGGGGTGAACCCCGTGAACCGTTTAAACGCCCGGATAAAATGCGATTGGTCGTGGTAATAGTGGTAAATATGCGCTTTCAGGCTTTGTAAATCAGCGCCGGCGGAATATACCCGGTAAAATTGTTTAAACCTCACTATCTCCGCCAGGTTCTTAGCGCCGGTACCCAAACGCTCCGAAAATTTCATGTGCAGCCAGCGCGAGCTGTAGCCGGTTTCCTTTTCGAGTTGAGCCACGCTCACGAGGCCTTTGGAATCTGTTATCCGGTTGATGCAGTAATCATAAATCGGGTCGGATGCTGTTGTTTCGAGCCATTTTATAAGGAAATTCTGCAATAGCTGTAATTTCGCCATAGGGGAGTTGGCATCCGCCAATCGTGATTCAAGTTCCTTTGAATGGCTGCCTGTTAAATCTTCCAGCTCCACTATCTGATTTTTGATACCGGCGTATGACAGTCGAAAAAAACGATAAGCGCCAAGCGGAGTAAATTCGATAATTATGGTACCGGTTTGTGCGTCATCTGTAGGGTCGAGCATTACGGGCGTATCGATAAGGCCTGATAAACTTAGTTTATTTTCATTCTGAACAAAGCTATTTGTCCCGATGCTGGCAGATATCCCGTTGCGATAGGTGAGGGTCAGCTTTAAATTCGCATTCGGAACAATCAGCTTGTTATCCATTTCCGGGAGGCGGCCGCTGCTTTCAAATAAATGCATCTTCGCAACGTACGGGCTTAATACAGGATGCGGCGTAACCGGTATGAATTGGAAAGCTGTCATTTACGGCGTTGGGCAAAGTTTATGTTAAAGATAGGGGAAGAAATGGAATTTTCATTTCCATGGCATGGGCTGGTGGCCAAAAAGCGCATGCAAAATATTCCGCCGGGTACGCCGCGGTAATTTTAGCGTTCGTTTTTTTTGCACATGAACACCCTGAACATTACGTAATATGTTTATTATCAATTTATTTCTTTTTTTTATTATTTGTAAGGCATTGACAATCAATATACTAACCTAGGTGAGACACTTGAACCGACGGCTGCGGAGCGGAGGCGTTAGCTGTTAAAAGCCGAAGGCATCAGGTTAATATGATGCCTGTCAGCTACTTTTATCAATACCGGAATCAGAACCGAAGCGCCGGGAAGTACCGCGAACGGAATACCGATACCGATGATCTTTAGCGAATCCAGCAATTGGGTTTTTAATATAATTTCATCTTCAGCGGTGATCTGTCCGTCTTTGACATACTTCCGGATAATGATGACCGCCTGCTTTTCGCCGTCGCACTCTGTCCTGGCTTCCTGCAAAAAATGATGTGCGTGTTCTGCTATTATCGCTTCAATATTCATAAAAATTAACCATCAGATAGCTCATCCAGCATATCAAATGTCGGCACAAAAAATAAGCTGCCTGTTTTGGCAGTACTAAAATCGAGTATCCGGTCATAGTTGCCGGGGGGCGAACCGATGAACATATTGGTGAGCATTTTTTGCACGGTGCTGAAGGTGCTGGCATAAGCGATAAAATACGTCCCCATTTCATTGGTAGACATATTGCCGAATGGCATATTATCACGCACTATTTTTAAGTCGTCGCCAACGTTGGCCAGGGCGATATGTGAATTAACCGGTTTAACCTCATCGGCCATTTCGATATCATTTGGCTTGTACCTCCCGATCACTTTTTCCTGGTCTTCCACCGGCAATCTTTTCCAGGCCGTTAGGTCGTGAATATATTTTTGAACAAAAAGATAGCTGCCGCCTTTATAGGCCGGGTCGTCGTCGCCTATGATGGCGAAAAAATCCCTGTCCTGGCCCTGCGGATTTTCCGTGCCATCAACAAAGCCCAAAATAGTGCGGCTGTCCCAATACCTGAACCCGTGCACTTCCTCTGCGCTGACAGCAACCGGTGCTAACACGTCTGATATGGCAGCTGCCATATCGTAGCAAATGCTGGTCGTATCTGCCCGGATATGAAAGTGCAGGTCGCCGTGCGAAGCTACCGCCGTGTGTTTTTCGCCGGTTATGGGCGAAAAGTTGACCAGTTCTTTTGGAAGAGGCTCAGGCAGGCCGAGCCGGAGCCAGGCGTCGTGGCCGATACCCATAACACAGCTGGCCCGGGAAACAGGAAAACGCACGTTTGCAGAATTATTGAGATTGATCAGTAATTTGCAAACGCGGTGAAAGGTGTCCCTAACCGCTAAGTTTTCTTTAAAATTCCAGACCAGGAATATGGTATTGTCGTTGGTGTAGTCGGTTACGTTTTGTGAATCCGGGCGCATATTGATCGGTAGTTTGACTACCGCTAATGTAGGTTTCGAGGGCGAAAGTTCAAAACAAAACCTATTGGAAATCTTCCGGGTTTTACCACACTAACTTTGTTAACCTATTCAATTTTGTGTATAAGTTCCGGCTATGATCCTTTGCCCCGCTGGCTCAAGCGGGGTGATTTCGGTCCATAAATACAATAGCACCCCGCCGTAACCGACGAGCGGCCCGGAATTGCACCGGAACACCCCGCCCGATTATTTGACCGTTAATGCCATGTTGCCGGCATAAAACTCAAACTCCGGCTTAGGCCCTGGTAATTGCATTCCTGCTAAATATAAACCAGCATGGCAACGAAACGGGAGTTGACAGCGAATTAGCTAAAGGCTCCTCATTTTGGTTCACCTTACTGCAACAGGCGGTGTTAACGCCTTAACCGGATTGGATTATAAGCAACCAGGTACATGTGCTCGCGCGCTAAGCCCTGTTCTGTTACCGGCTGCCTCAAAAACTCTTTAACCAAACGGAAAGTAGCAGAAATTAAATCAGGCATAATGTCCGAAGCAACTGTTGGATAATATTGCTTTTCGATAGCTTGTTTTTCGGCCGCGGTAGACATATTTACCTCCCAGCGTTCATCCTGTTTAAAGCCGTTCTCTGCCGCAATGTTGCTTAAATCAAAAAGGTATTGCCTGGCGCTAAACTCCGCGGTTTGCTTGTTGTTGTCCATATTATTTCTTTTTGTTGATCGTCACGTCGTCCTTCGACATGCTTTTCTTGCCCGCCTGGTAATCCGACGTTGACTTTTTACCCGCGGCAGCGGGCGCTTTTTTTACATTTTTACTACCTTTGTCTTTACTCATGATATTTATATATTAACGTTAATAAGCTTTTCTTAATTTGATGATCCGCAGCCAGCGCATCAGCTTCAAACATAGGCGAATTAAATAGTGTGTAGCCCGTTCTGATGAACGGGTAAAGAGATTTCTAGTAAACAGAGCGGAACTTTTGACCGGCCGAAATTAGCGGGTAGCAGATTCGTCATGAAGGACTATACTTATTAAACTCTCCTTTCCCGGATATATTGCGTGCTATATTCATGGCATTATTAATGCAGCCTATACAGAAATAGCCGGAATGATAACGAAGATATCGATTTTAGATGATGATCCTGATATTTTGTAAATAGTTTCTTATTTATTAGTAGAAAACGGTTACGAGATCTGTACGCGTTCCAACGGCCACGACGCTTAGCATAACTTCATTTTACAGCTCCTTTAAGCACCTTTCAAACTCCAGCTAAATCCCACAACCAAAACCTAAAAAATTAGTTTATTTTAATCAAAGCTTGAATAGCCTTTAATAAACCATTATATTTACAGAACAATTGGGCTCCTGTTAAATCATAATAAATCTATTCCTCATCAATGTTGTCTTTTTATAACGCATTGCTCAAATACCCGGTTATCCGGCAATTACCTCTCTTTTTAATAACGTTTTTTTTATCGCTGACTGTAAACAGGGCAACTGCGCAGTTTCACCAGGTACATTATGATGGTTACAATAATTACAGCAAGCAAATTAACCACCTGGATTTTTACAAAGCAAATGAGGGCTATATTGCCTACAATAACGGCATAGGTTTTACAACCGATACAGGGCATATCATCGAAGTAAGAGATATTACCAATAGTAACGTCAACTTCGGTTCGTATGATGTTAATATTACTTTTGGCTTCGCCGTCTCGGGAGTAAAGGCATTCAGTAGCAATAACCTGGTGGTATACGGCAACTATGCCCAGGTGCCGGCTATTTTATATTCGGGTGATGGTGGTAATACATATAAATTGGTATTCCACTCCCAGCCTAATGCAGTGCCTGCAAATAGTGTTACCGACATGGTGTTCCCGTCAGGCGGAAACACAGGGTTCGCAGTTGATAAAGACAGGGTGCTTAAAACAACCGACGGCGGCAAAACCTGGGTGATTAACAAAGTGCTTACCAGCAGCGGTGTCACAGCTATTTCTGCCACAAGCGACAACCAATTGATTGTATATGGTGTTAACAGCGATAACGCTTCAAATATGTACAGCACTACCAACGGCGGTGCAAGCTGGCAGCAGGTAAAATTACCCGCAGGGTTCGTCGAATCTGCCTATTGTATCAGCGCCACAAAATGGTATTTAAACCTGGCCGGTGTTAATGCTTATACGGCTGACACCTATTTAACCACCAATTCCGGCGGGACATTTGTAAAACAAAACCTTGACATTGCGGCCCAAACCTGTGCCAAAATGATTTTTGTAAACGACAGTACCGGCTACGCAATAGACAATTTCACCAAGCATGACGTTCTTAAGACCACCAACTCTGGCAAGATATGGGAAAAATTAAGTGAAAATATCACCAATACCACATCAGGCTTATCTGATATCCAGGTGCTTGGGAATCAAATATGGGCAGGAGGCACAGACGGTTTTCTAATCACCAGCAATAATTCCGGAGGCCCGGCCAAACCATCGGTTTATTTTTCAATCGATGCATCGGCAGTATCGTCATCAGGAAAAATAAGCTTGATTAATTATAGCCATACCGGTTATAAATATAGCTGGCTGCGCAATGGCAAACAGATTAGTACAAGCTACAATGCCAGCTATGTAACAGATGTCTATCAGCCTAACGACGATATCAAGCTCATAATAACAAATGGCAGCGCTGCTGATTCTGCCGAGCAGCAGACATCATTTAGCAAAGGCATCACCGTTTACAGCCTGAGCCCGCAAGAAGGGCATAAGGGCACTTTGGTAAATATTGGCGGTAATAATTTTATTGATGTAACCGGCGTAACATTCGGTGGCGTGCCGGCCAAATCGTTCGTGGTAAATTCCCCGGGCAGCATAACGGCCGTAGTAGGCAAGGGCGCGTCGGGCGATGTAGTAGTTACAACTACTAAAACACACGGCAGCATAAAAGGGTTCGTGTTCGTTCCGCCGCCAAAAATTACTGCATTTACACCTTTATCAGCCCACGCTACTGATACGGTTACCATTACCGGCACAGCATTTTTAAATACGTCGTCGGTCTATTTTGGCTATGAGCCGGCAAGCTATTTTGAAGTTGTCTCGGCAACAACAATCAAAGCCCTGCCCGCAAATGGTGTATCAGGCAATATAATCGTCGCCACTGATGCCGGAGCCGATACAATAGCCGGTTTTCATACCATTCCGCATTTAACAGGGATTACGTCAAAAACCGGCGACTTCGGCACGCAGCTTTCATTAACAGGTACTTGTTTAAACGATGTAACAGCGGTAACGCTCGACGGTAATCCTGTACAGTCATTTCAAGCCAGCAACACCGGTATCTTCGTCATCGTGGGCGAAGGCGGCGGCGCGGGCGTATTTAAAGTGGTATCGCCCGGCGGCTCCAGCAGTATCGGTGGGTTCAAATATTATAAGCCACCGGTTATCAGTTCGTTCAAGCCTTTAGCAGCGCTGCCGGGCGCCAGCTTAACTATCAGCGGTTCGGGCTTCCATACCGTGCCTGATAGTAACCTGGTTTACTTTGGCGGCTCCAGGGCGGTAGTTACTGCCGCCAGCGCAACGTCTTTAACAGTTAGGGTACCTGCCGGGGTCAACTATAGCACCATCAATGTAATAGCACACGGGCAATACGCTTTTTCTTCTCAATATTTTCTGCCACTGTCAAATATTAAAGGAGATATTACCAAAACTTCGTTTGGGGCAGCAACTACCCTGCACGCAGGTAACAACTCTCATAGTTTGGCTTTTGCGGATTTTGACAGCAACGGACTCCTTGAAATAATTGAAACTGATTACACCAGCGGGGGCGACGCAGGTTTGGTGTTTATAAATAACAGCATGCCGGGGAATATTAAACTTACTCAACGCGCAGTGTACGATGACGAGCACGGAAACAACGACGGCGCTACCTCGGCCGGGGTAATAGATTTCGACCAGGATGGTAAGATAGACTTGATGCTTGCGGGCATTTATAATAACAAGGCCGGCGCATTGATGAATGAAATGATTGACGTAACTGATTTAACCGATTCGTTTTATTTACGCACCAATTCCCATACCATCCGGCTTGGCAATGGTGATAGCTATTTTAACATCCGCAACGTACCGCAAAACGTTACCATGACCGATATGGATGGCGACGGTAAAATCGACTTTGTAGGCAGCGGTTATTATGAGGCGTCGTTCCCTAATGAAATGCTGGCCGATATTGACGGCGACGGCAAGCCTGATGTGTTGGTGAAAAATGGCAGCACCTTGTCGGTATACCGCAACATTAGCGTTAAAGGAAAAATAGCTTACGATAAGAACGTGGATTTTGATGCCGGCGGAACAATTGCAAACATCGCTACAGGCGACTTTGATAACGACGGTAAACTTGACATTGCCGTAATAACCCAACAGGGACTAACAAGTGGAAGTATGCAGCTTTTCCGGAATACCAGCACTTTAGGTGCAATAGCACTGGTTAAAAGCGCAAGCATTGCCATTGCAGAACTGCCCCACACTATTTGCGCGGGAGATTTAAATGGCGATGGGCTGTTAGACGTGGGCGTAGGCGCCGGGGAAAAGCTATACGTTTATCAAAATAAAAGTAAAAGCAGCAGTATCAGCATGGCCAGCCCGGTAATATTGAACTACAACGCCGGCCAGGTAATCGCTATAGCCGACATTGACGGCGATAAACAGCCCGATATATTGGCAATATCACCTAATGGCGCCGACGGAGTTATAATTCGCAATTTGATAGGAAATTCACAGATTACATCATTTACACCTGCGGGTGGGCTGGCCGGTACAAAAATTGAAATTACAGGCACCGGCTTTACAAATGTTACGGGTGTGCAGATAGGTGGCAAAGACGTGCAATCGTTTAAAGTGAATTCGGCAACCAGTATATCAGCGGTAGCGGGCGCCGATACAACAGGTTATATAACCGTTATTAGCGGTACAGGTACCGGCAGTTCGCAAACGCAATTCACATTTTTAAGGAAGCCCGAAATAGGCTACGTCGGGCCACTGGTAATTCCACCCGGCGAATCGTTAACCATGTATGCCGACCCCGGCGATGCAACACTCAAATTTCAATGGTTTAAAGATGGGTTAAAACTACAGGCAGCCAACAGCCAGTATTACACGGCAAAAATCGGCGGAAGCTATACCGTGGCCGAAATTTTCGGGACAGACACGCTGATGTCCGATCCGGTGGTTGTCCGCGTGGTACGAGACCTTCCTGTAAATAATTTCACCATAGTTACCAGCAGCGTTACCTGTAAAGGCAGTAACAATGGCTCGATAAAAATAACCGCAGCTGAAAATCTAAATTATATCGCTACGCTTACCGGCAGCACAGGGACCTCGGAATACCGGTTTACAGCTACCCAAACTATCGACAATCTTCCCGGCGGAACCTACAATCTTTGTTTCACCATTGATGGCGAAACCGATTTTACCCGTTGCGTAGCTATAACTATCGCTGAGCCGAAAGACTTATTGCTTTACACAGCAGTTAATACGCAGTCGCACAGTATAGAATTACAGTTTGACGGTGGCGATGTGTACAATATTGCATTAAACGGCAAAACCTATACTACAACACAACCCACACTTACGCTGCCTTTGGCTGCCGGTACCAATAAAATCACAGTAAGTACCGACAAGCCTTGCCAGGGCACAATAGAAAAGTTGGTAAATGATGCCAGCGCCATTACGCCTTACCCTAATCCGTTTACTGATGTTTTAAATTTAAACCTGGGTGATAAGCCGGTGAGCAAGGCTACAATAAATATCAGCAATGCCAACGGCGGGCGTGTTTTATACTCGCAGCAGTATGTAAATCAATACGGCGTAGTACAGCTCAACCTGGCAAGCCTCGATCGCGGGGTTTACCTGCTGGTTTTGGAGCTTGATGGTAACCGCACAGTATATAAAATAACAAAATGAAGGTAAAGAGCCTATATATAATAGCGTTAGCAGTTGCAGTCCTGTCAACAGGGTGCGGGGGCGGCAAAAAGCACGACCCGACGCCCCCCCCAACCATAAACGCAGCTACTTTATTATTGCCTGCTAATAATCAGCTTTGCGCTACCGGGCAATCACTTACAGAAACAACAAGTATCATCTCATTCTCGTGGAACAGCGTAAGCAATGCGTCGGGCTATACCATATCTGTCAAGAATTTGTTGAACGGGCAAGTGAGTAGTAAAAATGTTAGCGGCAACAGCACTACCGACACGCTTTTAAAATCAACCCCGTATTCCTGGGCTGTTATTACGCATGGATCTGGATCAGTAGCTGACGCGGCGAGCGATACGTGGAGATTTTACAACTCCGGCCCTGCTATAATCAACTATGTACCTTTCCCGGCCGAGCTTACCGCGCCAACGCAGGGACAGAAATTTTATTCGCAAACAACAATATCATTAACCTGGACAGGTAGCTCCGTACAAAACAACATAAAAGGCTACGATATTTATTTTGGTACAACCACAAACCCCCCTTTATATAAAAGCGATTACAATGGCACTTCTTTAGCTGATATCAGCATATCTAAAAATACCACTTACTATTGGAAGGTGGTCACTAAAGATTCCAACGGTAACACATCAGATTCTGAGCTATTCCAATTTACCAATTTTTAGCATAGTAACCTGCAGAATCGCAGAGAAACGGCATTTACCAATCAAGCTTTACCAGCATAACGCCCTGTCGCTCAAGCGACATATTAAGCGTCAGCTGCCCGTTTTTTACGTTCGCGTTAACCGGGGCGCCGTCTGTTTCAAGCTGAGCTGCTTTTTCCAGTTCCTGCACTTGTTTTGCCGAAGGTGACTGCGGAGACCCCATCTTTTTCCAGGCCTCATAGGAGTTGCTGTGCTTACTATCGATAATGTACTTCGTTACTTTTACTTTTTCTGCGGATAAGCCAGATATATCCAGGCTGACCGGTTCCGCCGGTGTTTGTTTATCCTCATCATGATAGTTCCAAATCATTACCGCGGCAGACCGCTTGTTTTTACTTGCCAGGGCGCCAATATCGGTTTGAAGGCCACGCACGCTCGAATCAACTACCGTTTGTAGCGGGTACATACGATTACCCCGGACCTCTACCCGTTTGCCCGACATTTTGCCAAACATGCGAAACACATTGAGCACCGGCTTATCAACGCCGTTTGTTGCCAGGTCACGATATCCGTAAAACCAGGGCTGGTTCTCAAACTCAAACGACCATGACACCGCTCCGGTAAAGTTTACACCTGTTTTATCATACAGTTGATAAATACGGGCAAACGATGCAGCGGTATAGCTAGAGTACATGGTGCCGTTGCGATAAGCATTTTCCGGATTGGTAGCCATACCGCAGGCCGCGCAACCTTCGGGGTCGCACTCGCCAATAATAACCGGTAGCTTGCTGGTTTCAGGATAGGCCATGGTGGTATTAAAACCGGTAGCAATATCGCGGAGTTGAGTAGCCATATTCATAACCACCAGGTTGTTCTTTAAGCCGGGCTGTCCTTTTGCGTGGAAAAGAATAGCCTGTAGCGGAGAGCCAGTTTTCCCGGTAGCATAGTTTTTTCCTGATATACAATGTTTAATAAAATTGTTCATCCATTCCTGCGCGCCTTTGCTGCCGGTTCCGGCCACGTTCATGCCTCCTATCCTGGCAGTCGGCAGCGCCCGTTTTAAACCATCAGCCGCGTAATCATATATTTAAAAAACTCTTCCTGCGATGCTTTCCAGTAGGCTCCGTTAGCTTCATTCCATACCTCCCAATACCAGCTTTCCACTTCTTTTTTACCATACCGCTCCACCGAATGTTTTACCCATTGGTAAACCAGCTCACGCCATTTATCGTAGTCTTTTGGCGGATAGGCCCATCCCGTAACAATATCTGTATATGGATCGCCCGGCTTCCAGTGATGCCTGTAAGGCTTTGAATTATTTGTCGAAAGCGCTTCGGGCATAAAACCTATTTGCGCCAGCGGTTTCATCCCCCGTTTAACATATGTATCAAAAATGCTGTCAATAATTCGCCAATTATAAACCGGCTTACCATCGGCATCTTCAGTATATGCGTTGGTTGAGCCCCATTTTAACGCTGCTTCGCCATTGCCGCTTACCAAAAGGCTATGCGTGCGTACATAAACCGGCACAGGGCTCAGCGCGGCTAGCTCCGATAATAGCTTTTTGCCGTCTTTCATGTAAGTATAATTCGGTTCGTCATAGCCAAACCATGCCCAAATTGGCTTCATATCCCCCGTTTCTTTAACCAGGTCAACCTTAATAAAGGCCGGTTTTTGCTGCGCCAAAACATTAAAGCTTATGGCGGTACAAATAAGTAATGCTGCAATTCTTTTAAATGGTACCATATAAACAGATATTCTCATTAGTTTACAAAGAGGTGTGGTTTGCTTGGTCAGAACTTTACATACCTGGCAAAAGCCTAATTTAGAATATTTTTTTATTGTTGAGTAGACAATTAAAAAATCGCCTTTTCGAAAAGCTGATAAAAGATAAAAAGTATTTTATTGTTACGGAGAAGTGTGGTCTTTAATTATATAAGTAATCCCTTTTAACATATAGGGCTGGCTTTGTAATAGCGACAATCCCCTTAAGCACTCCATAGTCTTCGCTTCCCTAATTTTATAAATGATTTAAGCGATTGCGGCCATTATCATAAGCTAATTCTGCGCAAACGTTTGATTATTGCTGAAAAGCCCGTAAATGGACTTTTTATTTGGTGGCCGATAGGCTCCATCGCAGGAATCTTTCCTTAAATTAGACTAAAAGGAAAATTAATTACACAAAAATTAATTAGACAATAAGATTTTTTGGTTAAAACATGCTAGCCTGTTAACATTAACCGGCAATGTGCTCGTTGCCGCACCGGGTTTTATAATATTAACACAAACGTTTGCGCCGAACTTTAATATTAAAAACTATATGGTTCTTATTTATTTGTATTACCAATTATAAAATAGGGGAGATGAGCTGTTTGTATATGATTACTGGCAAATTATTTATCTCCGCCCTGCACGGTCAAAAAAATAATAAATATTATTTAATAAATATTACAATCAATATAAACCTAGATGGCTTTATACGACAATTATAGTGATGACGATTTGATAAGCTTGCTAAGGCAGGATGATATTTCGGCATTCACCGTAATTCACTCCCGCTATTACGGAATCTTATATCAGCATGCCTATAAAAGATTACCGGACAGACATGCCGTGAAGGATATTTTGCAGGAGCTTTTTACTCACCTATGGGAACAAAGGGATTCGATTGATATTAAATTCGGTTTGCAGGCTTATTTATGCACCGCTGTCAGAAACAAAGTTTTGAATGTTTTTAAACACGAAAAAGTAAGGTCCAATTACATCGCGTCGTTAATTAATTTTCAGGAAACCTGTAAATCTACCACGGATGAGGATTTAAGGAATAAAGAGCTTATCGCTATAGTTAACGCAGAGGTAAGCGCGTTGCCGCCGAAAATGAGACAGGTATTTGAGTTAAGCAGGGATTCGAATTTGTCTCATAATGAAATCGCCGAAAAATTGGAAATAAGTCCGCTCACGGTCAGAAAACAAGTGAATAACTCTTTAAAAATATTGCGCGTCAGGCTAGCCTCACACTTTCTCCTGTTGTGCTGTTTTTACTTCTGGGCCCCTTGCTTTCACCAATTACCCATATCAAAAAAGCAGGCTGATAACCAAACCCGGAACACCGCTGTTTAAGACCATCAATCTTTCTTTACTTTTTTTCATTTCCATCTACTCCCTCCCCCCGTTGTTAGTTGTATAGCAGATAATAAGGATAATATATCCTTTGATGATTATGCAGCCACAAGAGATTGAAGATTTATTAGAACGATATAACAACGGTTTAACCAGCCCTGATGAGAATGCTTTGGTTGAAACCTGGTATTTAAAATATAAACACGGCGATCCGCATCTTTCTCAGTTACAGTTGGAGGAAGATCAACAAGAGAGCCTTGACAAACTGATAAATAAAATACCTGGCAGGTCAAAAAGAATACAGTTGTCGCGCTTTGCTATCGCTGCTTCTATATTTATTTTTTCTGCAATCGGTATATATCTTTTCCTTGTACATAGTCAGCCCCGGCAGCAGGTGGCAATTAATAAACCGCAAAAGCAGGATGTGGCTCCCGGTGGCAATAAAGCTGTATTAACTTTAGCGGATGGCAGCACCATTGTATTAAACAGCGCAAAAGTCGGAAAACTTGCCCGCCAGGGTAATACTATTATCAAAAAGTCGGCAGATGGACAAATTAGCTATAAAGATGTTGCTGTAAACCCCCACGGTTCAACAGGCATAATTTACAACACTGCGGCCACCCCACAAGGCGGACAGTATCAGTTTATTTTATCCGATGGTACTAAAGTATGGTTAAATGCGGCATCGTCAATAAAATATCCGGTAGTATTTAATGGCAGCGAGCGTAAAGTAGAACTTACCGGTGAGGCTTATTTTGAAGTTGCGCATAATGCGAAAAAGCCATTCAAAGTAATTTCAAATGGACAAACTGTAGAGGTATTGGGGACTCATTTCAATATCAATGCTTACACCGATGAGCAAGCCATCAAAACCACCTTGCTGCAGGGAAGTGTAAAAGTATCGGCCGAAGGCGCAAGTAATATCATTAAACCAGGCGAACAGGCGCGGTTTGAACATGGCGCCATCAATGTGGCGAATGTTGATTTGGATGAGGTTGTTGCCTGGAAAAATGGTTTTTTCTTTTTTGACGACTATAATATCCATGATGTAATGCGCCAGCTTTCCCGTTGGTATAACGTTGACGTAAAATATGAAGGACAGCTGCCTGCAAGGAAATTTTCGGGAGAGATTTCGAGAAACGTTAATATATCGCAAATATTAGATATTCTGAGCTTTAAGAAAATACATTACAAAATTGAGGGGAGGACAATCACTGTAATGAACTAAAGCCTGTACTTAACCAATTATTCACTTAAAAAAAGACAAAGCGCTATGGAGAAATAAATACAAAACCGGCCCTCAAAATTGTGGCCCCATCTCATTACAGTTAACTCAAAAAAAACGCATCCCGACGGCAATCGGAATGCGGGAATATTGAGCTAACTAACCCGAAAAACGGGAATAAGTTTAGTATCTCTAACTATCTGTTAACCCAACTCAACAAAAGTATGAAATTAAATGCTTTTTCTGCGGCCATGCATTATCCATGGCTGCGCAAAACTTTACTAGTTATGAAATTGACTGCCATAATCGTATTAGTTGCCCTTCTGCAATGTAGTGCAAAAGGGTATGGTCAAAAAATTAACCTGGATGAAACAAATCTTTCATTGAAAAAGGTGCTTCATCAAATCAATAAACAAACAGGCTATGTTTTTTTTTACGATTCGAAAGATGTGCTCAATAAAAATGTAACTATTCACCTGAAAGATGCTTCAATAGACGAAGCATTAAAGGAATGTCTTAGAAATCAATCCTTAACCTATAAAATTATTAACAACAACGTTGTTCTGCAGCAAGCTGACAAATCTGTTGTTAGTAATGTAGTTACCGACCCGGTTGTAGCCCCCGTTACGATAACCGGGCAAGTGTTTGACGACAAAAATTTACCCTTATCCGGCGTAACAATTAAGGTAAAAGGCAGTGAAGCCGCCACTATATCCGACGCTAATGGTAAATTTAGTATAGTTGTGCCGGACGGTAAGACAATACTTGTTTTTTCTTTCATTGGCTTTGTTAAAAAGGAAGTACGAGCTACACCCGGCAGCGCAATGCTGGTAAAGCTGGAAGCCGACGTAAGTGGGCTTAGCGAAGTAGTAGTGGTTGCCTATGGTACGCAAAACAAAGAAAATTTAACCGGCGCCGTTGGTGTAATCAAATCATCTGCCCTTGAAGACCGCCCTACATCCTCACCTGCCAATTTACTGCAAGGCCTTTCCCCGGGTGTTACCGTTACTACACAAGGTAGCTACCCGGGTGCAAGTGCCAATATTAAAATCAGGGAATCATCTACATGGCAGGGCGGAACAGACCCTTTATTTGTGATAGATGGTTTTGTAAGAGACGCGGCAACATTTGCCACTATTAACCCGGCTGATATTGACAATATCAGTCTCCTCAAAGATGCAGCATCAACGGCAATTTACGGTATCAGGGGTGGTAACGGTGTTGTTTTGGTTACAACCAAACATGGGGTGGCCAACAAAACCTTTATATCCTACAACGCATCGTATACAATGAATAACCGTGAAATTACGCCACGGCGGATGAATGCGTTTGAAGCCTACACTTTTGCCAATGATGCCTATGCACAAAAAGGCCTGCCGGCAACAGATCCCAGCTTTTATACACCCGATGAATTAGATTATTTTAAAACACATTCTTACGACTGGTTAAAAGATACCTGGACTAATCCATGGAATACCTCGCATAACTTATCAGTAAGTGGTGGCTCTGCGGCAGCCAGGTATTACATATCCGCAGGGTATTTACGGCAGGATGGCGCAACGTCAAATTCGTTTAATAAATACAACCTGACAGCAAAATTAGACGGCCAGATTTCGGAGCGGTGGAGCTACAATTTAAATATCCAAAGCGAATGGAATAATGGGAGCCGCCCTTTCTGGGCTTATGATTATGGCGATTTCAATTTGTCGAACATGTACAACAGGCTCTTGATGGTAAATCCCGGTCGCCCTTCGTTTATTAACGGCCTTCCTGTTGCCAATTTCGACAATACCAATACGGCTAACCTGGCAAAGGGAAATGGCGGTTATACCAGGCCGTCGGGCAATAATATTACGCCGACCTTTCAATTGAAATATGATATTCCGGGGATAACCGGGCTATCGGCAAAGGGTACTTTCGCTTACAACACCAGTAACGGTTTTACCAAAGCCTGGCGCAATGCCCCTTATATCTATTATTTTCAGACTAAAGGCGCCCATAATCACATTATTACCGACCAATTGGATTTAACACGCTCTGGTGGGTACCAGATATTAGACCAGGCCCAGATCTCCGGAGTGGGTGCGCCTACTGAACTCGAAGAATCGTATACGCAGTCCTCAAATTACCAGTTGGATTTAATGCTCAATTACGACCGCTCCTTCGGCCTTCACAATATCAGTGCATTTGCCGGGTATGAGCAGTCTGCATATCGGGGGCACTATTCCAATATTTGGGATGATAACTATAGTAATCCTAATTATCAGCAAATTAACGGGGGCTCAACCAATAGCACCGATTGGTATATCAGGGGCGACCAAAATCAACCAACAGGCTTTGCGTCTTATTTTGGCAGAGTTGATTACAATTACGCATCAAAATACCTGCTTGGTTTTACTATGAGGGCCGATGGTTCTTATATTTTCCCGGCAAATAAGCGATGGGGATACTTCCCGGCAGTTTCAGCAGGTTGGAATATCGCCAAAGAAAATTTCTTTGCTGATTATACCAAATACCTCGATGTTTTAAAACTGCGGGTTTCTTATGGTATAACCGGTACAGATAATACGGCCCCATGGCAGTGGCAGCAAACCTATAATTTTAACGCCAACTCAGGTATTTATCTCGGGTCCGGGCTTCCGCCTTCAACAACGCTGGGTTCAACCATTAATCCAAATATAACATGGGAAAAGAATCACAATTACAACCTGGGCCTGGATTTTGGCATGCCAAAAAGAATACTTACAGGAACGGTTGACTTATGGTACAAAAAAACAACCGATATTCTCGGAACACGCCTGGCATCAGTTCCCAATACAGTGGGCGCAAGTTTACCGGCAGTTAATTATGGCATAGCATCGGCAAAAGGCATTGAACTATCCCTTAGTCATGAAAAACATATAAATAATTTTTTCTATCGTGTATCTGCTAACTGGTCATACTCTGATAATAAATATTTGAAGGTTGACCAGGCTGCGTCAGTTCGCGGTTACCAGAATTTGATAGGGCAACCAATTAATGGTGTTATATGGGGGTATGTATCTGATGGAATTATCAGAACACAGCAGGATGTAGACAATATTTTAAAGGCTAATGGCGCTAATTTTACCATATTCGGTAGTAAGCCACAGCCGGGAATGTTGATGTACAAAGATATCCGCGGACCCTTAGGCACCGACGCCCCTGATGGAAAAATTGATGGCAACGACCAGCAAATCATCTCAAAAAATGGAATACCACGTGTTAACTATGGTTTCAACTTTACAGTTGGCTGGAAAGGGCTTAACCTCTCTGCTATATTCACAGGCCTGGGGCGTTACGATATTATGCCTACCGATGTATACTACAGGCGGCCTTTACCCGGCAACGACAATTTAACCGTTTGGAAAGGTGCATGGACGGCGCAAACCGCGGCTACCGCCACTATGCCAAGCGCCATTATGAACGATTGGCAAGGCACAAGCAATAGTGAGGTTCCATCAACATTCTGGCTAAAGAATGGCGCCTTCCTGAGGTTGAAATCTTTAATTGTTGATTATAGCTTGCCTGCCAGCCTGTTGGCAAAATCGAAGATCAAAGCTGTGAAAATATATTTCAGCGGCGAAAACCTGTATCAATGGAACCATGTAGGCGATTGGGATCCTGAATTGGGCGGCGACTTCAGAATGTACCCGGTATTAAGAGGGTTTACCTGTGGGCTAAACGTAACATTTTAAAACATTAAATTATTAGATCATGAAACTTAAATTCAATATACTATTAGTTTTACTGGGGGTAATTGTTCTATCAATATCCTGTAAAAAGGTATTTGAGGTTGATCACCCCGGTGGACCTATCACACCTGATCAGGAATGGGGCAGCTCTGATTTTATAAAGGGATATGTAACCAATTTCTATAACATTTTACCTGCCTGGAACAGGAATGAAGAACTGGCCGGAGAGGCTTATTCTGGCGGTAGCGGCGGCAATGGCCTTAATTCGTTTCTTAAAGGTACCTATACAAGCCAAAGCGGTTATCCCGACAGGGTTTGGGACTGGAAAACAGTAAGGGCAATTAATAACTTTTTTGCAAATATCGATAAAGGTAAATCAGCGCTGTCTGCCGGCGATTACCAAAGTCTGAAGGGACAGGCGTACTTTTTCCGCGCCTATTTATACTACCGGATGGTAAAGGTTTTGGGCGGAGTTCCGATTATTACCAACGTACAGGACCCAACAGCCGATGTAAATACCCTGCTGGTAAAAAGAAATTCATCGCTCGAATGTTTTGACTTTATCAGTAAGCAGTTAGATAGCGCAATAAAATTGCTGCCGGTTACCTGGGGCTCAAACGATATTGGCCGGGTTACCAAAGGCGCCGCTATGGCAGTAAAAGGGGAGGCCCTGCTGTTGAAAGCAAGCCCCCTGTTTTGTAAAACACCAAACGCAGTCTATTGGACCGATGCTTACAACACCCTGCAGGCAGCTAAAACAGAGTTAGATGCTGATGGCTACGGCTTATATAACGATAACACAGTAAAAGCAAATGAAAACATGTGGTATGATAAGGCTGGGGCCGCTAAGGAGATGATTTTGAGCGTTCGCTACCATTATCCCGAAAAAACAAATGGCTTTCAGCAGGGGCAAAGGCCGTTAACTGAAACCTCGGGTGCGGCAGGCTCCTGCGACCCAACGTGGGAGATGGTGCAAGCCTATCCTATGAAAAATGGCCTCCAAATATCAGACCCGGCTTCGGGATATGACGCTACGGAATTTTGGAAAGACAGGGATCCGCGTTTTTATACGGCTATTGTTTACAATGGTGCCAGGTATGATTTTGCAGATATAACACCCCGCGTTCAATGGATATTTAATGCAATTGCAGGCGACGACGCATATAAAGCTACCCCCAATTATAATATTACCGGTTTTTACTGCCGTAAAGGGATAGACACTACATTGGGTTCGGGCGTTTGGAGCCACCAGGCTTTTGACTGGCCTATTATAAGGTACGCCGAAGTTTTGCTTAACCTTGCCGAAGCTGCTAATGAAACACAACATTCTGCTGAAGCGAGAACTTACATCATTCAGCTCCGTCAAAGAGCTCACTTAACAGCCGGGGCCGGAAATTATGGACTGGCGGCATCTGTTGGTTCTGATTATCAAGCCACCCTGGACGCTGTTATGACAGAAAGAGCAATTGAGTTTGCTTTTGAAGGAAAGCGATTCTGGGACCTGAGGCGCAGGCGAATGTTTAACGTATTGAACAACCTGGGTACGCTGCATGCTTATGGGCCGTATTTTAACAGCGCGGCGGCATCGTCTAAATATGGTATTGATATAACACAAAGCAATAGTGGAATAGCTGCACAGCTTTCTAACCTTATTGTAAATTCACCCGCATCGTTTGACCGTAATGCATTTCTGAAAACCATTACTAATTATGTATATGAGCCGATAGACCCCGGCGCCACCAGCAAAATTAGTATACCTGACGCCTATTACTTCGGCGCTATTGACCCGCAGTATATTTTACAAAACAAAAATCTGCAGCAAAATACAGGCTGGGATAACGGAACCTTTAACCCCGTTATTCAATAAACATACAATTGCAGTTTATGCAATAAAATACTTCTGGTATTGTGAGACTACCTGAGGTTTAGTTGGTGAGGCGCCCTGTATGGTACAGGGCGCTCTTTTAACGAAAGTCGGACTCAAGCAATTTCAAAAAACAATCTCATTAATTCAAACAGACCAAATTATGTTAAAAAAAAAATTATTGCTGATCACTTGTGTTTTGATGGCGAATTTTTTATTCGCTCAAACCACATTTCAAACAAAGTGGCTAAAGATAAACATCAATAAAAGCGGTTTTGTTACAAGTGTTTCGGCAATTCAAAGCCAAAAGGAATATTCGCCCAAGAGCTATGCGTCGCCTTTCATGTCCTTGTATGCCGGGAAGGAAAAAATATATGAGCCTGTATCATTTTCTTATAATAAACAAAACAGGAGGGTTAAACTTGTATTTTCCAACGGTTCGATAGCAAGCGTTGAAGTAACTGATAAAAAGGACTATCTGCAATTCACGTTGCTTTCATTAACCAGGCGCAGTAATGTTACAAATATCGTTTGGGGGCCATATAAAACTACCATCTCGCGATATATCGGCGATATGCTTGGCGTAGTTCACAATGGCGATTTTGCTTTTGGCATTTTTTCATTGACTGATAATACTACCGGCGGCCTGCCTTGCGAGGGCGATTTATCGCAGGGATATTATTATGTTCATGCAACCGATCCAATTACAAATCCTTTGCCTGCGGGCTTACACGAAGGGCAGCGTTCCCGTTTTGGCGGTGATGGCCTCAGCGATGTGGCTATGTCTTCGCATCCGGAAGATTATTATAAAACCAATAGCGGAATTGCTGCACAGCTAGCACCGGAATATGGTTCGTACGTAGCTTTGCAATCAAGGGACAGAAGAATCAGGCATTTGGATTTCATAACCTTGTTGCCGGGATATGAACACATGAACCTGCCGCGCCATCAATGGGTGGACGCTATCCCTGTTGATTTTATCGGATCATCTATTGCAATGTATGCCTGCCCTGATACCGCTGTAACTGCGATGCTGGAAAAAATCACAAAAAATGAAAAGCTACCTTACATCACTACTTTGGATAATAAATGGATTCGTGACCCACGATCATTCAAAGCTGATTTGGCATGGAATGGCAAGCATGATAGCCTGGTGAGTTATGCAAGGCAGCTTGGAGTACATGGTATACAGGACGAGGGTTTGGGCGAATATTATCCAAACCCTGCGGACCGTTGGGGCTCAAAAAGAATTACAGTTAATCATCAAAGAATTTCTATTGCCGATTTTACAAAGCAAACCAATCCATACAATATTGCTTATGGTCTGCATACCCTGTGCGAATTTTTGCAACCCCATAACAGCGATGTTTCGCCTGTCCCGAGTGACAGTTTGGAAACATTGTATTCAACTTACCTCGCAAAAAATATTTCTGCTACAGATACAATTATCCGGGTGCGGGATACAACTTTCTTAAATGAGTACGGCGGCTGGGAGGGCAATCATACCAATGTTCTGAAATTAGGTAAAGAACTGATTGAATACAATGGTGTAACCACTACGCAACCGTATACTTTGCTGCATGTAAAACGCGGATTTTATAAAACAAATACTGCTGCCCATTCTGCCGGTGACAAGATAGATAAGCTGCAGCCCAATTGCTATCGTGGTTTTGCGCCCAATATCCATTTGCAGGATAAGTATGCGGAATATTATGCCAAATTCCTGGTCGACGGGGGGATGAACTACATTGATTTTGACGGATTGGAAAGCTGCGCGTACCAAGCGCAGGGAACTTATTCTGAAAAACGTTTTTACAGAAAACTGTTCGATGCGTATCGTCGTTTGGGTGGAAAGTATTTAAGAGTAATGGGTTCGGGCATTTCAGAAGGTGGCTGGCTGTTTATGAGTACGAATAATGTGGGGGGCGATAGCAATATGTATAACCCTGTTACCGATGCCTGGGGCATTGAAGGGAAAGATATTAGAAACGGAAGCCAGAGCAATTATTTGCCCTGTACTTTTGGTATCCAGAATTTTTCTTCAGGCTGGACATATTTGCAGGCGGATAATCTTCAGTCGCGTGCTATTGGATGGGATGCAATGTTTATGCTGGGTTTAAATGAGAATGACGTTGAAAAATGCAAAGACAAATCGGTTTTCTTCGCAACTTTCAGCGCCTGGGAACATGCAAGAAATGCCGGTGTTTTTTCGTCTGCCGTAAAGAAAGAATTGCGAAACCCCAATAAACGCTGGCATTTAACAGCGTTGAAGAAAAATACGTGGTCGTTGCAAGAGACAGACCTTCGGGGAAAAAAGGCAGGTGAAGCAATCATTCTAAAAAAAAATGAATAAATTGAAAAGAAGTAAATGAAAAGAAAATTGTTTTTTTTGACGGTTGTTTTTGGGAGCGTCCTTCATTACGCGAATTCGCAAGATATAAATACCAAATTACCTGTTTGGAAGGAAAGCGGCAGCGCACCTGCCCCGCAGGATTGGCTTGTAAATCCCGTTCAGCAAAAGGCTGGTGTTTATGCCGACGGTAAAAATATTGTCCTGAGCAACGGCCTGGTAAAAAGGGTTTTTCGAATTCAGCAAAATATCGCTTGTATCGATTACAGCAATAGGAGCAACGGTCAGCAATTGCTAAGGGCTGTAAAGCCGGAGGCCCTGCTAACTATAAACGGTAAAATGTATAACGTAGGAGGGCTTTACGGTCAAAAGGAAAACGCCTACCTGCTGCCAGGATGGGTGGACAGCTTTAAAAGCAATGAAAATGATTTTCAATTTCAATCCTATTCGGTAACAGCTATTCCCCCGTTCATTCATTGGAAACCGCGGGGATGGGCTTTAAATCCTGTTCCGCCTTCCGGTAAAATGCTGTCGTTTACCTTTAAGTTAAATGCCGGCGATTTAAAAGACCTGCTGGTGACCGTACATTATGAATTGTATGACAACATTCCGCTTATTGTGAAATGGCTTTCGGTTCAGAATAATGGAGATAACCTTATAAAGTTAGGCAGGGTTGTGAATGAAATACTTGCAACAGTAGAAGAGGAAAGTGCCGTAGTCGGTTCCCCCGCTCAAATGGAAAAACAGCATGGGCTTTACCTCGAGACCAATTATGCCTTCAATAACTCCATGCGGTATGATATCAGCGACCAAACCACCCATTGGAAAGCAGACAGCAATTATACATCGCAGGTGAATTACAATTTTCAGACGCCATGTTTGCTGGAAGTATACCCGGAAAAAGTAACCGGCATTGAATTAGGGAAGGGGCAAATTTTCAACTCCGTTCGAACTTATGAATTGCTGATGGATAGCTATGACCGCGAAAGGCGGGGCTTGGCCATCCGGAAAATGTACCGCACCATAGCGCCCTGGACAACAGAAAATCCCATTTTTATGCATTTGGTAAGTCGTAATGATGAGGATGTGAAAAAAGCTGTCGACCAATGTGCAGCAACAGGCTATGAAGCATTAATCCTAAGCTTTGGAAGCCATTGCAACATGGAGGATAGCTCGGCAAGTAACGTAAAGCGCTGGAAAGCATTATCTGATTACGCGCACAGTAAAAACATAATGATAGGTGGGTACTCGCTATTTAGTTCGAGGCGGATAAGTGATGAAGATGATGTGATAGACCCGGTAACAAAAAAACCTGATGCCGGCGCTTTCTTTGGCAATGCCCCTTGCCTGGGTAGTAAGTGGGGATTGGCTTACCTTGATAAACTAAAATACTTTATCAGCAAAACCGGGTTTGATATTTTTGAAAATGACGGCCCTTATCCCGGCGACGTTTGCGCGTCGACTACGCATCCCGGCCATAAAAATCTTGATGATAGTCAATGGCAGCAAATGGAATTGCAAAAAGGGTTATACCATTGGTGCAATGAGCATGGCGTTTATGTGAATGCCCCGGATTGGTACTTTCTGGATGGTACCAACAAGATTGCTTTAGGTTACAGGGAGGTTAATTTCTCGTTGCCGCGCGAACAGCAAATGATACTAAACCGTCAGAATATTTTTGACGGCACATGGGAAAAGACACCCGCCATGGGTTGGGGTTTTGTTCCGCTTACCAGGTACCAGGGCGGCGGCCCCGAAGCTGTGCTGGAACCGCTCTCAGCGCATTTAAAAGACTATCGGCAATTAATGATGCAATACTACGGCGCGGGAGTTCAGGCCTGCTACCGCGGGCCCAGGCTGTACGATACTGAGACTACCCGCACGATGGTAGTAAGTGTTATAAACTGGTACAAAAAATACCGGGATATCCTTAATTCTGAGATTATCCACCTTCGCCGGGCCGATGGCAGGGATTGGGATGGACTGCTGCATGTGAATCCACGGCTTAGTACAAAGGGAATGCTTATGCTTTACAATCCCCTTAAAGTCGGTATTACAAGAACAATTAAAGTACCCCTGTACTATACAGGATTAACAAATACGGCAATGGTTAGTGAGAAAGAGGGTGCGGCAAAGAAATATATTCTTGACAGAAAATATGAGATAGAATTAACCTTCACCATCGCCCCTGAGAGTTATACATGGTTTTCTGTTGACTAAAACCAACCAGGCAATATTATATTCATATTCAATTTTAAAATGAAAATCTTTCTATTAACTGGCGTAGCGTTGCTTGCTTTTATTGGTCAGCCCGGAATCAGCTATGCACAAGTTAAAACAGTAAAGGCGCTGCCCGGCACTAATGCCAAAACTATTGCAACTATGGGCGCATCAGACACCCGGTCTTTCGATAGCGATTGGCTTTTTTCAAGGTTTGGTTTACAGCCGGAAGGAACAACAATACCGGAACCACATGGATTGGAGCAGGTTGCGGTGGACGATGCAGCATGGCAAAAATTGGATTTACCTCATGACTGGGCAATACAGGGGCCATTCCGTATGGAGCTTGCCGGTGAGACAGGCAAATTACCATGGAAAGGTATTGGCTGGTATCGTAAACATTTCGTAATGCCGGAAGCTGACCGTGGCAAAAGGGTGTTTATAGATTTTGACGGGGCAATGGCCTATGCTAAAATATGGCTTAACGGTCATTATCTTGGCGCATGGCCCTATGGGTATAATTCATTCCGGATGGACTTAACCCCTTACTTGAAATTTGGCGGAAAGAATGTCCTGGCAGTTAACCTTAATACAGAGAAATGGGATTCACGATGGTATCCCGGTGCCGGTATTTACAGGCATGTATGGCTGGTAAAAACCAATCCTGTACATATAGGCCATTGGGGGACGTATATCACTACGCCTGAAATTAATAAAAATGCCGCCACCGCGAAATTAGCCATCACTGTAGATAACCAGGGAACAACACCGGTGAACGCACTTATCAGTACCGATGTTTATGAACTCGATGCCGGCAATAAGCGTAGTGTAAAAGTGGTTTCTGCAAAAAGTTCAGCCATAAAAATAGGCGGCCGGGCAAGTGTTACTACCAACCTGCAGGCCATTGTACCCCAGCCTAAACTATGGGATATTGTTTCTCCGAACCGGTACTTGGCGGCAACAACAGTAACTGTGAACGGGAAGGTAGTGGATACTTATAATACTCCTTTTGGTATCCGCACAATTCAGTTTACGGCCGATAAAGGCTTCTTGCTCAATGGCAGGCGGGTAGCCATACAAGGCACTTGTAATCATCACGACCTGGGTTCGCTTGGGGCCGCATTTAATACCAGTGCTTTGAGACGCCAGCTTACAATACTTAAAGAAATGGGCTGTAATGCCTTGCGCACTTCCCACAATCCACCTGCGCCCGAATTGCTTGAATTGGCCGACCAAATGGGTTTCCTGGTTTGGGATGAGGCATTCGATTGCTGGAAACATGGGAAAAAGAAGCTGGACTACAATAAACTTTATGACGAGTGGAACGAAAAAGACCTGGAAGCGATGGTCCATCGCGACCGCAACCACCCTTCTGTATTTATTTGGTCTATTGGGAATGAAGTGATGGACCAACGGGATGTGGAAATGACTAAGCACCTTGCCGGTGTTGTACGTGCAGAAGACCCGACGCGTCCGGTTTCCAATGGCTATAATGACCCGGACGGTGGCCGCGAATCAGGCGCTGTTGTATCATTGGATGTTATGGGTGTCAATTACTTTTTTAGTCAGGAACCCAAATGGGATGCCGACCCGCGGTATAAAAACAAACCTACTATAGGGAGTGAAACATCTTCATGCGTATCTTCAAGAGGGGAGTACTTTTGGGGTAAGGAATACCAAAACTGGCAAATATCATCATACGATACTGCAAAACCAGGCTGGGGCTGTAGTCCCGACGAGCAATTTCGCACCAATGCTAAATTTCCTAACCTTTTAGGCGAATTTGTATGGACCGGCTTTGATTACCTTGGCGAACCGACACCTTACGGCTCTGATGAAACAAACTTGTTGAACTTCAGGAACGACACCTCAAAAAAAGCTGAATTGGAACAGAAGCTGAAGGAAATGCGAATTCATAACCCTCCTTCACGCAGTAGTTATTTCGGCATTGTTGACCTTGCGGGATTCCCGAAAGATAGATTTTACCTTTACCAATCGCACTGGAGACCGGAGCTGCCTATGGCGCACATTCTTCCGCATTGGAACTGGGCAGAAAAGATGGGAGAAAACATACCTGTTCATGTTTATACATCGGGCGATGAGGCTGAACTGTTTGTTAACGGTAAAAGCATGGGCCGCAGGAAAAAGAGGGTCGACACAGATTTTCGCCTTGTTTGGGATAGCATAAAATATGAGCCCGGAACCGTTAAAGTAATTGCTTATAAAAACGGTAAAGAATGGGCCGGCGATGTGGTTAAAACCACCGGTGAAGCAGCAAAACTATTCCTCGCTGCCAACAGGTCTGTAATAGGCTCCGATGGCCAGGACCTTGCCTACATTACTGTGAAGATAGAAGACAAAGAAGGTTTGACTGTTCCGCGTTCGCACCCTTTTGTAAAATTTAAAGTAGAAGGGCCTGGTGAAATTGTCTCGACAGATAATGGCGACGCTACCAGTTTTGTATCCTTTAAAAGCCATGACCGACCTGCATTCAATGGATTGGCGCTGGTTATTGTTCGTGCAAAAAAAGGAATGAAAGGTAAATTCACCCTAAAGGCGAATAGCGACGGATTAGAACAAGCCGCAATAACTGTTGTGGCAAAATGATATTGCAGTTTTTGGCGAATAAAATTTCTGCATTTTTGGCTGGTATTGAGCTAAAGCGCCCTTGTATTATTACGCTTTAGCCGATTTTATCGCTCCGGCTTTTTTATCGCTACGTTTTCCGTCAATAAATCGCTTAATTGGTTTTGCCAAAAGCAGCCAGCAACCAATAGCCAGCATAATGCCGGCGTTGGCTATAAAGTAGGTTCGCGTGTTTAAACGGAAAATACTGCCCGGCAGTAAAAATACCTTTTGCAATTTGGCCCAGCCAAGCAGGTCATACAGTTTTAAAACATATATCAATACAAATATCAGCGTGGAATTTAGCCAGAACCAGTTGCGTTTTAATGAAATGCGCCACGAGATAAGATATGCCACTATAGCGCCAACAAGGCCTGCCTGCGCTACTACTTTCATATCAAAATTAGTCCGCGGCACATCGTTAAGCCGGGCCTCGACTGGCAGGAAAATCAGGAAATCAAAATCATAAAGGTAGGCCAGGGTTTGAAACCCGTAAATAAAAAGCCAAAAAGCTACAAAATGAATAACCAGCAGCTTTACATTAAATTTTGATACAATACTTCCCATCTCAGTTTATTAGGTTCTAATGCAATAATAATACTTTGGAGCCTAATTTTATATCTAAAATATTATTTAACCCTTAACATACACATTTGGTAAATTTTATAGCTTTGGGCATGAACAAAAAGCTACTTATCTGCCTTGTTATTTTTTCGACTCTTTTTACATCAATCGCAAAAGCACAGAACGACAGCAAAAAGACCGGTTTGCCACTTGCGCAATTGCAACAGCAATTCGTCGACCTGCGTTTTGGGATGTTCATCCACTTCAACATTCCAACCTATATGGACCAGGATTGGCCCGACCCGGATGCCTCACCTTCAATTTTTAATCCTGCCAAGCTAAACTGCGACCAATGGGCGCAGGCGGCAAAATCAGCCAATATGAGCTACGGCTGCCTGACCACCAAGCACCACAGCGGGTTTTGTATATGGGATACCAAAACAACCGACTATAATGTAATGAACAGCCCATTAAAAAGGGATGTAGTTAGGGAATACACTAATGCTTTCAGAAAAGCCGGTCTGAAGGTGATGCTTTATTATTCAATTTTGGACACCCACCACCGCCTGCGTCCGAATATGATAACACACAAGCATATCGAGATGGTTAAGGCACAGATAACCGAGCTATTAAGCAATTATGGCGAGATATCAGCATTGATTATTGATGGCTGGGATGCGCCATGGTCGCGTATCTCGTATGATGATATACCGTTTGAAGATATTTATAAGCTGGTAAAATCCTTGCAGCCGAATTGTGTGCTGATGGATTTAAATGGCGCCAAATACCCCGCCGAAGGCTTATACTACAGCGATATTAAAACGTATGAAATGGGTGCCGGTCAGCGCGTTTCGAAGGAGAGTAACCATATGCCGGCTCTTGCCTGTTTGCCGATAAACAAGGCATGGTTCTGGAAAACCACCTTCCCGACCGAGCCTGTTAAAGACCCCGCCAAGCTGGTGAGTGAAACTATCAATCCATTAAATAAAGTTGATTGTAATTTTATTTTGAACGTTGCGCCAAACCGCGATGGCCTGATTGATGACAATGCATTGGCTGCCCTCAAGCAAATTGGGCAACTTTGGAAAAACGAGGGGCCGGTTACTAAACTTCCCGACCTTGACGCACCAATTATTGCATCAAATATAGCCAAACATCAACCGGCCAGCTCGAGCTGGGGAGATGACGATAATATAATGGACTTAGCCAATGATGATGACTTTACTACCTCATGGGTATCGAACAAAACCGTTGAACATCCCTGGTATGAAATCGATTTTGACCGCGACCGCGCGTTCAATACCATCAGCATTGCCGAAGACAAAGCCAATATCGGTAAATACAAATTGGAATATTACGAAAACAGTACATGGAAACCATTGTTTGATGGTGAGAATAGCAAGCGCGTAAAGGTTAACCGCTTTAACCGGGTGTGGGGCAGCAAGGTGAGGATTTGGATAGAAAAATCAGAACATCAGCCCTCGATTACGGAGTTTGGGGTGTATGACGAGCAGCGGTAAGAATAAGTAATTAGTGGCAGTGGGAAGTAGCAGTCTGATAAATTAAAGATTTGATAAAGAACAAGTAAAATCTACATTTACCTATACAACCTAACCATGGAAGAAAAATCTACCGGTAAAAAAGTTCGAACGGCGATTATTCTCTGTAGCATATTCCTTTTACTTATCGTCTTCAGGCACAATATCGATGTTTATTTCGACGGTATAAATTATATCCTGTGGATGTGCTTTATGCTGGCTGTCTTTTTAGTGCTGGCGATGTTTTTTATTAAGAGCATCAGGCGAAGTATCAAAAAAAGAAAACAGGCCAACCTGAAAACACACCTGCCTGCCATAATTTATACGCTCACCCTGGTGCTTTGCTACCTGGTACCGGGTTCGGAATCATTTGAAAGCGATGCCATGATTGTAGCCGGACATCAGGATACAGAAAACCAGGACATTATCAAATTCAGGAAAAACAAAACATTCGAGATGAATTCAACCGCTGTCTTAGGATATAATGAATGGTTTACAGGGACTTACGCACAAAAGGGAGATACTTTGTTACTGGCATACGGTAGTTCAAAGCCATCGAACCTGGGAAGCAAATTACTAAGAACTAATAATGAACTGATCACTATCGACAGGCGCGATTCAATATATTGCTGCCCATCTGTTCGTGTTCATAAAAGGAAAATATATTGTTGCCCGGCTTTTCATATTTATAAAAGCCCTCAATAACAAGATATCACTCCGCCCAAACCCGGTTCTCAACCGTAATGCGGACATATAGCATAACGGCATTCAGTATGGTAAAAATAATTGCTGTATAGTACAGGTGAAAAACCAATGGAATAAAAGCTATCTCGCAAACTACCTCCATATAATTGGGATGCTTTAAGAATTTATAAGGCCCGCGTTTTATGGGATAAACACCGGGGATACGGTATATTTTAGTGTTCCAATATTTCCCAAGTGATGACAAGGCCCAGAATTTAAATAGCAGCACCGCTAAAAATATCGCCAGGAAAATCCAGCTGATTTGTGTACCGTCCCGCAGGTAATATTCTGTTATTATCGAGACTATAAACAGCGTATGCATCGCAATCATAAATGGATAATGGCTTTGTCCATATTGTACCGCTCCTTGTGATAGCAGCCATTTTTCATTACGCCGGGCGATGAATAGTTCGGATAATCTTTGGAGGATTAAGAAGGATATGAATGGGATAAAGTACATGTTTGAGGTGAAAGGTAAAAGGCGAAAGATTTTTGCACTGATTATATTTGAGGATAAAGGCACCTTTCGCCTTTTACCTTTATCCTTTTACCGTACTAATTAACCCTCAATAACACCATCTCGCTCGAAAAGCCCGGCCCCATGGAGAGCATAAGGCCGTAGCCACTCTCGAAGCCTTCGCGCATAAATTTTTCCAGCACGTATAGTACTGTTGCGCTCGACATGTTGCCGTAATTGTTCATTACTTCGCGTGTGGTTTTTAAAAAGTCGCCTTCGGCATCAAGGGTAGCCTCATAAGCGTCAAGCACCTTTTTGCCGCCGGGATGGAAGATAAAGTTATTAATATCGCTGAGTTTAAGGTCATTTTTTGCCAAAAACTCGTCTATATCCTCGCGGATATGCTCGTGGATAAAAGCAGGAATATCTTTTGAAAACAGCACTTTAAAGCCGCTGTCCTGGAAATCCCAGCCCATTACGTCGAGCGAATCATAATATAATTTGCTTGATGAAGCGATATATTTAACCCGCTTATCGCCTGCGTGGTTGTCGCCCTTAATAATACAGGCGGCAATACCATCCGAAAACAAGCTCGAGCCGATAAAATTACTTTTGCTGTAGTCGCTCCTGATCAGCGTAAGCGAACAAAGCTCGACAGCAACCAATAGCACCACTGCATTTGGATTTGCGATCGCGATGGTATTTGCCTTCGCCGTGCCTGAAACACCTCCGCCACAACCAAGTCCCCATAGCGGGGAGCGGTTAACATGAGGATTAAGCCGCATCTTATTAATTATCAATCCGTCGATACTTGGGGTTGCCAGGCCGGTAGTTGATACGAATACGATGTCGGTAATGTCGTTTTTATCAATGCCTGCCTTTGCTATACATTCTTCCGCAGCCTGCACAGAATAATCCAGGGAGAGGCGAATGTATTCGTTGTTGCGCTCCTCAAAAGTATTCGGTGTGGAGTAAAAACTAAGCGGTTTGCAAAAGTTGCGGTATTTGATTTCTGTATTGTCAAAGGCGAATATAAGGCGATTGGCCTCGGGAAAATTCTCCGAAAACATCTCCAGCGCCTGCTGTTTTGCTGTTTCTTGTTCTGTTCTGTATGGGAGGTCGATTTTTGCTGCTGAAGCTATAAAGGGCATAAATAGTTATTTGTAATAACTACGTAGCCATTTATATGCCAGTTGCCTTAAAACGAAAGAAATAAATTAAAAACGAAGGATTCGGCTATCTACGGATGCAATTCAATTTGTCGCATATCACCAGGTGTTCCTACGGAACACTGCAATTCCCTTTTTTTTCTACCCACCAGACTTCCCTAGCGGGACGAGAATAAGTGCATTTGCCATGTTCCGTAGGAACATTTGGTCGGTAGGAAATATTTAAGAATGGATTTTACGTTCCATAGGAACGTTTCGTGACTAAGCAATTTGATTACACCTTCCTCATTCTCCTATTACGTACCCAATAGTAAATGCAGCATAGCTAAAATTTGCACCGATAACATTATACGAACCGCTGATCCTTATGTGATTTAGCTCTACGCCTGCTGTGCCGAAGAAACCCAGTTTAATCCTGCCATAATCCGATGCGTAAAGCGATTCTCCGTAATTATCTTCAAGAATAAAATGGCGGGCATACAGCCCTCCGCCAAAACCGATAAACGGCTTATATTTTCCTTTGCTAAGATAATACTCGCCGGTTACGGTTGTAGAACCGAAATAGGAAAAGTATTCGTCTTCATATTCCGGCTTATACCCAATGAGCGCGCCTTCTAACCTAAGGCCGACTGTAAAATAATTCGATAGATAAACGTGTGGCTCGAGTGTTAAGATAACACCGGGATTGACGCCATAACCTTCCGTAGGCTTCACATAACCGCCATCTATATCAATTTTGAATGTACCATTTAAGTTTTGCGCGATCAGAAATACAGGGAAGCTTAACAAAGCTAAAAGTGAGAGTAACTTTTTCATGGCGGGCTAACAGGCTGAATAATTGTGATTTGCAACAAAGTAACATTACGCTCATGAAATTAACATGAAAATATCTGTAATTCAGAAAGTTAACTTAATTCGTTATGGATTTTAAAGGAAATTTTTGGTATTCATAAGACTATAAAAGGCCCAATAATCAAACTGAACCTTTTAGTGATAGTGAAATTTTCGGCAAACCATTTAAACTTGCGAAGTTTTAAAAACTTCGCAAGTTTTATCAGGAAGCTTTTGGGGATTACCTTATCAGCGCCGCAAACTTGTTTTCATAATCTTTCAGCTCGGCCTGCAGGTTTTTACTAAGCTCTAACTGATCGTTATTTTTTGTAGTATCAACCATGCTGTTCAGTACCTGTACGCCAAGTTGCACGGTGCGTGCGTCCAGACCTGCGTTGTTACCGGTCAACAGTTGATAATTATAATCCAGCTGGTCTTTTATAAAATTGTGTACGCCTTTTACGTAACGGGTGCCGAGTTCTTTATCACCGAGAGAATAGGCAGTTTGGGCGATAAAAAACTTGTGAACGGCAGAATCGATGTCCGGGTTAATATCGGGCATTTGCTCATCAAATTTGCGGATAGTTTTTAACGCCAGGTCGTTATGCCCATCCTTCATCAGGCCGTTAGCCAAATCGTTAAAGGTACGCTCGATGGTTTGGTAGAACTGCGTTAAGGATACGTCATCCAAATATTTGGCCTTTTTGTAATTGCCGAATTTGAACTTGTTCACCACGTTATCATACATCACCAGGCTATTGGTTTTAGCACCTTCGTTGCCGCCGGCATAATCCTTTTCAGTTTTAAAAGGAATGAGATGATAAACAAATCCTTCTTTATATAAATAAGGTTGCAGGCCAAACATACTTTCCGGTCCCATGGTGGCTGTGAAGCATATCGGGCGGTCCCAGTTGTTGTGCGCCAGGATGTCGATCATGGCCAGGTGGTCTTTGGTTATATAGTTGGACGATATTTTCCACTCCATCGTATCGGCGACCTTGCTTTTTTGTGCTGCTGTAATCACGCCTTTTTTAACTAACTCATCCGCATTTACCGTCAGTTTAAAGTTTTTTGTAGGCAGGTAGTTAGCGGTTTCGCCGCTTTGATAGGCTACTTTTGCCGCTGCATCATCAGAAGTAATAAAATCGAATACTTCCTTCATTTCCACAGGGCCGGCAATTTTGGCATCGTTGTAATAAATAACATCGCGCGTGCCCGATTTATACTTATCAAAGGCCATAATGATGGGCAGCGGAGCTGATTGATTCATCTCTCGCTGCATCTGGTGTATGTACCAATCGCCGCTGAACAGGCTTAAGCAAACAATACGCACATCCGGGCGAATACCCTCAACTTCCTGGTCGTACCATAGCGAGTAGGTGTCGTTATCGCCATAAGTAAACAGGATAGCGTTTTTCGGGCACGATATCAGGTAATTATAGGCCATATCATGCGGTATGGTCTTGGTTGAACGGTCGTGGCCTTTCCATTCCTTAAAGGCCAGCAAGGTTGGCACAGCCAGCATGCATAGTGCAAATGAGCCGATAGCGGCTACCTTCGCACTCAGCTTTCTGCGGGCAAACTCGGCAATGGCGATAAAGCCGAGGCCTATCCATATCGCAAAAGCATAAAATGAGCCCACATAGGAGTAATCGCGTTCGCGGGGCTGTATCGAGTTCTGGTTAACGTAAAGCACAATGGCTATCCCCGTAAAGAAGAAAAGTAAAGCAATTGCCAGGGCATCCCTCTTTTTTGTTTTAAAATGATAAAATGCACCTAACAAGCCCAATATAAACGGCAATGCATATAAAGGCATATAGTTGGTACCGTTGGTTACCGATTTAGGCAGATGCTTGCCGCCATCGAGTAAGCCGCTTGTCCAGTTCCCGTCAATCGCTACTGCACTTTGCTGCCCGCCGAATTCGTTATAACGGCCCACAAAGTTCCAAAGAAAATAACGGGCATACATCTGGTACATCTGCCAGCTAAACATCCATTTCAGGTTATCTGAAAACGTCGGCGCCTGGTTATCCGCCATGTTTAGCCATTGCTTATAAAACTGCACATTCTGGGCGTAGTACGGGTCGGAATCGGTGCTCCACATCCTTGGTAAAAAGGTAGTGTGGTCGTACACATAATCAATTTTTTTGCCGGCGCTTTCGTACCTGTCTTTTCCTTTCTGATAGATGGTGCCACCTTCTTTAACATCGGTCACTTTGGCATCGAAATATGGGCCGGAAAGCAATGGTACATCGCCATATTGGATACGATTTAAATAACCATAAAGCGTAAATGCATTATCCGGGTGTGAGTTATTTAAGTCGGTATTGGCTGAAGCCCTGATAGGAATATAAACAAATGAGCTATATCCAAAATAAATAAAAGCAACACACAAAAAGGCCAGGTTCAGCATCGGTTTTCTTTTTTTGATGCTGTACCAGATACCGGCGGCTATAACACCTGTCAGTATAATTAAAAACACGGCTGCACCGCTACCAAATCCCATCCCTAAAGAGTTAACGAAGAACAAATCAAAAAGAGCGGCAAAATGAACCGTATACCCCCTGATGCCAAATTGTACGATACCTAATATTACTATACTGACTAAAAACGCGATAACGCCCCTGCCCACAGTTATATTTTTATGCCTGCGGAAATAATACACCATGGCAACGGCGGGGATAGTCAGTAAATTGAGCAGGTGTATGCCTATAGAAAGCCCCACCATGTAGGCGATCAACACGATCCATTTATCTGCGCCGGGCTCATCGGCATGGGCATCCCACCTCAAAATAGCCCAGAAAACTATTGCTGTACATAACGACGATAATGCAAATACGATAGTCTCGACCGCCGAGAACCAAAAGGTATCGGTAAAGGTAAACGCCAATGCGCCTACCAGGCCGGCTCCCATAATCAAATAAATGCGCGATTCATCTCCTCCGCTCTTGCCATTCAGCAGCTTTTTGGCCAGCGCTGTTATCGTCCAGAACAAAAACATTATGGTAGCGCCGCTTGCCAAAGCCGACATCAGGTTGGTAAAGTATGGCACCCTGGCATTGTTGCCAAATGACAACAGCGAAAATGCTTTGCCCAGCATGGCAAACAGCGGGTACCCCGGCTGGTGCGAAACCTGCAAACGGTAAGCGCACGAAATAAATTCGCCGCAATCCCAGAAACTTACGGAAGGCTCGAGCGTGAGGATGTAGGTGGTTGATGCGATTGCAAAGCAAAGCCAGCCTAACAGGTTGTTGATTTTTTTGTAATGCATGGCGGTGGTGTGTAGAGGTGGTTTCAAATTTTAGTTGATTGAGTTGGATTAGATTGAACGGGTCGATTAAGTCGTCATTCAATCACAACCCTAATTTCAGCGTATTTTTTTGACGGGTGCTGAAATTTAACACCTGTTAACATACTTTAACAAAATCCGGAAGGAATTTAACATTTGGCGCGGATAGCCGGATAGGCCTCCGGAAAAGGCCATGAAAACTTGAAAAAGAATTAATTGTTGCCGGTAGCTTCGCTTTGTTTAAGCTCTTCTATTTTGCCGTCGATTATTTGGATAGATTGCTCAAGGGTGAGCACATAGGTATTCTTTTGCTGATCGTTTTTACCGGTCTTCATTAAATAATTGAGAATTTCAACCATTCTCTCTTTTGATCGCTGGAATTTATTCAGGTCGGCCATAATCAAAATATTTAATCAGGCCCTTTTACGTTGAAAAAAGGAGAATGTTCCAAAAGCACGGCAATATTTTCGTATTTGTTAACATTGTAATGATTTTGTTACAATTTATAATGCTAACTGGTTGTAAATCAAACAAAAAAAGCCGACTTATGCCGGCTTTTAATTTTACACGCATTGCTTTTTAAGCAACTATTCGTTTTCAATAGCGGAGAACGCTTCCAATAAAACGTTCCATTTGTGGTTTTTATCAAGCTCCCAAATGCGAACGTAGTTGTAGTTACTCACAATGCTGCCTTTCCTGATACGGGCTTTGCCATAAGTGTAAGCAAGGTCGTTACTGGTTGAGCGGCCTGCATTAACAGTTTTAGCGCTTATAGTGATGCTCTCGTTATCGATGAACTTCATTACCCTGTCCTGGCCGGTCATTGGGTCGAAGCCTGGAAAGTAGTAGTGGCCTTCGGGGCTTAAAAACTCTTTATAAGTACCTATTGTGGATATGGTTAATGAGTGATTGAATAACTCATCAGTTGCCAGGATAACTTTTTTAGGGCCGAAGGGGTCTTTGCTTGGCGCAACTTTCTTTTCCGGCTCCGGATTCTTGAAGTCAGTGTTTGTTTCCTTATCTGGTTCCGGGTGCTGTATGCCTAGGTCAATTAATAATTTAAGCTGTCCTTCGCCGTTGTTGCGCCATAATGAAATATAGTCGCCATATACCTTGTCGTCATCGGTTTTTCCATTCTGATAAACGTATGGGCCGGCGGTAAAGGCCAGGTCGCCGCTAGCTGATATACGGGCAAAATTCGGCTTCCAGGTTAGCGAACCGGATTGCTTATCAATGTTGTTATAAAACTCGGTAATGCTAACGGCATCCGGCTTAAAAACAATTCCTTCCGGATCGGCAACGGCTAAAAAGCCGCCTTTTATGCCTTTACGCTCAACAAGCTTATTGAAGTCCTTTTCGGCATCAATAACCTTTTGCACATCTGCGGTAGGTGTTGCAGCGGGCTGGGCAATTGAGAGCTTAGTGATTCCGGACAATATAAATGCAAACAGTATTATTTTTTTCATTTTTTTCTGGGGATAATGCAGGGCAAATTAATAATAATTTATCGGGTGATATTGTAAAATTAAGAATGACAAAATATTTTGTCACCCATATAAAGAACTTTTAACGCGAATTGTTTAATTAAATTTTACTCCAGTTAGTTCCTTCCTTACTGTCGTTTAGCTTAAAACCTATCTGCTGCAAACCGTTTCGTATTTTGTCGGATGTAGCATAATCATGATTTACTTTAGCTTCGTTCCTTAACGTAATTATCATATCCATTATTTTAGGCAGGTCATCATTTGCCGCCTGCTCATCTTTCAAGCCTAAAATATCCAGCACAAAAATGTTCATCATTTTCTTCAGCAGTTCCAGGTTTTTAGCATTGATGTTCATCTTGCCGTCGTGAACAGAATTGATAATGCGCGTGCCCTCAAAAAGCTCCGCAATAAGTACCGGGCTGTTAAAATCGTCGTTCATGGCCGCATAGCAACGGTCAATTATCGGCTGTATTTCAATTTCATTCGTGGCGGATGCCTTCAATCCGTCCAGCAAACCAAAAGCATTCATCAAGCGCTTAAAGCCTTTTTCAGACGCTTCCATTGCCTCGTTGCCAAAATCTAACGTGCTGCGGTAATGGGCCTGCAGCATAAAAAAGCGTACAGTCATCGCACTATAAGCCTTGTTAAGTATCTTGTTGTTGCCCGATAGCAGCTCATGTGGCAAAAAACTATTGCCCAATGATTTCGACATCTTTTGGCCGTTTACCGTAAGCATATTGGTATGCATCCAGTATTTGGCCGGGTTTTGACCGCACGCTGCCACATTCTGCGCTATTTCGTTAGTATGGTGAGTCGGCGCCAAATCAAGCCCGCCGCCATGTATATCAAACTGGTGCCCCAAATATTTGCCGCTCATGGCCGAGCATTCCAGGTGCCAGCCCGGGAAACCTACTCCCCATGGCGACGGCCATTTCATCAAATGCTCCGGCTTGGCTTTTATCCAAAGCGCAAAATCAAGCTTGCCATGCTTATCATCCTGCCCGCCGAGTGTACGGGTGTTTACCAGTAAATCGTCAAGGTTACGACCGGTTAATATAGTATAGTCTTGCGTTTGGTTGTATTTTTCAACGTCGAAATATATCGAGCCATCCACTTCGTAAGCAAAGCCGTTTGCCAGTATTTCTTTCACCATCTCTATCTGCTCAATGATGTGACCGGTTGCCGTAGGCTCGATGCTGGGCGGCAATGTATTGAATATCTGCATTACCTCGTGAAACCCAACGGTATACTTTTGTACAATCTCCATCGGCTCCAGTTGGGCCAGCTTAGCTTTTTTTGAGATTTTATCTTCTCCCTCATCGCCGGCATCCCCTTCCAGGTGGCCGGCATCGGTAATGTTGCGCACATAGCGTACTTTGTAGCCGATATGCGTTAAGTAACGGAAAATCAGGTCGAAAGAAATATAGGTACGGGTATTCCCCATGTGCGCATCGCTGTAAACGGTAGGCCCGCAAACGTACATACCCACATGCGGCGGATTAAGCGGCTCGAATTTTTCTTTTTTTCGTGTTAAAGTGTTGTAAACAAATAGATTTTGTTCCATGGAGGCAAATATAGTGATTGGAGGTTAGAGATTAGAGGTTAGTTGATTAGAGATTAGTTAATTGGAGACCAGAGATTAGGTGTTATGGTAAAGTGCACAACTAATCTCTAATCAACTAATCTCTGCTCACTACTTCTTTAGCCCTATTTCCCTTAATCTTTCATCAAGGTATTCGCCGGCGGTGATGTTTTCGTATTGTTTAGGGTGATTTTCGTCCACACATTGCGGCAGGCACGTTAAATCCATATCAACTTTTGGATGAAGGAAAAACGGAACAGAATATCTTGAGTTTCCCATCAGCTCGCGCGGCGGATTTACCACGCGGTGTGTTGTTGATTTTAGCTGGTTATTGGTTAAGCGCTGCAGCATATCGCCTACGTTCACCACCAAATCTTCGCCATAAGCCTTAACAGGGAACCAGGTATTTTCGCGGGTAAGCAGTTCAAGGCCATCGGCACTGGCGCCTATCAGCAAGGTTATCAGGTTAATATCCTCGTGTGCCCCGGCACGTACCGCATCTTCGGGCAACGCATCCGGATTAGCTATCGGGAAGTAATGCAGCGTGCGTAATATGGAGTTGCCATTGTGCACTTTATCATCAAAGTAGTTTTCAGGCAGGCCCAGGTAAACAGCAATTGCCTTTAACAAATGCGTTCCTATCCATTCCAGTTTGCGGTACACCTCAAGCGTGGTTTCGTTAAACGAAGGCAGCTCATCCACCATAATGTTATCCGGGTACTCGTCTTTTATCTTATCGCCGTCGGTAACCGTTTGTCCTATCTGCCAAAACTCTTTCAGATCAGGTGCGGTAAACCCTTTGGCGGTTTCTTTTTGCTTACCGGTATAACCACGCTGGCCGGCCAGGCCGGGAATTTCATATTTATCTTTTATGCTGTCGGGCAGGGCAAAAAGTGCCTTTACATCGTCATAAAGCTTATCAATCACCTGCTTGTCGAGCCCGTGGTTGGTTATCGTTACAAAGCCTGTATCATTAAAAGCGCTGCCTATATCTTCAGAAAATTGCTTGCGCTGTGTAGCATCGCCATTTATATATGTATTTAAATCGAGCCTCGGAATATTTACCATGGTGTCATCTTTGTTTATCCTGCAAAACTATTTATAAAAAAAGGAGTTGTAAAAAAGAATATCAAATTGTTACCGATAGCAGACTTTACCTTTTGAATTTGAGGTAGTCATACTTAGGTATGGAAGTTGATTAGGTTGTTGGGTTGATTTAATTGGGTTAGGGTTAAATGAATCCGGGGGATCACCACAACATGATCAACCCAATCAATAAAAAGATTAAAATCATGAGAAGATTAAATAAAATATGGGGAGCGGGCTTGTTAGCCTTGTCGCTATTATTTGCGGCCCCTAAGCAGAGCAACGCCCAGGAGGGTGGATATATTTCCGACCAGCAATTTTACGATGACCTGGACCCTTATGGCACCTGGGTTAGCGACGCGCGATACGGCAACGTATGGGTTCCTGATGCCGAAGACGGTTTCAGGCCCTATGCCACACGCGGACACTGGGTATATACCGATTACGGAAATACCTGGGTTTCCGACTATCCATGGGGTTGGGCAACCTTCCACTATGGCCGCTGGCGCTACGATGATTATTATGGCTGGGTATGGGTACCCGGTCATGAATGGGCTCCTGCCTGGGTAAGCTGGAGGCATGGTGGCGGCTATTACGGCTGGGCGCCTTTGCAGCCTGGTATCAGCATAAGTATATCGATAGGCGGTGGCTACCACGTACCTGATAATTATTGGGTATGCGCTCCACAGGCGTATATAAACAGGCCTAACATTTACAACTATTATGTTCCAAGGCAAAGGTCCGTTACTATTATACGTAACACCACTATCATTAATAACACTTATATTAACAATAACCGCACCTATATTGCCGGTCCGCGCCGTGAAGATATACAGCGTGTAACCCATCAAAACGTTACCGTTTATAGAATTAATAACGACAGCAGACCGGGCGCTGTACGGGTACAGAACAATACGGTAAATATTTATCGTCCTGCGGTAAACAGAACAACAAATGCGCGGCCGACACGCGTTATTGATGGTAATGCTTATCGCCAGCAGCACCCTAACGAGGCCATTGTTCACCGTGATAACGGAAACCATGGTTATAACCGGGCCAACGCCCAAAAGCTGTCGCAAACAGCAAGAGCTGAAAGGCCAGATAGTAAAATAGTGCATGTTAATCCTGCAGCAAATCGCCCTGCGCAACCTGCCAACAGGCCAAATCCTGCGCAGCAACGTCAGCAGGAAGCTGCCCGGGAGAATCAACAACAAGTACAACAACGCCAGCAGCAGGTTGAACAAAAACGTCAGCAGGATGCACAGAAAAATCAACAGCAAGCTCAGCAGCGCCAGCAACAGGCTGAACAAAAGCGTCAGCAGGGCAGGCCACAGGCGCAGCAACAAGACCAACAACGTCAGCAGCAGTTAGAGCAACGTCGTCAGCAGGAACAGCAAAAGACTCAGCAGCAGGCACAACAGCGTCAGCAACAGGCTGAGCAAAGACAACAAAAGCAGGCACAACAGCGTCAGCAACAAGCCGAACAAAAGACTCAGCAGCAGGCACAACAACGTCAGCAACAGGCTGAGCAAAAGCAACAGCAGCAGGTACAACAACGCCAGCAACAGGCTGAGCAACGGCAACAGCAGCAGGCACAGCGACGCCAGCAACAGGCTGAGCAAAGGGCTCAACAACAGCAGCAGCAACGTCAGCAACAAGCCGAACAAAGGGCCCAGCAGCAACAACAGCAGCGCGCACAGCAGGCCGAACAAAGGGCTCAGCAGCAACAACAGCAGCGCGCACAACAGGCCGAACAAAGGGCCCAGCAGCAACAACAGCAGCGCGCACAACAAGCCGAACAAAGGGCCCAGCAGCAACAACAGCAGCGCGCACAACAGGCCCAGCAACGTCAGCAGCAACAGAAGCAACGCCCGCCGCATCATGAATAATATTCCGATTGGATAATATTTAAGTAACGCCTGTACTAATTTTACCGTACAGGCGTTACTTTTGCACCCTGATTAAGTATGAGGAAATTCTTTAACTCCGGCATGTATAAATATGCCACCCTGGTTGTACTAACCTTTACACTGGCTTTTACAGGCTTCAAATATTTCAAACCTGTGCCCCGGCCGGCAAACGCTTCATCCGGCATTGTTTTTATAGAAGACTCCTGGGATGAAGCCCTGAAGCAAGCAGCTAAACAAAACAAATACATCTTCGTAGATGCATACGCCACGTGGTGCGGCCCATGTAAAATGTTAAAGGCACGTACTTTTACCGACGATAAAGCCGCCGCCTTTTATAACACAAACTTTGTAAATGTAGCCATTGATATGGAAAAAGGTCGTGGACCAGAGCTTGCCCAAAAATGGCAATTGCGGGCCTATCCCACCTTGATAATTTTTGATTCGAAAGGTAAACCGGTTTTAGGAACGGTAGGCTTTATTAATGCAAGTGAACTCATTAGGTTTGGCAGGGAAGCATTGAAAAAATAAAACCAGGCGCAAGGGTTCAAAGCGAGGGCGTTGCCCATCGCCGACAGATGGAACCCTTGCAGGTTTCTTTGATTGTAATTTGATATCGGATTTATTTCCCTGGAAAGGGACACATCCATCAGCGCAGGGTAAAACCCTGCGTTAATTAAGCGCGGGGCGACAGACCCCCAAATATAGTTAACAAAAAAGCCGGGCCCAATCGGAACCCGGCTTACAATCATCAACTTACAATTACTTAAAAAACGGCTTTACAAGGTTAAGCACGGTCGCCATATCCAGCGGCTCGTCGAACGCTTCAACAGCTACATTGTATGCCGTTGACGAAGAGGTAGCCGATGACAACTTTGTTATATCAACCGGTCCCTGCATCACATTGTTCTCGCCCGCATAGTTACCGTCAACCGCGGCGCCGATACCTGTATCGTTAGCAACACTTGAGCTTCCGGTTATCCACGGACTGATATTTACGCCGCGCGATGCCCTTATCTGGCGAATTACTGACGCATGGCGCGCCTCAACCGCATGGATGGCCAACGCGGCACCCAATACCACCTGGTTACCCAATAAATTTGGCGCCTGGCCTTTGTAGGCACGTACGCCTGTGTCTTCAAACGCATTCGATACCGCTAAAAAGGTATCGTAGTTTGATAACACGGTCGGGAACGCGCCGCCCGCAGTAAGGTCGAAAGCCGGTTCGGCTACCGCGGCCGCACCCAGTACTGATTTCAGAAAAGCAACGTGCGCATTTTCGTCAGCCTGTATTTTTGCGATATAGCCAGAGTTACTGGTGGGGATTAACCCAGATTTAGCTGCGCCCTGGTTGTAAAAATACGATTCGAGGTATTCAAGTTTCAGTGCAAAGTTCAGCACATCGTTTACAGCTACCGGGGCATCTGCAGCGTAAGCGCGCTTAAACATAGTGGCAAATGCCATCGGCAAAGCAGCAATGGCTACTTTTGAGCCGAAGCTGGTTATATTTTTTATAGCTGCCCGGCGCGGACTCATGCGGTCAACAACTTCCGGGTCAACTTTTTCTATTTGTTCTATTACGTTAAATAAATTCATGTCGGTGTGGGGTTAAGCTATATATCCATAATTAGACGCACTCACTTTAGTTTTTAGGAAGGTGTTAGCAATCGGCAACACATCCTTAATCGCGTTGGACTTGTTAAGTCCCATAGAATCGACCTGGTCAGGACCGGCAAAGCTACCCGGCTCGAGCAACTCGCGAATAAGTGCCGCGTGCCTTGCTTCTACTGAAACAATTTTCCCGGCCATCGTTAAATAGAGTGGGTTTTGGATAAGGTAACCTGCACCATCGTAAGCAGTTACGCCTAAATCTTCAAATGCCTTGGCTGCACCAAGCACACTCGCCCTGCTGCCGAAATTAACTGAGCTGAAATCCGGAGTTAAAGGTTTGATAGCATTTGATGATAATGCTGCTTTAAAGAATTCCCGATGCGCAACTTCGTGGTCGCGGATAGCGGTAAGGTAAACTTTTTCCTTGTCCGACATTCCCGAATAAGGCGATGCAACAACCTGGATGTAAAATGCGGCTTCCAATTGTTCCAGCGCATACGCATAATTCAGGATGCCGAAATCTCCGGAGCCGACATCGACGCCATTGTTAAGATTAACATGATGATCTTTACTGCATGATGCTGCCGTGGCCAGAAACCCCACCGACGCGGCGCCAATACCGGCATACCGCAAAAAGGAACGCCTGGCCATATTTGCGGTACCAAAGCTTTCTAACTGTTGTTCTGTTTTCATAGATGTTGATGTTTATTTGGTAAAAAATGGTAGTGCTATAGTTACGTAAATGAAGCGAAGGCTGGTTTTATTTTAGTGAAATTTTTTTAATTATACTGTAAATAATTACAGTGGTAACTAAATAAAGATGTGCTTGTTTGTTTGTTACCAGGTATTTATCAAAACATTTACGACTATTCCGGGAAGTAGTTATTATAGATTCACCGTGAATAAAACATTTGATGATTCCGGATGTTGTTTGTTGCGGGAAGTGGGAGAGGAGACAATAAAAAAAGGCCGAAAAACTCTCGCAGTTTGACGGCCCTACATCTACCTATGAAAAACAACCCTTTTGGAAGGGCATAAATACAAATACAAAAGCAGTGCCAGTTTATTTATTTGCTTTATAGGCTTTGAAGTTTTCTAAATTTTCGTAAAAAGCAATAATAATGGGAAATTCATTACCCACCCCATTGGGATATTATTTTCTCAATTATTAAAAATACCTGGATCACTAACAATTAGAAACTTTTCAACATTCGATATTTAAAATTATATACCGTAAACCATAACCTGTTAATGTTGTTATACTTACATGGATTACAATATTTATCTGCTGGCAACCGACCCTAAAAATCCGTGCAGGGATGTTATCCACTCACGCGATACCCGTTTAAAAATAAGGGTATTTTGTTTGGATAAGGAATCATTTGAACCGGATAGCGACGAAATTCAGCTTTACGGGTATGCAGAAAATAAACTCTACGCTTTTGAAACCATTAATATTTCCGCCGACGATGCCCTCGACGTAGTTAGCGCTATACAGTGGTATGCCGATTACATAGATGCCCCCGAAATGGAAATTTTACCCGACGACCCACGCGGCGAACGCGAAATAGCGATGTAAATTGGCATTTTTTGCCGCCTTCTACCGCTTATAAAAACTTTTTTTCATTTTTATGCAACTGTAAACAATTGTTAATAACCGACTTATAAACCCGGTAGAAATTACCTTAAAAAAAGTGAAATATTTTTTTGAAGAATAACTTTGAGCGCCTATATTTGCATTCCCAAAACGAAGGGAGCACAGCTACCAAAGTTAAAGGAAAACAAAAGGGAGTTTAGCTCAGCTGGTTCAGAGCATCTGCCTTACAAGCAGAGGGTCACTGGTTCGAACCCAGTAACTCCCACAAAATCCCGGTAGAAATACTGGGATTTTTCATTTAAGCCTTTTTCTACATGTATTTCGTCTACATAATTTCCTGGTTTCACTGCCGGGAGTCCCGTGTATCAAACTCATCCCGCACCATAAAAATTTATCGCGATAGCATTAGGTAAATACAAACATAAAAAAACACCTTTGCTCCCGAAATATGCTTTACTGGCATAGAAGGAAATCCATGTGCAACTCGTTATGAGCGATATTAACCTGACATTATGAGGCAAATTATATTAACAAGCGTTGGCTGGCTGGGCGTGATTTTGTGCACTGTTGGCTATTTATTATTAAGTACCAAAGTGATAAAAGCGGAATCACGTAGCTTTCAGCTATTGAATATCGTAGGCGGACTGTGTTTGGTGACCACAGCTGTAGAAAGCAATGATATGCCAAATGCGGTAGCTAACCTGTTATGGATGTTTATCGGGGTATATGCTTTGGGGCGTCAGCTACGAACTCAGGGTAATGCCAGTACCGACTGAATTATCTATCCCCAAAATCTCGTAAGCCTTATTCTTGTAATATTCAAGCCGTTCGGCATATGCCTTTTTATCGTTTTCTAACGAGAGATAAAAATACGCGCCATCTACCAATACAAAAATTAAATCGGCCGCTGTTTTTGAGGCCGGTACATTTATAAGCTGCTTCTCATGACATTGCTCTATCATTGACGCAAGCGCCAGGCGAAGCGAATCGAGTATGGCCTTATATTTTGTTTTTATTTTTTTCTCTCTGAAAGCCAATGCATAAAAAGTATAAAACAGGCCATCGTCAAACAACAGGTTCCATTTTTTTGAAAAAAGCATTTCAATCGTTTTCTGCAGATCTGCAAGCGAAATACCTTCGTTATTGGTTATCGTATAAATCAGCAAATACCTTTCAAGTATATAATCTATCAGCGCATAGGTAAGATCCTCCTTTGTTTCAAAATAGTGGCTCACCAGGCTGGGGTTGATATCCATCACCTTCGCTATTTTGGCTATCGACGTATTTTCATAGCCTTCCTTTTTTGCAACCTTGTAAAAGGTCTTTATAATTTCTAATTGTCTTATCTCTTTAAGGCTCTTTCTACCCATGTTAATAGTATCTGAAACTACTAAACTACTTAAAAGAAATCTTATTTTGAAAATTTATAAATTGATTGGTTATTCAATTAATTTATTAATTTTACGATAACCAATTGATAACATAGAACCTTGACCTTAGCCGCGCTTTAGATAATGCGGTAAATGAAAATAAACATGTTAAATATTAACCCAATTATGAAAAAAAAACTACTATTGATCTGCTTCATGTTCTTTGCAGCAAAGGGTTTCGCTCAAAATATCACCGTTAGCGGTGTGGTTTTTGATGCTGAAGCCAAAGGACCACTTCCATCGGTAAACGTCAGGGTAAAGGGAACAACCCAAGGTACCGCAACAAATTTGCAAGGCAGCTACTCCCTTGTTAATGTAAACTCCAATGCTACGCTTGTTTTTTCCTTTATGGGATTTAAGCAACAGGAGATAGGCCTGAATGGGCGAACGCAATTAGATGTATCCCTATCGCCCGACTACGGTAACCTTAACGAGGTCGTAGTTGTTGGCTTTGGAGCCAAGAAAAAAATAAATATTGCCGGAGCAATTGATCAAATTTCGGGCAAGCAGCTCGAATCACGCCCGATAGCAAACGTAATGCAGGGTTTGCAGGGACTTAGTCCGGGCCTCAATATTACCTACCCCGGTGGATCGCCGGGTACCGTCCCGACGATCAATATCAGGGGATTTACTTCTATAAACGGCGGCTCGCCATTAATTGTAATTGATGGCATACCAGCATCAAGTAACGATGATATGCTCCGCTTAACTCCGTCAGATATTTCATCTATTTCCGTATTACGTGATGCTGCATCTGCCGCTATTTATGGGGCAAGGGCTGCATTTGGCGTGGTGCTCATCACAACCAAACAAGGTACCACAGGGCATCAGCTCATTAGTTACAATGCATTGTCGTCATGGGGGAAGCCTACCATATTACCGCAACCTGTAACTGATCCTTTTATCTATTCAAAGGTGCTCGAAACTTCCACAAATAATACCCCGTGGGATTACGTGAATTACAGCGACGAACATTACAAGTGGGCCAGGGAACGATCTGACGATCCATCAATTGCTGATACCAGGCTAAATCCATCTGATCCAACAAAATGGGATTATATGGGTAGCAATAATTGGTATAAATATTTTTTTAATAATGCCAGCTTATCACAAAACCATACGCTAACGCTTTCGGGAGGCGCTAATATAAACAGCACCCCGTTAACTTATTATCTCTCTGCAGACTATACTAAAGAAAACGGCCTGAATAAACTTTCGGACGATTTTTGGAACAGGTATGGCTTAAGGTCAAGGTTGGGATTTTCGCCTTTAAAATGGCTTAAAATAGATAACAACCTCAATATTTATGAAACAAAACGTGCTCAGCCAGCCGCCAGCATTACCGATATTTATTACCTGCAACCAACCGATGTAGCTAAAAATCCGGATGGTACCTGGGCCAATACAGGAGCAGGCAGACTTGCAGCCAGGTTGGTTGATGGCGGGAATAACCTTCAAACCATGTTTGGTTTTCAAAATATTGCCAGCGCTACGGCTACATTCTTAAACGGAGATTTACAGGTAAATGGCGATGCTTCGTTTAAAAGAGAATTGTGGAAATACCATGCCGATGCAAATTCGTATAATATTGGCTATGGGCCGAATGATGTGAGGCAGGAAGGCGGTACGGGTGGCGTAACCGAAAATAACGGCTACCTGTATAACAATGCTTTCAATTTATATACCACCTATAAAAAAACCATCGGCGATCATTTTTTTAGCGCGATGGTGGGCTATAACTCCGAAGATTATAATTATTCAACTATAGGCGCCTCAAAAGATGGGCTCATATCGTCATCGCTGCCTTACCTGGCACTAACCAACGGTACTGCATCAGTTAACGCAAATTATTCGGCCTATGCTACAGCCAGCGAATTTGGCCGTCTGAACTATACCTATAAAGGGCGTTATATTTTAGAGGGCACCGGCAGGTACGATGGGTCATCGCGTTTCCCGACAAAAAGCCGCTATGGCTTTTTTCCGTCGGCGTCAGCAGCGTGGATAGCCAGCGCCGAAGATTTTTTTAAACCTTTGGCTCCGGTGGTGTCTACATTTAAATTGCGCACATCATACGGCGACCTTGGCAACCAAAACGTTAGCGATTTTGGTTATATACAATCACTGCAAACAGGCGTTTCGGGTTATTTAATAGGGGGCAATAACCAAAGCCCGATTATTGCCGGTGCACCCGGGTTAACCGTTGACCCTAACACCTACACCTGGGAAAGGGTATCTACCTTTAACGTGGGTACTGATATAGGCTTGCTTAATGATAAATTCCTGGTTGGTTTTGATTATTATATCCGCAATACCAAGGGGATGCTTACCGCAGGGCAGGAATTGCCGGGGGTACTCGGAACCGCAGTGCCAATGCAAAATGCTGCCGATTTACGAACTAAAGGCTGGGAATTATCGGTAACCTACCAGGATAGGTTTACCCTCGCTTCTAAACCTTTCAGTTTTTCAACCAAAGTATTCCTTTCCAATTCTGACGCGGAGATCACAAAATTCAAGAATGATCAGAATCTGTTTTCGAGCTACCGTGTAGGGCAGAAAATAGGAGAGATATGGGGACTGGAAAATAATGGCTTATTCCAGAACCAGGCCCAGATTAATGCACTTGATGAATCGAGTATTATACCCTGGGGTGCCTTGAGCATTGTTCCGGGCTGGCCCCAGTACAAAGACCTGGATGGAAACCATAAAATTGAGCGTGGCTTAAGCGCAAATGATCCAAAAGACCTGAAAGTTATTGGCAACAGTGCCGATCATTACAGCGTTGGCGCCAATATAAATATGAACTGGAATGGTATTGATCTTTCCGTATTCCTGCAAGGCGTTTTAAAAAGGGATTTTTACCCGCACCATTATTTATTTTGGGGTCCCTATCAGCAGCCGTATGCCAACGTTTATCCATGGAACCTTAATTTCTACCGCGCCACACCCGAGACGGCTGCGCAAAGAGCCCAGGATTCGAAATCTTACCTGGCAGCGGGCCTTGCCGACGCCAATACAAACTCTTACTACCCGGTACTGCAATCATGGCTGGCCGATGCCAATTATGGGGCCGGATTGGATATCCCGCAAACAAAGTACCTGTTAAACGGCGCTTATTTAAGGATTAAAAATGTTTCACTGGGCTATACTCTACCCGCCAATTTAACAAAGAGAGCAGGTATAAGCCGTCTTCGCATTTTTGTAACCGGCGATAACCTTTACGAATTCTCGGCTATAAAGAAATATATAGATCCTGAAGCGGTAAATCAAGGCTCAAGCGCATGGGCGTATCCATTCCAGCGAAAATATGCAATCGGCTTAAACTTAGATCTTTAATTTTTAAATGATTTAATAATTATAAAAAAAATCAGTCATGAAGAAATATACCATATATATCCTGTTTATCGCAATTGCATTTACTGCATGCAAAAAAAGCGGACTCGACCGTTTCCCGCAAACGGCTATCTCACCAAATCTTTTCTTTAATACAGAAAATGACCTCACGTTGTATGTTAACGGCCTGCTTTCGATGCCCGACAGGTATAGCTACCTGAATGATCAAAGCAGTGATAATGTTGCAACTACCGCTAATGTAGAAGTGAAAAACGTGATGGCAGGCAGCGCCAATGCACAAAATATTACCTCGGGATGGGACTGGGGCCGGTTGCGCGATGTTAACTACTTTTTAGAAAACTATAGTAAGGCAAAAGTTAGCGCCGACATAAAAAATCATTATGCAGGATTGGCTAAATATTATCGCGCCTTATTTTATATGGATAAAATTAAACGCTTTTCTGATGTGCCCTGGTACTCTGGTACTTTGAACCCGGGTGATAAGGCCTTATATAAGGCGCGCGACCCAAGGGCACTGGTTATAGATAGTGTAATGGCCGACCTGGAGTTTGCCTATCAGCATGTTAGGGAAAATGTTCCGCCGGGTACACCCGGAAAATGGGCGGTTGCAGCATTTTATACCCGTACAGCGCTTTATGAAGGTACCTATCGTAAATATCACCCGGAATTAAATTTAGCAGGCAGTGCAAATACTTTTCTCGAAACCGTCGTTAAAATAGGCGGCGACATGATGGCCTCGGGAAATTTCTCGGTTTATAATACCGGAAAACCAGATCAGGACTATGCTACTTTGTTCAACAGCCAGGACCTTACTGCAAATAAGGAGGTTATTTTGGCCAATATTTTTGACTATGGTAAGAACCGGAGCCAAAATGTGAATGGGGTGGTTTTTGGCGACTATGAGCAGGCCCCCGCTAAGGACCTGATCCAAACCTACCTGATGAAAGATGGCAGTCGTTTTACAGACCAGCCAAACTATGATAAAATGAGTTTTGTAAACGAATTTCAAAACCGCGACCCCCGGCTTGCCCAAACCATAGCTTATCCGGGATGGATCAGGGTGCCGGACACAAAGCCATATATCCAAAGTTTAAATAAAAATTTTACGGGCTACCACCAATTAAAAGGATACGTGAACAGTACCGATGCCAGTACCGAAAATGGAGTTGATTTCCCGGTATACCGCTATGCTGAAGTATTGTTAAGCTATGCAGAAGCGCTTGCCGAACTTGGCACCTTAACGCAAGCCCAGCTGAATGTATCGGTGAACCTTATCAGGAGGAGGGCCGGCTTACCCGATCTTAATATGGCACAGGCAAATTCAGCTCCAGATGCATTGTTACAACAACAATTTCCTAATATCGGGGCAAACGCCGGGGTGATATTAGAGATCAGAAGAGAGCGCAGGGTGGAATTTGCATTTGAAAATACCAGGTACGACGACCTGATGAGGTGGAAGGCCGGAAAGCTATTGGCAAAAAGCCCTGAAGGGATGTATTTCGCAGGCCTTGGAAAATATGACTTGACCGGCGATGGTATAGAAGATATTATTTTGATAGATGCATCGTCAACCATACCTGCCGAAGACAAAAAGGAAAAAAACTCATTGGGCTTACCGTTAATTTATTACCGCACAGGTACAATTGGTTCTGATGCTACGGTATATTTAAAAAATGTTAATACAGGCAGTTTCATCGTAACCGAGGCAGTAACCCGCGATTTCCAGGAACCTAAGTATTATTATCGCCCGATACCGCAACAGCAGATAATATTGAACCCGGCCCTTAAACAAATATTCGGCTGGTAACGGGTAGTAAACAGGTTTATTTGATAATGAAAAATGAAATGATGAAACTAAACAGGAGATCTTTATTAAAGGCAGCGGGACTGGCCACAGGGATGGTAGTGACCGGCGGACTGCCTGCCCTGGCTTCCATAAATAACGGCGAAGGGAAAAAAAGTAAAAAATTAGTGCTTACTGTGGCGCATATTACTGATGTGCACATTACTGAAGGGAATAATGCACCTGAGCGGTTTAAAAGCTGCTTAAAGCATATCACAACCACGCACAAGCCCGATTTCTTCCTAAACGGGGGAGATTCCATTATGGATGCATCTTACGATAATGTGAAACACGACCAGGTTATCCAGCTATGGAGTATCTGGGATGATTGCATTGCGGTGCTTGATAAATATGAAGTTCATAGCTGCATAGGTAATCACGACCCATGGTGGAAGGCCCCTTCAAAAGAGGATGAAATGTACGGCAAAGAATATGTGGTTAAACGATTGAAAATTCCGCACCGGTACTATAGCTTTACCAAAAAGAACTGGCATTTTATTGTACTTGACGGGAATAATGGTAATATATCGCTGGACGAAGAACAATACCACTGGTTGCAGGGCGAACTGGAAAAAATACCGGCAGCTGCTCCGGTGTTGCTGATGTCGCATTTCCCTATTTTAGGTACCACGCAGGTGCTGGTTGGCGGCGGCCATTCAGACTGTAAAAAGTTAAAAAACTTGTTTTACAAACACCGCGACAAAGTAAAGATTTGCTTAAGCGGGCATAACCATTTATCTGATCATACCAGTTACAACGATGTTTTATATTGCTGCAACGGAGCTATGAGCGGTTTCTGGTGGGGAAAAGGCGACGCGGAATCGGCAGGGTCGGGTTATTACCTGGAAACCCCGCCGGGTTACGCGATACTAAGTTTGTATGATGATGGAACTGTTGAAAATGAATATTTCCCGCATAGTTATTAACAAGCAGGAAATACCTTTTTACTTTTATAACTTACCTTGTTCTTCAGCATCAGCAATGCTTTTTACAAGGTGTAATACTCAAGGCGAAATTAAATTTGCCTTGAGTAAAAAATAAACGACGACTTTAAATACTATGTTGGGCCTTGCAAAGATGTGGCAAATAAAATGGAAGGAAGAACATACAACAATGAGTGACGTAATAAAACGGCATATCCAAATTAAAGCCTGAAAAGTTGTAAGATGATAGAAAAGGTCATTGTTGGTTCAGGCATCCCGATTCATAATAGGGAGGATAACTGGTTCGAAGCCGGTAACTCCCATCATTTAAAAAGCCTCTTAGATTATTTCTAAGAGGTTTTTTGTTACCCCTGATTTTCCTGTCCTTTCAAAGTGCGTGCAAATGTTGGGTCATGCTAAAAAGTCTCAACATCCAAACCGGGTTGAAAATTTGTTTGCTATCTTAAATATGATCAGGCTGAACAATTCGAGATAAGAAACAGCTGCGTATTTATTACCGTTATAATAACGCCACCAGGAAGCCAATTGTTGATTACCCGGCAACGTTAGCGAGACGTTGACTAACCGTTTTGGGCAAACTAAGCAATATAGCTAAAATTGCAACATTAATTTTAGCTTTGTCAAAACTTTAACATGATAAAAATTACTCCCTGCCCATTGTGCAGATCGGGCTTCACGTATGAGATGGATGGTTTGCTGGCCTGTCCTGAATGTGGTCATGAGTGGAATCCGGAAGAAGAGCCTGCCGGGGATGTACCATTCCTGGTAAAAGATTGTAACGGTAATATTTTACAGGACGGCGATGCGGTGGTCATTATCAAAAATCTTCCGGTAAAAGGTTCTTCCCAAAGCATAAAGGCCGGCACTAAAGTCAAAAACATCCGCCTGGTCGACAGTGACCATAACATTGACTGCAAGATTGACGGGTTCGGCGCTATGGCCCTCAAATCGGAATTTGTAAAAAAGGCCTGAGAATATTGCAGCAACATCCGTGAATTGCGCAATCTTATACTGACGCTTTTTATCCGTTAGGTGTATGATGTAATAGGGCATCTGCGCGCTTTAACGCATCTTCAAAGGTATCCCTGACGTTTCCCTTACCAATCTGAAATAGCAATCGTGTTTTTTTTAACTCCCCCGTTACTTGTAAACTATTTACTTCGGTAAGGATCAGTTTTGTTCCCTGCTTTTTTAGGGCTGTATTTACCTCTTTCAGTACCCTAATGCCGGTGGCATCAATAACGGGTACGTTCCGCATACGTATGATCAGTACCCGCGCAGGCTTTTCCAACATTTTCATGGCATCCTTGAATTTATAAGCTGCCCCAAAGAAAAGGGGGCCGTTGATCTCAAAGACATCAACCCCCTCGGGAATAACCTGTGGATCAAACAGGTCGTCTGAAATGTGATTCGCAGTAAAAATAGCCTGTTCGACTGAAGTGACCTGCATCATTTTTCGCATAAACAGGAAAGCCGCCAGGATCATCCCGATCTCAATAGCTACAGTAAGGTCAACCAATATGGTGAGACCAAAAGTGGTTATTAAAACCGCGGCGTCGCTTTTGGACGCTTTAAATACACTTATAAAATTTCCCGGTTCGCTCATGTTCCAGGCAACCACAATCAGTATCCCCGCAAGCGTGGCCATTGGGATCAGTGCCGCCCATTTGCCCGCAAAAAGCATGATGATTAGCAGGGTCAGTGCGTGAACTATGCCTGCAACGGGTGTTCTGCCGCCGTTTTTGATATTGGTAGCCGTTCTTGCAATAGCGCCTGTAGCCGGAATGCCCCCGAAAATGGAAGAGCAGATATTGGCCAGACCCTGGGCAATCAATTCAGTACCGGAACGGTGACTGCCGCCAGTCATCCCGTCTGCTACCACCGCGGATAACAAGGACTCGATACTGCCCAGCAGCGCAATTGTAATCGCCGGCCGGATGAGTTGCTGGATAACGGCGAAGCTGACTCCTGGAATAACCGGTTTGGGCAACGATGAAGGAATGGACCCGAACCGGCTGCCGATGGTTTCAACGGGCAAATGGAAAAAGCTGACCATAAATGTAGTAACAACGATGGCCACCAGCGAACCCGGCACCTTGTGGGTGATTTTGGGCCATAGCTGCACCATCAATAAAGTAAAAATGCCGGTGACCACTGCGTAAAGATTAACGGAAGCCAAATGCTGCCCGTAAGCCAGCCATTTACTGATAAAATCTGCGGGTACGCTGCCCATCTTCAGGCCGAGGAAGTCCTTGACTTCGGAGGAAAAAATAATAACCGCAATCCCTGTAGTAAAACCAATGACCAGGGGATAAGGAATGTATTTGATTGCATTGCCCAATTTGGTCAGGCCCATAACGATCAGCAATATGCCTGATATAAAGGTGGCAACGATCAGCCCGCTAATCCCGAATTGTTGCACGATACCATAAACTACTACGATAAAAGCGCCGGTAGGGCCGCCGATCTGGACCCGGCTGCCACCTAGAGCAGAAATGACAAGTCCCGCAATGATTGCTGTGAAAATCCCCTTTTCGGGGGAAACGCCGGAGGCAATCGCAAACGCGATGGCTAAAGGCAGGGCGACCACGCCCACAATGATTCCGGCAATTACATCTTTATAAAACTGCGCTTTGGGATAGTTTTTTAAGGTATCGATCAGCTTTGGCCTGAATAAATCTGTCAAATTGCTCATGACGGAAGCGATTTATTTTTATGTTCGCCGGCAGGCGTATCAGTATCCAGCGAAGGTTGATAATGTATCTTTGGTGACAGCCAGTGGAGTAATACTACACGAGCGTACCGGAAATTGAGCGGGGAAAGGATAAACAAGCCGCCCAGGATAGTAGCGAGATACAGCCAGGGCGAGTCATTATTGCCGGTGATCAGGAAAGTCGCCACCCATAAAAATCCCCCTTCAGCAACATTCATGGCATAGCTGACGTACATCGCCGCATAAAAATAGCCTGGTTCTATTTCAAAAACCATCCCGCAATGCGGGCAATTCAGATTGATGCCGTTTGAGCCGAGGTGGTACGTCTGTCCCTCAAACATATTTCCCCTCCGGCAACGAGGGCATTTGGCGTGGAGCATGGCCCATGATTTTTCTGTTTTTACCATCCTGTTTCAATTAAATGATAACATTGATTGACGTATGTACTATAGTTCCTGTAGCCGGGTATGAGTTCACCATCACTATTCCTTGATCCACATTTTCAATACCCGGCTATAGGAATTATTCACCAATTGGTAGCCCGGCGGTACCTGGCTATCGGTTGCATGAAAAGTTACCAGCCTGGTTTCCGGCGGTTTTTTATCCAGCATTTCATAAATGAGCCGGCTGTAGCGATAATAGAGTTCAAACGAAACCTTTACCGCGTAATCTATCCGGCTGCCGGGTTCGATATTTTCGTAAAAGGGATTGTAAAAATAAAAATGATCAAAGCCGTTAAAATCCAGTTCGGTCAGGTTGCCTTGTATAAAATGGACGTTAGGTAAACTGAGCTCATCCCTGGCAATTTTTGCAAAGGTGTAGAGCTCCTCTCGCTGTTCGATCCCGTAAAAGGTGGTCTCCGGGTGAAAAAAACCTGCCGTAATGCAGAATTTCCCTACTCCGCTGCCAATATCCAACACCCTGGCGCCGGGGATGGCTAAAAAATTGCCCGCTTTCCGTGCAATATCCACGGGTGTCCAATGCATTTGAGACATGTTTTGGATATGCTTCGGGAACTGGTCGTCAAAAATTACATCTTTATAAAAAAGCGCGGGATTAATTGTGTCGTTAAGCATAGTTGGTGTTGTGCCGCGGGTTTGCAGGTTTTGAAATGTATTATATAAATACCGTAAAATTTCCATTTCGTCAGGCTTTGATCCACATTTTTAGCGGCGTATAGTGAGAAACATCTGCCAGTTTATAACTTAAAGGCACCTCTTCCTCTAAAATATGGAAGGTCGCCAGGCGGGTACCGGATGGTTTTTCCTCCAGCGCCTTGAATAAATATTGAGTATAATAATGATAGAGGCTTTCGGAAATTTCGATGGTGTCGTCGATGGGGTTATCCGGCCCAATATTTTCATAAAAAGAATTGTAAAAATAGAAATGGTCAAATTCCTTAAAGTTGACCTGGGTGATATTAGCATAGATAAATTCACGTTGCGCAACCCGGTATACACCTTTACACCCTCGGCGTGGTAAACTAATTGATGGCGCTGTTCCACCCCGTAGAAGTCGGTTTCGGGGAACTCATATCCCGCGGCCAGGCAAAACTTACCGATACCGCTGCCAATGTCCAATACCCGTGCTCCCGGTTCCGCCAGGAACGCCGCGGCTTTCCTGGCGATGGCCAACGGTGTCCAGTGTTTCAGCGACAGCAGTCGAAAATGTTCCGGGTACATCCGGTCGAAAGCGGCATCACTGCTGAACAGAGACGCATTCAGATCTGCCCTTTTTAACCTTTTTGCTAACCCCGCATTCTGGTTATCCGGCTGAGGCGGGAAAGGAGAAAAATGGTAAACTTTCATCACCTCAAATTTACCCGGTCGGCGAAAGGGATTTACCGAAGCAGGTCAGTATAAAAGCTGATATTTATCAGTTTTTAAAATGCGTACCTTTACAGTCATGAGCCTGTCCGGAATTTTCCCAATTGACCGGTGGAGTTTTACCACGCAATCTATATTGAACGTGCTTTCTGAAACCGAGTATGCTGACCTGCTGTTGCACCAAAGCGAGCTTAAATATAAAAAGGGCGAAGTGATCTTTAGGGAAGGCACCGTGCCATCTGGTATTTTCCTGATTCGGAGCGGCAAGGTCAAAAAGTACAAAATGGATCAGTTACCCAGGGAACAGATCATTTACGTGGCGGGGCCGGGAGAATTGATCGGATATCACGCGGTACTTTCCGGAGAAAGGTATCCGGATTCAGCCGCCGCCATCGAAAATAGTGTCATCAGCTTTATACCCCAGGATGATTTTATTCATACCCTGCACCGCTCACCCGCATTTAATTCCCGATTACTAAAAACGCTGAGCCATGAATTTACCGTTTTGGTCAACAGCATCTCTGTGATCGCCCAGCGGACAGCGGCTGAACGGCTAGCCATTACCTTGATCGTGCTCCGGGAAAAATATAAAGAAGAAGGGACGGCTGAAAAAGATATTGTTTTGAATATCTCCCGAATGGACCTGGCCAGTATGGCGGGTATTGCGCAGGAAAACGTTATCCGCCTTTTAAAGGAATTTAAAGCGGAGGGTCTTGTGGAAACCGATGGCCGGAAGATCTGGATAAAAGACATCAAGCTGCTGGTGAAGAAATCAAATTACCGCTAACAGCCGGCCTTTTTTCAGGAAAGCGTGATACCGAGATTAATGTGGTCAATGTTTTGACCAATTTCTTTGAGCAGCCATCGATCAAGACTATCTTCGTTCCTTTGGAACCATTCTGTTCCGCATTTAAATAATACGGCTTCTTTGCCATCCTGGAAGCTGACTTTCCAGACTTTTAGATTTTTAAACGTATCAGCAATGATTTGCAAAACTTGCTTACATCCGTTCCGGGACAACACGATTTCATAGCTCATCTTTTTCCAGTTTAGTGGGTGAAACAGCAGATGAATTGCGGGAATAACCACAACAAAGTTCAGCTTTTGCCCGGCTTATTCCAAACACTTTTACAAACTTTTGTGAGTAAAAAGTGCACTTGTATTTCATTAAGGCTGATTTGCTGCAAACTCGCCAAAGGCCGGGCCACTTCGTACGGTTTAGATGCGCTTGCACCATTTTTGCGGGAGGGCAGGGGATAGACCTCAAAGTTGTCCGTTTCCAATGCCGCAATCAGCATTTCTAAAACCGTTTGGTCGGTATTCAGCACAATAATTGTTCCCATAGCTTTCGGGCGTTGCTGAGATTCAAAAGTGTAAGAAACTTGAAAAAACGAGTTTAGTGCGCAACACCCCGAACGCTTTAAAATATACTGATTATAAACATGTTAATTTCTATCAATCCCAAAGACGGTTGAACTTCTGTTAATACATCATTGCTCAATAGTTGTATAAAACAAGTTATTTGTTATATCGGCAGCGCATGAATTTTACCACTTTTATTTCAATAACCAATTGTTGATTTGCAAGCCTGGTATGAGGAGATGACAGAAAAAAACCAACTGCCCAAAGGAAAAAAACTCGCGCTATTCAGAGTTTTGTCTTTCCTGTTTCCGTTCGTTTTGCTGTTATTACTGGAACTTGCCTTGCGTTTGGCCGATTACGGTCACAATACCGATCTGTTTATAAAATACACGAAGGATGGGCGTTTTATGCAGATGAACCCCTATGCATCAGAACGCTTTTTTAGTGATACGATCAACGCAACCAGGGGCAGCAGTGAAATTTTCGCAATAAAAAAAGCGCCTGACACTTTCAGGATATTTGTCCTTGGCGAATCGACCACTATTGGTTACCCTTATTTCCATAACGGGGCCTTTCACCGATGGTTGTATTACCGGTTAATGCAAATGTACCCGGATAAGAATTTTGAGATCATCAACACATCTATCACTGCTGTTAACTCTTTTACAGTGCTTGATTTCGGCAGGCAGCTTACGCAATATCAACCCGATGCAGTCATGATTTACACGGGGCATAACGAGTATTATGGAGCACTTGGCATTGGCTCAACAAGTTATGTGGGCAGTAACCCTTTCCTGATCGGCACATTGCTGAAATTGCGGGGGCTGAAACTAGTGCAATTGCTGAACAATACTATCAATAAAGTAACAGGTGCATTCCGGAAAAACCAAATAGATACGCGCGAAACATTGATGAAGCGGATGGCAGCCCGTCAGCAAATACCTTACGGTTCTACAGATTATAAGACCGGGATTGAACAGTTTGATAAAAACATAAACGAGGTATGCGGCCTGTTTAATGCCAAAAAGATACCTGTGTTTCTAAGCACCATCGTTAGTAACGAAAAAGACCTGCCGCCATTTATAAGTAATGGCAGCGGGCCGGCGTCCGCGGCGTATCATTATAAAACCGGCCGGGAGGAATATGCCAAAGGCGATATCGAATTGGCCCGGGAAAATTTTGTAAAAGCAAAAGACCTGGACGAACTCCGTTTCCGCGCGCCTGAAGACATCAATTCGGTCATCAGGAAGATAGCCGGAAAATATGCAAATGTACATTTGGTTGATACCAAAAAGCTATTCCAGGAACATTCATCGTATGGCATACTCGGTAGCGAGACGCTGCTCGAACATGTACACCCTAATTTGTACGGATATGCGATCATGTCTGAAGCATTTTACCAGGCCTTTGAACAACAGCACCTGGTTACCGGCACACCGGAAAGAATATTAACATTTGACGAACTGCGAAAAGAGATGCCCCTGGTTGGGTTAGACTCGCTGAACGGTCAATACCAGGTAATGATGCTTAAATCAGGCTGGCCTTTTAATCAGCCCTTGCCTAAAACTTTCGGGCTTAATACAAATTTTCAAGACTCGCTGGCGAAGTTGGTAGCCTTCGGAAAACTGCAGTGGAAGGATGCTATGGAAGAACTGTTTGAGCGTAACAAGCAAACGCATAACGATGAAGGCTCCCTGAAAATAGTGGAAGCCATGACATTGGAATACCCGCAAAGTGAGCAGTTTTGTGGACTGGCGGCCAGTTTAAATGCAGGCCTCCACCATTACGAAATGGCAGCCCTTTATTATAAAAAGCTGCAGGCTATAGACACGGCAAAACAAGTTGTGCCACGCGTAATTAAGCTATATTTAAGGAGCGGTAAGCCGGAAAAGGCCCTGGCAAATGTAAAATACCTTCCGCAGGTACAGCAAGCGCATGTTGCTGATATACTAAAAAATATTATGGCCGATAAACAACTGCTGAAGTCTCAACCGGACAATAAGCAGGCTGCCGGCCGTATCATGGCCAGCTACAAGTTGCTGGGTATCCCTGATAGCCTCGTAAACAAAGATATGAAATGAGCAGCCTTGAAACCATAAAACAGAACAAAAAATTCGGCTATTTAGTGAGCGTTTCATTGATGGCATTGGCCGTGATCAGGATATTATTTAAGCACCGATACGGTTATTTGTTGCCGGGTAGCGGTGTAATCCTGCTGCTTTTAACCGTGCTGGCACCGCAGTGGCTTACGCAGATACGGTGGCTGTGGGAAAAGTTTGGCCATATACTGGGTGTAGTCAATACCTATATTTTGCTCACGTTAGTATACTTCCTGGTACTTACGCCGTTAAGCATGGCCATGCGCCTGTTTGGCAAGGATATATTGAAATTGAAACGCAATAAACTAAATACCTATTGGGAAAATACCAGTCCAATAACCCGATCGGGGATGAACAACCAATTTTAAATGATATGGAGATAATGGCAGAGTTTTTCAGGTTTTTAATACAGCGCAAAAGGTATTGGCTATGGCCGCTGTTCATCATACTGGTGCTGCTCGCCACGTTTTTGGTGATTGCCCAGAGCTCGGCGCTGGGACCGTTTATTTACTCTTTATTTTAAGCAGTGCCTGTCTATATCCTGGGAATATCGGCTTATTACCACGACAGTGCCGCATGCCTCATCAGCGATGGTGTAATACTGGCCGCCGTACAGGAAGAACGCTTTACCCGAGTAAAGAATGATGCAGCTTTTCCTGAAAACAGTATTAGGTACTGTCTTGAATATGCACAGATAACACTGAGCAGGGTTGACCATATTGTGTATTACGAAAAGCCGTTTCTAAAATTTGAACGCTTACTGGAAACTCACCTGGCATTCGCACCTTTTGGAATCAGGGCTTTTTTAAGGTCTATGCCGCTATGGCTAAAGGAGAAGCTGTACTTCAGGCGGATGCTGGTACGGGCCCTCAAACTGATTGACCCGGGCTGGAAAAACCAAAACGATAATTTGCTTTTTGCCGGGCACCATCAATCTCACGCGGCATCGGCTTTCTATCCTTCACCCTTTCAGAAAGCGGTTATACTCACGGCAGACGGAGTTGGCGAGTGGGAAACAACATCGGTTAGTTTAGGCGAAAGCAACCGCATTAACCCTGTTAGCCACATCAATTTTCCGCACTCTATCGGCTTATTATATTCAGCATTCACCTATTACCTGGGGTTCAAGGTAAATTGTGATGAATATAAGGTGATGGGACTTGCGCCATATGGAGATCCTGTTTATTGCGACCTGATTTTACAAACCTTGATCGACGTAAAACCCGATGGCTCTTTTCGGCTAAATATGGAGTATTTCGATTATGCCACCGGTCTGACCATGACCGGCGGCAAATTCGAAAAACTTTTTAATAACCAGGTGCGCAAACAAGGCGAACAGTTCAGTACTTTCCACATGGATGTGGCTGCCTCTATACAAAAGGTAACGGAATATGTGATGCTGAAGATAACAACCGCTCTGTACCACCAATACCATTGGGATAACCTTTGCCTGGCAGGCGGTGTGGCGCTCAATTGCGTGGTAAACGGTACGATACTGAAGCAATCGGGGTTTAAAAATATCTGGATACAGCCTGCTGCGGGCGATGCCGGGGGGGCTTTAGGCGCCGCCCTGGCGGTGTACTACGGGCACCTGGACAATGCCCGGGCCGTTACAGCGGGAACAGACGGAATGCAAAGCTCGCTTTGCGGGCCGGCTTATGAAGATAATGAAATCAAAAGCGCTTTAACCGCCCACGGCTTGCGTTACGAACAATTACCCACTGAGCGCCTTCACGCTGTTATTGCTACAGAAATGGTTGCAGGAAGAGTGGTAGGATATTTTAAAGGACGCATGGAATACGGGCCCAGGGCGCTTGGGGCGCGCAGCATTCTGGCAGACTCGCGAATCGCGGAAATGCAGGCGATATTGAACCATAAGATTAAGTTCCGCGAATCTTTCAGGCCATTTGCCCCCGCAGTGCTTGAGGAACGTGCTGCTGTATATTTCGACATGGAGGCCCCTAGTCCTTATATGCTCCTGGTAGCACACGTACGCAAAGAAAAGCGGATCGATACTAAATCGGCTATAATTGCCGGGGATCCCATTGTGCGCCTGAATCAGCGGCGCTCGGTGGTCCCGGCGGTAACCCACATAGATTATTCATCAAGGCTGCAAACTGTAAATGCAATACAACATCCCGATTTTTATAAGCTGATAAGCGCCTTTTATCATCTCACCGGTTGCCCTATGGTTATAAACACATCGTTCAATCGCATGGACGAACCTATCGTATGCTCGCCATCCGACGCAGTGGCCTGCTTTTTAAACACTGGTATCGACGTGTTGGTTCTGGAAAACTTTATAGTTAAGAAAACAGGCATTTAAAGAAAATGCCAAATTCAAATCTCACTTTACAGCACCGCTTTTTTAAGCCCGGAACTTGCCGCGTTATGTAACATTTGGCAACCGCAAAAAACGCTTTTGAAAGTGCCTCTCTGATCGCATAAAATGTTCCGGGAAATATCGCGCAGCGAGGCAATATGCCCTTATTTTCGAAAAAAGGAGGATTATTTGAACAGACGTTGCATTAATTTGCCATTCTATTGGCTAAAAAAGGCCTTCAGTTCCAATAAATTTACTCCAATCCTTATTCGTTGATTCCATTGTGCAATCGATTGCACTTTCCCGAATCCAGCCGATAGCGGAAACCAAATATAGACAGTAATAAAAAATTAGCGCGAAAAAAGGTGTTGCCTCCAGGTTAATTATTGGATGCACCGTGTTGTCAGTTTCCCTGGAATAATAAGCCGGAACAGTTGCAACTGCAACAAACCAAAACGGGTTACCCGGCTAAAAAATTAAGGGGGGATTAACCATGCAATCAACCCGTACCAATCGGCTGCGCCAAACAAAAAAAGAAAGGAGGCGATGAAGAAAAGCCAAACCAAACCACTAGTTGCAAACAAACTATAAAACCAATTGAAATCACAAAACCGATAAAGAATATGAAAAAAAAAATTACTCTATCCCAGGCTCCCGGCCATCACAAGCAGGTACGCCGATTAGCTTTTATAACATCCCTGGTAATGCTTATTTTAATCGTTTGCCAGAATTCAAATGCGAGTGAACACCCGGCATCAGCATTAACTATAAAAAAAGAACTCAATATAGCTTATGTAGAACCCGCAGCCATTAAAGTAAATGGTGTCGTATATGATGAAAATAAAAAGCCGCTTACAGGTGCAACGATCACCGAAAAAGGAACCACCAATTCAACAGTAACTAATGTTGACGGAGCCTTTACAATTAGCGTTGCTAAAATTGGCGCTATATTACAGGTTTCCTACATTGGCTACGATGTGCAGGAAGTACAAGTTACCAGCAGCGCCAATTTAGTAATCACTATGGCATCTGCCATGTCAAAACTGAGCGAAGTGATTGTAGTAGGTTATGGAAGCCAGAAAAAATCATCAGCAACGGTTGCGGCGTCGGCAGTAAAAGGCGATATAATTACCAAGTCGCCGGTACCCAACATTTCCAATGCGCTGGCCGGGAATGTTGCCGGCGTTAGCATGCGCCCGGCTAGCGGCCGCCCGGGGGACGACGATCCGGATATCCATATCAGGGGCATTGCAACCACCGGTAATAATGCACCTTTAATTGTTGTTGACGGTGTAATACGGAATAATATAAATGAGGTAGACCCAAATGTCATCGCATCGGTTACCGTCCTCAAAGACGCGGCAGCTGTGGCCCCGTATGGTTTAGGCGGCGCCAACGGTGTAATCCTCATCACTACCAAACGAGGCACCACCGGTGCTCCGGTACTTTCGCTGAATTCATATTACGGTGTCCAATCTCCAACGTATCGCCCAAACACGTTAAATGCCCAGGATTACATGCGTCTTAGAGATGAGGCATACCTGAATGAAAACCCCGGCAGTACCACCATTCCGTTTGCTACAGACCTGATAAATAATTACGCGAGCCTGCACGCCAAAGACCCCGACAGGTATCCCATCAGCGACGCAAAAACCCAGGTTCCTAAGAAAAACTCCCCGATGCAGGAAGTTAACCTGCAATTAAGCGGCGGAACAAAAGACGTAAAATATTTTGCAGGGGTGGGGTACATTAACCAGTCAGGCTTATTCGACCCGGTTAGCTACAAAAGGTACAATTACAATTTAAACCTGGACGTGAATGCAACCCCGACTACCAATATCTCATTGTCGTTAGCCGGTTCGACGCAAAATACCAACAATGTTGATGGTGCAACCAACGCCGACAATTTATTCAGGGGGATTTATAAGTTCGTGCCAATTGCAGCCCTAACCTTTTCAAACGGTCTTCCGGGTGAATTTGCAGGAAACGCACCTATTGGCATACTTAATGCCGGCTATGCGCATCATATTACTACCAATATGCTCAGTACCATCTCGATTGAGCAAAAACTTCCTTTCATTGAGGGATTAAGCATTAAAGGAGCCTTCAGCTACGACCCCTACAACACAGTAGACAAAAACTGGCACACCCCTTATTATTATTATTCAGTTGATTTGACCACAACGCCTTATACGTATACCAAACAAATTTCAACAGCAGAAGGAAATGCTGCGCCGTATACATGGCTAAGCCAGAATTATTATCAGAATAACAGCTTCACGTATCAGGCCTATTTGAATTACCATCACACATTTGGTAAACATGATATTACCGGATTGATAGTTGCCGAAGAAAAGAACAACAACCAATTTAATTTCGGGGCGACCAGGAACAATTTTGCGATTGCCATTGATGAGCTAAGCCTTGGCAGTTCTGATAAAAAAGACTTTGACAATAGTGGCGCTTCATCAACCGGCAGCCAAATTGGGTATGTATATCGTGTAAACTACGCCTATGATAACAAGTACCTTTTAGAGGCATCAGGGCGTTATGACGGTCACTACTATTTTGCTCCCGGTAAAAGGTGGGGTTACTTTCCGGCTGTTTCAGCGGGTTGGGTATTATCAAATGAAAATTTCCTGGCCGGCAATAAAACCGTTAACTATCTAAAGTTGAGAGGTTCATGGGGCAAGTCTGGTAACCTTGCAGGCAGCGCATTTCAATATCTGAACGCATATAACCTTTATGGAAATGCGTATGCTTTCGGCAATGCGGCACTTGTACAGGGGTCTTACTTACCGCAGGAAGCGAACCCCAATATCACCTGGGAAGTATCCACTAAAGCTGACATCGGCTTCGAGGCAACGCTTTGGAAAGGCTTGCTTAGATTAGAAGGTGATGTTTTTATGGAAAAAAGAACCGGGATGTTGTTACCTCCTGCGATAACTGTTCCGCAGGAATACGGATTGGACCTTGCACAGGAAAATGCAGGTGTCATGAAAAACCATGGCTTCGAGATTTCGGCCGGTACATCGCACCAGTTTTCAAATGACCTCGTAGTTGCACTTACCGGAAACTTCAGCTATGCCCAGAACAAAATGGTGCAGGTATTCGAAACCAGCGTTACCAGGAATTCGCCCAACAGGAGCAGAACGGGCCGTCCGTTAAATACAATGTTTGGCTACCACGCCCTGGGGATATTCAAAACCAGTGACGATAAGAATGGCGACGGTGTAATTGATGCCGCCGACGGCTATAACGTTACTCAATTTGGAACATTGCACCCCGGCGATATACGTTACGCAGATCTCAGTGGTCCGCAAGGAGTTCCGGATGGCAAAATAGATTCGTACGACGAAACGGTTATCGGCCACCCAATGACACCGGCAATAACCTATGGCTTTACGCCAACCGTCACCTGGAAAGGCATTGACCTTAGCTTATTTTTCCAGGGAGCAGCGCTGGCGAGCTATAATATCCAGGGCTTTCAGACAGTGCCCTTCTTAAATAACAATAGTAACTCCGCCTACGAATATTACAATAACCGCTGGACACCTTCAAACCAAAATGCCAAATATCCACGCGCCAATCAGTCGCCATCTTCTAACAATACACAGGGATCAGATTTCTGGATTGTTAACACCAATTATCTTCGATTAAAGACTGCGATGCTGGGGTATACGCTGCCGGCAACCCTAACCAAAAAATTCGGCATGAGGAAACTTAGAATTTACGCGTCAGGACAAAACGTATTCACAATCAGTAAATTGAAATTTGAAGATCCGGAAATAGGTTACAACCGTAATAACGGGCAGCCCAACGAAGTAGCTTATCCGAACCAAAAGGTATATGTAGTAGGGCTTAACGCGTCCTTTTAACTTAATAAATTTTAGTGTATGAAAAGTAAATTTAAATATACCGCTGCTGTAATGTTTATAGCCGGCGCCCTGTTATCTTTCCAGGGATGTAAAAAAGATATTTTGGAAAATACGGACAAAACCAGGCTGAATGAAACAACTCAATGGGCTGGTGAATCAAATGCTGATATCTTTTTAAATGATATCTACAATAACCTCCCTAACTATTATAATTCGCCTGAAAACCTGGATAATTTCACAGACGACAACGACGCCGGTTTCTACTACGGTTCGTGGAATTTCAAGCAAGGAAACATTGATGTTTCATCAACTAATTATGGTATTTGGGGAGGCGCCGCCGGCCCGGCCGATCTGGACCGGCTAAACTGGTCTGATGCATACAAAACGATCCGCAAATGTAATACCTTCATCCAGGAGATAAAGGACCACAAAACCAACTTTACCGACGCTTGGTACAATAAGCGTTTGGATGAGGCCAGGTTCCTAAGGGCATATTATTATAGCCGGCTTTGGATGCACATTGGCGGTGTGCCTATCATAACAGAAGTGCAAAGCCGGACACAGGACAGTTCAGAATTATATAAGGCACGTAATACGTTTGAAGAAACGTTTAATTTTCTGACGTCTGAACTCGGTACTGTAGCTAATGACGGCTTCCTGGCCACAAAATACAATGCCGGCGATGCTAACGCGGGCAGGGTAACGCTCGGTGCATCGCTTGCCCTAAAAGGCTGGCTTGAACTTTATGCGGCCAGCCCTGCCTTTAATGCTTCGGAACCCGCAGCCGGCGCAGACCCGCATAAAATTGCCGGATTTGGCAGTTACAACGCTGACCGGTGGAAGACGGCTGCGGCCACCTTCAAATCGTTTATTGATAAATATGGCAACGGTCAACCCTACAACCTCTTTAATAACACGGCCACGCTTTGGTACGAGGCCAATAAATATAATCCTGAAGTTATTTTCGACAGGCAGGCCGTATCAAGCGTTATTGGCTCATCATTTGAGCAATATGGCGGCCCTGTATGGATACTTGGCGCCTACTATACCTGGGGTAATTATGATCCAACCCAGGAACTGGTTGACCAGTTCAGCATGGCTAACGGAAAACCAATTACCGACCCCACATCTGGCTATAACCCGCAACAACCCTATGTGAACCGCGAAAAACGCTTTTACGATTGGATTGTTTATGACGGCGCTCCGTACAAAATGGATTGGATGCCCAGGGAAGATACCATTTATACCCGCATTGACAAAGTTCATCCGTCTAAAAACCAGATTGACTTTGGCAACGACGACGTGGGCAATACAGGTTATTACTTCAAAAAGAAACTTAATCCATTAGTAAGGCCGGGTGGTGGTACTGTAAGTGCGGCTAATTATATCTACATGCGTTACGCGGAAGTGTTGCTGGGCTACGCCGAAGCACAGAATGAGGCTACCGGTCCCGACGCAACTGTTTACGATGCCATCAATAAAATCAGGACCAGGTCAAACCTACCTAACCTTAGTGGTGGCTTAAGTCAAAGCCAGATGCGGGATGCGATCATTAGGGAAAGAAGGGTAGAATTGTGCTTTGAAGGCAAGCGTTTTTATGATATTGTGCGCTGGAAGACGGCCTTTGATGTAATGAATGCCGACAAACATGCGATGAAAATCACCAACAGCTCGCCAAGCGATAATAAGGGAGTTTGGCAATATGAAGTTATTCCGCTGAATCATCCGCATCTGTTCAAACAAAAGATGTATTTAAATCCAATACCTCAACCGGTTATTGCCCAAAACCCAAAACTGGTTCAGAACCCCGGTTATTAATAACCTTTATTTTCTGCTTATCATAATTGCGAAGACGGCCCGGATGGGCCGTCTTCGTTGCAAAATAATATTGTTAATACCTTCGAAGCTTATAACATCATGTAATAAACAATTTAAGATAACCGTTTACGCGTTTGTATTATTTACTGTATTTCTCCTGTAAATCAGAAATGTTGTCAAATTCGTCGCCGATTTTTGTGATAAGGCTTTCAAAAACCTTAAAATAGTTACTATAAACCTCATGATCGGAAGTTTTAGGCAAAAAAGTATGATGCATCTTTACCATCCCCGAAGCTTCTTCCAAACCCGGAAACATCCCCATTTCAGTTGCGCTTAACAGGAATGCTCCAACACCGATACTATCGCCATGGGTTAAAGTACTAACCGGTTTATTAAAAATATCAGCAATTATTTGCGTACATAAGGGAATGGAAGCAAAACTGCCATTAATAGAAAGGCTGTTTATTTGCCTGTGTTTTTCAAGTGTTTTCCCTATGCTGTACATCTCATATAAAATTCCTTCTATAGTAGCCCTGATGAAATGCTTGCGCTCATGCCTGATATTGACGCCAAAATAACATCCTCTTGCGTTAGGGTTCCAGATCGGCGCGCGTTCACCATGAAGATAGGGCAAAAACAGCAGGCCATCAGACCCGGGATGCACTTCCGAAGCTTCCCTGATCAATGCATCCATAGCATAATCAATGTCAAACGCGTTTTTGAAATCTCCAAATTGCTTGGTGAACCACTCAAATATTACACCGCCATTGCTGGTTGGGCCACCGCTTACAAAGTATTTTTCAGTCAGTACATAGTTGAATATCTGTTGTTTGGGATCGTCAATTATTTCTTTACCAATCACCCTGAACGCCCCGCTATCTTCAATCGTAATCGTTGCCTTTTCGTTTTGCCATACACCTGCCCCTAAGGTAGCCAGGCAGCCGTCGCTCGATCCCACCAGTATTTTTACCGATGGCGACATTCGTAATGCTTTCTGGTATTCTTTTTTCAGCGTAATGCCTGAGTAGAATACAGGCACCAGGTCAGGTAATTTTTCGGGTGTAATGCCGGCAAAGTCCAATGCATCCGCGTCCCAGGTCAGTTTACGGATATCCATCAGCCCGGTAGCCGATGCTATGCTGTAATCAATAATGCAAGCGCCCGTAAGCTGCTGAATGATATAACTTTTGATAGGCATAAATTTGCTTGTGCGGCTAAATTTATCGCGTTCATTATTCTTCATCCAGGCTATTTTCACCAGTGACGACATAGGGTGTACCGGTGTACCTGTAGCCGAATAGATGGCTGTGCCTAATTTTGAATTCTTTAAATCGGCAGCTTCTTTTTTGCCCCGATTGTCAGACCAGGTAATTGAATTGCCCAGCGGCACCTCGTCTTTATCAACCCCCAAAAGGCTGTGCATTGAAGCGCTGAAACAAATACAGCTTACCACGTATTTTTTCGGATACACTTTATCATTCAGCAAGTTCTTCAATACATATAGCATGGTTATAAACATCTGCTCGGGGTCCTGTTCGCTGTGATCAGGACGCGCATGAAAAGTTGGGTAATGCCCCTTCGCAAAACCTATCACATTTCCGGATAAATCAAATGCGAAAACCCGCGCCGCATTAGTTCCTAACTCAATTGTAATTATACAATCCATAACCTTTAACCTTTTGATCTGTTATTTTTTCTGAATTCGCTTGGGGTGTAGCCCGTAAACCGTTTAAATGTTGTTGCAAAATGCTGCGACGAATAAAAGCCGGTATTCAAAGCGATATCGGTTACATTAACCTCCCCGCGTTTTAGTAATTTAATGGCCTCTGTTATCCTGATATTTATCAGGTAATTCAAAGGCGAAAAACCAGAGTAATTTTTCACCTTTTCGGTAAAGGCAGTGGTGCCCATTCCGGTTAGCGCTGCCATTTCCTCAACTGTCCATTGATGTTCCAGGTCCTGGCGCAGGGTTTGTTCCAATTTCAAAAATGCCTGGGGAAAATCGCGCCTCGAGCTGTTTTGACGGATAAGCTGCCTGCTTATTAAAATAAAAAGTTCGTCAAGCAGTTGATTTACCCGGGTAAAGAAACCAACCTCCTCGTTCCGGAGTTCGGCCTGCAGGCTTTGCATCAAAATTTGCGCTTCTTTTAATTTCAAAACAAGCTGTGCCTTGTTTACCAATAAAATTTGATGTACCGATAGTTTTTCATTTTTACTTAGTCCGCTCCATTTTCCAATTAATAATTTTCCGCCTTCGTCAATGGCTATTTTAATATAGTATAGCGTACCGATGTTAAGCACATTACTTTCGCCGCCAACGCTTTGGCCGGGCAGTATTACAGCAAAGTCGCCCGGAAATAATGTGTATGGCTGGGAGTCTATTATCCAGTTGAATTTTCCATCCAAAATATAGTACAGGCAAATACATCCCGTTACTTTACTGCTAAAGGAATTGAGTTGTATGGTGCTGTTTTTTTTGCAGGCAAATTCCAGGATATGTGGAAAGTTCACAAGTTCCTTCGATACACCCTGCTGAAGTATCAATTGAATCATTCAGAATAAATAATTGGTGTTAAGGGGTTGGCAGTGCTTACCCTAACGGTTGAACGGTTTTTATAAAACACCCGTACCATAGGCAAGATTACACAATATCAAATTAATATTTGTACAAAAACCATCGCTGTTTTTTAATGGTAGTTCCTGGTTTTTTATTGTGCCAACTTGGTTTGAATTATAACCACCAAAACATTAATAAATGCGGGTAGAAAGTACAGGCTTCCGGGTCTTGATGTTTTATTCCGTTGTAACCTTTCATGATATGGAAAAATGGCGTCTTTATTCGAGTGCTTTATTTGTTGGATTGCTCACCGCTTTTCTGTCGGTTTTCAAGGCAGGGGCGCAACAAATTTCAAAAGAAGAATTGATTTTTTTGACCCCGGAGTGGAAAGGTGACCGGTTTGATGACAGGCGGCCAAAAGTAACTGATTACATTTTGGCGAGGATGAAAAAGGTGAGCATTGAGGAAGCCTGGGCCGTGCTGAAAAATGCGGGATATGGCTATCAAGTTGCCGAAAACTGGTTGGTTATTAATCCCGACAGTGTGTTGGTTGGCCGGGCGGTAACGGCAACTTTTATGCCCGCCCGCCCGGATGTGTGGAAAGCCATTGATGACAGGGGCAAGAAGCAGGGGAGGAAAGGCCAGAATACATGGCCCGTTGACCTTTTGGTAAAAGGTGATGTTTATGTTGCCGACCAATTTGGCGCGCACAGAAACGGGCCGACCATCGGCGACAATGTTGGCAACGCCATTTATGCAAAAACCGGGAACGGCATAGTTTACGACGGCGCCGTGAGAGATATCCGCGGCCTTAAAGAGATTGGAGGCTTCACATCATTTGTAACCAGCTATGATCCATCATACCATAATCCGCCGGGCGATTTAAATACCATGATTATTGGCATAAATCAGCCAACCCGAATAAGGCAGGTTACGGTTATGCCAGGCGATGTTGTGCTAGGTGAAAATGGTGTGGTAATTTTTATCCCTCCGCATTTGGCCGAAAAGGTGGTTGCCACATCTGAAATTGTACGCCTAAGAGACATGTTCGGCCACCTGCGCCTTAAAGAAGGTAAATATACAGCCGGCCAAATAGACGCGCGCTGGAGCGAAGATATTGAAAAGGATTTTTCAAAATGGCTCAATGACCATATTAATGAACTCCCCGTTCCGAAAGAACAAATTCAAAATATTTTGAAGGGTCGTACCTGGTAAATAGTATAAACTTTAATAATATACCGATATGTTAAAAGATCAAAGCAGGCGTAATTTCCTGTCAAAAGCTTCGTGGATTAGCGCGGCAATGGTGGCGGCGCCGCTAACTAAAACATTTGGACAAGGATTGATGGATGCCAAAGAACGTACGCCGCAGGCCTCCGCACCGTCTGACCTTAAAATTACGGAAGTTAAGTGTGCCTACTCCGGCGGCGGGCTTTTTGTTAAGATATATACCAACCAGGGTATTTGGGGTTCGGGTGAAGGCGTTGATGCCGTGGGCGGCACTTATTATGTTGTTAAACGCATAGAATGGATGTTAAAAGGACGAAGCCCCTTAAACCCGAACAGGATTGCCGAAGAAATAAGGAAAGCTAATTTTTTCGGCGGCGCGCAGTCGGGTATGTTTGTTGCAGTACTTACAGCAATTGAGGCAGCACTTTGGGACCTTACGGGTAAAGCACTTGGCCTGCCTGTTTATCAATTGCTTGGCGGCAAATTTCGCGATAAATGCCGTGTATATTGTGATACTGAACTATACACCGCAACAAATCCAAAACCCCAGGACTATGCCACGGCAGCACGCGGCGCTGTTAACCGCGGCTATACTGCTGTTAAATTTGATATAGACGATGCAAGAGACCCCAATAAATTCGACCGGTATAACTGGACAGCCAGTAATGCCGAGTTGGACAGAATGTATAACGCAATAGCGGCGGTGCGACAGGAGGTGGGGACTAAAATTGACATTTGTGTTGACATGCACGGTCGTTACGACGCCACCACCGGGCGTAAAGTAGCTAAAATGATGGAGCCGCTAAATTTGATGTGGCTGGAGGAACCCGTACCGGCAGATAATATTGACGTTTATAAAACAATAACCCAGGAGACTTCTACACCTATTTGCGCGGGCGAAAACTTTTACCTGGCGTATGGTTACACACGCCTTTTGTCTGAAGCCGGAATTGACATTGTAATGCCCGACCTGCAAAAATGCGGCGGTTTGGGTGAAGGCCAGCGGATAGCCAACCTGGCTAATTTATATTATGTCCCTTTCTCGCCCCATATGGTTGGGTCGTACCTTGGCGCTATGGCAACAGCGCATGTATGCGCATCTGTTCCAAACTTCCATATTCTTGAATGGCAAACCTTAAGCGATACGGAGCCCAAATGGAAGGAAATTGTACACTACGATAAGCCTTTTATTGAAAACGGTTTCCTCGTTCTGTCAGACAAACCAGGCGTTGGGGTTGAAATAAACGAGGAAGGCCTTAAAAAATATGCCACCCCTGGCGTGCCTTTTTTCGCGTAAGGCAATATCAGACAAAAACACCTTTTCTTAAAGCCCCTATTAAAGTTTGTACAAAAACCGTCGCTGAAGTTTATTGGAAGATTGCCCTGTTTTTTTTGCCATTATTTGTGGTTATACAATTATACTCCAACCTGTAATTAAGGCGATAAAGCGTTGATTCCTTTAATCTGATTGGTTAAAAATCAACTTTATGATGTTTTTAATACTTGTTGAATAAACAACTATAACCGTTACCGCAATTTCTGAAAAATAAAACCGGAAGGCCTTTATCAGGAAGTAAATTCTATCGCTATGCACATTTTTAAAACAGAACAAAAAGTTATTGTAAAATACGAAGACAAATTGTTCTGCTCGCCAAATTGGAGTTGGGATGCCTTCATTAACAGGAAAGGGCTTCATCAACAGGTATTGTTTGATTTAAAGACCATTGAGCCCGACGATTCATTGGAAGAGGCCATCCAGGCAGTAAAGGCTCCTGTAAACAGCCAGGAAATATGGGCTTCAGGAGTTACTTACCTGCGGAGCCGAGAAGCACGGATGGAGGAGTCGAAAGATGCTGGGGGAGGCGATTTCTACGCCAAAGTTTATGACGCCATACGGCCCGAACTATTTTTTAAATCAGCAGGGCACCGGGTAGTTGGGCACGGTGAAAAGGTAAGGATAAGGAAAGATTCGGGTTGGAACGTGCCCGAGCCAGAACTTACCTTATTTATTTGCAGTGCGGGAACAATTGAAGGCTATACCATCGGAAACGACATGTCGTCGAGGGATATAGAAGGGGAGAACCCGCTTTACCTGCCACAAGCCAAATGCTACGATGGTGCAGCCGCACTTGGCCCGTGTTTGTATGTACCGCAAGGGCCAATAGATTCAAAAGCACGAATCAGTATCAAAATATCAAGGACTGGTAAAACCGTTTTCGCTGATGAAATTTCTATTGACAGGATGAAGAGATCGCATTGCGAACTTGCGGAATATCTTTTTAGGGAGATGTCGTTTCCAAATGGCGCTTACCTGATGACCGGAACCGGAATCGTTCCTCCCGATAGTTTTACGCTTAATTACGAAGATGTTATCACCATTTCCATTGCGGGCATCGGTACAATAATTAATGAGGTTGCAGGCTGATGCAGTGTACTTATAAAAAATACACCTAATCAATATATAACTAACAGGATAAAAGAAATATGTCAAAATTCAGAAGCGCAGATTGGTTCGGAAAAAAAGGGAAAATGGGTTTTTTATACCGAAGCTGGATGAAAAACCAGGGATTTCCTCCCGATTTGTTCGACGGCCGGCCGGTTATCGGCATTTGCAATACTTGGTCAGAGCTAACACCTTGCAATGCGCATTTAAGAGATTTAGCGGAGTCGGTAAAACGGGGCGTATACGAAGCAGGCGGGTTTCCGCTTGAGTTTCCAATCATGTCTTTGGGCGAAACATTACTTAAACCCACCGCCATGCTTTTCAGGAACCTGGCAAGTATGGACGCGGAAGAATCGATACGCGGTAATCCGATTGATGGTGTGGTATTGCTAACCGGCTGCGATAAAACCACACCTGCTACCTTAATGGGTGCAGCCAGTGTGGACCTGCCAACTATTGTAATTCCGGGTGGCCCGATGCTGAACGGGAAATACAGGGGTAAAGACATCGGTTCGGGTACGGCGGTTTGGAAGCTTACAGACGATTTAAAAACAAACAAAATTAGCTATGACGAATACCTCGGCGCCGAAAGCTGCATGTCAAGAAGCGCGGGCCATTGCATGACAATGGGAACAGCATCAACCATGGCGTGCATGGTTGAATCGCTTGGGATGTGCCTGTCACAGGGCGCTGCAACACCCGCAGTAGATTCCCGGAAAAAAGTCATCGCGCAGCTATCAGGCAGGCGCATCGTCGAAATGGTAAAAGAAGACCTTAAAATTTCAAAAATATTAACCCGCGCAGCCTTTGAAAACGCAATTAAGGTAAATGCGGCCATAGGCGGTTCGTCAAACTTTATCATCCACCTTACTGCTATTGCCGGGCGCATTGGCGTTGACCTTAACCTGGATGATTTTGACCGGCTGGGCAGTAAAATCCCGCTGTTGCTTAACCTCATGCCATCAGGTAAATACCTGATGGAGGATTTTTATTATGCGGGCGGTTTGCCGGTAATATTAAACGAATTGCGTGGACAGATTGATTTGGATGTTATTACCGTTTCCGGGAGAACGCACCGGGAAAATATCAGGGAAACATCTACTTGTTATAACAGCGAAGTTATTTCGGAATACAACAGCCCGCTGATTGATGAGGCAGGAATAGCGGTGCTTAAAGGCAACCTTGCAATTAATGGTGCAGTAATTAAGCCTTCGGCCGCCACGCCGGCATTGATGCAGCACAGCGGGCGCGCTGTGGTATTTGATACTATAGAAGACTATCATGCCAGGGTTGACGACCCGGACCTGGATATTGACGAAACCTGTGTGATGGTTTTAAAAAATGTTGGTCCTGTCGGCTATCCGGGTATGCCCGAGGTTGGCAATATGGTGCTCCCGAAGAAATTGCTTGATAAAGGAGTTACCGATATGGTAAGAATATCGGACGGACGGATGAGCGGTACCGCATACGGTACGGTTGTGCTGCACGTGTCGCCCGAGGCAGCCATCGGCGGCAACCTGGCACTCGTAATGAACGGGGATATTATTTCTCTTGATGTACCCGCCCGGCGCATCGATTTGCTGGTAAGCGATGCTGAGCTGGCAGAAAGAAGAGCTGCATGGCAGCAGCCTGCAGCTCATGCAGTTAGAGGATATGTAGCATTGTACCAAAGGCACGTTCAACAGGCAGATAAGGGGGCAGATTTGGATATCCTGGTCGGCAGCTCAGGATCTGCTGTTACGCGGGATTCACACTAAAAAATATATAAAATCAGAAATGACGATAACTATACTTATCCTCTGTATCCTGTTACTGGTGGTATTAATTACCTGGGCAAAAGTTAACGCTTTTTTGGCTTTCACCGTGGTATCGTTAGCTGCCGGCTTGTTGTTCAAAATGCCATTTACAGGGGTCGTCGCTTCCATAAATAAGGGAATCGGCGATACGCTTGGATCAGTTGTTATCATCATCGTATTAGGGGCCATGTTGGGCAACCTGGTGGCAAAAAGCGGTGCCGCCCATCAAATAGCGCAATCAATGAGGAATATTTTCGGTCCATCTTTAGTTAGCTATGCGATGGCCCTTACCGGTGTCATCGTGGGGATACCCCTTTATTACAATACTGGTTTTATATTGCTTATACCTATCGTTTTTTCGGTTGCGCAAAGTTACCGCCTCCCGCCGCTGTATGTTGGTTTGCCTATGTTGGCAGCCCTTTCGGTGATGCATGGCTTCCTTCCCCCGCATCCATCGCCAATGACATTGGTGAAAGTATTTCATGCGGATGTGATCAAAACTTTTTTTTACGGGTTGGTTTTGGCCGTCCCCGCCATCATTATAGCGGGGCCGGTTTTTGCCGTAACCGTCAAAAAAATCAATTCAAACGGGGCAATTATCAACGATGTTGCAGGGATACCCGAAGGTAAATTGCCGGGCGTTTTTAACAGCTTTGCTTCATCGCTGCTGCCGGTACTCCTGGTAACGCTTGCGTACATCATTCCGGCAATATGGCCTCAAAACGGGGGATTACTCAAACTTGCTCGTTTTTTAGGCGAACCGGTAATTGCCATGGTGTTTACTATAATTATTGCTACCTGCACGCTTGGCTTAGGTATGCGCAGGCCAATAGTACAAATAATGGGCTATTATACAGATGCCGTGAAGGACATTGCCATGATACTTTTGATAATTGGCAGCGCCGGCGCCTTAAAGCAAATATTTATTGACGGCGGAGCCAGCGCCGAAATTACCGGATTGCTGGCCGATTGCGCATTGCAGCCTTTAATGTTGGCCTGGGTGGTTACTGCCGGTTTGCGGCTGTGCCTCGGTTCGGCAACGGTTGCCGGGTTAACAGCGGCAGGCGTACTGTTTCCGGCTACTATCCATATGCAGGTAAACCCCAATTTACTGGTGCTTGCCATTGGAGCAGGAAGCCTATTCGGCTCGCATGTAAATGATACCGCGTTCTGGCTTTGCAAAGAGTATTTCAACTTATCAATGAAAGATACCTTCCGTTCATGGACGGTTATGGAGAGCCTGGTATCTGTTATTGGCCTTATCGGTGTACTGTCCCTCAATTATATCCTATGAATAAATCAGTATAAAAAAAAGCTTTCGAAACCAATTAAAAACAAAAACCAAAAAGTATGAAGAGAAAAATACAATAGCGGAACAATAAAAAAGCAGCAGCGGTTTTAACCACTGCCTGCCTGTACTCCTCTCCCAAACCGGCAAAATCATGGAAGAGGCTAATTCAAAGGTTAAACCATTAAACTAAAACCAAAATTATGAAAAAAAAACTACTAGCAAGGGCATTCATGTTTCTCGCCCTTGCAAATGTTGTAACATTTTTGTGCGTTTCGGCGGCCCGGGCCGCAAGCCCCGGGGGCGGTGCAAGCGCCAATAAGCTTGTTCGGTCAGGCAATCTATTTTATTCAACAGTAAAAGTTATAGTTAAGCCTGTAACAGGTAAGGTTACTGACGAAAAAGGAAGGCCGCTTATTGGCGTAAGCGTTACGGAACAGGGTGCCAGGAGCAGCTCGATAACCGACACCAAAGGAGCTTATACTATCAGCGTTTCTTCTGATGATGCAGTATTGATATTTAGCTATATTGGCTACAATACAAAACTTGAGCCTGTTAATGGCCGCAGTGTTGTTGACGTTTCGCTTGAGCCAAAAAACACGCAACTGGGCGAGATTATTGTAACAGCCCTGGGCATAAAGCGCGAAGCCAAAAAATTAGGCTATGCCGCAGAAAAGGTAAAGGTTGATGAAATATCAACAAACCGTACTACTAATATGGCCAATGCCCTGGAGGGCAAAGTTGCAGGTCTCGATATTACACCTCCATCAGCAGGCCCCGGGGGGAGCACAAAGATACGCCTGCGTGGCCAATCATCTTTCCAGGGCGATAACTCACCCCTGATCGTTTTAAACGGTCTCCCTTTATCGCAGGGGGCAAGCAGCGCGAACAGCTATACACAAACAACAGATCAGGGCGATAATATTCAGCAAATTAACCCGGACGACATAGAGTCGATGACTGTTTTAAAAGGCGCAACTGCCGCAGCACTTTATGGTTCAAGGGCAAGTAACGGCGCAATCATTATTACTACAAAAACGGGTAACAAAAATGAGGGGATCGGCGTCGAGTTCACGTCGAACTTTACGGTTGACCAGGCGTTGGATTATACTGATTTTCAAAAAGTATACGGACAAGGCGAAAACAATGTTCGTCCCGCATCCCAGGGCCAGGCTCAAAGCTCAGGTGCGTGGAGTTTCGGCGAAAAATTTGATGGACAGCCTACCTATCAATTCGATGGCGTTCAACGGCCATACTCGCCGGCAAAAAGCAGGGTAAGCACTTTCTTCAGGCTAGCAAAAAACTCAACCAATACACTGGCGCTTTCCGGAGGAGGTCAAAAAGGCAGTTTCAGGGTTTCCTATTCCGATCAGTATGCGCAAGGCATAGTGCCTAACAACAGTTATCATAAACGAATTTTCAACGTAGGCCTCAATTATAACCTAACGCCTAAACTATCGGCGCAGGTGTATGCAAATTATGATCATGAATTTAACAATAATCCGCCGATAGTGGGTATCCAGGCGCAATCAATACCTGCTGCGGTTTACCGCTTCGCCAATTCAATTGATTTTAATGTACTGAAAGCGGGCGCGGTAAATTCAAGCGGCAACGAAACGCCTACATCCCGTTTCAGCACGGTAACCAACCCCTATTGGATGATTGCAAAGCAGTTTACCCGCCAAACAAAAGATCACCTGCTGGGTACAGCAGCTATGCGTTACCAGTTTTTCGATTGGCTGTATTTGCAGGGCCGCGTTAATATGGATTACCTGGTTACGCCTTTTGAGCAGAACACCCCTACGGGTACAGCGGCGGTAAGTCCTGCTCCTTCGGGGCAGTTTAACGGTAACTATAACGTAAGCAACTCAACAAGCCGCCAAATGAACATGGATTTTTTGCTGGGCGGCGGGCATAAATGGGGCAATTTTTCTTTCGACGCTACTTTCGGCGGCAACACTTTCCCATCTTATTTCCAAAACTTTAGCGAAGCCGTAACAAACTTTTATGTAAGGGATTTATATACTATAGGTAACGGGGTTACTACAAACACTTCATCATATACTATTTCAAAATCAACTATAAATTCATTGTACGGAACCGCAGAGTTTGGCTACAAAACTTATTTGTTTTTAAACCTAACCGGCCGTAATGATTGGTTTTCGGTGCTAAGCCCTGAACATAACCATTATTTCTACCCGTCAGTAAGCGGCAGTTTTGTTTTTTCAGAGTTTTTAAAAAACCCGCCGGGATGGCTTAATTTCGGTAAAATCAGGGCGTCATACGCAAATGTAGGCAGCGCAAACGGTATAGGTGCGTATGCAAATTCACTCACTTTCGCGCTGGCTCCAAGCACCTTTAATGGCGCACCACTCGGGAGCATAAATAACACCACAACGCCAAATGCAGCATTAAAACCTTACAGCGTAAAGGAAAAAGAAATCGGCCTTGAATTGCATATGTTTAACAATCGTGTTAACGTTGATGTAGCTGCATATGAAAAACAGACAACCAATCAAATACTGAGTGTTGTAATTTCAAACGCGTCAGGATATACCGGCAGCGTATTTAACCTGGGAAGCCTGCAAAACCGTGGACTTGAGTTTAATTTAGAACTTATCCCCGTAAAAACAAGCAAGTTTACATGGATCACGGATTTTAATACAGCTACTAACCATTCAAAAGTGCTTGCACTGGCTAGCGGACAGCAACAGCTAACAGTTGGTACCGGCGAGTTCTTTGGCGCTATTGTTGACCAGGTGGGTAAGCCATTAAACCAGATACAGGGTAGCGACTATAAAAAAGACGCTAACGGAAATTATGTACTGGCAGCCGGAAAAGTTGTTACCGGCACCAATACACTGTTTGGCAGCGCCCTGCCTACGGCAACCGGGGGCTGGATGAATACTTTTAAATACAAACGCTTTTCGCTTTTCGCCCAGATTGATTACAAGGCGGGCGGAAAAATGTTATCCAGTTCAAACCTAAACTGGTTAAGGGAAGGATTATCAAAGCCGTCGTTAGTTGGCAGGGAAGGCGGCGTTGTATTCAAAGGAGTTACCGCAACCGGCGACCCCAATACCACTGCAGTAAATGCCGAAGACTTTTATGCAAGTTATCGTTCGCAAAACGTAATTACGCCTTTCGTTTACAGCTCTTCTTTTATCAAATTGAGAAATGTGGCGTTAACGTATGATTTTACAAATTTGCTAAAATCGAAATATGTCAAAGGCCTTGTAATGTCGGCAGTGTGCCACAATGTGCTGATCATCAAGAAATACGTACCGAACCTCGATCCGGAAGCGATACAATCAAGCGGAGATAATTTGGCCGGCTATGAGCAGGCCGCGTTACCTACTACCCGCACATTCGGCTTAAATCTAAATGTTAAATTTTAATAAGAAAGAACATGAAGAACCTTATTTTAAATACGCTAATAGTCGTTTGCCTGGTAGCGATAACCAGTTGCGACAAAGGCTTCAAGGACCTTAATATCAACCCCAATAACCCAACCAGTCTCGACGCTGCATTTTTGTTTACCAATGCTGAATTCCTAACGTTTTCGGCAACTATGGAAAATGAACCGACAATTGTTCAGCAATTTATCAACCCATTCGGTGGTATTACATCAGCATTTAACTTTAATGTGTCCAACCAAACCTTCACCGGGGCACGCTGGAATAATGCCTATCCAAATTCGGTGAAATTACTTGCCCAGGTGTTAAGCCAGGTAAAAGGGGCGCCCGGCAGAACAAACCTGTATAATGAGGCCAGGATTTGGAGGGCCTATCAATTTATGGTGTTAGCAGATTCTTATGGCGATGTACCTTATAGCGACGCAGGCCTTGCTTATCTGAACAATACGTATTTCCCTAAATATGATAAACAACAGGATATTTATACTGACCTGGTTAATGAATTAACCGCCGCTACCGCAGCGCTGGACCCTACAAAGGACATCGTGACTGCTGACGCGTTTTATAGCGGAAATGTTGATCAATGGAAAAGGCTCGGGCATTCATTATTGCTACGGATAGGCATGCGGTATTCAAAAGTTGACCCAACAAAGGCACAGGCCATTGTACAGGCTGCATTTGCCGCGGGGGTTATGCAATCGAATAGCGATAATTGCTATCTAAAATATAACAGCACCTACAATAATCCGGTGAGCACAAATATCCAAACGTTAACCAATACGTATTACCTGGCTGAACCATTTGTAACGCAGTTGAAAAATACCGGCGATCCGCGGCTTAAATACATTGCAGCCAAATACAGCGATCCCGGAAAAGCACCTACGCTTGTGGGCGATACAACGTCAGCCAACCAATTTGGGCTGCCAATTGGGTATGACAGCGGCACACTTCCGTCTGCACCTGGCTACCGGGGCGCTGTAGGATCGGGTTTTAATTACTCGCAGGTAAATTATAGCGTATTTGGTAAAATAACTGCGCCGCAATATTTTGTAACTTATGCGCAAACCGAATTGCTGTTGGCCGAAGCTGCCAGCCGTGGCTGGATTTCGGGCAACGCAGCCACCTATTACAACAACGGCGTAATGGCCGATATGGACCGGTTTGCCAGTTATGATGCTTCCGCAGTTATTCCATCTTCCGCAGAAAATGCTTATTTAGCCAGCCTGGCTATTGCGTACAACAGCGCTGACGCACTTAAACTGATTAATACACAATACTGGATTGCTTCATTTGGCAACGGTGCAGAGGCGTGGGCAAATTTCAGAAGAAGCGGCTATCCGGCGCTAAGCCCGAATACCTATCCCGGCAGGCAGATTAAAGGCGATTTTGTACACCGCTTTATCTACCCAACGCTGGAGTCATCGGTGAATGCCGCAAACTATAAAGCCGCTGTTGCGGATATTGGCGGCTCGGACGACCTTGATACACATGTATTCTGGGATAAATAATACCATTGGTTATTTATTATAAAAAAGCAACGCTTGCATTTAGGCAAGTGTTGCTTTTTATGTTACGCACATGGCTTTGTGGCCCTGCCGAAAACCATATACCGGTGCCGGCTTTTGCCAACACCTGCGCAGGCGAAGACCGGCAAACTGCCCGGCGTGAAGTTTCAAGTTTGAAACGAAATGATCCGATATATGTAAAGTTGAGATCACGAAAGTCTGACAGAAATGTCGGACTTTTTTATTTAGATCTTATTTTTAACGCACGCTCTCGCCGGTTCAAGCGGGATCAGGCAGAATAATTAGGATTAAACAGAATAATTGTGGGATTGGATAAAAGGAATTTGCTTTGTAAGCAGCACCGCGGATTGCATATGGCTATATTATTGAAATCCGTCTAATAAACAAACGTTTGCGCTGAAAAGAATTGATTCTCTTTTTGTTATTTTTCTAAATTCACCTCTCAAATAAATAAGGTTAGTGCTTTTTAACTTGATTTAAGAACAGGTAACCGGCAATTATAAACTAAACGAAAATGGACAGGCTTGTTAACGGTGACAATATCCGGCAATTGGTGATAACTGATGCTATTGCGTTTAACACAAAGTTGATCATTATGAGAATATCCCGTCGTACAAAATTTTATACAGGAAAGCTGCTTGTTTTTATTCTTCCTTTATTAATAAGCCAAAAGCTGGCGGCGATGCAAACTATAGCGCACGCGCAGCAACATCCGCAATCAATCCAGAAAGTTATCGCTGCACGGAAGACAAGCCCCACAGTAGTTGAAATAACACTTTCCGGAAATCAGCGAATGATACTGGATTTTTACAATGAGCAGGTGTTCAGGCTATTTCAGGATAATTCCAAAGGAATTATGAGCGACCCCGAAGCTCAGCCTTCGGCCAGGATGCTGGTTGAAAACCCAAGGAACAAGATCCCGAAACTAACGCTCACTGATGGAAGCGGCGTCATCACCGTCTCTACGATTAAAATATCGGTTAAGATAGACAAACAAACAGGACTTCTTAAAATCATTAACCTAACCGGGCACAGAGCTGTTTTGGAACAGGCCGCACCGACCGGTTTTGAAAAAAATAAAGTTACGTTTTCTATTAAAGAACGGCCACATGAATATTTTTATGGCGGTGGCGTGCAAAACGGGCGGTTCTCGCATAAAGGCAAGGCTATCGCAATTGAAAATGAAAACCGATGGACAGACGGAGGGGTAGCTTCCCCCACGCCGTTTTACTGGTCAACCGAAGGATACGGTTTTATGTGGTATACCTTCAAAAAAGGGAAATATGATTTCGGTAGCAAAAATACAGGAACAATTACGCTTTCGCACGCAACAGACCACCTGGATGTGTTTATTATGGTAGACAATGGTGCAGCAGCACTTCTAAATCACTATTACCAATTAACCGGTAACCCCATATTATTGCCTAAGTTCGGTTTTTATGAAGGACATCTGAACGCTTATAACAGGGACTACTGGAAAAAAGATACAATCGGGACATTGTTTGAAGACGGTAACCGTTACAAAGAAAGTCAGAAGGATAACGGCGGGGTAAAAGAATCCCTGAACGGCGAAAAAAACAATTATCAATTTTCTGCTCGTGCAGTTATCGATCGGTATAGGGACAATGATATGCCCTTCGGTTGGCTGCTGCCTAATGACGGCTACGGCGCCGGCTACGGGCAAACGGAGACTTTGGACGGGAATATTAAGAATCTAAAAAGCCTTGGCGATTATGCCCGGAAAAATGGTGTACAGATTGGCTTATGGACACAATCAGATCTTCATCCCAAACCGGGGGTAAGTGCCTTGCTGCAAAGGGATATTTTAAAAGAGGTAAAAGACGCCGGCGTGCGTGTTTTGAAAACTGACGTCGCCTGGGTGGGTGATGGCTACTCTTTCGGTCTTAACGGCATTAGCGATGTAGCCCGGATCATGACCGACTACGGTAATAATGCAAGGCCATTTATTATTTCGCTGGATGGTTGGGCGGGTACACAAAAGTACGCAACGGTATGGACCGGCGACCAAACCGGCGGGGTATGGGAATATATCAGGTTCCACATCCCTACCTATATAGGTGCCGGCCTGTCGGGCTTACCTAATATTACATCAGATATGGATGGGATATTCGGCGGCAGGAACCCGGCGGTCAACACCAGGGATTTTCAATGGAAAACTTTTACGCCGATGCAATTGAACATGGATGGCTGGGGATCCAACGAAAAATACCCGCAGGCCTTAGGTGAACCCATTACATCCATCAACCGTAATTATTTAAAACTCAAATCAGAATTAATTCCCTACAGTTACAGTATAGCCAAAGTTGCTGTTGATGGCCTGCCAATAATAAGGGCAATGTTCCTGGGATATCCTAATAAGTACACCTATGGCGCAGCTACTAAATACCAGTTTTTGTACGGACCGAATTTTATTATCGCTCCAATTTACCAGTCGACAAAAATGGATGGGCAGGGTAATGATATTCGCAACGGTATATACTTACCGGAAGGCACCTGGATAGACTACTTTACGGGCGAAAAATATACAGGGAACAATATTGTAAATAATTTTGATGCGCCGATATGGAAATTGCCGGTTTTTGTAAAAAACGGTGCGATCATTCCTATGACAGAGCCTAACAATAATGTATCCCAGATCAGGAAAGATCTGCGTATTTACGAGGTATACCCGTTTGGAAAAAGTTCTTTCACAGAATATGACGATGACGGCTCCACAGTACAATATAAAGTTGGCAGAGGTGCTTCTACGTTAATAGAATCTGTGGTGAATAAAAATAATGATGTTAAAATCACTGTCCACCGCACCCGTGGCGATTTTGATGGCTTTATAAAGCAAAAGATCACACAATTTAAAATAAATGTAACAAAGAAACCTCAAGACGTTTCTATAAAGATAGGGGACAAGTTAGTGAAGGCGACAGAGGTTAATTCTTTGGAGGAGTTCTCAAAAGAGTCGAACGTGTACTTCTACGACCGCACACCTAACCTGAACAGATTTGCTACAAAAGGAAGTGCGTTTGAAAAGGTCGGTATTATAAAGAATCCCCAGATACTGGTAAAAATTTCGGCGGAAGATGTCACTGCAAACGCGGTCTCGGTTATGATAAAAGGTTTTAAATTCGAGCCACTGGATAATAAACGTACCTCGTCCGGTATCCTCACGGTGCCTATGCGTGCCGGGGTCACAGACGCCAACGACGGTGCATATACCTTAACACCGACGTGGCAGAAAGTTGACCATGCGGACTACTATGAAATAGATTTTGACGGGATGAATTACACCACCATTAAAGATACCGCTTTATTATTTGAAGGGTTATCTGCAGAAACCAATTATAAATTTAAGGTGCGTGCTGTAAATAAGAATGGCTATTCAGGTTGGACAAGCTTTAGCGCGACCACAAAGTCAGATCCGTTAAAGTTTGCGGTAGAAAGCATTACGGCCCAGGCAACACTTGAATCACAGCGCGGACATGGAATCGATAAATTATTTGACAGGGATGAAAATACCGTTTGGCAAACCAAACGCGGCGTAAAGGCAGTTCCATTCGCTATAATTTTAGATCTGAATTCGATCGTTCAATTGGATAAATTCCAATACCTGCCCCCACATACGACAAAGGGAAACGCAATCGGGACTTTACTCAGTGGAGAGGTGTTCTATAGTTATGACAAGGAAAGCTGGATTTCCGCCGGTCCATTGGAGTGGAGCAACAGCGACGAGGCAAAAGCTTTTATTTTTAAAAATAAACCTTCGGCAAGATACATAAAGATTAACATAACCGCCGGAACAGGCGATGCCGGAGCCGGGCGGGAATTGTATGTATTTAAAGTTCCGGGAACAGAAAGCATTTTACCCGGAGATATCAATAATGATCATTTGATCGATGAAAACGATTGGACATCATATATGAATTACATTGGCCTGCGTAAAGGTGACGCCGACTTTGAAGGGTATATAAGCCGGGGAGACCTTAATCAAAATGGTATCATTGATGCGTATGATGTTTCCGCTGTGGGCACAAAACTTGCTGACGGGGTTCCTTTGAATGGTATTGATACCGATCGGGTATCAGGTAAGATCAATGTAAGCCCCGAAAAACAGAACTATGACAAGGACGAGATCGTTCAGGTTAAAGTAAGCGGCAAACAAATGCGCTCAATAAATGCATTAAGTTTTTCCTTGCCTTATGATCCGCAGGATTATGACTACCTGGGAGTAACTCAACTTGGTATAAAACAGATGGAAAATCTTACGTACGACAGGCTGCATACAAACGGCGAGAAAGTGCTTTATCCCACTTTCGTGAACCAGGGCGATAAAGAAACACTGAACGGGGATGCCGATCTTTTTATATTGAAATTCAGAGCAAAACGCAAGGTTACGTTCAACCTTAAAGTTACAGACGGGTTGTTGGTTAACAAAGAACTTAAAATAGGCCGGTTTTGAGATGATACCGGACATTAAATGCAAATCTGAAAGAAATTGGTTCGATGTGGTTTATCCTTAATAGTAAGCCGCCGAAAACGGATGCCCCCAATATTAAACGATATTTTCTTTGGTCGATATTGATTTATAGCGGCTCAATCCAAACTTTATTCTGTATCGCTTTGGCTGAACGTGTTTAAAACCCTATTTTTGCCGGCTTAAAATCATATTATACAGGTCGGTTATAAACCGGGCTTTTAAATTTTAGAATCCGTCAGGATTCAAACAATCAAACATGTTCAACACAAACGCCGTCACCCGCTTTCAGCAATTAGAAACACCGTTTTACTATTATCACCTCGATGTATTGCGCCGTACCCTTGAGGCTTGCAAAGCCGCATCTTCAAAATACGGTTTTCATGTGCATTACGCTATGAAGGCTAATTTTAACCCAAAGGTGTTGGAGATGATAAAGGATTACGGTTTCGGCGCCGATTGTGTGAGTGGTAACGAGGTAAAGGCTGCTATCGAACGTGGTTTTGGCAGGGAGAATGTTGTTTTTGCAGGCGTAGGAAAATCTGACAAAGAGATAAACCTCGCATTGGATGCTGATATTTTCTGCTTTAATGTGGAGTCGGTACAGGAATTGCTGGTGATAGATGAGCTGGCGCGCGCCAAAAACAAAACCGCTAAAGTCGCTATCCGCATAAACCCTAATGTTGACGCGCACACCCACCATTTTATAACCACCGGGCTGGACGAGAATAAATTCGGCGTAAATACCTGGCAATTGCCGGAAGTGGCCGATACGCTTCGTAAATGTCCTAACCTCGAATTTTTAGGCATCCACTTTCACATCGGCTCACAAATTACCGATTTAGAGGTTTACCGGAATCTTTGTATACGCATCAACGAGATGCAGGACTGGTTTGAAGGCCAGGGCTTTCCAGTAAAAGTACTGAACACCGGCGGTGGCCTCGGCATAAATTATTACAATCCCGATAGCGATATCAGCGATTTTGAGGGATATTTTAATGTATTCAAGCAATTTTTGAATGTAAAACCCGGTCAGGAAGTTCACTTTGAACTGGGCAGGGCGCTGGTTGGCCATTGTGCTTCGCTGATTTCACGTGTACTGTATGTGAAAAACGGCCAAAAGAAGAACTTCCTTGTTTTGGATGCCGGCATGACTGAGCTGATAAGGCCGATGCTTTACCAGGCTTATCACCAAATAGAGAATTTGAGCAGGGAGTCCGAAAGTCCGGAAGTCGGAAAGTCCGAAAGCGAGGAATCTCAAATTTCAAATTTCAAATCTCAAATCTACAAATACGATGTTGTAGGCCCTATTTGTGAGAGTACGGATTGCTTCCAAAAAGACGTTGAAATGCCTGAATCATTCCGCGGTGATTTGATTGCGATACGCACGGCCGGCGCTTATGGCGAGGTAATGGCCTCATCGTATAATTTGCGGGACAGGGTGGGAAGTGTATATTCGGAAGAATAATATCAACCAAAATGAAAAAGGCAATTGTTGTTGGTGCATCGTCTGGTATAGGCCACCAGCTTGCTATATTGCTGGCAGCGAATGGCTATAAAGTCGGCATCACCGGTAGGAGAGACCAATTGCTGTTGAATCTTCAATCGACTAACCCCGAACAATTTGTCGTTTCCGTTTTTGATGCTACTGATGTTGAAAATATCCCCCAATATCTTAGCCAGCTTTCGAAAGAACTCGGCGGCCTTGATTTATTGGTACTAAGCTCCGGTACCGGGAAAGTTAATGAGGCGCTTGATGCAAAGATTGAACAGGACACCAATGCCTTAAACGTTGCGGGCTTTTCCGCGATAGCCGGTTGGGCTTTTGACTTTTTTCAGAAGCAGGCATTCGGACATTTTGCGGCGATAACCTCAATTGCCGGTATCCGCGGCAGCAGGCAGGCGCCGTCCTATTTTGCCTCCAAGGCCTACCAAATAAGCTACCTTGAAGGACTAAGACAAAAAGCAAAACATACCAGGCTTCCGATTTATATAACCGATATCCGCCCCGGCTTTGTAGATACGGCCATGGCTGCCGGCGAAAACCTTTTTTGGATTGCATCAGTTGAAAAAGCAGCTTCTCAAATATATAAAGCAATTGAACACAAAAGGGATGTAGTTTATGTAACCAAACGCTGGCGGCTCATAGGTTTCCTATTCTGGATATTGCCGAAATTTATTCATAAACGTTTATAACCAACGGAGTTTTACCGGCTCTCTCAGAAGCTGTCTAAAAACAAAATCGATTTTTGTAATTAATAAAAGATCATTGCCGTTCGGCTTTAGCCAACGGATAATAAGAGATTCAATCATTCGGCTTTAGCCAAAAAATCATAAAATGTTTGGCTAAAGCCGCTGTCACCTTGTCAATTTTAACCGTTGGCTAAAGCCGAACGGCAATATATTAAAAGCCGTAGACTAAACTTAAACAGCTTCTCAGGAAAATCACTTTTGGCCTCCGGCTTAAGACCAATTGCCTCAATGGCTCTCTTTATAATATTTTTCCAATTTTTTCAGCATTTCAATTTGTCCCGGCCTGGGGTTGATGAATATCCGCACACGCCTTATCATTGCATACGCTTGTTCATAGGTGAGGCCGGTTTTTATCAGGTAGGCCATGGCCATTGTCGGCCCCCGGCCAAGGCCTTGCCGGCAGTGCACATATACTTTACCGTTAATTTTTATTTCCGTATCGATAAATTCAGCACCATTAATCAATACTTCGAGGAGCGGAGGTGTATTGTCAACTGTTGGCAGGTGCAGGTATTTAATGCCCTCGTGTGCTGCATCATCATAGTCGGTATGCATACGCATATTTACAATGGCAGTAACGCCCATGGTCTTAAGCTTTTTCAGGCCCAACAAATTATACTGACTGCCTAAAAACAGGTCTGCCGTAATTTGCGAACGGTTTAAACGCGGCAGGCCTTTGATAATGCGGTGAACATTGTCATACATGTAGTCCAACACCAATCCTGCGCCTTTGGCAATGCCCGTTATTTTCTTAAACATATCGTGATTTGGTTCAGCCCTTATTTGCTTTATTTACATAATCCATCGCTTCCTGGAAGGTAGTTACCCAGATGTCTTTCTCATTTTTTGCAAGATATTCGAGCAAGGCTTTGTGGGCTTGTACGGATGTGGTGATATAGTCGCCCCCTATGCCGTGAAACATAAAAATGCCCATGCCGCCCTTTCGCTTTGCATCCTTTACAAAAGCAATCAGCTTATCTGCAGGCGTGTCGTCGTCCAGGCCGTATGATGGCACCAGCAGCGGATCGAGCTTTTTAAAATCGGTAATAACGGCATCCACATCGCCGCCTATGCGGGCATACTTAACCAGGCCGGCTTTTCTGAGCGAATCCACATAGCTGCGCCCGCCCACTTCTGTTTCTGTACATGGATAGGCATAAGTGCGGGTTGATTTACCATCCACAGCAAACAGGAAATTATTCTGCATATCAATTTCCCTTAAAATGCCATAAATGGTGTAATGTTCTGAGGCATTTACGGGGTTATCCGGCATAGTAGCGCTCAGGCACGGGTGATAAAGCGTATGGTTTGCCAGCTCGTGGCCTTTACGGCTCACCGCGCGCCATAGCGGTGTAGCATCCCTGCCCAGCCCGGTTAGAAAGAACGTTCCCTTCAGTTTCAGCTTGTTCAACTCGGGAATGGCGTTTTTTAACTGGGAGTCGAGCGCATCGTCATAAGTAAGCACTATTACTGCTTTTTTGTTATTAGGCCAGGTAATTTGCTGCTGCGGTTTTATCTGCGCAATTGACGAAGTTGCTGCGGATATCGAAATAAATAATAAAGCCAGGCGGATGATGATTTTATTTCTCATATAACAAGCTATATAAAGGTTTATAAGGCTAAGCGCTGGCTATGCCAGTAAGCCATGTTGCCACCTGCTAATTACAACAATTTAATTGTTTAATTTAAGCAATTTAGTCAAAATCGTACAAAATTGCGCTTAATGGTTGTGGCCTTCAGGGTTCTCGTAGGAGTAATTATATGGTGGGTAAGGCACAATGAAGGTTTGCTGCACCCTTACCGACTTAAGGAAATACGGTATCCAAATAGCCGCTGCAATTAGTGAGGATATAATATCCCGCACAAAATCAGGCGATATCGCCATACGACTCACCGACGATATGATAATGTAATCTGCAACGTGAAAAATCAGGTTAAATGCCAGGTACCCTATCATATATTTGGGCGTAATGTCGCGCCGGGTTAAAAATAGCACCAGGCAGAATATCGCGTAGCAGCCTATAATTACCATGCCACAAACCTTAAATATAATATGTGCCTTTAAGGCGTTAGCATAACTATATTTTCCCGCGTTATGCCAGGCTGCTATGGTGAGATACCTGGTGTCAAATAAATTAATTATAGCGATTACAGGCGTGAAGAAAAGCCCGATAAGCAATAAAATCAGCCAGCCACCCAATGGCTCAAAGGTAGCGCCGTATGAGAACACAATGCCCGGCGTTTCTTTCCGGTATATCATGAAACCTCCAAATCCTGCTATCAAAACAATAAAAAGCGCCAGGTTTAGCATCCATTGGTTTATTACAGGCTCGGATGATGATGTCGGTGTATCGCCATTTGGATTGTAGCTGATACCATAATAAAGCTTTTTGTCGCTGAGGAGCTTTAAGTCCTGTTTAAACTCAGCTAGTTTATCTAAAGGAATGGAGCCTTTTAAGAATTGAAAGCTGTATGATAAGGTGAGCATTTTACCCGATGCAGAATACTTGGAGCGAAAATGATAGGCGTCCCGGATAAGGCTGTCCTGCGCAGGTGGTATGTCCCATCCAGATGGCAGGTACATGTTAACTGTGTAGTCCTGGTTAAAAGTGCGGCTAACGTAAACCGGTGTTTTGGTTTGGCTGGATACTTTCGGAAACTCATCGTTTATGCATGATGCATAAAAGCTGGCCAAATATGCGCCGGATGTCGAGTCCTTTCTAAAGTAATCCGTTATCTCATATTTTTCGATTGTAGTAAGCTCATTTTTATCTTCATTGTCTATCACCACTACAGAATCTTTAGCCTCTATCTTATTGTAGATGTCGGCGTAATACTTAAGGTAGTTCTTTTCCGTTTCCGCCATGCCGGAACTTGCCAGCCTGTCGCGTTGCCGGTCGGCCTGGTTAAGGGTGTACGTTGTTTTTACTTCCAGCTTTACCGGCGAATGCCCATTTTTTACGGTGAAGTTGTCAACCGTAACTACCTTGCCCAATTTTGGTGCAGGTATCTTGGTAAGCCCTGTATTTCCTGCCTTTAAAATTAGTCCTTTACCATAGTCAGGGAAATAGATGTTTATGCCGGTGCCGCGCTGGTAGCCAATAGTCGCATCTACCCAAACCTGCTTACCGTTCACTGTTGCAACTACTGTAGCATGATCGAATAAGTTATGGGCGGGCAGGTATTGGTCCAGGTTGTCGCCGCCGGAGTTGATCAATACCATATCGGCATCTATCCCCCCTGCACGCAGGATACTTACCAGCAGGAGCGACTTATCCTTGCAATCGCCATAGCGTTGGTTAAATACTTTCGATGGATTATTGGCGCGATGCGAATACTGCCCCAGTTCAATACCCATATATCGCACTTCATCCTGCACCAGCTTTACCGCATCACGGAAGTATTTTTCTTTATTACTGCCTGCTGCCGTTTTTAGCTTCGCCACTTCCTGTGCCAGTTCGCCCGTTAAAACAGTTTGAGGCGGATTGATGCCCATTGCCCAGCTGGCTACTTCGGCCCAATTGTCAAAATCGCTGAGCTGTACAAATTGCCTCGCGTCGTACCACGACGGCTCATTTTCATCATAAACCGCCGGTTTTATCTGGAAGCTTTCCCACTCATATCTTTTCAGACCATTCACTTCGCTGATAACGGGTTTCGCCGCATCGTTAAAAAGCTTCATGTTGATTTTATGCGTTGAGGAGGAAACGATAGAGGTATATTGATGGGCTACCGTTTGATAATATTGCAGGTAAAGAAAGGAGCAATACTTGTTATTAAAGATAGGGTTCCTGCCGGTTATTGTATATGAATACGCTATCCTGTCGCCTTTACGGATATCGCTAAGGATACAAAGCGCGGAATAGGTGCCCTGGTAAATAAAATTCGACAAGTCTTTTTCATCGGCAATCACTTTGAATGCCGATACTTTCAGCCTGTTTTGCGGCTTTCCATCGCGCCAAACGGTAATGTCGTGAAAATCGAGGCGCTCATAGGTAGGATCAAAGCTTACGGATATTTGCGAGCCGTTTTGAATACCGGTTTCCGATACGATCTCTCGGATATAATGCCGGTAATCTGCCTGCTTTTCAACATGCACCTGGTGCTCAACAATCGAAAAGTAATAGCCGTCTTCAACGGTGCGCAGAGATGGCTTTTGATTATAAGGCTTGCAAACGCTTAGCCAGCCCGGTTTAGCGGATACATGCACGGTGGGTTGCGCAGCTTTCACCGCTGCGGCAATAATCAGCAATAAAAAAATCAGGGTGTATTTAATCAGCCTCAAAAAATAACAGCGCATACTGGTTATGAAAGTAATTAAAGAAGCTGATATATCCGGAACTTTTTTAATTTTTCAAAGTTCTCCCACCCTCTGCCCGGCCCGATCCAACAGTATCTCGATAAATTTGCGGCGATACGTCGGCATTGGCCTTAAAAAACCTGCTGAAATAATATTCATCATTGTAACCCAGCTCAAAGGCAATTTCTTTAACCGGTTTATTGGTGAGGTACAGCTCGCGCTTTGCCTCAACAACAATACGCTCGGCAATCATATCAGTAAGCGTACGGTTAAAATGCTGTTTGGCCATTTTAGCCAGTGCCTTTGCCGAAATATTCAGCATATCCGCGTATTCGCTTGCTGAATGTTTTTGTTTATAGTGCGTTTCTATAGCATCTTTCAGATTTTGCAGGATGAAAGGTTCTTTGCGCGATAACAACACTTTGTTTGTGGCGGGTTGCTGTTCTGTTTTAAGGCGTACGGCAGTTATCAAAAATATTTTCAGGTACGACATCAGGAGCTCATACTGCGCGACCGCCTGGTTTTGCATTTCGGTTGCTATTTGCCCTATTACCATTTTTAAGATAGCGGCCGACGGTTCGTCAACCTTTACAAAAGGCGGCTCATAAATATTGTTGAACAGCACGCCGTTACAGGCCACCTCTTTATCATGCGTATGAATGCAGAAAAAGTCCGGGTGAAAATTTAAAGTGAAACCTTCCATTGGCCCATTGGTAACCAGCATGAAAGGCTGATAAATAGCGAATGCAAATAATGACCCGTCCTCGAAATCATATTCCGCAAAATTCGATTTTATCTTTCCGCTGCCTTTTGTAACCCATATAACCGTATAAAAATTATGGCGTTGCAAATGACAAAAATGACTGTTGTCATCAAACGCAAACAGGCGGAATGCCAGGTTGCCTGTTTGCGGATTTACTAAAGTGAAATTTGTTTGGTTCGACATTTATAGATAGCGGTCAGATTCATTAATTGCCAAATCATTAATGCTGGCAAAGCGTTTGCGCATTAATCCATTTTCGTCAAATTCCCAAAGCTCGTTGCCATAGCTGCGGAACCATTGGCCGGCCGCATCGTGCCATTCATATTCAAACCGTACCGCCATGCGATTTTCTTTAAAGCCCCAAAGTTCTTTTTTTAGCTTATAATCCAACTCCTTTTCCCACTTGCGTTTCAAAAACTGCTTCACTTCGTCGCGGCCGTTAATAAATTCGGTACGGTTACGCCATTCTGTATCGATGGTATAGGCGAGGCAAATTTTTTCGGGGTCTTTGGTATTCCATGCGTCTTCAGCGGCTTGTACTTTTTGCAGGGCTGTCTCCATATTAAATGGGGGCAGGGGGTATCGTTTTTCTTCCATCGGATTTTTTTATAAAATTAGTTAAAACCATAAAAGCCGGGAAGTCATCCCCAACTTTTACGGTTTAATGAGATTTGAAATGCCCCAGGCTTACGCTGGCTGACCTGCGTGAACAGCCGGGAAATCGATAGCCGTATCCGCAGTATTGTTAAAGTAGTTGGTTAAAATGTTTAGCCCAACATGGCCTACAACTTCGCCTATTTCGCCGTCTGTTAAGCCAGCGGCTTTTACCGCATCAACATCGGCATCACTTACCCGGCCTCTTTTATCGAGTAATATATTGGCGAACTTTAAAATTGCCTCAGTCTTTGCATCTGCTGAATTACCGTTACGGGCATTTTGCAAAGTATTGGCATCGATATGTACCAGCTTTTCGCCGATATACGAATGGGCCGATAAACAGTAATCACAACCGTTGGTTTCGCCAATGGCCAGGGCAAGCAGCTCACCGGTTTTAGCACCTAATTTACCATGGCTAAGCAGGCTGTTCAATGTCAGATATCCTTCGAGCAGTGCAGGCGAATGCCCCATGGTGCGCATCATGTTTGGCACTACGCCTAATTTACTTTGTATGGCATCAAATAATTCTTTGGTTTTGCCGGTGGCTTCTTCGGGGTTGATAGCTTTTAAACGTGTCATTTTATTTATAATTTGTTTTGTCGTTATTGACGATACAAATGTGCAATGACCGCGCTTGCTGCAAAATGGATGATGTACGCTTGTTGATGGACAATTTTTCCTTAGCCTTTTATAAATTTTTCATAACGGGCAATCACCTTCTCCACTGCCTTGTCCTGGGCCTGGTTCAACTTGCCAAACAGGCTTAATTCCACCTTTGTCTCTTTTCCTTTTATAGTGCGATGCCATGTACCGGCAACTTTGCCATCAACCAAAACGGATGGTGCAAAAATTATATGCTGCGTTTGTTCCTTGTATTTTTTGTTGATAGCCACACTGCGATCGCTGTAGGCAACTGCATATTCATCATAAGCCGGCAGCAGGTAGGCGAGGGGCGCCCTGCCGTTTATTTCAGGCTGATGCTTATTCCTCCAGTACGTTGTACCATCTGCAATGACTTCGGTCAAGTCGTCTTTATTTGCTTCTATACCGGCTCTCGCATCCGCAACGGTCAGGCCGCTCCACCAGGTAAAATCATGGGTGGTTGCCGGACCCCGGCTTATAAAATAGCGTTTGGCTAAGGCTGCAACTGCTGCTTCATGTATAAAGCCCGGGCCTGGTGGTACCCGGTCGTCAAAAAGGGCATAGGCAAATTGTTTACCTTGCCGCCCGCCGCTGCAAATGATCCGGTCGAGTTCAGCTTGCATCAATATGTGCGAGAAACGCTCTTCGTTGGTATCAACGCCTACATTATGCAGCACGACCGCCATATCCGGGCGGCTAAGCTGCCTGTCGCCCTCCAGCGCCTTTGCAAAAGCGTCGTTGCTTATCTTAAAAATATTAGTGTCCAGTTTGAGTTGCCTGTGACGGCCTGCCGCCAGCATAGCAATGCGCGGTGCTGTTAGCTCAATCATCCACCGGGCATCAGCAGGCGCCACAAAATGCCAGGTTGGCCGCAATACATGTGTTCGGATAATACTGCCATCGTTCAGGGCCTTATCGATAGCCGAATCTTCACTTTTTTGCAGCCGCACGCCCACAGCCCATTTAGCACCGGCATAATCCTGCGCCTGCACCGCACCCAAATGCGCTACAATTTCAGCTGGTTTTTTAAAAGATTGTGCCGCAAGGTGTTGGTTGAAAAGACGTAAACGGGCAATATCGGTTGGTTTCATATTTAGATCACGGATGTTTAAAGATTTAACGGATTAAACAGATTTTTTTGATCCGTTTAATCGATGAAATCGCAAAAAAATAAAAAATAAATTGCTGATGTTTGCAGATGTACAGATGACGCTGATAATTGCAAATTCGCTATATTATCAATTAAATCAGTAGGCTATCTGGTTTTTCTCTTTTTATCTGCGTCATCAGCGTAATCAGTTACTATCTGCGATCACTTTTTAGACTTCAACCTGCTCAGTGTTTCCTGCGATATACCCAAATAATCGGCCACAATTTTATTAGGAAGCCGCTGCACAATCCGCGGGTTTTGTTTCAGTAAAATATCATACCGCTCGCGTGCGTCCATTGTTATCAGGCTTTCAATCCGCTGAATTGCGTCGATATAGTCAAGTTCGATGTCAAGGCGGGCCATCCGTTCCCAGCCCGGCACATCGTCCATTAATCGCTGGTAGTCGCTATGGCTAATTATCAGCAGTTCAGACGGTTCAATGCTTTGAATAGCTGCTGCAGAAGGTTGTCTCAATATAAAGCTTGGAAACGCCGTGCCCATTCGGCCTTCGAATACAAGGAACCTCGTGGCTTCCTGCCCTGCATCATCAATCAGTACGATACGCAGACAACCTTTGATAATAAAATAAAGGTACTGGCTTACCATTCCCTTCTCCAGTAGAATTTCGTTGCGTTTGGTTGTAAGGGGTTTAAAGCGTGCGGCAATGGTCGCCCATTGTTCGTCGGTCACGCTCAGGTTTCCCGATAACGCCTTCCTTAAAATATCATGTTTCTCCACATTCACAAAAACGGTATAATAGCTTTATAAATATATACCTTTGAAACTCCTAAAATAAAACAACATGGCGCAAAAAGTAGTAACTGTAAATATTAATGTTTACGAGCAGTCCACCAATAACAGGCATTCGGCTTACGAAATTGCTTACGTAAACAAGTATCTTGAAGAAGGCTGGACAATTAAGCAGACCCTGCACAGCCCCGCGGTGGCCTCAAACTGGATAAACATTACGTTTATATTGGAACAGTAGGGCGGGATATTTTAGAGATATTACATCGCCCGTGGTAAAATGCGTGCAAATCGAATTATCGCTAATTCGCGCTGGGTTTAAACCCAGCGCTACAAAATGAATCGAGCCGATGGCTCTTGAATTCGGGTGCATTTAAAAGTTCTCTTCTCCACAGATTTCTCAAAGAGCCATAGGCTCGGCCAATGTTGTAGCGCCGGGTTTCAACCCGGCGCCAGCAGCCAACAACGTAACAATTTGAAGTGCATCGGTAAAATTCCCGGATTACTTTGTAATTTCATCCGCATAATCCTGTATTAAAACCTCGATATCATGAAAACCTGTTTATCACTGCTTGCAGCCCTGCTGTTGTCTGCCGTAAGTTTTGCGCAAGAATTGCCCGCACGCTGGGACGAGCTTGTTGCCAGCGATTTCCCAAAGGCGCTCGAAAAATCATCAAAAACCTGCATCCTGCCAATCGGCATATTAGAAAAACACGGTCCACATTCTCCCATAGGCACCGATCTAATTCACGTACGCGAATGGGCTGCACATGCGGTAAAAACGGAATATGCCGTAGTATTTCCTGATTATTTTTATGGGCAGATAAACGAAGCCCGGCAGCAGCCAGGCACATTTGCTTTGCCGAGCAAGCTGATATATGAACTGCTTGAAGAAACCTGTGACGAGATTGCCCGCAATGGTTTCGATAAGATTGTTATCCTGAATGGTCACGGCGGTAATCCCGAGTTTTTACGCTTCTTTATGCAGTCGCTGCTAAATAAACGGCACAATTACGCGGTGTATTTATACACCGGCGGCGGACAGGATGCTGACTATAATAAACAATATCGCGCCATGCACAAATCGCCAATAGGGGGCGATCAGCATGCCGGCGAGTCGGAAACCTCTGTATTAATGTATTATCGCCCCGACCTGATGCGCATGGACCGTGCAGCCAGCCAAAGCGGCGCCGACCAAAAACGCAGCGAGCTGTCGGGATTATATACGCCCATCTGGTGGTATTCATCATACCCTAACCACTACGCAGGCGAAGGGGATAAAGCAACTGCAGAGTTCGGTAAATTCATCACCGACCATGAAATAGCATCATTTATAAAGGCATTACAGGAAGTAAAGGCTGATACCAAAACCATCCAGCTGCAAAATGAATTTTACGATAAGGTGGATAAGTTGAATAAATAAAACTTATTACATGGGATTTTACCGTTTTCGCGATGGGTGTTACCCATCGCTGACGGACGTAACCCTTACAGGGTATTAATTCAGAATGAACGGAATCAAAAGAACCCTGTAAGGGTTCCATCCGTCAGCGCAGGGCATCGCCATGCGTAATGAGGACAGGTCTCGAATAATACTATTTACGGCAGCTTATCAAATTCAATTACCGGCGCCTTGCCTTTCGACGCCCTTTCCAATATTACCCCGCGTGTGGTATAATTATTAAAGAAGCCGCAATTTTTTAGGAAGAAGGACACTCCATCGACGCCACCAGCATAATCCATACGGTAACCCTTTTGCGCGGTAGCATCGTTGGTAAATTTGGCTTTGGTGACTTCCGTCCACTGGCCTTTATCATCGGCAACCCAGCCGTTGCTGAACTTTACCTGTCGGGTTACCGTTCCTTCCTCCGGCTCAAAATTTTCGAGGAACGAATGCAGGCCAACCAGGTAAGCATGTGTTTGCGGCCTGTTAAAACTAGCCAATAGCTGCCATTTACCAAGCTCAGGCGCAAAGAACCAGGCTGTGAATGCTGTATGGTTTCTATCCCCCGGTTTGGCGTGTATCAAAAAACGATAAGTGTTGCCTGCTTTCCAGTTATAAAGCATATAGCTTTGTCCGCCGGAACCTTCGTTGCCAAACTCACCCGTGTGTACGTTTGCGCCTTTTTTTAACATTGCAATTTTTTGACTATCGGGAATTGCCTTAGGGTCATCCGTACTAAACGGACTCCACACAGAAAACAGGATATGCCGCTCGGTGGGCGAATTTACCTGCATACCAAAATAGCCCACATTAAAGCCATCTGCCATAAAATAGGAGCCAATTACATCATTGCCAACCGGCACGGTCACCTCATTATAAAACCATTCGGCATTAATTTTCGGCGCATCGTAAGCCAAATGCACCGATGGCCCGCGACGACCCCAGTGAAAGTAACTACCTTCATTGTTGGGTACGTAGGCCGTTTTGGCAGTAATTGCCGTACCGGATAGCTTCATGCTACTCACATCGGCAAATTGCTTGCCTGTTTTAGCGATGCCGCTTAAAGTCACAGCGATATAGCCGGTATCTTTCGCTGCCCATTCACCCATATAAAAATCCTTAAAATCGCTGCCGGCAACGCTTACCTGTTTGGTGTTTTTTAAGGCAGATACCGCTATTTTGCTATTACCATCCGCTTTAAGATTTAGCCAAAGCTTGAAGTTTCCGGTACGTTGCACCCGGAAATAGAAGACAAATTTAGTGGTGGTTTTTGTCCAACCCACAATGCCATCGTTGGTTACCGTGCCGCCGCTTGTATCTTTACCAATCCGCCATGAGTTGCCACCGGCAGGGAGGGTAATTAATGTATCGGATGCCTTGTTTATTATATTTTTTGAATGACGGCCGTTTGCAAATCCTGCGGAAGCAGTTATTGCTAAAAATAGTGCGGCAGTTGCCAATTTATTTATCTTCATTATTTAAGTTACGTTTTATTATCCCTTGTAGAGACGTGATGCTTCACGTCTCTACGTTCAATCCCGGTTGATTTATTAATCGTCCTTATTTACCATCCTTTATCACCAACAACCATCCTTTACCCTTTTCCACCTTTATATCCTGCCCATCTTTAAACTGTGTGGCGGGCTGGAAGTTCTTTATCGCAGGTGCTGTTATGGTAGCAGTTGCAGGATTGATACCTAAATCTTTCCAGTTTATTTTAAGCTTTACGTTTACATCATCATTTGCCCAGCTGGCTATTGATACCAAAACCTTGTGCTCTTTTTTGTAGATGGTAGCCAGCACTTCGGGGTTATTGGTTTTAACCGGGTTGTTCTCTACCCAATAGCCAATCATTTTAGTGCCCTGCATGCCGAAGTTATCCCAAACCTTCCAGATCGGGCGCGGGTCGGCGTTGTCGCTCCATGGCATGCGGTTGGTCATGCCGTAAATCATGCCGCGCCATGGGTTGCCGCCACCCTGCAGCATTTCGCCCATCAGGCCGAACGGAATACCTGATACCTCGGTTAAAAAGAAATCAGGCGAGTTTTTCTCATAGTCAAAATATTCACCAAACCAAAGCCTGTTCAGGTAGGGGAAATGCTCCATATACAGGTTGGCGCTGTTGTTAAAGCCGTCGCTTTTGTTGTACTGATTGGCAGAGTGCAAATCTATAATGCCGGGGTGACCATCTTTTGTTAATACACGTTTTACGCGTTTCATGGTAACGCGGTCGAAGGCCACATCATCCAGGTAAATACCATCTATACCTACGTTTTGTACCAGCCAGTTCATGCCCTCCACGTAGTAGTTATGCCAGCGGCTCATCCCGCTGTTTATTAAGGCGGCATCCTTGTATTCAGGAACATACCATGCAGCGATGTAATCATCCGCTACGTGCTCCTGCAGCCAGGAATACCCACCACCCTTGCCCGGCGAATAAATTTCGTGCCCAAGGCTCCGCATCGGGAAAGTCTCGTAAGCGCTGTTGGATAGCTCGCGGACAGTATTATAAATCTTCACTTTCAACCCAAGCTGGTGCGCCGAATCGATATAGCTTTTCATTTGCTTCCAGCGGATAAACGGATAATTGATATATGGGTTTATCGGCGTGCCGTGATGTATATTAACTACCGTAGCGCCGGTGGTTTTTATACTGTCGAGGTTGTTATACCTGTGGTAAAACCGGGTAGCCCATTGAAAATCGGTATTGATAGGGTGGAAGGGCGTAATCAACAAGGTGAAATTGTAATATAGTACATCGCCCTTTTTCATACTGCGCGCACCGCTGTAGTTATTTACCAAAACCTGGCTGCCTGCCTCGCTGATGTTAATGCCGCCTTTATTATCGTTACCCCATGAGGTTGGCAGTAATAAGGGTTTCTGTAAGTAAAAATTAGTATTCAGCGGACGAACATAATTTTCATCGCGCAGCGAGTATTGCAAACCGGCGTTTACATCGCCCAGCCATGCACCATCCTGGTTTTTATGGGCTACGTCCCATTTCCACTCATATTTCTCCGGCCGGCTTTCGCCCTTAAGATTCAGGCCAATGATATATTTAGATGCCTTTTTATTAAAAGGGATTTCCATGCGGATGTCTCTTAGGTTAACGTCATGCAAAGCAGTTACCTTAACCGTGTACATGGCAAAGCCGTCAAACTCGATATTGCCGGTAACATCCATTTTCAGGTTGGCAGATGTATTGATGGCCGTCCAGCCCACAGTCCCGGCTTGTTTGGTTGTGAATTTTACACCTTTGGCTTGCCAGGTTTCCTGGCCATTTTCGTTTTCCGCCACCAGCTTTATAGGCGATGCAATAACTTCTTTGGCTTTTGCGGCTATCGACGTCATTTCAGGCGTAAAGAAGGTCTCTATTTTTGCCGGGAAGCCCGTTTTATCCAGTATAACCTTACGACCAAGTAAACCAATTGTGTTTTGATTTACCATGAGCGGCGTATATGGCTTAATCACGTCATTGCTCTGCGCCAGCGTAGAGTTTAGCCACGTAAGCCGGGTTTCTTTCCATGGCTCATTAATGTTTCCGTTGGTAGCGACTGCCGCATCAACCTTTATACTGATGCCGATTTTGGTGCTTTCCGCATTTTTGGCGGATATGATGATTGTACCCTCATAAGTGCCTGCAGCCACACTTGCCGGAATATTGACCAAACACCACATCGCCTGTACATCGCCTTTAGTTATATCTACAGTTTTGTTAAATGACTTTCCGCGATAATCGGTGCCGCTGGTATTAATACACGAAATCAGTTTGGATGAAATAACATCGCCCGACTTGCCCTTTAAATCTGAAAAAGTAATTTTTACGCCTGATAAATCTTTGGTTACCGGGTAAACGCCTAGTTGATAAGCATAATTTTCTCCCCGTTTAGCTTCGCCGCTAAACATATCCTTCACAGGCTTCTCTATCCAGCGCTGGGGTAAATCATGCTTCATCTTGATGATGTGCAGCCTGTCCTCCGGGAATACGAGGTAGCTCTTGCCGGCATTTTGCTGGATTAGGTTCTTTGTTTCCGTTTCCGTAGCAATTACCTCCATCGGGTAAAAGCTGTTCAGGGCGTTTAACGATTGAATGCTTTCAACCTTCGCGCCCTCCAGATTCGTGTTACCGGCTATGGATTGCAGCCAGCCACTTTCGGCTATCGGTGCTGCTTTCAGGTACTTAACATTTGGATAGTTCGATTTCCTGTCGACGTGGTAAGGCATGTAATACACAAAATACCTTTTATGCCCGGCAACGGGTTCAAAATACAACACGCAGGCTTCGCGATTCATGGCCGCTACCGATACATTCATCAACCGTTTATTGCTTGCAGAGTCGACCACAAAAAGCTGTTTGCTTTCGGGCTTTAAGTCTTCCCTGCGCCAGTTGATGGTGGCTTTTGCAACGGAAGTATTTGCATTTGGCAAGGTTAGTACAACCCGGTGATTGCCTAACGAGTCGGCGTCCCAGTCGTTGTTTTTTGAGATGTAGGGAATTTGCTGCGCAACAGATGCTTTAACGGCAAAGGTTAACAGTGCCATGTAAAAGATTTTCTTCATGAGAGTCAGTGTATTATCGGAATGCTAAATTAGCGATAATGCCACTGACTAGTGTGAATCACGCAAACGATTGCGCAGAGAAATTATGTTGTTTTCCGGCAGGCCTGCGACCTGTGCAATATCAATGAAATACCCAATTATTTCAAAACCACCTTCGTAGCCCCATACCCAAACTTCTCTTTCCGCGCATCCATAAACGTCTGCACCTTCTGGTGGCGGCCCAATTGTTTGTGCAGCTCATGGCGTAAAATACCATTCCCGGCACCGTGTATAAAGATAATTTCAGGCAGTTGGTGTACGATTGCTGCATCCAGCATCTTATGAAAATGGTCCAGCTGAATTTTAAGCATTTCGCCGCTGTTTAAAAATTGGTAGTCGTCGCGGAGCTTTTCAATATGCAGGTCGACTTCATTCCGGGGCTTTTCAACCACCACTTTTTCCTCGGGCGACTGAAAAAAGCTTTCTTTTAGCTTCTGCGCATCAATCACCATTTCCGGTTCATCAAGCCTGAACAACCATCCGTTTTGATTTAAAACAGGTATCACCTTTTTCGACCCTGAAAAATCCTTTGCCTTAAACTTTTCGGTAAACACCAACGGGACAGGGGGCTGCACGTTTTGTTTGGTATGGTATACTGCGTGAAAGGTAAGCGATGGCCAAAGCTGTAAGTCAGCCAATTGTGCGGAGTAAACTTTAGCGGCAGTATTTGGAGCAATAACTCCACTGTATTCACCTTTAAATATTTGCTGCTTTTCGGTAGTTAATGATGCCAGCAATTGAAACGAAGTATCATTAATCAAATAAAAATGAACTACAGAGTTCGCCTTCGCATCATTAACCGCACCGATGAAAACGCCATTGGCTTTAAACTCACCCGCTTGTAAAGGTTGCTCAATAGCGGTATCGTCTTTTTTGCTGCCCGGCGCTTCATAGCCGTGCACGGTGGTAACCTTGCTGGCCAGCACAGGAATCTCAAAATCGTCCTCGCCGGTAACGCCAATCATCTGGTCGTCGATGATGCGGGTTACAAAGCCCTCCATCTTTTCATCAACAAAACGCACAAAATCGCCTAACTTATATACCATGATTTTTTTATTATGATTTCACAGATTTGAGAATGATTTCACCGATAGAACACGATTTAAAGATTATACAGATTGAATTGATTTGAGTTTGCAGATTGGTTGACATGCATAGGTAGCAAAAATGCTTGCACTTCAATCAGTGGAATCATCCCCATTCAATCTAATCAATTTTAAAAAACGGCGTAATCATTCTCCAATCGGTGTAATCGCAAAAAATAATCGGTGAAATCCCATAAAATAAAAAACCACCCGCCTAAAGGCAGATGGTTAGAAATTAGTTATTTAATACCCCTATTAAAATAACTGTTGCAAATTAAAGAAATATTTATTGCACTGCAAATAGTTAGTTAATTTTTTTTCACAGCCAGCTGTAATTATTTCATTGCAATGACGTCTTACCCTTATATAAATCTAAAGATAGGTGTGATTGACATATCCTGTCAGCCTTAAACTGTTTACTTTTTGCAAAAATTTTACTAAGAATGTTTAAACCAATTATTGCAGCTGCTATTTGCAGTATGGTTTTGCTCCAGGCCCAGGGGCAAGACCTTTACGTGCCGCGCGATGTTCAGCAAGCCTATAAAAAAGGCACACGATCGATGGACGGCAAACCCGGAAAAAATTACTGGCAAAACCATGGCCGGTACACTATATCAGTTACTGCTTTGCCGCCGGACAGAACAGTGAAAGGAGTTGAACAGATTGTTTATACCAATAACAGTCCCGACACGCTGAAAGCGCCAAATATGAAGCTGATATTGAACATCCACCGCCCTGGAGTTGCTCGTTTCGGTACAGCAAATCCGGATTATCTCACTACCGGTGTACAAATCGATTCGTTTACAGCGAATGGTACCAGTATTCCCTGGAATAACGAGCGGGCGGTTAATACCGACCAACGCTTTAAATTGCCAAAACCATTGGCGCCACATGATTCGGTTAAGCTCGATATCACCTGGCATTATACCATATCAAAAGAAAGCGGTCGCGAAGGTATGATTGATGAGACCAGTTACTACCTGGCCTATTTTTATCCGCGCGTTGCCGTGTTTGATGATTATAACGGCTGGGACAGACTTCCGTTTTTGGATGCCCAGGAATTTTATAACGATTTTAACGACTATAACCTGAGCGTAACCGTCCCTAAAAACTATTTGGTTTGGGCCACCGGCACTTTGCAGAATACTAAGCAGGTGCTACAGCCTGAATATGCTAAACGTTTAGCGCAATCCTTCACCAGCGATTCTACCATACATGTAGCCACTAAAGAAGACCTCGCCAAAAAACAGATCACTGCCCAAAACGAAACCAATACCTGGATATGGACAGCCACCAATATCAGCGATGTAGCCGTTGGTTTAAGCGACCATTACGACTGGGACGCTGCCAGCGCTATTGTTGATAGTAAAACCGGTCGCCGCGCAAGTATGCAAGCTGCATTCCAGGACAGCGCGGCTGATTTTCATCATTCCGTGCAGTTTGGCCGTAATTCGTTAAGCTGGTTATCAAACAACTGGCCGGGCGTACCTTATCCGTTCCCAAAGATGACGGCGTTCCAGGGTTTTGCCGATATGGAATACCCGATGATGGTGAATGACAGCCACCAGGACGATTTGCAGTTTGCGCAATTTGTGCAAGACCACGAGATAGCGCATACTTATTTTCCTTTCTACATGGGTATTAACGAAAGCCGCTATTCATTTATGGATGAAGGCTGGGCGACCACATTCGAACGCCTGATTGGTACTGCCGAAGTTGGCAAAGAAGCTGCTGACAAACTGTACAAAGCTTTCCGTATTGAGGGCTATATCACCGACCCTTCGCAAGCAGAAGACTTGCCAATTATTGTGCCTACCAGTGAACTGCGAGGCGGCTTTGGCAATAATGCTTACGGCAAGCCATCATTAAGCTATTTTGCTTTGAAAGATATGTTGGGCGACGATTTATTCAAGAAAGCGCTGCATACCTATATGGACAATTGGCACGGCAAGCACCCTATTCCATGGGATTATTTTAATTCGATGAACAGCGGCTCGGGAAAAAACCTGAACTGGTTTTTCAATAACTGGTTTTTTACCACAAATTATATCGACATCGCCGTGCAAAAGCTGACCAAAGCAAATGGCAGCTACACCATGGACGTTAAAAATATAGGCGGCTTTGCTATACCGTTTGATGTTAATGTGACCTATACTGACGGTACTACTGCTACTTTCCACCAGACACCCGAAGTTTGGCACAAAAATGAGAAGCTGGCTAACGTTAATATAAAAACCGGCAAAACCATAAAATCAGCCGTACTCGACGGCGGTATTTTTATGGATGCCGACGAAAGCAACAATAAATGGGACGGCACAAATGTCTCCGCCACCAAAGACTGGAAAAAGTAGAACCAATTGTACCTATTTATAAACAAGAAAACCCGGTTTTTGGCCGGGTTTCTTTGTTTATAAACTTATTGATTTTTAAGAATTCTGAACAGAATGGTTCAAATCATTGATGTCGCTTTTGGCTTTTGCTTTGGCGTTTTCAAATTTGTCTTGAGCCTTGTCTTTCAAATCTTCGGCCTTTTCCCTGGCGGTAGCCACGGCTGTGTCCCTGTAATCTTCTGCTGTATCTACGGCGCCCGAAAACCTTGAGCGGGCCTTACCATAAAGGCTGTTACCATAGTCGCGAATGCTGCCGCCGGCTGATTGAGCTTTGTCTTTAGCATCTTCAATTAAATCGTTTATGTAATCGGCGATGTCTTCTCTTGTTTTTTCGCCTTTCTCAGGGGCCAACAATAATCCTAAAGCTGCCCCAGCTGCTGCGCCTATCAATAACGCTGCTATAACTTTTGTCTGGTCTTTCATATGTTTTGAATTTAGATGGATTCACTAATACAATAAAGATAACAGGTTTTTGTTTGTAAAAAATTAAAAAAACTTTAAGTTTTTAGTTAGGTATTCAAATTATCCTTTGCAGGATTAAAGCCTCAATTCGCCAATATTAAAACAAAAAAAGGCGTCCATTTTCATGAACACCTTGTACGTTTAATGATATATTATACTTAAATAACTTTTACATTTATCGCGTTTACGCCTTTTTTTCCGTTTTCAACTTCAAATTGCACGCTGTCATTTTCGCGAATTTGGTCGATAAGGCCTGTTGAATGAACAAATACGTCCTGGCCACCTGCTGCAGGTGTAATAAAACCAAAACCTTTTGTTTCATTAAAAAATTTAACTGTTCCTTCTTTTTGCATTATTTTATTTAATAAAAGGCGCAAGGTAGACATAATAATCGGCAAATCAGGCTTTTATTGGTAAATGCCTGTGGAAATCGAGCCGGCTCGTTTTTTTTTACCCGGAAGTGCGTATTGATAAGTGACTTTTTAAAACGATTTCCCTGGGTGAGTGCCTGGGCATAAGGTACATCGCAATCGGTGAAATCATACCCAAATCGATGAAATCCCCAAAAAATAAAAAAGCCCGTTCGGCAACCACCAAACGGACTTTGCTAAATATTAAATTAATCACACTAATCGCCCCAACGCGCAATCCTTAATTATTTAGCCACATCTTAAATATAACGCACATATCTGTCTCACTTTGTCTGTTTTCTAAGTTGTGATTTATACTATAAGATACGTTCAAAAACACGTTTCGGATTTAGCGTTCGATGGTTTATTATTCTATTTTTGCCGCCGGACTACGCGTTTTAGTCATGCGTTAGTAATACTTATAGATGAAGGCTTTTATTTTCGACCTTAACGGCACCATGATTGACGATATGACCTATCATACCAAAGCATGGCAAACACTTTTAAACGATGAGCTTGGCGGCAATTTTACCTGGGAAGAGGTAAAACCGCAGATGTACGGCAAAAACCCGGAGGTACTGGTAAGAATGTTTGGCCCTGACCGTTTTACGCTGGATGAAATGAACCGGCTATCCCTGGAAAAAGAAAGGAAATACCAGGTTGAGTTTCTCCCGCACCTGGCATTGTTGCCCGGTTTGAGTGAGTTTCTTGAAAAAGCATATCAACAAGGCATACCGATGGCTATCGGCTCCGCGGCTATTCCGTTTAATATCGATTTTGTGCTGGATAACCTCAATATCCGCCATTATTTTAAAGTGATAGTAAGCGCCGATGATGTGGTGTTGAGCAAACCTCACCCGGAAACTTATTTAAAAGCAGCCAAACAATTAGGCGTTACAGCTACAGATTGCATTGTATTTGAAGATGTGCCGAAAGGGGTAGAGGCGGCGGCTAATGCAGGTATGAAAGCGGTGGTACTCACTACGACACACGAGCAGCATGAATTTGACTACCTTCAAAATGTACTGTGCTTTGCAAAAGATTTTGAAGATGAGGCGGTTAAATCACAAATCGGTTAAAGAAAAACGACTCGGTATTTTAAACAGGTGTTTCGAAATGCCCGCTGGTTCCGTTAGTAGTTGTAATTAATGTATATTAGGTCGTCTTAAACCCTTATATGAAGATAAAAATACTTTTACCTTTACTGGCAATCAGCCTGTTCGTGGCATCCTGCTCGCATGTGTATACGCCTGCGCTTTACCACCAGGATATTGCTTATCAGCCAAAACCAGCCTCATTCGATACCGTAAAATCCCGCACCTATGTGTCGGCAGGCGTGGGGGGCAATACAAATACAAATTATAACGATTTCCTCATAAGCGGTCAGCTTAATTTAAGCCGGGGCCATGTTTTTGATAATTTTAACATTGCTTATGGAGGTTTCCTGTCGTTGGGTGATTATCAGAAAGATTCCGGCGATAAAAATAAGACCAATAATAGTCAGAACGATTTGTTTTTCGGTGCGGTCGGCGGCCGGTTTTCGGCAAATGCATTTGTAACAGACGGTAATGTCGATTTCAGGTTTATCGGGGTGGAAATGGCCTATAGCCATGAGTTTGGCGATTACGCCAATTTTAGAAAAGCTTTAGATAAGCAGGGCGGCTTTTACGTAGACCCTCGCACAGATCTGTTTTCCATCGGCTTAACCACCGAGGTAATCTTCCATAACCGTAATGATGCTACTTTTCAGCATGGTATACGTGGCTTTTTAGGTACCACGCTCGGTCATGATAAACTTGATGATACTTATTACACCGATGATACCTCGACTTCGAAAATGTTTCATAAGATTTTTCCGCGGGCGAGCTACTTTATAACTTTTAAAAATTATTTCGGCACTTTCGAGATTGGAAACGCCGTTTTTGCGCGGTTCGGGTATAAATTCTAAATTTATACTACTGTTAGTCTGGATTTGCAATCCCGGATTATTATTAAGACAAATCTTATTGAATAAAAAAAGTCTGCTTTCAAAGTTAATTCGGGCAGACTTTTTTAATATTTAATTTTGTGTCTCGTTAATCGCAGAAGCCATCGTCTTGACAAGCAGTTCCGGTGTTTGTGCATGATGTATAGTGGCACCTTGTAGCCGGGTTGCCGGTCGCCGAACACTGTAATGTTCCACCACAATTCCAAATAGTGCCAAGTATACCGCCAACGACTTTCTTCATTTCCTCACGGGTGAGTGCTTTCATTTCCTTTTTCATATTGTTATAAGGGTTAGATTAATAATTGCTTCATTAAGGCTGAAGCTTTGTCTTTTAAAGTTTAATCTAAGTTAATAATTAATTATTAGCATATTCAAATAAATATATAATTAAAAAATTTAAAAAAATAAATAATAAGCAAGTGTTTCGCTGCCGCTTGTTCGGCACTGTTAGTCCGGATTTGCAATCCCAGGCTGAGGCAAGAGGATTTGTAATCCGCGAACAATTAACTATTTTGTTACCCGAATTACAAATCCTCAATATATAGTCTGGATTACAAGTCGGGACTAATAACCATAAGTTTTAAATTTATCGCACTTTGCCCCAAACCAAACCCCCAAATATCGACTGGATAAACAACCTCAGGCTGGTTGCACTGTATGCCGTTATCATTCTGCATGTAAGTTCGCTGCTGCTGATGCAACATGGCAAAGTACCCATGAGCGATTGGATGGTAGCTGATTTTTTCAACGCCATCGTCCGCTTTGCTGTTCCCGCCTTTGTGATGGTTAGTGGTGCTTTGCTGCTGAACCGCGAATATGAAATTGGCGATTTCCTGAAGAAAAGACTGGTTAGGGTGGTTATTCCGTTCATTTTTTGGAGTTTGGTTTATGTAGGTTATTCCTGGTATAACGAGGATATAACTTTTACTGATGACGCGTGGTGGAATATAACTATGGTGCTTCACCTGTTGAAGACTGGCAGCGCTTATCACCTGTGGTATGTATACATGCTGATTGGACTTTACTTTTTTATCCCGGTTATCGGCAAGTTTGTTCGTAATGCGTCGGAAAAAGAGATATTGTATTTCCTGGCAGTTTGGTTTGCAGTGATGCTGATAACGCAGCCGTATTTGTTGCGCTATAATCCTTCGGTGGATATGCATTACTTCGCCGGGTTTGCCGGTTACCTGGTGCTGGGGCATTACCTGGCATATAAAGAATTCAATATCAAACACCTGCAATTATGGATGATATTGCTTTTTGTTGCGAGTGTCATCCTGATAGCGTTAGGTTCGCGTATGCTGGCCGGCGGCAAACAATGGCCGGGTACTATGTTTTATGAGCCGGTTAGTCCGCTGGTGATGCTGTTATCCGGCAGCGCGTTTATGGCTTTTAGATTATCTAAAACAAAACTATCGCTGCTTATTATGCGCATTCGCGACTTTGTCGGCAATTTTAATTATGGTATATATCTCGCGCATGCGTTGATACTTTTCCTGCTTGATGACAGATACGGCATCAGCTATAAATTCTGTACGCCGATAGTTTCCATCCCACTAACCGCGCTAATTTGCCTCTTGATTACACTGGCTTTAGTATGGCTGGTTAATAAGATACCGGTTGTTGGGAAATGGATATCGGGTTGAGAAAAAAGAGGATTTTTTGTAGGGGCGTATCGCATACGCCCTAAGCGATATATAAAACGATACAGTCAGATTTCCGTTGTCCGCTGTGCCAGGGCGCATGCGATACACCCCAGCGTTTAAATCCAAGGATGCTAAAATCACATTCCTTTAACTGCCAATAATTAGTAAATTTGCCCGGCAAACCCTGCTCATTTTATTTGGATGAAGAAACTTACCGAAGGCAATGCGGCGCGTTATACCGTCGCAATAATCATTATAACATTTTTTATCCGTTGCCTTATCGCCGCCTACACTGGCCTTGGTATCGGGGAATCCTATTATTACCGCGGCGCCCTTAACTTCGATTTAAGTTATTTCGACCAGCCACCCCTGTTCTTTTGGTTGAGCGGCATCAGCGTAAAAATATTCGGCTTAACTAATTTTGGGTTGCGTTTTCCGGCTGTGCTGCTGTTTGTGGGTACAAGCTGGCTGCTTTTTCTCATCACCAGAAAGATGTTTACAGCTAAGGGTGGCTTTTGGGCTGTGGCACTGTTTAACCTGAGCGCCGTGTTTACCATATCGGTGGGCTGCTGGTTTCAGCCGGATGCGCCGCTCATGTTCTTCTGGCTATTGGCTACTTATTATATCGTACAATTGATGGTAGCGCCAGGCACAGAAAAGTCTGAAACGGTGCGCTATACCCGCAGAACCTGGCTGCTTTGGCTGGCGGTAGGGGTGAGTATGGGCCTTGCTACTTTAAGCAAATACCACGTGCTTTTCCTTTTTGCAGGCGTGTTTATGTATGTGGCTACCAATAAGAGCCAGCGCCATTGGCTGCGTCATCCCGGCCCATATATTGCAGTGCTGATTACTATTATAATGGCCTCACCTATCCTATGGTGGAATGCGCATAACGGCTGGGTTTCCTTCGTTTTCCAGGGCTCGAGGGCCGGGGCTGGTGAGCATTTTCAGCTGCACCCGGATTGGTTTCTTCGCAGCATTGGCGGACAAGCCGCGGTTATATTACCCTGGATATGGATACCGTTAGTCAGGCAGCTGTTTATTTCATTTAAACTTCGCAAGCAGTTACTGGCCTACAGCTTTAGCTTTTGGATGGCGGTGCTGCCGATAGTATTTTTTACGATAGTTACCTTATGGTCTAACCTGCAATTTCACTTTCACTGGCAGGCGCCTGGCTACATGATGCTGTTTATACCGCTGGGTTTTGCGGTAGACAGGTGTGTAAGTACCGAAGGCATTGGCTCACGCCTAACAAGAAGGTGGGTGAGGTTCTCATTTTATTTTACAGTAATTACCATCGGCGTATTGGGTATGCACATGGTTACGGGCTTTTGGCAATGGTACGGGCCAAAATGGATAGTTAAAAAGCTGCATGACGATAATAATGACCCCACTATACAAGGTGTGGACTATACTGATATCCTGAAACGTTTTGATAAAGAGGGCTGGACAAATAACCCTAATGTGTTCGTCGGGAGCCCGCGCTGGTGGCTTACCGGCAAGGCAGACTGGGCGCTGAAAGGTAAAAAAGAGATTGTGGTATTCAGCGACGACCCGCGTAACCTGGCTTTTTTGGTTGATCCTAAAAAGCTGGTGGGTAAAGATTGTGTGATTGTTAGCGACAAGGAAGAAGCTGAGATAAAAGCCAATGCTGGTCCGTTTTTTGACAGCCTGGAGCAATTGCCGGACATTCCTATCATCCGCAGTGGTATAATTGAATACAGGCTACAGGTGTTTTATGGCAAGAATTTTCACGCCCCCGCCGATAAACGCATGGACCTGCCTATTTACAGGCAATTGATAGGTTTGCCTCCGTTTGGAAAATAAGCACAAATTTTCACGAATTAAAGCGAATTTCACGAATTGAATAGGTTCGAATATTCACGAAATAGTTAACACGAATTTTTAAGAACCAGAATAAAGATATTTCCGATAATCCTGATGAATTTATTTAATTATTACTGCTCAAATCCACTAAAATCTTTCTTTAAAAAATCGTGTAATTCTTACCAATTCGTGAAATTGGTGTTTTTTATCTTCTTGCTGCCGGTGGTGTCTTCTGCACAAAATCCGAATATTATCCCCTTGCCAAAAACGTATACGCTGAATGACGGCAAGTTTGCGCTGAGCAGCAATACCATTATCGGAATGAATGATGCTTCATTGCTGCCGCAGGCCAACTACCTGCAAACCGAGCTGCAAAAATCGAACGGAATTGCTATAGCTGTTGACCAAAGCGAAGGAAAGGCTACTATCGATCTGCAATTGGTTAAACTGGATGAATTGCCGGGCGCTTATAGCATTAAGATAGTCCCGGAGAGGATAACCATCAGTTCGGCAACTAACGAGGGCGTTTTTTACGGACTTGTATCGTTATTACAAATAGTAAGGACAAGTCCGGCCGGTGGTGTATCGCAATTACAGGGTTGCGAGATAACTGATATTCCGCGGTTTCAGTGGCGTGGCTTTATGCTGGATGAATCGAGGCATTTTTTTGGTAAAGAGAAAGTTAAACAATTGCTGGATTGGATGGCTTTTTATAAGCTGAATAAATTTCACTGGCATCTTACCGACGTAAACGGCTGGCGTTTAGAAATAAAAAAATATCCTAAGCTGACCATCATTGGCGGTATCGGCAACAAAACAGATACTTCTGCCGAAGCAAAGTTTTATACCCAGGCTGAAATAAAGGAAGTTGTAGATTATGCTGCATCACGCTTTATCACCGTAATACCGGAAATAGATATGCCGGGTCACGCTACAGCTGCCAACAAGGCTTATCCTGAGTATAGCGGGGGCAGTACTGTAAAATACCCAAACTTTACTTTCGACCCGTCAAACGAAAACACTTACCAGTTTTTAGCAGATATATTAAAAGAAACTAAATCGCTGTTCCCGTCCGGAATGATTCATCTGGGTGGTGATGAGGTGGCGCTGGGTATACAGGCTTGGGCCGGCCGGCCATCAATTATGGACATGATGGCGAAGAACAATTTTACTTCCCTGGCTGATTTGGAGCATTACTTTTTCCGCAGGATGACGGATACCGTACTCCGCGTGGGGGATAAAATATTATGCTGGGACGAAGCGGCAGACAGCGATTTGCCGGCGGATAAAACCATCGTGTTCTGGTGGCGCCAAAATGTGCCATCACAATTAAAATTGGCGTTGGATAAAAAGTACCAGGTGGTGCTGTGCCCGAGATTGCCGCTGTATTTTGATTTTGTGCAGGATAAGAGCCATGTATCCGGTCGCCGGTGGAGCGGCGGGCTTTTCAATAGTGTAAGCAATGTTTACAATTTCCCGTACCGGGAATTCCCTGCAGAACAACTTAATTCGAAGCTGGTGCTGGGCATACAGGCCAATATCTGGACAGAGTTGGTAGGTTCTCCGAAGCGCCTCGATTTTATGATATTTCCCCGTATGGCAGCATTAGCAGAAGCCGCATGGACAGATTCGGCAAGGAAGGATGAAGCATCGTTCAACGAGCGGCTGAAGGTTAATTTTCCTTTGTATGATAAAGAGAATATCTATTACTACAATCCTTTCGACCCGGGCGCTCACCCGGAAGCCGTAGATTTTGCACCAAAACCTGTTGTAAAACCTGAAAAACACAGGCGGCACGGTCACGGAAAGAAATCAAAGGAGCACCACGCCAAAGGAACTACGGCAAAATCCTCATCAAAAAAATCACATTCAAAATCGGTGAAGAAGAAAAAGCATAACCAAAAATAAAAATGATCGCAGATTTTAACTGATTATTTTTGTGATTTCACCGATTAGAGAATGATTTCACCGATTACAAAAGTTATTGCAAATAGGGGCTGATGACGCAGATAAAAGGATGTGCAAATTTCTAATGTGCGAATGAAATGTTATCAAACATGCATCTGCGTAATCTGCTTTCATCTGCGATAAAAAGCTTTTTTTTCTCTGTGGCCTCTGTGCCTCCTCCGTATCTCTGTGGTTAAAAAACGCGCCATGCAAATATCTGCTTACGATGTGCATAAATTTCATTAACCTTTTGCTGCGTAATCGCGTTAAATTTAGCCGCTGGTAAATAAACATGCCGGATACGTTATTTTGAAAATTATATGCCAATTCTTTTTCGCTTTAATATTTTGTTCGTTTGCTTTTGTCGCTGATGTGCATGCCCAGGCAGAGCTGCAGCCCTGGGGAAATATAACCGGTATCCGCAACCATGGGCAGCTTTATAAATTCGAATCGAGCTTAAGGATGGTAAGCACCGACCGTAAGCATGTAACATCTACAGCCAAAGAAAAACAGCAGCCGCATTATCGTCGTGTTAATGATAGTGAACAGGAAGTAACCAGCTGGATTGACAGCCTGTTTTTTAAGGAAAATGTAAGAGAAGACGGCCCCGGTAAGATAAAGGTGACTGTAAATGTAACATCGCATAAAGACACTGCTTTGCAAGGTATTTACTTTTGTGTTTCCCTGCCGCAGGAAATGCTGAATGCCGACCTGCGCTATAAAGATGGTGATAAACCCGAATACGAAAATTTTGTAAAAGCCGCCGGACGGGAGTATGATGACAATGCAAAAGAAATAGAATTCGCCACAAATAACCGCAAGCTGAGCGTAAGGCCAGACGATAAATCGCTGATGATGGTGCGGACGGACGATATTACAGGTAAACAAAGGATTATGCTGTTTATTCCTATCAAGCTTGACGGTGTAAAAACTGGCGAGGTGGTTGAAAAAACGTTTACTATCAAAACTTCGGGTGATATAGACGAGACTCCTGCTAATATCGCCATAAATACAGATCAGCAGGGCAGGGCTTTTGAAGGACTTGGCGGAAACTTCCGTTTGCAAAACCCCAAGACTGACCCCCAGGTTATCGATTACTCGCTTCAAAACCTTCAACTGGCCTGGGGCAGGGTAGAAATGCCGTGGCGCTTCTGGCAGCCTTATCTTAATATCGACCCAACTTTGGCTGCTGATTCCGGCAAAGTGCACCCTGCTGTAACAAAAGCAATGCAAATGGCACACCGGCTGGATAGTTTGGGCATCCCTTTAGTTCTTTCAGCCTGGTTCCCGCCGGATTGGGCAGCCGAAGGAAAGCTTAATATGCGGCCGGTACACGGTATCTGGGGCAATAAGCTGAATAAGGATAATATGGAAGCGATTTATAAATCCATCGCCGATTATATTATCTACCTAAAAAATAAATATGGCGTACAGGTTAAGCTGTTCTCGTTTAACGAGTCGGACCTGGGCATTAACGTTAGAGTAACCGCAGAAGAGCATGACGAATTTATAAAAGGGTGTGGGGCTTACTTTGCAGCACACGGCCTGCAAACCAAAATGCTATTGGGTGATAATTCAGACGCTAACACCTACAAATTCATCTATCCAACTTTGGACGACCCTGGCGCAAAGCCATATATCGGCGCAATATCCTTCCACTCCTGGCGCGGTTGGGAAACGGAAACCCTGCAAAAATGGGCCGATGCAGCAACCAAACTTGGTGTTCCGTTATTGGTAGGAGAAGGTAGTGTCGATGCGGCAGCCTGGGGGTATCCTGACATCTTCCAAGAGCAAACCTATGCACTTGAAGAGATAAACCTCTACACCCGCCTGTTGGCGATTTGCCAGCCGGCATCCATATTACAATGGCAATTAACCGCCGATTATTCGCCGTTGATAGGCGGAGGCATTTTCGGCAATAACGAGCCGCTGCATCCCGGCCAGCGGTTCTGGAATTTAAAACAACTATCACTGACACCAAAGGGACTGTTTGCCATGCCGGTAAGCAGTGATAGGGCTGATATAACCTGTGCAGCTTTGGGTGATAATACTAAAAATACCTATGCCCTACACATTGTTAATAATGGCGCTAAACGTAAAGTAATTTTAACAGGATTACCAGCCACTGTTACCAGGCTTACGGCCTATGTTACAACCAAAAAGTCGTATTTTGATAAATCGGCAGTAAGGGTAAAAAACGGAGTGGCTGAGTTTAAGCTGGCTGAAACAAGTTATTGTACTTTGATAAGCGAATAGTTTAGTTAACAATACAGAGGAACAAAGCATAGTGCCTTAAAATGAGCGGAAGATGACCGGCCGGCAAATGCGTTGTCGATGGCAGGTATGAAGATTGCAGGTGGTTTACCTGCCTGTTCACAGACTCGATGCTTCGCATCTACGCTGGCAATGATATCTTTTTCGGCGACATATATGCAGAATCAGGGGTAGATGGATTACTCCAAGGCTATTTTTATCTTAATTCCTGCATCTTGCCTCTTGGTTCTTTTTCATTATCTTTCCGAAAAAATAACTATTTACCGTATATGAAATACGCCAAACTACCCCTGTTGCTGTTGCTATGCGCCGGTATGTTTAATGCCCGTGCGCAAAATGCCGATGATGCTAAACCTGTATATGACCAGCATAAGATATTTAACCCCTTGTTTTATCCTGAAAAAGGCAACGAATTTCGTACCGCTGCGGGTGCGCCAGGTGCCAAATACTGGCAAAACCATGCTGATTATAAATTGAATGTCACCCTTGATACCGCTAAGCACAGCGTAACGGGTACAACCCTTATTACCTATACTAACAACAGCCCCGACCCGCTGGGTTTTTTATGGCTGCAGGTTGACCAGAATATTTACAAGGAAGATTCGCGTGGCCAGGCGACAAGCCCGGTTGAAGGCGGTCGTTTTAATAACAAGACCTTTACGCAGGGCGACGAAATAAAAGGTGTATATGTAATTAAAAACGGCAAAGCCGAGAAAGTGGACTACATAGTTACCGACACCCGTATGCAGATAAGGCTGAAAGACACTTTGCGGTCGGGCGGAGCTAAAATCCAGCTAAAAATTGATTATAAGTTCGATGTGCCTGAATATGGTACCGACCGTATGGGCCGTGTGCTGACAAAAAACGGCTGGATATATGAAATTGCACAATGGTACCCACGCATGGAGGTGTATGATGATGTTACCGGATGGAACGTGATTCCCTACATGGGCGCATCAGAGTTTTATTTGGAGTACGGCAATTTTGACTATACTGTTACTGCGCCGGCCAACCTTGTGGTGGTAGGGTCGGGTGAGTTATTAAATCCTGCCGAAGTTTACTCGCCAAAAATACTGAGCCGTGTAAATGCAGCAAGAGTGAGCGACAAAACGATAATGATTAAGGATTCTGTAGATTTATTCAGCAAAGACAGCTATCCTGCCAAAGCCACTGTTACCTGGCATTTCTTCTGTAAAAATGCCCGCGATGTATCATGGGCGGCCTCGAAAGCGTTTATATGGGACGCGGCGCGCATTAACCTGCCAAGCGGTAAAAAAGCAGTTGCACAATCCGTTTATCCTATTGAGTCTAAAGGTATGGGTGCATGGAGCCGCTCGACAGAGTATGTGAAGGCATGTATCGAGCTGTACTCGCAAGAGTGGTTTGAATATACTTACCCTGTGGCCACAAATGTTGGTGGTGTTGTAGGAGGGATGGAGTACCCGGGCATCGTATTCTGTAGTTCACAAAGTGCCGGTGGGGCTTTATGGGAAGTAACCAACCACGAGTTTGGTCACAACTGGTTCCCGATGATCGTTGGCTCGAACGAGCGTAAATATGCCTGGATGGACGAAGGTTTTAACACCTTTATTAATAAGGTTGATACCAAGGTATTTAACAAGGGCGAATATTGGGAGCCGGGCGACGAGCAAAAAGCCGCCGTGTCGATGTTTGCACCTGGTGCAGATGCTATCATGAATACCCCCGATGTAATAAATGCCGATTATTTGGGCTATGCCGCTTATGAAAAGCCTGCTTTGGGCTTAAAGATATTGCGTGAACAGATACTGGGTGAAGAACGTTTTGATTATGCGTTTAAAACCTATATCAAGCGCTGGGCATTTAAGCACCCTACGCCATGGGACTTTTTCCATACAATGGATAATGTGGCAGGCGAGGATTTAAGCTGGTTTTGGAACGAATGGTTTATCACTACTTTGTCGCTCGACCAGGCTGTGCGCTCGATAGACTATGTGGAAAACGACCCTTCAAAAGGTTCGCTGATTACAATAGAAAATTTAGAGGGTATGGCGTTGCCGGTTATTGCGTCGGTAAAAGAAGAAAACGGTAAGACCGGCACAGTAAAGCTTCCCGCCGAAATTTGGCAGCGCGGCGGTACCTGGACATTCCAATATAAATCGACCTCGAAAATAACGTTTGTAACCCTGGACCCTGACCATGTACTACCGGACATAAAGCCTGAAAACAACTCGATGAGCGGCTTATCGATGGAAAAAGGTGTTACTGTAAATTCGGTAATAAAGAAATACTTTGATGCGGTTGGGGGTGAGCAGCGTTTAAAAGACGTAAACGACCTTACTTTAACTTCGCAAGGCAGCATCCAGGGCATTGATTTGATAAAGGAAAGTAAATTCAAAAATCCCGGTAAAGAGGCTGTACAAGTCGTTATTCCGAAATATAATAACCTGGTGTTTAATCATATTATAGTTAATGGCGATAGCGTAAGCGTGCACCAGAACAACCGTTTGATGGATTTAAGTAAAGGCGACAAAGGCGCAATATCAGCGAAATATAAACTGTTCCCTGAGCTTGATTTTGGCAAGCAAGGCTACTCGGCAGTGCTCGATACTAACTACCAGGTTGTAAACGGGCAACTGGCCTACCTCATTACGGTTAAGAATCCGGATGGCATACCGGTTAAATATTATTACGACCAGAAGACAGGCTTAAAGGTTAAGCAGGATGTAGACATGCCGAATACCAGTGGCGTTGATTTTGGCGATTACCAGAATATTCCGACAGGGATCAAAATTCCATTCAGCGAAAAGACTTCGGTTGCAGGTCAGCCGGTTGAATTTAAGGTAAAAACGGCGGTAGTAAACACCGGCGTTGCGAATGATGCTTTTAAGATGTAGAGGAATTTATAGTTGATGGTTCATAGTTCATAGTAGGAGCAACGGAAAATATTAGCCGTAAACCGTAGTGGCTATGAACCATGAACCATCAACTTTTTTACTATATTTAAAAAAATTACCTAACCTGATTTTTATGAAACCCATCACACTTTTATTATTCTGCGCGTTTGTGTTTTCTATTTTCAGCAGTTGTCGCAGGCACAAGCATGAAGAAGAAACTATTGCCGCTTCGCCCAACGGGCATTGTCTTTTTATTTCTGATATGCATTTCAATCCGTTTTATACCAACGACGGGAAGCATAATATCGATATTAAACTGAGGGATGTATTGGCGGATGCAGATATCACCAAATGGGATTCTATTTTAACGGCTTATAATGGTACAAAGCTCGACACCACGCGGGGTTTCGATTCACAGTTCAACCTTATTAAATCGGCGATGAATAATATCAGCGCCACTTACCCCAAGCCTGATTTTATTGCCATAACCGGCGATTTTCTTTTTCACAGCTATTATAATAATGTAGACTCGATCCCTTTTAAAAGCCCGCAACAGGAGCGTTTGCTGAGGACAAAAACCATGGCTTTTTTAGGCAGCTTGTTTCAGCAAAAATTCCCGGGGATACCTGTTATACCGGCATTTGGCAATAACGATACAGATAATGGCGATTACGTATTCCCGTCTGATGCTTTTTTGTCTGCTTATTTAAAAGTTTGGAACCTGGTGCCTTCGCCGGCGGGTAAATTTAAGGTGGATACTTCAACTATCCATACCGGGGGCTACTACAGGGCACAGCTGGGCAACCAGTTATTTTTATCGCTCAACACTACCTTACTGAGCAATAATAAATCGGCAACGCATAAAGGGGACACCGCCATGCTTAACTGGCTCGATAAGCAGCTTGCCGCCGCGGGCAATCAAAATGTGTGGATAATTTCGCATGTGCCGCCCGGTAGCGATTTTTGGCTGCCTCAATATACCCCGCGCCTTGCCGCAATTATTAAGAACCATAGCGCAAACGTAAAGATGTACCTGGCAGCACATACGCATTTTAATGATTTGAGGGTGTTTTATAAGGACTCGACAACCCAATATACCTTTGTGCGCATGGTGTCGTCCATTACCTCAGACCATAGTAATACACCGGGCTACATTTATGCCGACTTTGACGAGAATGGCCATGTTACCAACGAGACGCAGCACTACCTGGATTTTAAAAACCTTACGTGGAAGACCGGATTTGGAATTGGCACGCTGAATATGGGAGATGTGAATGCCGCAAATGTTTTCAAGTTTTTGAATACAACCCAGGATCCGTTTAAGTCGACGCCGTACCTGCAGTTTCACAGCCTGGATAGCATTAACCGCGACAGTTATTTGAAGCATACTTTTGCTCCGAATTTGTTGCAGGTGCAGTAAAAAAAGGTGAAAGACAGGCGGCGTTTTAGGTAGGGGCGTATTGTATACGCCCTTGTCATTATGCGCAGTTTGGTCCCATGATCACCTGTCGCTTTTTGAGGGCGTATGCAATACGCCCCTACGTTCTAAATTCAATAGATATGAGGATTACTCGTACCTCAACGCCTCAATAGGATCTAATCTCGATGCTTTTTGTGCGGGGTAATAGCCAAAGAAAATTCCGGTTACGGCGCAAACAACGAATGACAGGACAACCGATGATTCCGAAACGATAGTAGGCCAGCCAAGGGTAAGGGTTACGACCTGGGTAGACACAAAGCCCAGCAATACGCCTATTACCCCACCGGTGATGCTGATGAGCACGGCCTCCATCAGGAATTGCATCAGTATATCTTTGCCACGTGCGCCGATGGACATGCGCAGGCCTATTTCTTTGGTACGTTCCGTTACGGATACGTACATGATGTTCATGATGCCGATACCGCCGATTACCAGTGATATACCGGCTACTACGGTTAGCAATACAGTGAGCAGCCCACTGGTTGAACTTAAGGTGGCGATCAGTTCAGCCTGGGTGCGAACGGTAAAATCGTTATCTTCAAAAGAACGTAAACGGTGCGAGTCGCGCAGTGTCTGGGTTATTTCGGTTACGGCAGCGTCTGTAGATGCCTCATCCGTTGCCGACGCATAAATATTAGAATAGTAGATGGTAGCGAGGATGCGCTTTTGTACGGTGGTGTACGGCGCTATCAAAATATCATCCTGGTCCTGGCCGAAGGAGTTAAAACCCTTGGCAGTCAGTACGCCAATAATTTGGAAGGGAATATGGCCGAACCTGATAACCTTGCCGATAGGATTCTCTCCGCCAGGAAAAAGGTTGTCAATAACCGTTTGGCCAATTAAACAAACTTTGGCCGATGTACGCACATCATTTTCAGTAAAGGCAATACCATCTTTTAAGGTCAGCTTACGGATATCCAAATACTCCGGGCTAACGCCCGACATGGTTGTAGGCCAGTTTAAAGCTCCGTTAATGGCTTGTCCTTTTGATGAAACCGCAGGCGACAATTCGGTAATGTTTTTTACATTGGCCTTCAGCGCAACGATATCTTTGGAAGTAAGGGTTTGAAAGCTGGAGCCGGCAATTCGCACACCGCCGTTAAGGTTACTGGCGGGCTGTACAGTTATCATGTTGGTGCCCATGTTGCTCAGTTGGTCGTGTATGCTCTGTTTTGAACCCTGGCCTATGGCCACCATGGCTATAACCGAACCCACGCCGATGATAATACCCAGCATGGTTAAAAACGCCCGCAGCTTGTTTCGCTGCAAAGCCTTAAGCGCTATTCGTATCAGGTTGGCTAAACTCATATCTTTTTATTATTTTGATTGCACCGATTACACTGATTTTTTTGATTTATAATGATTGTACTGACCTGCTATTTTTAATTTTTATCGGTGAAATCTCTAAAATCAATGAAATCATAAGGCAAACAGCCTAATAATCGTCTGTTACCGGTAAATTATCCAATACCTCCCTGGCGTTACGGATGTTTTCGTTTTTTGCGTCTTTTTGAATAATTCCGTCCCGCAGCTGGATGGTACGGCTGCTGAACGAGGCGATATCCGGCTCGTGCGTAACGAATACTATCGTTTTCCCCTGTTTGGCATTTAGTTCCTGCATCAGGGCCATAATTTCGTATGATGTGCGGCTGTCCAGGTTACCGGTAGCCTCATCAGCCAAAATCATTACAGGCTCATTTACCAATGCGCGGGCTATGGCCACACGCTGCTGCTGACCGCCGGAAAGCTGACTAGGCGTATGGTCAAGCCTTTCGGCAAGCTTAACGGCTTCGAGCGCATGTATCGCACGCTCCCGGCGCTCGGCTGCGCTTACCTCCTTGTTGTAAAGCAGGGGCAGTTCCACATTCTCCAGCGCTGTAGTTCTGGGCAGCAGGTTATAGGCTTGGAAAACAAACCCTATTTTATGGTTACGCAGTTGGGCAAGCTCATCACGGGTTAACTTTTTCACGTCCACGCCATCCAGGAAATAATTCCCGATAGAGGGCTTATCCAGGCAGCCCAAGATGTTTAGCAGTGTTGTTTTACCAGAGCCGCTGCTCCCCATAATGGTCACAAATTCACCCGCGTCTACCTCGAAGTTAATACCTTTTAATGCGCGGACAGTCTCGCTGCCCATTACGAACTCGCGCTTAAGGTCTTTAATCTCCAATATTTTTTTAGGCGTACTCATCGACCGCGGCCTCCTCCGCCACCGCCACCACCGCCACCACGGCGTTGCGGTAAGAATGGACTTGCGCCAGGTGTTGCAGCTCCAGCTTTGCCGGTTGGTCCGCCTGTAAAGCCGGTTACCACCATATCGGTAGCTGCTAATCCCGAAAGCACTTCAACATGTGTATTATCGTTAAGGCCGATGGTTATACGTTTTTGCACCAGCTTTTTGCCCTGCAATAGCCAAACCTCTGCGTGTTGTTTGGTAATTCCTGAGGAATCGGAACGGCTTTTGGCGGAATGAGATATCTGGTTGGCGTTAGCACTACCAGCGCCCCCGGTGCCACCCGAACCACCTTTCCCCTTCTTTTTGTGGGCCACTTTGCCTACAATCTCGTAGTCTTTCATCGTCGCCGAGTCCGGTGTAAAAGCCAATGCTTTAGCCGGTATCAGCATGGCATTTTGCACTTCTTTTGTGTAGATGACGATATTGGCGGTCATGCCGGGTTTGAGCTTCTCGTCGTCATTCGGTGCATTAATGATGGTGGTATAGGTTACTACGTTTGATGAAACAGATGGGTGTAAACGTATATCCTCCACCGTCCCCCCGAAAGAGTCATTAATAAACGCATCCACGGTGAACGATGCTCGGTTGCCTTTCTTTACATCGCCGATATCGGCCTCGTCAACATTAGCCTGCACCTCCATCTTGGTAATATCTTTAGCGATAATGAACAAGGTAGGGGTACTGAAGCTCGCGGCAACCGTTTGTCCGACGGCAATGTTACGGTTAAGTATCACCCCGTCGATGGGCGAGTAAATTTCCGAATACGACAAATTTTTCGTCGCCGAGGCTACCTGGGCCTGTGCACTTTTAACGCTGCCTTTTGACGCATTGTAAGTATTAAGGGCGATATCGTAATCGGCTTTACTTATGGCATCAGTTTTAAAAAGCAGGTTTTGACGGTCGTAGTTATTTTTTGCGTACACCTCCTGGCTTTGGGCGTTCAATAAAATACCTTTCGCCTGGTCAAGCGCGGCCTGCAACAGCGATTTATCAAGCTCGGCAAGCAATTCGCCTTTTTTAACTTTGGAGTTAAAATCGACATAGAGTTTCGAGATAATCCCCGACACCTGTGTGCCGACAGTAACCGTATCCACCGGTTCAATTTTACCGGTAGCTGTAACGCTTTGGGCGATATAGCCGGTATCCGGCTTTTCGGCCTGTATAATTACCGGTGCATCCTTTTTATGGAAAAACAGCAGCCATATCAGCAGTATAGCTATCAGTATCGCGGCTATAATTAATATTCGTTTTAAAACAGGTTTCATGATGATAGCTTCTGGTTATAGTTTAATGGGGACACCCCTGTAAAAGTCATATATCTTTAAAGTAAGCAGCTCGTTATATTTTGCCTGGATAAATTGTTGCTGCGCCTGTACAAACTGATTTTTTTGCAGCATAAAGTCGGCAATATTGGCAACACCTACTTTTAACTGCTCACTGGCAATGCGGTAGCTTTCTTTGCTGTAGGTGTATTGTTCCTGCGCGGCATCGTACTGGCCTTTTGAATTTTGTACATTGATAAAAGCCCGCTCCACCGCCTGCGACAAAGTTATCCTGGTATTATCTAAATTAAGTTTTGATTGCTGAACGTTTAATTTGGCTTCCTCCACCTGCGTTTTTACTGTTCGTTTGGTGAAAATGGGCACGGCTAATGTTACACCAACCTGCTGGGTAAAATTGTTGTTCAGCTGGCTGCCAAAGCTACCCTGGCCGTTGCCTGAAGTATAGCCACTGTTTAGCGATGCGCCTGCGGTAAGCACCGGCTTGTAGCCTGCTTTTGCTTTATCTACATCGTATTGTGCTACTTTTAAGTTCAGCTCTCCATTTTTTATTTCAGGGCGATTTTGCAGTGCAATTTGCTCAACAGTATGAAATGCGGCTACTGTATCAATAGGTGCTATAGTGTCTGGTTTAATAATGTCAAAATCTACATCGCTGGGGAGTAACAGCAATTGTTTTAAAGTCAGCAGGTCGCCGCGCTCGGTATTTTTTGCGTTTACCAGTGTGTATTTGTCGTTAGCCAGCTGGGCCTGCAACTGTATTAAAGTTGCGCGTGCCACACTGCCCGCATTATAACGCTTTTGCTGTACGTTAACCTGCTCGCTTGTGGTGCCCACCAAATCGTTATCGTAAACAATGTTTTCTTTGTCAAGCAAAATGGCAAGGTAGCTTTGGGTTACCTGCAGCGTTATGTCGTTTTCCTGTTGAATGATGCTGAAATTGGATGCCTGCACCGCCAGGTTTTTCTGGGCGATATCGTTATTGATGTAACCGCCGTTGTAAATGGTAACCTGGGAATTTAATCCGTAAGAACCTGATGCAATAAATGATGAACCCCTGTTGTTGAGCACCGTGCCGTTGCTATCTACCTGGGTAAAGCTGTTGTTGCGCCCGCCGTTGTTTAAATGCTCGAAGTTTTGGGAGACGGTTCCTGACAGATTTGGCAGACGGGATGCTTTCGACAACAAGTATTCCTGCTGGCTTATCTGCTGCTGGATGCGCAGGCCGTTTATCTGGATATTATTCTTTTTGGCATAATCTATACATTTTACCAAATCCCAGCGTATGGTTTTGCCGATGAGCGTACTGTCCTGTGCGTGCAGGATACCTGTACACAATAGCAGCACAATGATTGGCAAGATATGTTTTAGTTTTAGTGGCATAGCTTAATTGTTGTACCGGCTAACTGTTTTTAATTTAATTAAAGTGCTTAATATCGGTTCGACTGAAAATGTTTGATTTGGTGTAAGTTAGGTTTGTAATATTTTAATTACCGATGCTTTGCGGCGTAAGCCAAAAATAGGCTGGTGATAATTCCTGACTATGTTTTATCTTCATGTCACAATTTTGTATCAAATGCATAAAGTTTTATCGACGCTATTTTTTTGCCTGTTTTTATCGCTGACGGTTAATGCTCAAAAAAACAAAGCAGCACCGGGAACTTTTTCTGATCCTGTCGAAGTTGCGCCTTCATATCCCGGCGGGGTAAATGCTTTTATCAAATTCATAGATAAAAACCTGGCTTATCCAAAAGCGGCACGCAGAAACTGCACTCATGGCAAGGTTATAGTTTCGTTTATTGTTGAAAGATATGGTAAACTAACCAACTTTAAAGTGGTGCGCAGCCTGGGCGACGGGTGCGACGAAGAAGCGCTAAGATTAGTTAAGCTGTCCTCTCCCTGGAAACCGAGTATGCAAAACGGGGAAACCGTCCGGTCGGCTTATGCTCTTCCTATAAATTTTACCCTGCCTGACTATTATAATAAAAACTGAAAATTTAGTTTATGAGAATTGAAGGGGATATATTACCTTCATGAGAAAATTTATAATATGAAAAGAGTATTATTTGTATCGTTGGTTTGCGCCTTGTTTACTTTGACCGCTAAAGCACAAAAGGACACGGTATCGCAGGAAAAGGTTTATACCTCGGTACAGCATGTGCCCTTGTTCCCCGGAGGGATGGAGGCCTTCTACAATTTTTTGGGTAAAAATATCGTCTACCCTAAAACCGCCCGCGACAAGAATACGCAGGGTAAGGTAATTGTTACCTATATTGTTGAAAAGGATGGCAGGTTAAGTGATGTAAAGGTTGTCCGCGGTATAGGCGATGGGTGCGACGAAGAGGCTGTGAGGGTGATAAAGCTGTCGTCGCCATGGAAACCGGGGACGCAAAATGGACATACAGTGCGGGTGGCTTATGCCGTACCTATAAATTTCTCGCTATCGCGGTAAGTAATGAAAAAGATATTATTGATGATGCTAAGCTTTTTGAGCTTTACTGCTATTTATGCGCAAGGCAGCTTAACCTATTATCTGAAAAATTCAGGTAAACGCGTAATGGCCAAAGATTCAGCCGATTATTGGATGGTTGTAAAGCCTCCCGATACTGCCGGGAAATATCCTTACAGCGTTTACGAATATGGAAGGGACGGCAAAGTGAGGTTGAAGACTAATGCTAATACGAACGATCTAAACCTAAAATACCAGGGCCGCTATACGGCCTATTTTCCGAACGGAAAAACAAAAGCCGCCGGTACGTACGAAGGCGGTGATATGAAGGGCCGGCAGATTCAGTATTATCCTAACGGTCACCTCTACTGCATTATCACTTACAACAGTCCGGGTGTTGGTTATTTTGGCGAATGCCGTGATTCTACCGGTGCAGTATTAACAACTAACGGAAATGGCATCTGGAAGCAATTTAATGACGATTTTACGGAAGTGACAGCCGAAGGAAAAATGATGAACGGCTTGCAGGAGGGTGAATGGCGGTTTAAGAAAAGCGCTGCCGAGTATATTTTACTAACCTTTAAAGCCGGGCAGGAAATAGCTACTGCAAAGTCTGACCCGACTGAGGAATTTAAGCCTGTAGAAGTGGTTCCGTCTTACCCGGGCGGCATGGAGGCGCTTTATCAATTTTTACAAAAGCATATTGTTTATCCTATCGCAGCGGAGAGAAATAATACCTATGGCAAGGTGCTGGTGACTTTTGTTGTTGAGCGGGATGGCCAGCTAACGGAAATAAAAGTGAGGAGAGGAATAGGCGATGGTTGTGATGAAGAAGCTATCAGGGTTTTAAAGTTAACTTCTCCATGGAAACCGGGAACCCAGGGCGGTAAACCTGTTAGGGTAGCGTATAGCATCCCGATAAATTTCGGCCCCGGAAAATAAAAACTTAAGAGAATGAAATTAAAGGTTGCATTGCTATTTATGGTGGTTTGTTTATGCCATGAAAGCCATGCCCAAAACGCGCGTGTAATATACTACCTGAAAGATTCCGGCACATTAGTCTCTACTAAAGACAGTGCGGATTACTGGATGGAAGTATCACCACCCGATACCAGCATCAGTAAATTTTGGTATGTAGTGCGCGAATATGGTAAAAACGGTAAAGTACGGCTGCAAACCACCTCAAAAACCAATGACCTGAATTTATTTTATCATGGTAAATACACCGCATTTTATCCTGACGGGCGCAAGATGCGTTCGGGGGAGTACGTAAATGGAAAATTCTCGGGCTTTCAAACAGATTATTACCCTAACGGTAACATCTACAACATAAAGAATTATAACGGTGATGGGGCCATAGTTTTTGTTGAATGCCGCGACTCAACCGGTAAGATTTTATCGGAGAAAGGCAACGGCAATTGGTTGGAGTATAGTGCCAATTTTAAAGATACCACAGCTAGAGGCGAAATTATGGGCGGCCTGATGAATGGGGAGTGGACGGGTATGTTGAATGATACCTTGGGTTACAGTAATAGATATTTTAACGGTAACATAGTATCTCACCGAAACATCTATCAGCTTAAGCCTATTCCTGGTACATATACTGGCCGGGTGGATAAATTTCCGACATTTCCGGGTGGGATAGAGCAGTTTTACCAATATCTTGGGAAGTATATACGGTACCCTGCACGGGCGCGTGAAAAAAATGAGCAGGGAAAGGTCGTCATATCTTTCGTGGTGGAGGCAGACGGCTCGCTTAGTAATTTTAGGATTGCTCAATCGGTTTCTGCTGATATAGATGGCGAAGCATTAAGAGTTATGAAGAGCTCGCCGAAGTGGGTGCCTGCTATGAAGGACGGTAAGCCTGTAAGGATTCAATATTCGGTTCCGATAAATTTTGCGTTAGCACGGTGAAATTATAAATATGAGAACTAAAATAGTTTATGCATTACTTGCTATCGTAACATCGTTTAGCGCCAACGCCCAAACCGACAGCGTAACCTATTATGTTAAAAACTATCACCAGCAGGTTTCAACAATAGATAGCGCGAATTACTCCCTGGTGGTAGTTAATGCCGGCAAAAAACGACAGTACGTTGTTCATGAGTATTATAAAAACGGGAAGCTTCGGCTGATTACAAATGCTTTAAGTAACCAGTTTGACCCGCTATACGAGGGTAAGTACCAGGCATTTTTTCCTGGAGGTACGTTAATGAGAACAGGGGAGTTTCGTGATGGAATCCCCGAAGGTCACGAAGCTAGCTATTATCCTAACGGCAAGTTCTACAAATCGATAACCTATCTGCCGGAGGCAAAGATATCTTACGACGAGCTAAACGACCCAGCCGGGAAAGTGTTGGCCAAAAGCGGCAATGGAAATTGGATAGAATTTGACGAATCGTTTAAAGACACCATAGCGAGCGGTAAAATTAAAGGAGGTGTTAAAACAGGAATATGGGAGGAGAAAATTGCCGACAACTTAAAACAAAGAATAGACCACACCAAAGACACGCAAACACTTACAGAATATTTCTGCAAAATAGACGGCGTTTCCTTTGTTAAACTGGATGAGGGGCCATCTTTTCCCGGCGGGATGATGGCTTTTTATAAGCAGGCGGCGAAAATAATCAGGTACCCCGCTTATGCCAGAGAACACGGCATCCAGGGGAAAGTTTTAATAGGGTTTAAGGTTAACGAAAAAGGTGAGCTGTCTGATTTTAAGATCCTGCACAGCGTATGGATAGGTATAGACCAGGAGGCCATGCGTGCTGTAAAAGCATCACCGCCCTGGAAACCTGCGATGATAGGTGGTAAGGCGGTTAGTGTTCCATTTAGCGTTCCGATAAGTTTTGCTTTGGCAAATGATTAATCAATAAAAAAGGCTTTCACCAAGTGATGAAAGCCTTTTATCGGATTGAAAATTAAATAATCTTAGATAACGCCCGTATCGCTCAAAACTTTGTTCATTGCGCGAACAGCATCTGCGCTTTTGTTGAACTCAGCCTGTTCAGCATCGCTCAATTTAAAGTCGATAATTTTCTCGAAGCCGTTTTTGCCCAGTATAACCGGAACAACAAGCGAAATATCGCTTTGTCCGTATTCGCCGTCAAGCGCAACACCGCAGGAGATTAGTTTTTTCTGGTCGCGTACGATGCTCTCCACCATGAAGGCCGTGCCTGCACCCGGTGCATACCATGCTGAAGTACCGATTAAGCCGGTTAAAGTAGCGCCACCAACCATAGTAGCTTTAACAATCTTATCCTGCTGCTCCTGGCTTAAAAGCTGGGTTACCGGAACGCTGTTCCAGGTAGCATGTTTAATTAAAGGTATCATGGTAGTATCACCGTGACCGCCGATAACAACTGCATTCAAATCAGCAGGAGAACAGCCCAGTTCCTGGCTCAGGTAGTATTTGAAACGTGCTGAATCCAGTGCGCCGCCCATACCTAAAATACGGTTCTTTGGTAAGCCCGAAGTTTTCAGGGTAAGGTAGTTCATGGTATCCATCGGGTTTGACACCACGATGATGATAGTATTTGGAGAATATTTTAAGATGTTTTCGGTAACACTTTTAACGATGCCTGCGTTTGTGCCAATTAGCTCTTCGCGGGTCATGCCGGGTTTGCGGGGAAGGCCGGAAGTAATAACCACAACCTCAGAATCAGCAGTGGCAGCATAGTCGTTAGTAACACCTTTTATCTTGGTGTCAAATTCAAGCAGGGCCGAGGTTTGCATCATGTCGATAGCTTTGCCTTCGGCAAAACCTTCGCGGATGTCTAACAAAATAAGTTCTTCGGCCAATTCTTTCCTGGCGATATTATCCGCACAGGTAGCACCTACAGCCCCGGCGCCAACAACAGTTATTTTCATGATATATTGATTTTTGCAGATGGAAAATTAAATTGGCCGAAGATAGAGATTTATATTTTTCTGCGTGTAAAAAATGTGCAATATGTACGTTACTCGTGTTTAACAAAGGTCGCAGGCTTGTGTTGATTAAATTGTTAGACAATAAGCAAAATTGTGAACGGAATTATACCAGATCCGGGTAAGAAGACAAAAACTGCCAAAAAAAGCTTGCAACTTATCTCTACAACAACGCAAAAGGTGAAATTTATACCACAATCGACCAGGGAAACTTCGAAAATGAGCAAACTGTAAGTGATACATCACTCAAAAAGATTAGAAATAATTGTTTTTGGAGCGTTGCATGTGCTACGTAATCAATTTGGATTGTTGAAGTTTGTTAAAGGGGGGTATGGAGGGTTGGTTTTTGCTTTTAGAGGCGAATTTTTAATCAGATGTTAATAAGTTCTAAAAAATGAGCCTTAAAATAGTCAATTTAATATCATAATGGCAATTTTTTAAAAAATATTAGAATTTTTTCAACAGTTCGTGATAAATTTTACAAAATTAGTTTAGATTTGCATTAATAATTGAATAAACCGTTAAAGAATTTAAGAACTCAATCCAATATCGTAAAATCAACTTAAAAAATGGCAACTAAACTAGAGTACATCTGGCTTGATGGCTACAAACCAACTCAAAGCCTGCGCAGCAAAACAAAAATTGTTAAAGATTTCAGTGGTAAAGTAGAAGACCTTGATAACTGGAGCTTCGACGGTTCATCGACCGAGCAGGCGCCAGGTGGTTCGTCAGATTGTATTTTGAAACCTGTTTTTGTTGTTCCTGATCCGCAGCGTAAAAGCGCGTACCTGGTAATGTGCGAAGTATTAGGTTCAGATCACAAGCCACACGAATCAAACGGCCGTGCACTTATCCAGGATGACGATAACGATTTTTGGTTCGGTTTTGAGCAGGAATACTTCCTTTGGGATATCCAGACTGACAAACCTCTTGGCTTCCCTACAGGTGGCTATCCTGCGCCACAGGGCCCTTACTACTGTTCAGTAGGCGCTAAAAACGCTTATGGCCGCGAGATTGTTGAAGAGCACCTTGACGCTTGTTTAGAAGCAGGCTTAAACGTTGAAGGTATCAACGCTGAGGTTGCTGCAGGTCAGTGGGAGTTCCAGATCTTCGCTAAAGGCGCTAAAGAAGCAGGCGACCAGATTTGGGTTGCACGTTACCTGCTTGAAAGAATTGGTGAAAGATACGGAGTTGCTATTAACTGGCATTGTAAACCGCTTGGTCAGCTTGACTGGAACGGTTCTGGTATGCACGCTAACTTCTCGAACACGCTGTTGCGTACTGCTAACAGCAAAGAGAAATTTACTGCTGTTTGCGAGGCGTTCCGCCCTGCAGTTGCTGAATGTATCGCAGTTTATGGTGCTGATAACGACCAGCGCTTAACCGGTAAACACGAAACCGCATCAATCCACGACTTTAGCTATGGCGTATCAGACCGTGGCGCATCTATCCGTATTCCGCTTTACGCAGTTGACCACGACTGGAGCGGCTACCTGGAAGATCGTCGTCCGAACTCGGCTGCAGATCCGTACAAAGTTGCTGCTGTAATTATCAAAACCGTTAAAACGGCAAAAGTTTAATTCCTAACTAACTAAATATGCTCTTATCCCCTGGCGGTAAATCGCCGGGGGATTTTTTTTTGGTGGATTTCACCGATTATTTTTTGGGGATTACACCGATTGGAGGATGACTATGCTGATAAGAACTATCGCCTTTGTTGGTGTTGTCGCCAAAAAAACCTGTGTGTTTGTGATAACGATAAATCCGTCGACCTATCGCAGGCATTTGGTGGCATCATTGGCTTAAACGTTGCTTGTTGTTGACAACACCAACAAGGGCAGGGAGATTTTATAAATGTAAAAATTTTAAATGCTTTATAATCAGAATGTTCCGTAGTGTTCCACGCGTTCAGCCCGGAAACGGAACATCAGTGCAGGGTTAGTAGTACTTGTGGGCTACTTATTACTTTGCTTTAAATATACCCCAGAGCCTATTGCGTCAAAGCCATCAACCGGTAAGTTATAAATATATACCCAGCATTTAATTTTTCCGCCCGGAGTATCTACATCAATCAATTCCCTTACAAATAAATTAGGTTGCTCTTGTTCCGGGCCAAAGCCTTCATAATCATCTAATAGTTCCAATACCTTTTCGATGTTGCTTAGCTGATAAATTTTGCCATGTACAAATCTGTTTTCTTCATTTGTAAGAGTTGCGCCGGGGTATTCGCCTAAGTCGTAGAGTTTGCCGGGCATTTTTCCAGCGGCATAAAAGGTACAGTTATCGTTAAGATATGCGCCGAACTCGTTCTGTTTGTCGAGGAGCGTTCCGTAAATAAATAAATAGGGCCGGGGTTGGTTGGTTGTTGGCATATTGTCAAACAAAGATACCCCTTGCGATGTACAGTGTTAACAAATTTTTATTGAGGCATTACATATATGTTGCTTAAATTGCCATTTATATAGCGCAAATACCCATGAACGAAGAACAGGTTAAAAAATATTTGAAGGAAAACGATATACAGAAAATAAAATTCGCTTTTGCGGATATCGACGGCGTTTTGCGCGGCAAGGTGATACATCCCAAAAAGTTTATCGACGGTTTGGAAACCGGCTATGGCTTTTGCGATGTGGTTTGGGGCTGGGACAGCAGCGATGCCGTTTATGATAACGTAAAGCTTACCGGCTGGCACACCGGCTACCCCGATCAAATGTGCCGCGTAGACTTATCTACTTTGCGAAATGTGCCCTGGGATAATGATATTCCATTCTTCCTGGCGGATTTTAGTAAAGCTGATGGTAACGATTTGCCTGCCTGCGGACGAAGTTTGCTAAAACGCATTGCCAAACAATGTGCCGATATGGGCTATCACGCCGAATTCGCGCAAGAGTTTGAGTGGTTCAATTTTGTTGAAACGCCGCAGAGTTTAAATGAGAAAAGTTTTACCAACCTGGAAAGCCTCACACCGGGCATGTTCGGCTGTTCTATATTGCGGACATCACTGAATGACGATTTTTATAATGACCTCTTCGACCTGATGCTGCAATTTAATATCCCGCTTGAAGGGTTGCATACGGAGACTGGTCCCGGAGTTTATGAGGCGGCGATATTGCATGATGAGGTTTTAGCTGCCGCCGATAAAGCGGTATTATTTAAAACCGCCGTTAAGGAGATTGCCAATAAGCACGGCGTTATGGCAACGTTTATGGCTAAGTGGAACGAAAGCCTGCCCGGATGCAGCGGTCACCTGCACCAAAGCCTGTGGACAAAAGACCAATCAAAAAACCTTTTCTACAGCGCTGATGATGCGTATAACATGAGCGATTTGCATAAGCATTATTTGGCTGGTCAGCTGCATTGCCTTCCACAAATTTTGCCGATGTATGCACCAACCATTAATAGTTATAAACGCCTGGTTGAAGGCGCCTGGGCTCCGACCACCATCACCTGGGGCGTAGATAATCGCACAACGGCCCTAAGGGTAATTCACACTTCAGAAAAATATACCCGCCTGGAAACCCGCATTCCCGGCTCCGATACCAACCCGTACCTGGCTATGGCGGCGGCATTAGCTTCCGGATTGTATGGCGTAAAAAACAAACTGCCTTTAAATATACCGGCTACTGCAGGCAATGGTTACGAGGATAAGCGTAATGGCAGTTTATCACCGAACTTATTTGAGGCCGCGACTATTATGAAAAATTCAGCGCTTGCGAAAGAATTATTTGGTGAGGCTTTTGTTGACCATTTTACGAATACCAGGTTGTGGGAGTGGAAGCAGTATGGTAAAGCGGTGACTGACTGGGAACTCAAGCGCTACTTCGAAATTATTTAACTTGTGCGCTTGGATGAATGATTGAATCGGCGAATAAAAGTTTAATTATTTTAAATAAATCCGTAATTCTGCAAATCATTAAAGTCAAAATCCGGCACAATAACATCAATAGTGACTAACAACAAGAAAAATACCGTCCTTCCATCTTTCCCGGTCAGGGCATCAAAAGTTCAAACTCAACTTGACTTTGAATCAATTATAAGAAAAGCATGGGAAGGCTATGATGCATCAAAAATAATTGCGGGCATTGAGGATATCAGCGCAATGGTATCTACCAACCACGTGTTCCGCATTACTTTTACGGATGAGGATATCGTTATTGCCAAGCTGTCGTATTTTGGTAAATACGAACATTTTAAGGAAGATCACCGCCTGATACACGCCCTTTCGAATAACCTGCTATACCCTTTTGAAAACCTGTTGTCGAAGTCGCTGTTGAAGAATAACAGGGTATATGTTTACCGGTATAAGCATGGCCACACCGATGCCTGGGTGATTTTTTATAATCCTACCCGCATATTAGATCGGTTACCACGTAGACTGGAAGACCATCATATTATTAAGTTAGGTCAGCAGGTGGGCAAGTTTCATAAGGCATGCTCAAGGGTGAAGAACGTGCTGCCAAAATCATCAAAAACACTTCGTACCGATATTTTTGCTTTACAAAAAGAACTGGAAACTAACGAAAAGCAATTCGGCACGCCTATGCAGGTGGATTTTCTGAAATATCATTGCGAAACCTTCCTAAAAAACCGCTCGAAATATAATATGCATTCTTTCGAGATTATCCCGGTTTTCATCGACTGGAACATCGGCAACTTTTCCATAACCCCCGAGCTGGATCTTTATTCCCGTTGGGATTATGACTGGTTCAGGATGAGCTACCGCATACTGGATTTTTACTTTTTCAGTCGCGTTTGCTCCGACCGGGGCGACCGCACGGTATTCAGCTATGTGATAACTACGATGATGGAAGACCGGTTTATCCTGTTCCTGAAAGAATATCACAAAGTAAACCCCATAACCGCCGACGAAATACGCTTTTTGAAAGAAGCATACCGCTTTTTTATATTAAATTACGTGATAAAAGACGGTAAGTATTTCTTTAACGAGCAATACGCCAAAAAGCTGCAATCCGAAGCATTTTCTATCTACCTGCCATCGGTAGACAGGGATTTTGATGCGGAGAAAATTATTAATGCCCTGGGTTTACAATAGTTCACACGCTATATCAATCAATAAAACTAATCTCTAATCTCCAGTCTCTAATCTCTAGTATGAAACGCATTGAAAACTTTAAGTCGATAATCGACAAATACGATGTTATATTTTTTGATGCGTTCGGGGTTTTAAAAACTTACCAGGGGCTGGTGCCGGGCATTGAACGCACTTTTGAGTACTTGCAGGCGCAGGGAAAAGAATATTACATTGTAACTAATGATGCTTCGCGCAGCCCGGTGCAATTGGCGGAAAGCTATCACAAACACGGCTTAAATCTTATTACTCCGGACAGGATAGTTTCATCCGGTATGCTCACTAAGGAATACCTTGATTTAAAAGTTGATGATGGGATAGTGGCTTTTTTGGGTACTCCGGAATCTTCGCATTACATAGATAGTTCAGGGCTGCACACGTTGCCGGTGAGTGCAATTAATGCAGATAACATTGATAAAGTAAATGCTTTGATTTTTTTGGATGATGAGGGTTTTGACTGGTGCTCCGATCTTAATAAAACAGTAAACATCCTGCGTAAGCGTACTATCCCGGTTATCGTAGCCAACACAGATAAAGCTTACCCGGTATCTTTAAGTGATGTTGGTATTGCTATAGGCGGTATTGCGGCGATGATAGAAAGTATTATCGGTAAACAATTTATTCGTTTCGGTAAGCCTGATTCGCAGATGTTTATGTTTGCTTATGATTTGATACGCGAATATCGAACCATCAGCAAAAGCCAGATTTTAATGGTGGGGGATACGCTGCAAACCGATATCCTGGGCGGTAATAAATTCGGCCTGGATACGGTACTGGTATTGTCGGGTAATACCCTGCCGAAAGATGCGGATAACCGGATTACGGCCACCGGCATTGTGCCAACTTACATATGCAATTCGGCAGTGGTTGATATGGGTGGGTTTAGTTTTTAAATTAACCGTGTAGAGGCACAATACTTGTGTCTCCGCATGCATAAAAACAGCAACATTCTCAGAGACACAAGTATTGTGTCTCTACAATAGAAATCAAAATCACCTACCATTATGAGAAAAATAATAAATGTAATCTTAACAGTTTTATTGGCCCATGCCGCCATCGCGCAGCAAAAAACATTCACCAACCCATTGCTGCCTTCCGGCGCCGACCCATGGGTAATTTACCAAAACGGTTATTATTATTACACCAATTCTATGGGCAGTAAGCTCATCCTATACAAAACAAAAAACATTGCCGATTTAGGCACAGCGACCAATAAAACCATTTGGACGCCGCCGACGGGAACCATGTATTCAAAAGAGTTGTGGGCTCCGGAACTGCATTACATCAACCATAAATGGTACATGTATTTCGCGGCCGATGATGGCGATAACGACCATCATCGTATTTACGTGCTGGAAAACCCATCTGCCAACCCGATGCAGGGCGACTGGACATTCAAAGGAAAAGTTGGCGATGCGACAGATAAATGGGCGATTGATGTTTCTGTTTTTGAGCATAAAGGCAAACTGTACATGATATGGGCCGGCTGGGAAGGCGATAAAAACGGGGAGCAGGATATTTACATAGCACAGCTTAAAAATCCGTGGACTGTCGGCAGCCAAAGGGTTAAAATATCAAGTCCGCAATATGACTGGGAGAAATACGGTGATTTGGGCGAGAAAAGCAACCCGCCACATGTAAATGTGAATGAAGGGCCGGAGATATTAAAGCATGGCGACAAGCTGTTCCTGATTTATTCGGCAAGCGGCTGTTGGACTGATTATTATGCGCTGGGAATGCTCAGTATATCGGCAGATAAAAACCTGCTTGACCCTGCATCATGGACAAAATCAAAAACGCCTGTATTTAAGGCGGCGCCGGAAAATGGCGTTTATGCGCCGGGGCATAATTCTTTCTTTAAATCGGCCGATGGCAAGCAGGACTGGATACTCTATCATGCTAACTCGGCGCCGGGGCAGGGCTGCGGCAAGGAGCGCTCGCCGCGTATGCAGCAATTTAGCTGGAATGCCGATGGTTCGCCAAATTTTGGCGTGCCGGTTAAGGCGGGTGTTGCTTTGGATGCGCCGTCGGAATAAATGACAAAATTTAGAGGCTGCGATTTTCTTTATATTTTTTATTGTATTTTTGACACATATAAACCATTAAACCCTGTATGAGAATCAAACTAACCCTTGCCGGTCTGTTGCTATGTGCCACATCCCTTACGGCGCAGAAGAAAACAGTTGCCGGGGTATGGCCGGCGGCTAAGGCTAATGCCTGGTATGCACAGCACAAGTGGATTAACGGCGCCAACTTTACACCAAGTACTGCCATTAACCAATTGGAAATGTGGCAGGCTGATACCTTTGACCCGGCAACCATCGACAGGGAGCTTGGCTACGCCGAAAGCATCGGCTTTAATGCCATGCGCGTGTTTTTGCACAGCGTGGTTTGGAAAGAAGACCCCAGGGGTTTTAAGTCGAGAATAAATAAATACCTGGAAATTGCGGACAGGCACCACATACAAACCATATTCGTTTTTTTTGATGACTGCTGGAACCCGAATGCAAAACCGGGAAAACAGCCAGAGCCAAAACCTGGTATACACAATTCCGGCTGGATGCAAGACCCCGGTTACCCGCTTACTAAAGAAGCGGATTATGCCGCTTTAAAAGTTTATGTTGATGATATATTAACCACCTTTAAGCACGATAAGCGCATACTGCTATGGGACTTGTATAACGAACCCGGTAACGGCGATAAAAATAAAATCGCCCATATATTGCTGCCAAAGGTATTTGCCTGGGCGCATGCCATTAACCCCGACCAGCCGGTAAGCTCCGGTATGTGGGACTGGAACCTGGAAGCATTTAATAAAATTCAGCTGCAAAATTCGGATGTGATAACTTACCACTGCTACGACTCGCCCGACTTGCATGAACGCGTAGTGAAGGTATTAAAGATATATGGCCGACCGCTTATTTGTACCGAATACATGGCCCGCCCGCGCAACAGTACTTTTGAAAACACCATGCCGATGTTGAAAAAGGAAAACGTAGGAGCCATTAACTGGGGCTTTGTAAGCGGCAAAACCAATACCATTTATGCCTGGGACACTCCGATGCCAAATGGCAGCGAGCCAAAGGTTTGGTTTCATGATGTGTTCCGCAAAAACGGCGAGCCTTACAAGAAGGAAGAAACTGACCTGATAAGGAAATTAAACGGTAAATAAATACTAATCACGATAAAAACCAATTACTAAATTAGCAGTCCTATGAATCTTATTAAAAGCATTTCTGCAATCGCATTGCCGGCTTGCATCTTCGCGATGTCGGCCTGTAACCAACCATCAACCGATAAAAAAACAACTACCATGACTGATAGTACCAAACATGCTGGCTTGCCCGACACCGCGGCTTATTCGAAAATTATTAACGGGAAACAAGCTCACCTGTATATATTAAAAAATAAGAACGGAATGCAGGCTGCCATTACCAACTACGGCGGCAGGGTGGTAAGTATTTTGGTGCCCGATAAGGATGGCAAGATGACGGATGTGGTATTGGGTTATGACAGCGTAGGTGGTTTTGAGCATTCTACCGAACGTTATTATGGCGCTACTATCGGTCGCTACGGTAATCGTATTGCAAAAGGTAAATTTAAGATTGACGGCAAGGAATACCAATCGAGCACCAATAATGCACCGAATATGCTGCATGGCGGTAAAAATGGTTTCCAGGAAATGATGTGGGATGGTAAGCTGGTTGATTCGTCGACTTTGGAGTTGACCTATCTTTCAAAAGATGGAGAAGAAGGCTTCCCGGGCAACCTGAAAGTAAAGGTAACTTACTCGCTTACTGATGATAACGGATTTAAATGCGAATATGAGGCTACTACGGATAAAACGACTGTAGTGAACCTAACCAATCATGCATTCTTTAACCTGAACGGCGAAAGCAGCGGCACAGTTTTAAACCACATTTTACAGGTTGACGCAGATACTTATTTGCCGGTTGATTCTACTTTGATTCCATTAGGCAAACCGGAAACTGTTGCCAATACACCTTTTGATTTCCGTAAGCCAACGGCTATCGGCGCGCGCATCAACGATGATAACCAACAGCTAAAAAACGGCAAAGGCTACGACCATAACTTTGTATTGAACAAACATGATTTGAAAACTGCGATTGCCTCTATCACCGGTGACAAGAGCGGTATCAAGATGGAGATATTTACCGAAGAGCCGGGCTTGCAGTTTTACAGCGGCAACTTTATGAAGGGTGTTAACGCGATGAAGAATGGCAAAAAGGACGAATATCGCACTTCGTTTGCGTTGGAAACCCAGCATTTCCCGGATTCGCCAAACCAGCCATCGTTCCCATCGACTTTATTGAAGCCTGGACAAACGTATAAAACACAATCGATCTACAAGTTTTCGGCGGTAAAGTAGTTTTTAACTACGCCGCAAAGAAGGCACGGAGGACACGGGGCTCCGTCAGACTTACGAAGTTTTTAAAACTTCGTAAGTCTTTCCACAGTTTTTAGATACCCGAAAGCTTCTGAAAATCCTCAATCGTATCAATATCCACACTCCCCAAATCAAAAGGCACAGTAACAACTTTCTCTCTATATTTTAATAGCAGATGTTTAGCCCCTTCATTGCCTTTTAGCGATAACAACTCATCGAAATAAAATCTGTCAAAAAAAGCAGGTGACCCGATGGTCTCATTATATCCGCTGGCGACAATGGCTCGTGATTTATTTGCAGGAATAAGCTTTTGCAAAACCACTTCATCAACAAAAGGCTGGTCGCACAGCATTAGGATTGCAGAAGTTGTTTCAGGATGATTTTCATGCAGATGTTGAATTCCCCCACGAATAGAAGATGACATTCCTTGCTGCCAATCTGCATTAAAAATAATATCAACTTTAAAGTTTTCGAGGGTAGGTTTTATCAAGTCGGCATTGCCGCCCAATACAGTAATAACCGGGCCGCAATTCACCTTTAGTGCTGTTTGGATAGCACGCTGTAAAAGTGTTTGCCCGTTAAATATTAAATTTTGCTTGGGTTTGCCCAACCTGCTTGATGAACCGGCGGCGAGTATAATGATGCCGGTCATGTTAATCAGCAGATTTGAGTTCGGCGCTGGCTTCCTGCATTATGTTTTTGATATGCCGGTGGTGCACACTGGTTTTATCCCGTAAGGAATTTATCGTCCTTTTGTTCAGCACGGCCTGTATTTCGGCGATTATGGCAAGGGCGATTTCATCAGCATTATCGGAGCCTATATCGATACCAGCCGGGCCGTAAATACTTTGTAGCTGCTCGCTTGTTATCACCATGCCGTCTGCTTTGAATTCATCCAGCATGCGGTTTAATCTTTTCTTTGGGCCGAGCGTTGCTATGTATGGCAATTGCAGGGGTAATAATTGTCGCAGTACCGCCATATCATAGTTATAATTGTGGGTCATTAAAACCAGGGCTGTGCGCTCATCGGTTTTGAATTGCGATAATGCCTGTTCGGGTTTTGTAATGATGATTTTATGTGCCAACGGAAAACGTTCAGGCACGGCATAATTGGCGCGGCCATCAATCAACGTTGCCTGCCAGCCTAAAACAGATGCTATCTGTACTAATGGGATAGCATCATTCCCGGCGCCAAAAATTACCAATGATACCGCTGGCAGCAATAACTCTATAAAGCAGGTATAGCCGTTGCCGTATATATAAGTTTTAGTTACAGAATTGCCGTTTTTTAGCACATCCCCGGCATCGGCCAATACTACATCAGCTATTTGCCGGTCGGCGATGGAACCAGCGGTGCGCTTATCTGCAGCCATAAGCAGGCAGGTGCCGGGTTGTGCGGCATGCCGGTCATCCAGCGAAAACATGGTTACTAAAACAACGGGTTCGCGTTTGGATAAGAATGTTTTGAATAAAGCTATGGGCGAATTATAGTTTTGCGGGAAAAGCGGCTCGATTAAAATATGAATGATACCATTACAGCCGAGGCCCACGCCAAACTTTGCGTCGTCATCGTCGGTGGTATCGTAAGTAACCAGCATGGGTTTGCTTTGTGCCATTACCAGGCGCGCTTTTCTTAAGGCGTCTCCCTCCAGGCATCCGCCGCTGATGGCCCCGGTTAATTGTCCATCCTCAGTTATAAGCATGCGTGCGCCTGCCCGCCGGTAGGAGGAGCCTTCAACCAGCACCACCGTAGCCAGGGCAGTTTGCCTGCCGGATTTGATGGCTTTGTCGTATGCGTTTACAATGTCCTGTAATTCTTTCAATCGCCGCGGGTTTGTTAACAAATATAAAGCAAGTGGTTTAAATTATCGATACAGAACGCTTTTTGTAACTAATACGTTATTTGCCGCACAAAAAGTACAATCTGTAAACAATAGCCTAACTTGGAATGGTTATCTTTACAATTGTAATTCTGCAGGGGCGTAATATTTTGCATCTCTTGCAGTAGAATTATGCACATGCATAGCTCAGGGGCACAAGTGTTGTGTCTCGGCATTAAAAATATATTTACCATTGTTATTAGATAATCACGGACGAAAAATTAATTACCTGCGCCTGGCAGTTACAGACCGCTGTAACCTGCGCTGTTTTTACTGCATGCCCGAAGAGGGCCTGAATTGGCTCTCGCGTAAGGAATTGATGACTTACGAGGAAATGCTGCGTTGCTGTTCGACGCTTACCGAAATGGGCATCGATAAGATAAGAATTACCGGCGGAGAGCCCTTTGTTCGTAAAGATATTATGAATTTCATGACGGCACTTTCAAAACTGCCGGGTTTGAACGAGCTTACCATCACCACTAATGGCGTTTTAACGGCGCCGCATGTAGCGGAATTAAAAGCTATTGGCGTACGTTCGGTAAATTTAAGCCTGGATACGCTGGATGCCGGGCGATTTTTTAGCATTACGGGCCGCGATGAGTTTGCCAATGTAATGCAAACGCTGGATGCGCTGCTAAAGCACGATATGGAGGTGAAGATAAACGCAGTAGTAATGGATGGCAAAAATACGCGGGACATTATCCCGGTTGCCGAGCTGACTAAGCAATTGCCCGTGAGTGTGCGGTTTATAGAGGAAATGCCGTTTAATGGCGATGGTCATATCTACACCGGATTAAAGTGGGATTATGTCCGGATTCTGGACGAAATAAAAAGCGTTTACCCGGATATCAAAAAACTGGACGATCCGCAATATTCAACGGCTTACAATTATCAAATCCCCGGTCATAAAGGCACAGTGGGTATTATAGCAGCTTACTCCCGCACTTTTTGCGGGACATGTAACCGGATAAGAATTACGCCCGATGGCGGGTTGAAAACCTGCCTGTACGATAACGGCATATTGAATATTAAAGATCTGATGCGACAGGGCGCTGGCGAAGAAGACTTAAAGAACACATTATTAAACGCATTTAATAACCGGCCCAAAGATGGCTGGGAAGCAGAACGCGAACGTGTGGAAAGCACGGGCGTTCATGAATCGATGGCCACGATAGGCGGCTGATAAAAATTACATCGTTTATGATAACAGTTGAAGAAGCCGAAAAAATAATACTTGCAGAAGCCGGCGACTACGGCGCTGAAATAGTTCCTTTCGAGATGGCACTGGGGCGTGTACTTGCTGAAAATATCAAAGCCGACCGCGACCTGCCGCCTTTTAACCGCGTGACCATGGATGGCGTTGCTATCAATTTTGATGCAATTGAGGCCGGTAACAGCACGTTTAAAATTAAAGCAACCCAAGCAGCAGGCGACGAACCTATTGAACTTGAGGAGCATGACGAATGTGTAGAGATAATGACTGGTGCAGTATTACCGCAGTCGGCTGATACAATTATTCGTTATGAGGATTTAGAGCTGCGGGCGGGATTGGCCACACTGGTAACCCATGAAATAAAGCGCGGACAAAATATACATTACAAAGGCCGGGATAAAAAACAGGATGAGGTGGTGGCATCTATCGGCCAGGTAATTACACCGGCGCTGATAAGCATGGTTGCCTCTGTTGGTGAAACCGAATTGAGGGTGAAAAAGCTGCCGCGGGTGGTTGTATTATCATCGGGCGATGAGCTGGTTGATGTGGAACACAAACCCGAACCGCATCAAATCAGGCGCTCGAACAGTTATACGGTAAAAGCCGTTTTGCAGCAACATCAAATTGAAGCGGCGACCATGCATTTGCCCGACGACCCGGAAATCATTAAAAAACAATTAAAAAACTGCCTGGAAAATTACGATGTTATCCTGCTAAGCGGCGGCATATCCATGGGCAAGTTCGACCATATCCCCAAAGCTTTGCAGGAGCTGGAAGTTGAGCAGCTGTTTTATAAAGTGCACCAGCGCCCCGGCAAGCCATTCTGGTTTGGTAAACATGCTAAAGGTCAGCTGGTATTTGCGTTTCCCGGAAACCCGGTAGCTACGTTTATGTGCGTGCATCGCTATTTTTTGCCCTGGCTCAGCGCCTCACTCGGCAAAGAAACGAAACCACAATTATGTGCTGTGTTAAACAATCGCGTAAGTTTCCCGCATCCGTTAAAGTATTTTTTACAGGTAAAGCTGCATCAAAACGAATACTGCCAGCTTGTAGCTACCCCTGTTGAAGGCAACGGTTCGGGTGATTTTGCTAACTTAACCGATATCGATGCGTTTATGGAACTGCCATCGGGGAGAAATGAGTTTAAGAAGGGGGAGGTGTTAAAAATTTTTATGATTTCACAGATTTGAGAATGATTTCACCGATGTTAATTAGCGTTGAAATGTACCAGAAAATAAATGTATGTTAAGTCATATCGATAAAGACAATAATCCAGCTATGGTTGACGTGAGTGGAAAATCAGTGACTCATCGTACTGCCACAGCCCGGAGCATTATATCGCTCCCGCCGGAAGTATTGGAACATCTTTCAAACGGCGATTTACAGAGTAAAAAAGGCCCGGTGTTTCAAACGGCGATTATTGCGGGGATTATGGCGGCAAAGAAGACCGGCGATTTAATTCCGCTTTGTCATCCGTTGGGATTGGATAATTGTAATATTGCTATCAGTATAAACGAGGCGCAGGAAGTGGTTGTTGATTGTACTGCCAGCATTACAGCCAAAACAGGGGTGGAGATGGAGGCGTTGGTGGGTGCATCTATCGCAGCGCTTACAATTTATGATATGTGTAAGGCCATGAGCCATGATATAGTGATAAGGGAAACCAAACTGATTGAAAAAACGGGAGGTAAACGTGACTTCAAACGAGCATAACCGGCACGAAAAACACGCGGCGCTTGCGCGGCCGGCTTTCGGCACATTCCACCGCAATGAATGGGCGATAGTTGGCGGCCATTGCACGGTTATAAAGCTGCTGGCCGACCAAGTAATAGGCGCGTTAGCTGCAAACTATAAATGCGCGTATGTTGATAGGGCGCATAACGATGATATTACAGTATCGCCCGGCCGACTGGCTAACGGTGCCGTGCTGGACTATACCGACCAAATTAATTATCGCCAGTTAAATTATGCTGCTGATTTTAATAGCTTTAAATTAAGGGATACTTTTTCATTCGCGGATATAGTTATCGCCAATGGCAATCATCATCAATGTAAAGCACAGGTAGTTATCATCACCGAAAATAAGCGGGCTTCGCTGCAAAAACGGATTGACCAATTGACCGATGTACAGCTAATTTTATTGTCGGAAAACGTAGACGATGTTTTCGATTTTATTAAAGAAGCGATACCCAACTGGCAGCAGGTACCTGTGTGCAGCGTTGGTGATTTACAAAGCATTACTGCTTTTTTTAAATCGAAAATGACAAAGCCAGCCCTTAATGGGCTGGTGCTGGCCGGCGGTAAGAGCATGCGCATGGGGTTTGATAAGGGCGCGGTGGATTGGCATGGTAAGCAGCAGCGCTATCATGTAACCGATATATTAAAAGCCTGCTGTAACGAAGTTTTTATATCGTGCCGGGCAGACCAGCAAGCGGAAATTGATAGCAATTACCAAAGCTTGCCCGACACCTTTACCGGTTTGGGGCCTTATGGTGCTATACTATCGGCATTCAGGCAAAATCCGGATAGCGCGTGGTTGGTTTTAGCATCGGATTTGCCGTTGATGGACGAACAAACTTTAGTATTTTTGGTTAATAATCGTAACATTTCATCAGTAGCCACGGCTTTTAAGAGTCCGCAAAATGAATTTCCGGAGCCATTGATAACCATCTGGGAGCCGAAATGCTACCCGGTACTGTTGTCGTTTTTAGCTCAGGGATACTCCTGCCCGCGCAAGGTTTTGATAAACAGCGATTGTACTTTGCTGGATGCGCCTGATCCCGATGCGCTGACGAACGTTAATACCCCGGATGAGATGGAAAGAATAAAGAACATGTTGCAACAAAATTAATACCGGATGAACTCAGAATTTTTACGTTACAGTTGCCAGATTGCATTGCCCGGTTTTAGCATACATAGCCAGCAATTGCTGCAGGATGCCCGGGTTTTGGTGGTAGGAGCGGGGGGACTGGGTTGCCCCGCGGCGCAATATCTTGCCGGGGCGGGCATAGGCACCCTCGGTATAGCCGACTTTGACACCGTTTCGGAAACAAACCTGCATCGCCAGGTTTTGTATGGTCCGGCAGATTTTGGCAGGAAAAAGGCGGAGGCGGCCTGTGAAAGATTGCAAAGACATAATCCCGGTATAAAACTGGTACCTCATGATATGCGCATTACATCGCAAAATGTGATGGAGCTGATTGCAGATTATGATATGCTGGTTGACGGCACGGATAACTTTGAGACCCGGTATTTACTAAATGATGCGGCTGTACTTCGGGGTATTCCGGTAGTTTACGGGGCCATTTACCAGTTTGAGGGCCAGGCGGCAGTTTGGAACGTAAAAAACGACCGTGGTTATTCGCCTAACTACCGCGACCTTTTCCCAACGGTTAACGCCTGGCAGATACCAAATTGTGCCGACGGCGGAGTTATTCCGACATTGGCCGGTATTATAGGTTGTATGCAAGCCAACGAGGTAATTAAATACTTCACAAATACCGGCGAATTGCTTGCCGGGAAGATGTTGGTTTTTGATGCACAAACACTGCAAAGCCGTGTAATTAAAATTGGAGAACAGACACAGGTACGCATCCGCAAGCTGGTAGAGACGATAGATATACCGACATTATCGGCAGAAGAGTTAAAAGCTGAACTGGCCAACAATGCCGTTAAACTTATTGATGTAAGAACAGCCGAAGAACGCGAAGAATTTAACCTGGGCGGAGAGCATATACCTATGTTTGAAATTTTAAATCGTGTTGACGATATCGTCAAAAACAGTAAAATAATACTTTATTGCGCTACGGGAAAGCGCAGCGCAGAAGCAGTAAAAATCATAAAAAGTAAATACCCTGATGCAAATGTGTTTACGTTGGCCGGCGGGACACGGTTCCTGGATGAGAAGGATTTTCAGGATTTAACAGCATGATTCAGATTCGTCAATTTTTTGACACGATTTCTTGATGATAAAGATTTACATGATTTAACCGCGTAATTAAGATTTGTAGACTCAACACCCGCCGACCATCCTGTAAATCCGTAATATCCTTAAATCGTGTTTACGGAGTCGCTCCCACCCAAACATCGCCATCCTCAAAAAACTCTTTTTTCCAGATGGGGACGGTTTGTTTTAGGGTGTCGATAATATAACGGCAGGCATCAAAGGCAGCAGCGCGGTGCGCGGCAGATACTGCAATCACAACCGGTACCTCGCCGATTTGCAATACGCCCGTGCGATGATGAATTAACACTTTTTGAACCGGCCATTTTTCAAAAGCTTCTTTTGCTATTTTCTCCATTTCGGTAATGGCCATTGGCTCATAAGCCTTAAACTCCAGTCGTACTATCTTTTTGCCTTTTGTTTGATTACGGACGGTGCCGATAAATACATCTATGCCTCCGGATTCGGGAGACATTATCCAATCGATGGCTGATTGGATGTTGAGGGTAGAGGGGGATATTTGGATGTTGCTGTTCAATAGATTGATAATCAAAATTTTGTCATTCTGAACGAGAGTGAAGAATCTTGTGCGATTGCAAAGTTCGCAAACTATCCGGCGCCTACCTATTTGTTGCATAAGATTCTTCGCTCACGCTCAGAATGACAAGTGAAATTTTACCCCCCACTCACCGGCGGAATAATAGCTATCTCATCACGCTCATGCAAATTATCGCCGGGTAACGCATATTCGTTATTTACTGCCACCATGTATGATGCCAGCTGCTTTAGCCGCGGATATTGTTGCTCGAGCAGGTATTTTAAATTGTAGACGGTAGCATCATTAGCCAACTCTAAATTAACCGACGTGCTCCCAAAAATGTCCTTCGCAATGCCGAACGCCAGGATTTTAATTTTCATGCCTCAAAATTAGGGTAAATTGTAATAATAACGGGTTGCCGCATTCAAATATTTGCGTGTATATTTAGCATGCAAACAATCTATCTAAACATTGGTTTTTAAAGGGAGCGGCGGTTTTTATAGCAAGTCTCAAATCTCATATCTTACGTTTGATGCCCGAAATTAAAAACATACCAGTAACTAAAGTTAACGGGCTTGACAACCAGTACACTACCGATGCGCTTGCTATTGAGGAGCCGCTGGAAATCAGGATGGAATACATTTCGGAAGATGAACCAAAGATTCAGAACGTATCTGTTACCATGCGCACGCCCGGAAATGATGCAGAGCTTGCAATAGGTTTTTTATTCACCGAAGGGATTATAGGCAACACGAATGATATAGCCAATGTGGACTATTGCTTTATCGCCTGTGCCGAAAACAAGGAAAATGTAATCCAGGTGAAACTGGAAGACGGTGTTGTTCCCAATCTTAAAAACGCGGATCGCAATTTTTATACGACATCCAGCTGCGGGGTTTGCGGAAAGGGGTCAATTAATGCTATCAGAACTGTCGGCGCTTTTATCGCCCAAAATGAAAATGAAATTGCTATAGATAGCGAACTGCTTTATACACTGCCGGATATTTTGCACAACCACCAGCAGGTTTTTGCGGAAACGGGCGGGCTGCATGCTTCGGCTTTATTTAGCCTTGATGGAAAGCTGCTGATAGTCCGCGAGGATGTTGGCAGGCATAATGCACTGGATAAGCTGATTGGGGCCGCGTTACAAGAAGGCATGCTGCCATTAAATAATCACATTTTGTTGTTAAGCGGGCGTGCCAGTTTTGAGCTGGTGCAAAAAGCGGTAATGGCCGGTATAAGGATAATTGCCGCTGTTGGTGCACCTTCGAGCCTGGCGGCTGAGCTGGCGGCGGAGTTTAATGTTACGCTCGCAGGCTTTTTGCGCAACCGGCGCTTTAATATTTATACAGCGGGTCACCGCATTTTATTCCCCGTACATGAAAATTCGAATTAAACATAATTCTATACGATACCGGCTTACGCAGTCGGATGTGGCGAAGATTGCGAAAGATAGAAGAATCAGCGACAGCCTTGACTTCGGCTTACAGCAGCTTACTTATGAGCTGCAGGTGGTTGACGATTATGCGCTGTCATCTACCTATAGCAATAACATTATAACCGTTTATATACCGCAAAGTATGGTAACCGAATTGGTAGAAACCGATAAAGTGGGTTTTGAAAATGAGCGCCATGTACCGCATTTACTGGTGGAAAAGGATTTTACCTGTTTGGACGAAGTTGAAGAAGACCAGAGCGATAATTACCCCAATCCTTTAGCTGCGAAAAAGATATGAAGAAGGAAGTTAGTGCACCGGCTGAGGAAAATCCCGAAGAACTGCTGGATTTAAAATTGCACGAGCCTAAGAAATGGGCTGCGGGTATTCCGGCTGTGTTGGAGTCGGGTAAGGATATCTTGGCAGAGGCTGGTTTTGTTCGGGGAATGAACGGCTTGTTCCACATGAATAAAAAGGGTGGCTTTGACTGTTCCGGCTGTGCCTGGCCCGACCCGGATGATGAACGTTCACCCATTGCCGAATACTGCGAGAACGGCGCAAAAGCATTAGCAGAAGAGGCCACTACCAAAAAGCTTACGCCTGAGTTCTTCTCCCAAAACGCGGTTTCAGACCTTGCCAGGTTAAATGATTATGAAATAGGGAAGAAGGGCCGTATAGCGCAGCCAATGTTCCTGCCCAAAGGCGCAACGCATTATGAGCCGATAAGTTGGGACGATGCTTTCAGAAAGATCGCTAAAGAATTAAAGGCGCTTAAATCTCCTGACGAGGCGGTGTTTTATACTTCGGGGCGTACAGGTAATGAAGCATCGTTCACTTACCAGCTTTTTGTAAAGGAATATGGCACTAACAATATGCCCGACTGCTCCAATATGTGTCATGAGTCGTCGGGTGTTGCGCTGTCGGAGACCATCGGTATTGGCAAAGGCACGGTTACTTTGGATGATTTTAACCATGCAGAGGTAATCATTATTATGGGGCAAAACCCCGGCACTAACCATCCGCGTATGCTTACCGCGCTGGAAAAAGCCAAAAAAAAGGGTGCTAAAATAATCGCCATTAATCCGCTGCATGAGGCCGGCTTGATGGCATTTAAAAATCCGCAGACGGTAAAAGGTATGATGGGCATAAGCACCCAACTGGCCGATGTGTATTTGCAGGTGAAAATTAATGGCGATATGGCGCTGTTTAAAGCGATTGAGAAATTGCTTTATGCAGCGGAACAGCAGTCTCCGGGAAAGATATTCGATAAGCAATTTATCAGCGAAAGAACAACAGGCTACAAAGAGTTCCTGGAAAGACTTGATGACTATAGCCTGGAAGAACTTGCCGCGGAAAGTGGTGTTTTGCTCAGCCAGGTTGAAGAAGCCGTTGAAATATTAAAATACAAGCACAAGATCATTATCTGCTGGGCCATGGGGATAACCCAGCATGTTAATGGCGTAGATACCATAAAAGAAATACTGAACCTGGCCCTTCTGAAAGGCAGTATCGGCAAGCAGGGTGCCGGCATGTGCCCGGTGCGCGGGCATAGTAATGTGCAGGGTAACCGCACCATGTGGATTTGGGAGAAGCCCAAAAAAGAGTGGCTGGATAAGATTGAAGAAGTATTCGGTTTTGAGCCGCCGCGTAAGCATGGTCTTGACGTGGTGGAATCGATAAAAGCTATGCACGAAGGCAAGTTGAAAGTGTTTTTTGCGATGGGGGGGAACTTTATATCCTCAACACCCGATACCCTTTATACGGCCGAAGCGCTGCGAAAAATGAAGCTCACCGTGCATGTCTCGACCAAATTAAATCGCAGCCACCTGGTGCATGGTGAGGAAGCCATCATTCTGCCGACCTTGTCGCACAGTGATAAGGATATGATAAAAGGTGAGGCGCAATTTATTACCTGCGAGAACTCGATGGGTGTGGTACAAATGTCGAAGGGCATGCTGGAGCCTGTATCGAAAGATTTAATAAACGAAAACCAGATAGTTTGCCGGCTTGCCAGAGCAACTTTGGGCAAGCGTGCTGTTGTGGATTGGGATTCGTTTGAAAATAGCTATGATGCTGTTCGCGATGCCATTGCCAGGGTGGTGCCCGGCTGCAAAGATTATAACAACAAGGTAAGGCAGCCTGCTGGGTTCTATTTGCCTAATGCCCCGCGCGAAGGGAAATTTGAAGGCCCCGGATTTAATGGTAAAGCACCCTTCAGCATCACAAAGTTGCCGAAGAATAAGCCGGGAGAGGATGAGTACATGATGACGACCATCCGCAGTCACGACCAGTTTAATACCACCATTTACGGCCTGGATGACCGTTATCGCGGAATTGAAAACGAGCGTCGCGTTATTTTTATGAACCCTGCCGATATAATGCGGGCGGGTTTTAAAGAAGGCGGGAAAGTGGACCTGTTTAATTATCATGGCGGAAAAGAACGGGTTGCACGATTGTTTGTGATTGTGCCTTATAATATCCCTGAAGGAAATACAGCCACCTATTTCCCCGAAACCAATGTTTTGGTGCCGATTGATAGCGTGGCCTTAAAAAGCAATACGCCGACGTCGAAGCTTATCTACATTAAAATTAAAAAACACATTGCGGAAGAATCAAGAACCAAGAGTCAAGAATAAGATGAAAAAGAGAAACGGACAATTTTGTATAAAATTTTTTATAGCATTATTTGCTATATTATTTATAATCGATGGGTATTTTTCAACTGCAAAAGCACAGGGCGACAACCTGAGAATAGTATTTGTACGACACGGTGAAAAAGAAACGACGGGCGACAATTTGAACTGCCAGGGACTGAATAGGGCTATGCAATTGCCAAAGGTGCTTGTTGCCAAATTTGGTACGCCGGCAAAGGTTTATGCGCCATCTATCAATTCAAAAAAATCCACCGGTCATGCGCGGATGTTTCAGACAGCAACACCGTTGGCGGTTAAATACGGTCTGAAAATTAATACGCAATACGACGTTGAGGACTATGACGCCCTGGCTCAAAGCTTAAAAAGCCAATCCGGGACGATAGTTATAGTGTGGGAGCATAAGGCCATGGACAATATTTTGAAGGCTCTTGGCGTAAAAACGCACGGCCTGAAATGGGGCGATGAAGATTTTGACAGCATCTGGGTGGTGAGTTTCAAGAAGAGCGGTAAGGCTGAGTTGACGACGGATAAGGAGGGATTGCATCCGGCGGGGAATTGTGCGTTTTAGCATGTTTTATACCTGGCCCCGGGGTGATGGGTAACACCCTGCGTAAAAATGATTATACATTTCTTTTTCCTCGCACCATCCCACGTATTTAAAGAAAAATTTCTTTAAACTTGGTTATGAAATTGTACAACACAATTAGGGGCATCGTTGTGGAACATAACGAATCGGCCTTTATCATCAACGAACCATGGGATACCCTCGTAAACCGGGATAAATTAAACGAATACCTATCTACCCAAATTAAAACCGCCAAACCATTAAGTGCAGGAGAGAAAACCGAAAGGCTGGCGGACAACGCCCTGCTGCCGCCCATAAGCCGCCAGGAAATTTGGGCGGCCGGGGTAACCTACTTAAAAAGCCGCGATGCGCGGATGGAGGAATCGCAGGGTTCTGGGGCGGCCAGCTTGTATGATATGGTTTACGATGCCGAGCGTCCGGAGCTGTTCTTTAAAGCGGCTGCATCGCGGGTTGCGGGGCATGGACAGCAGGTTTACATCCGTAAGGATTCCGCCTGGAATGTACCGGAGCCGGAACTAACCTTGTTTATTAACTCAAACGGGAATATCCAGGGATATACGGTCGGCAATGATATGAGCTCGCGCAGTATTGAGGGAGAAAATGCTTTATATCTGCCGCAGGCTAAAATCTATGAAAAAAGCGCAGCTATCGGTCCGTGTTTGTATGTGAGCCCGGAGCATATCGGCGGTGATACGGCTATCAAATTAAAAATTAAACGCGGCGGCGAAGTAATCTATACCGACGAAACTACCGTATCGCGCATAAAGCGCACGTTTGATGAATTGGTAGGCTTCCTGTACCGGGAATGCGATTTTCAATATGGCTGTTATTTAATGACCGGCACCTGCCTTGTTCCGCCCGGGGAATTTACGTTGCAAATTGGCGATGAGGTAGAAATTACTATCGATAAAATTGGTACACTTGTAAATACCATTGCGTTAAACCCAAAACATAAACCGTAATTCTACATGAGCGTTTTAAAGTATTCATCCATCGCACTGGCGGCGCTGTGCCTTGCCGCATGTCAGCAAAAAAAAGCACAGCAGGAACAGGCCGCTACAGCCGAAAGCCAGTATGCGAAAGGTACATTTGGCTACGACCTGGATTTTTTGAAAAAGAAAGACAGCGTTATTGTTTTAAACAGCAAGGATGGTAAAGGTGAAATTATCATTTCGCCGAAATACCAGGCCAAGGTATTTACGTCAACAGCCGACGGTGCGAGCGGCAAAAGCTTTGGATGGATAAACTATAAAACATTCGACCAGGAGAAGCTGGATGAGCACATGAATGCTTATGGGGGAGAGGATAGGTTGTGGCTTGGCCCTGAAGGTGGAAAATTTTCACTGTTTTTTAAGCCTGGCACCAAAATGGAGTTCGCCAACTGGCATACGCCGGCTGCCGTTGATAACGAAGCCTGGAAGCTGGTATCTAATACCGATAAAAAAGCATCGCTGAGTAAAATAGCTACGCTGCTGAACTACGCCGGTACGACCTTAAACTTGCAAATTGACCGCGATATAGAAATACTGGAAGCCGCCGATGTAAAAAACAAGCTGGGCATTGATTTAGACAACAAAGTAAAGTCTGTTGCTTTCCATACCACCACTACGCTAACCAATACCGGCACTAAAGCCTGGGATAAACAAACCGGCGCGCCATGTATCTGGAACCTGGATATGTTTTCTCCATCGCCAAAAACAATCACTGTTGTACCATATAATGACGGAACCGGCAAGGTGGCGACCACCGATTATTTCGGCGAGATTCCAAAAGACCGCATTACCATGAAAAATGGCATTTTATTGTTTAAGGCTGATGGTAAATCGCGTGGCAAGCTGGGCATGCAGGCAGCGCGGACAAAAAAGCTGGCTGGTAACTATGATGGCGAGAATAATATATTAACCATTATCCAATTTGATGCAGATCCAGGCTCGACCTATCTGAACCAGGAATGGCGCACTGATCGCGAGCCTTTTATTGGCGATGCAGTTAATGCTTATAATGATGGTCCGCTGGCGGATGGCAGCCAAATGGGGCCTTTTTTTGAATTGGAAAGTGTATCCCCCGCTGCTTTTTTAAAGCCTAATGAAAAGCTGAGCCATAACCACAGCGTATTCCATTTTACCGGGGATAAGGATGCGTTGAATACCATCGCCTTAAAAACTTTGGGAATATCGCTGGCTGATATACAAGCTGCTTTTAAATAATTATATTGGGAGCGCAAAGGAGGTGAAAGCTCAAAGGCGAAAGCTGAAAGGTTTTCCCATCTTCAATTATAAACCGATTATTAACTGATTTAAACCTGTTTCATGTCAAAAGATAACAAGCTTGTTGCGCTGGCTTTAGTAACATCCCTGTTTTTTATATGGGGATTTGCGCTAAACCTTAACCCGGTTTTGATACCACATTTAAAGAAGGCGTGTGAACTTACCGACTTTCAATCCTCATGGGTGGATTCGGCATCCTATATTGCTTATTTTATTTTGCCTATACCTGCGGCGCGTTTTATGTATCGTTACGGTTATAAAGGAGGCATTTTGTTAGGGCTGATATTGTTTGCCACAGGCGCTATTTTATTCTTCCCGGCAGCGGGTGTGCGCAGTTATGCATTTTTCCTTGCATCCTTGTTTATCATTTTCAGCGGCGCGGCATTTCTTGAAACTGCCGCCAACCCCTACGTAACAGTATTGGGCGACCCGGCTACCGCTACCCAGCGTATTAATTTTTCACAGTCGTTTAATGGCCTCGCTGCGGTGCTTGGTCCGCTTACCGGCAGCTTATTTATCTTATCCGGCAAAGAACTTACCCCGGCACAAAAAAATACCATGTCGCCGGCGCAATTAAATAATTATTTGAATGGCGAGGCCTCCTCAGTGCAAATACCTTATTTGTTAATTGGCCTGGTGGTACTTGTGGTAGCATTTCTGATTTACAAAAGCAGCCTGCCGGAAATAGTTGAAGAAACTACAGATGAAACGCTGCAACAACATAGCTCATTAGTGAAACAGATAGGGGCTCTACTCAAAAAGAGAAGTTTGCTGATGGGGGTATTGGGCGAATTTTTTTATGTAGGGGCGCAAGCAGGCATTCTTGGCTTTTTTATACGATATGGTGAACGGGTTGCGGAACTTAGCGAGAAACCTGCTTCGTATTGTCTTACTGCAGCTACAGCATGTTTTATGTTGGGCAGATTTAGCGGTTCGTACCTGATGAAGTTTTTTAACCCGGTTAAGCTGCTGGCAATTTATTGCGTGATGAGCATTTTATTACTGGTGTTAAACTTCTTCCTTACCGGTGTGTTTACAGTGTGCGCCCTGATGGGTGTTGCATTTTTCATGTCAATAATGTTTCCAACCATATTCTCACTTGGTATTAAGGGGTTGGGGTCACAAACTAAATTGGGCTCTTCTCTATTAATTATGGGCATTGTCGGCGGTGCGGTTATCCCTCCGATTATGGGTAAAATATCGGATTCTCACGGCATTCGTTATGCCTATTTGGTGCCGATAATATGTTTCGCATACATATTGTTTTTTGCGAGAAGTAACATGAAAATTAAAAAGCTGACCGTAGCGGCAGGACACTAACCGCCCAGATTTGACAACTTTTTAAAAGTTGTCAAATCTAAATTAAGTTGCGCGGTAGGTGCAAAATATCGGTAGAAAATAGAAAAAGAACATTTAGCGTGCCGTAGGTACGCAACAAATTTGAAGCGATGGATTTAGGACTGAAAAATAAAATAATTATAGTAACCGGCGGCGCAAAAGGTATTGGCGCGGGCATCGTAAAAGTATTGGCAGCAGAAGGCGCAGTCCCTGTTATAGTAGGCAGGAGTGAGGATGATAATAAGGCAATGGTGGCGGAGATAGAAGCCGCAGGCGGACAATCTTATCAAATTGTAGCCGAACTAACTGAACCGGCAGCCTGCGAAAACGCGGTTAAAGAAGTTCTGCAACGTTTTGGCCGTATCGAAGGTCTTGTTAACAATGCGGGCGTGAACGACGGCGTAGGACTGGAGAACGGCAGCTACGACGAGTTTATGGCATCGCTGCATAAAAACGTGGTACATTATTATTTGATGGCCCATTTTGCCTTACCGGCGTTAAAAGAATCGAAAGGGGCTATATTGAACATCACTTCAAAAACAGCTGCCACAGGGCAGGGAAATACATCAGGCTACGCAGCGGCAAATGGCGGAAGAAACGCTCTGACCCGTGAATGGGCCGTGGAATTGCTTAAATACGGTATTCGCGTAAATGCCATCGTCGTGGCCGAATGCTGGACACCGCTTTACGAAAACTGGATAAACACATTGCCAGACCCAATTGCCAAACGGAAGGATATCGAATCAAAAATACCGCTGGAAAACCGGATGACGACCGCTGAAGAAATTGCGAATACCACGGCGTTCCTGTTATCAGAACGCTCAAGCCATACCACCGGGCAATTGATTTATGTAGATGGCGGATATGTGCATTTGGACAGGGCACTGGCGAATGCTTAATGACAAATAAACAAATAGCTTCATAGCGATGGGTTTAAAACCCATCGCTATGAAGCTATAGTGAATAACCATAACTGACCATAGAATTGAGAATAGACTCCCATCAACACTTTTGGAAATTTGACCCCATACGCGATGCATGGATAAACGAATCCATGAAGGCCATACAACGCGACTTTTACCCTCAAGACCTCGAACCGATATTAAAAAAACAGCATATAGATGGTTGTGTAGCGGTACAAGCCGACCAATCTGAAACTGAAACGGAATTTTTATTAGACCTTGCCGATAAGCATGAGTTTATTAAAGGCGTAGTCGGTTGGGTTGATTTTATGGACCTGCACGTACGTGAGCGGATCGCACATTATGCCGAAAATAAAAAAATGAAGGGCATGCGCCACGTATTGCAGGGTGAGCCTGACCGGGCGTATATGCTGAACCCGCAGTTTATGAAAGGCATAGCGGCCCTTAAAACTTATGACCTTGCTTACGATATCCTGGTATTCCCCGACCAGTTGGGTTATACCAATCAATTCGTAAAAAATATATCCGGCGTCCGTTTTGTAATCGACCACATTGCCAAGCCGGATATTAAAAATCAAAACATCGATAAATGGGAGCATAGCATGCGCCTGGTGGCACAGCATGAAAATGCCTGGTGTAAAATATCAGGTATGGTAACCGAGGCCGACTGGCAAAACTGGCAGTATGAAGATTTTGTGCCCTACCTGGATATTGTTTTTGAGGCATTTGGCGCTAACCGCGTAATGTTTGGTTCCGATTGGCCGGTATGTAATGTAGCGGGCGGTTACAATAAGATGATTAGCATAGTTGAGCAATACACCGCCAAACTATCTACCGATGAGCAATCCCGGTTTTGGGGACTTAACGCTATTGAATTTTACAAACTTTAATTAAATACGATGAAAAAATCAGCTTTAATTGTTTTGGTGGGCGTTCTGGCTGCGGTATCGGTTAGCGCACAGCAAAAGTTTAACGGATTGGGTACAAACATGGGCAATTTGTACATGATGTCTGACGCGAAGACACGTTCAATCAGTCCCGAAAATTTTAACGGCGAAAAAGGTAAAGGCGGAATGGCCACTACGGGCACCGGCAGCGGCGCCTCGCGCGACCTGGGCCAAGGCTGGAAAGTGAGCCCGAGCGTCGTTATTAAAAAACATACCACTTATACCATAGCTGAAATAAATGAATCAGGCGCCATTCAACATATATGGATGACGCCAACCGGCAACTGGCGCTACTCTATTATCCGTTTTTATTGGGATGATGAAACTACGCCATCTGTAGAGGCTCCTGTAGGCGATTTCTTTTGTATGGGCTGGGGCAAGTATGCACCGGTAACCTCGCTGGCGGTAGTGGTAAATCCCGGCAGTGGTTTAAACTGTTACTGGCCCATGCCGTTCCGCAAAAAATGTAAAATCACAATGGAGAATATTGACGACAGGGATATGGTGCTCTATTACCAGGTGGATTATACACTTACCGATGTGCCTAAAGACGCCGGTTATTTTCACGCGCAGTTCCGCAGGGTAAATCCGCTGCCTTATAAGCAGGATTTTGTTGTGGTTGATAATATTAAAGGTAAAGGCCAGTATGTAGGCACTTACCTGGCTTATGGCTCAAATAAAAATGGTTGGTGGGGCGAAGGCGAGATAAAATTCTTTATGGACGGCGATACAAAGTTCCCAACCATAGCCGGTACGGGTACAGAAGATTATTTTAACGGAGCCTACGATTTCGACAGTGATCACAAAAAGGCTGACGGCAGTGTCAGCAACGAGTACACTGAGTTTAGTGGGCCTTATACTGGTTTGCCACAGGTGCTTCGGGGCGATGGCCATTACAGCATAGCCCAGCGCTTCGGTCTATACCGCTGGCACATAGCCGACCCAATCCGTTTTGACCAGGATTTAAAAGTAACCCTGCAGGATTTAGGCTGGCGCGATAATGGCCGCTATTTGCCGTTACAGGATGATTTGGCCACCGTGGCATTTTGGTATCAAAGCGAGCCGCATGGTGTGTTCCCGGTATTGCCGGGAAGGGATGATTTGGAGGTGAATTAATGGTGTGCGATTAGATTTGACAACTTTTTAAAAGTTGTCAAATCTTTGCGAATCTATATGGTTAGGAAAAATGGCGAAGGTTGAACATTATTACACTCCTTTTGAAGAAGGCTGTTTTTACCACGTCTACAATCGCACTGTAGATAAACAGCCGATGTTCAAAAGTGAAAGCAATTACCAATATTTTCTAAAACAATACAATAAGTATATGTCACCGGTAGCAGATACCTATGCATATTGTTTGCTGCCAAATCACTTTCACCTTCTCTTACGCATTAAAGAAAACGACTTGATGTTAACAGATTTGACAAGTTTCCAAAAGTTATCAAATCTCTCTTCTCTAAGTATACAGGATAAAAGTGCCCAGGAACTTGTTAGTCACCAGTTTCGCAAATTCTTTCAGTCGTATGCGATGGCGTTTAATAAAGAACAAAACAGGTTAGGTACACTATTCCAAACACCGTTTAAAAGAGCTCATGTTAAAGAGGACTCTTATTTCACTCAGCTTATTTATTATATTCATTCGAATCCACAGCACCACAATCTAATAGATGATTTTAGAAATTGGAAATGGAGCTCATATTCGAGAATACTTTTGGACACTCCATCTGCGTTGAAAAAAGATGAGGTTATCAACTGGTTTGGTAATAAGGATGTATATAAAGAATATCATCAAGACCTTCAAAAGATAATGCTCGGGGAAAAATTGCTAATTGACGATTAGATTTGACAACTTTTTAAAAGTTGTCAAATCTCCGCTACACGTGTCTATATGCGCCTCTTCAAAGTTATAATCACATTATCATATTTCTTATCATGATAAACCTCTAACAACAGGCTGCGGTCATCCTGCGATTTGAAAAGGTTATCTACCTCCTCCAATGTCATATCGGCTATGCGCTTAAAGTTAATAGATACTATTTCATCGTCTTTTTCCAGCCCAATCTTATCACCTGCCGAGCCGGGCTCTACGCGACTGATGATAATCCGCTTAAACCCATCGCCATCGGCATAGTATTCAAGGCCGCTCATGTCCTGCTCAAAGGGTTCCTTAAAATTCGGGCCGGGCTTTAGATAAATATAGCCGCCGTGATAGTCGAATACGACAGTGAATTTTTTAAGAAGACCTATGCCAAGATTACCGTCTCGCTTTATATTAAGATATTTTCTAAGCGAATCATCCTGCGGAAAGGAAGATATCACGTTCCGGATCTTATATTTCCCCAATTCAATACCGCTAATCCGGCTGATAAAGCCATTTATCGGCCCGCTGAAGCCAACGCCCAGGTTTGCATGAATGCACTTTTTCTCCAGCGCGGCTTTGTCAGATATATTTTCGAGCGATAAGGGATGCCCCGCGCCAAGGTCCACAACCAGCTTGGTTTGTTTTATTATGCCGCCCGGCATATCTACCGTAGTTTCTAAATATGGTTTATGGTCTTCAATGGTTATCGGTATACGCTCACCCTTTGCGAATCTTTTAGTATCCTGGGGCCGGTAGGCTGTCAGCGTGGAGTCGCTGAAGTTTACCTTTATAGCGAGGTTGTTAAAAAATTCGTAACCTAATAATCCGTGTATCGGCATGCCGGCATAGTTCGAGAGACCGAATTGGTCTTTGGTTAATACTGCTGCATTAATGCCATAACTGGTAAGGCCCGGGATGCCTATGTCCAGGGTTTGCGATGCGAAGGCCTCATATGAATCGTTTTCGCCAAATCCGCGTAGCTTTAGTTTGTGCGACATCGGCACCTTTAGCGTGTCAATCAGGCTGGGATCGGTAATTATCATCAGCCCCACGCCCGTATCCATTACAAAGTTAAAAGGACCCTTATGGTTGATAGACAATTGTACTACAACCATATTGCGAACCAGCCGGAACGGTATAGTTACTTTATTGCGGTGCGGTTCTAAATCAAATTGTGCATATGCCGTTGTGAAAATAAAGCAATTCAAATACAACAGCCACAACAAAAACCGGTGTGTATTTTTACTAAACATGGCACAAAAATTAAATATAAATAACCTTTTCGGGAAAGGTACTGCCTAATACAAATGCGCAGCAGCCTAATCCAATTTCTTCAAACGTTGTAGTAAGTTGGCCACCCATAGACGGGTGAGTTATAATTGGTGGAATGTCTATCAATATTACGAATAAAAACACCATTATTCCAAGTAAAATGCATGCTAATCGTGCCATTTTATTAAAGGCGATACCAATAGCCGCTGCAATCATCGCTGCACCGGTAAAATAGGCCCAAAATAAGTGGAAAGGTATCCAGCCGGGAACCATCCGCGATACGAATCCAGCGTACAAAAAATGCTGAATGCCGAAAACGGTGATAGCTAACGCATATAAATAGACGCCCGTTTTAAATAGATAGTGCATCGGTAAATAATAAATAAGTTGATAATTGGCTGTACTCCTTATGTTAAGGAGTTGTACATTTATAGTATAAAGTTAAGCAGGCGCAAACGCTAAAGCTATTCATGCGCTATACAAGTTTGTACAAGTTTGTACAAGCCCGGGCTGTTATCTTTATATTATATTTTTGTTCGATTTTCATGTCCAGAATGCACACCGACGAGTATTATATAGAAAAAACCAAAAAGCTATTCGAGATAGCTACCGGCTGGGGAGATAGCAGCGATTGGACTAACCAGGATTTTGTAGTCCTGAGCGAGAAGATACAGGAAAAAACCAGTGTTGCACTCAGTCATGTTACCTTGAAACGCGTTTGGGGCAAGGTGAAATATGATAGTTTGCCCAATACGCATACGCTCGATACACTGGTGCAATTTCTTGGATATGAGAACTGGCGGGCATTTAAATCGCAAAATGGCAATGGTGTTGCTCAAACTGTAACTGTTGAGTCATTCCCTGCTGTCCGTGCTGTCGAAGAAGCGGAAAGTGATGAACCCGAAAAGAAGCGGAAGCCTTACCTAAAAGTGGGGCTGTTTATTGTATGTATAGCTGCTGTGGCTGTATCGATATTATCTACCAGGAAAAAAACTCCGCCCGTTATTACAGACAACGATTATAAATTCAGTAGCAAAAAAGTTGTTTCAGTGGGCTTACCAAACTCAGTGGTATTTAATTATGATGCAACCAAGTCACCCTATGATTCAGTAATTATCCAACAATCATGGGACAGGCATTTGCAGGTTAAAGTATCCAAAAACGAGCATCAGCATACGTCAATTTATTACTATCCCGACTATTACAAAGCTAAATTGATAGTAGGGAACAAGATAGTAAGCATGCACCGCCTGCTGATTAAGTCGGACGGGTGGCTGCCGGCGGTAACTCAATCACCGGTACCGGTATATTTTAAAAAAGAAGAAGTTATTGCCAATGGCAAAATGTCGCTGCCTATAGAAAAGATACAGGCCAAAAATATAAAGCTTCAACCCACACCTTCGGATGTTCTGTACTCAAATGTGCGTGAATTTGGCGAGATATACAGCGATAATTTCACCTTTGAGACGTCCGTAAAAAATGATTACAGGGAAGGTGCTTCAGTTTGCCAGCTCAGCAAGATTTATATTTTATGCGAAGGCACAGCTATTGGCATACCGCTATGCGCTAAAGGTTGCATCTCAACCCTCGATTTACTTTTTACCAATTATTACGCATCGGGCAAGCACGTTGATTTATCAGTATTTGGCGTCGATTTTAGTTCATGGGTAAAAGTGAGGATTGAAACCAGAAATCGCAAAGCGCAAATCTTTCTGAACGATAAGATTGTGTTTGCGGTTAACGAGGATATCATCAAATCTAAAATAATCGGTATCGATTACATGTTCCAGGGCACCGGTTCGGTAGACTATATAAAATTATCCAGCGATAAGGTTCATTACGAAGATGATTTTAACGACGCTTCGGGAGGAACATTGAAATAAGGGGGGAGAACCAAGAGTCAAGAATCAAGAGCCAAGATTGAGAAATACGTATATCGTAAAAACACGAAGAGTCAAGAAAAAGCATTCCGCTTTCTGTCTTGACTCTTGGTTCTTGATTCTATCTACTTACAATATTTCCGTATCTCATCCGGCGCGTCTCTTGAGCCCAGTTCTACAGCTTTAGCCAGGTCCTGGCAACCGCTGTGGTCATTCTCCTGCAACTTAGCTACGCCGCGGCTTAGCCATACATAGGGATTGTGCGGGTCGAGATCGATTGCTGTTGCGAAATCTTTTAGCGCGCCGTCATATTCACGTGTAACCATTTTAGCCTTGCCTCGCAGCACAAAGTTGTTGGGGTCTTTGGGGCTAAGCTTCATCGCCTGCCTGAAATCACCGTTCATCGCTGATGTATCCTTCATATAGCCTTCGGCAAGACCACGGTAGGCATAAGTTTTAATGTTATCCGGGTTGATAAGCAGCACGCTGATATAATCATATACTGCTCCCTCGTAATTTTTCTGAATCATTTTAAGATTAGCACGATAGAAATAGGCCTCATCATTATTCTGGTCTTTTTCAATCGCCCGGCTAATATCAACTGCCGCGCTGTCATATTGCTTTAGTTCGATTTTAACGTTAGCGCGACCGCTGTAGGCCTGCGATATGGCATTTGAATCGACTGCTATCGCCCTGTCAAAGTCGATCATAGCTCCACGGGTATCGCCTACGCCGGCCATTGCTGTACCGCGAAGCACTAATATTTTACCATTTTTTGTATATGGAGTTACTACTTTATTAAATAGCGTTAATGCTTCTGTATACTGCCTGTTATCAATCAGTATTTTACCAAGACGTAGATAAGCCTGCTGATTTTTTGGGTCAAGCTCAACTTGTTTTTTAAAGTCGGCTATTGCGCCTGGTCTGTCGCCTAAGCGGCTTTTAGCTATACCGCGGTTTAAGTAAGCATCGCCATTGGCGGGCTGCATTTCTATTGCGGTATTAAAATCAGCAATAGCGCCGCTGTAATCGGCCTGTAATATCTTCATTTCGCCGCGGCCAAAATATCCCTCGAAATTTTTAGGATTCATTTTAATGGCGGTGTTGTAATCTTCTAAAGCGCCTGTAGTATCCTGCAACCCTCGTTTTGCTTTTGCGCGGGTTATGTACACGTATCCATCAGCATACTTGTTATAGTTTACGGCGGTATTTGCGTCGTCAAGCGCACCTTCGTAATCTTTTTGGTCAATCTTTAACTCCGCGCGGTTTTGAAAAGCGCCGGCTAAATGGGCGTCCAGGGAAATGGCCTTGTTGTAATCGGCCAATGCTGCGTCTTTGCTGTCGCTTTTGCTTTCCGAAATACCGCGGTATAAATAAAGCTCCGCATTGTTAGGGTCTTGCGCAATTGCCTTATCGAAATACTCGATGGCAGTTTTGTTGTCGGAGCTGTTACTGATAGCCTTGGCCAGGTAATAATACAGGTTAGGCAGGTGCGGATTCATGGTTACCGCTTTCTTATAATCCTCGATAGCGCCTTTGTAATCTTTTAAATTGGTTTTAGTATTCCCGCGATAGAAAACAGCCTCCGCATTATTAGGGTTCATCCTTAACGTGGTGTTGTAATCGGCAAGGGCGCCATTGTATTCACCTATAGTACCTTTAGAATTTGCGCGATAGTAATATACGTCGGCATTATTAGGCATTTGCCTGATGGCAACATCATAATCAGCTATTGCACCTTTATTATCGTTGATATTTGCTTTGGCGACGCCGCGATATTCGTAAAGCTCAGGGTTGTTCGGGCTGATAGCGATTGCCGTCGAAAAATCTGCAATTGCGCCGTTATAATCATTTGAGTTTACCCTCGCATTTGCGCGGTAGTGGTATATGTCCGAACTACGTAAGCCAAGCTCAATTGCCTTAGTATAATCGTTAATAGCCGACTTATAGTCTTTAGCATTTGCCTCTGCATTTGCGCGGTAGTAAAAAGCATCGGCATTGCCAGGGTCGATGGTTACTACTTTAGAGTAATCCTCAACAGCCTCGCCGAATTGCTTGCTGTTGCTATAGGCGTTGCCACGATATAAATAGGCTTTAACGTTATTGCCGTTAAGCTCGATTGCTTTAGTAAATTCGGGTATGGCCGCAGTATAATTTTTTTGCGCCGATAATTCATTTGCTCTTTTCAAATGCTCATCGGAGGTTTGCGCCAGCGCCAGGTAAGGTATTAATGAAATAATAACTAAAAGTCTTTTCATAATTGTGTTACATAAAATTGGCAATAAACAAGCCAAACATTATTTATAACTTGAACTGAATGATAAAACGTTTTTTTATAAGCTATTTTTATGCCCCGCATTAGCGAAAATCATACAAAATTAAACTTACAGGCAATAAAAACACATATCGTGTAATTTTCGCCTCTTCTGTCGTTCGGAGATGTAATACGCAAATGCCCCCTAAATGGTTATATTTTTAAAAGCAGGGGATTACTTTCTCAATTTGGGGATTTATAATCCCTCTGATATTTTAAATGAATTAGGTAGATTGGGCCAGGTTTTATAAATTTTTTAACCGAAATAAACCACTTATGCCACAGTATTTTGTAGATGCCGATATAACCAAAGCTAAAACTCTTCACTCAGATTTTTATACCGACCCCAATGTTTTTGAGCAATGCAAGGAGCGAATATTTTCCCCATCATGGCAATTCATAGGTGGCACTGAACTGGTTGAAAATCCCGGCGATGTTTATCCTTTTACTTTACTCGAAAATTATCTTGATGAACCCCTGCTATTAACAAACGGTAAAAACGGAGAAATCAATGTGCTCTCTAACGTGTGCACCCACCGCGGTAATCTTGTGGTTGATAAGGCCTGTAAGCTGAATAACCTGCGCTGTCGCTATCATGGTCGTATGTTTAGCCTTGATGGTAAGTTTTTGTCGATGCCGGAATTTAAAGAGGTAGAAAACTTTCCCTCAGCGGAGGACAACCTGCCAAAGCTTACATCATTTAAATGGAGTAATTGGCTTTTTACATCGCTTAATGAGAAATATAAACCGGAGGTGTTTTTCCGCGATATGACAGAGCGGGTAAGCTGGCTGCCGCTGGAGGATTTTAAGTTCGACCCGTCATTATCGAGAGTATTTAACGTAAAGGCCAACTGGGCGCTGTATTGCGAAAACTACCTCGAGGGCTTCCATATACCCTTTGTACACGCCGGACTGAATTCCGTAATTGATTTTGGTGAATATGCCACTGAATTATTCTTTCCGTACTCAAGCCTGCAATTAGGACTCGCCAAAACTAACGAGGATTGCTTCGAATTACCTGCCTCATCACCCGACTATGGTAAAAATGTAGCGGCTTATTATTTCTGGGTGTTCCCCAACATGATGTTTAACTTTTATCCCTGGGGGCTTTCGGTTAATGTTGTTGAGCCGGTTTCGGTAGGAGAGTGCCGTGTGAAGTTTTTCTCCTATGTTTGGCACGAGTCCAAATTAAACCGCGGGGCTGGAGCAGGGCTGGATAAAGTGGAGCAGGAGGATGAAGAAATTGTTGAGAATGTACAGCGTGGTGTGCGTTCCCGTTTCTATAATCATGGGCGATATTCAGTTACCCGCGAGCAGGGAACGCATCACTTTCACCGTATACTCACTGAGTTTATGGCCGGTTAGTAAGAAGAAAACCCCTTGTGTTTTAGTGTTCCATTTTTCTGCGGAATACCCGGAACGGTACGGAACATGCTTATTATCAGATTATTGTATTTTTTTACGTAATTACCTGGTAATTATTGATTTTTATATTTTGTATCCCTTCCAATAAAAACCTTCCATTTTTCGCTCATCCTGTAAAATATCGAATCTTCTTTTTGCTGAACAAAAGCCTGTTTTTAATGTTCTTTATTCGATTGTAAGACCATTGTAATATTGATAAAGATATAATACATGTTTAAACATGTATTATTACCTTTGTTATGAAATTTTAAAACAATCAAAAAAAATTAAAATCATGGCAACAACAAAATGGGCAATAGACCCAACACACTCAGAGGTTCAGTTTAAAGTTAAACACCTCGTTATATCAACAGTTACAGGTTTCTTTAAAAGCTTCGAAGGCACATTGGAAAACGAAGGCGATAGCTTCGAGAATGCAGCTATCACTTTCGCTTTAAACATCGATAGCATTGATACTAACCAGTCGCAACGTGACGGTCACCTGAAATCAGCAGAATTTTTTGATGCTGAAAAATACCCACAGATTACCTTTAAATCAACTTCGTTCACCAGCACAGGCGATGACGAATATGCATTAAAAGGCGATTTGACTATAAAAGACGTAACCAAACCGGTTACATTATCTGCTGAGTTCGGCGGTACTGCTGACGACTTCTACGGCAACACCAAAGCAGGTTTTGAAGTAACAGGCAAAATCAACCGTAAAGAATTCGGTTTAACCTGGGACGGCGTTACCGAAGCTGGTGCAATTGTCGTTGGTGAAGACATCAAATTGCTGATCAACATTCAGTTCGCAAAGCAGAAATAAGTTGATTGGAGTAGGTTGACTGAGTTGATTGAATTAGTTGGCCTTTGATGTATAAAAAAGCCATTCGTAATGCGAATGGCTTTTTGCTTTACAACCTTTTTGCAAGTATCTTTGTTAGGTAAGTATGTTAATCAAGATCTACCCCGAGAACCCTAATCCTAAAGCAATAGAGCAAGTCGTGCAGGTGTTGCGCAAGGGTGGACTCATTATATATCCTACGGATACCGTTTATGGCCTTGGCTGCGATATTACCAATCACAAGGCCATCGAGGCCATATGCAAAATAAGAAATATCAAGCCGGAGAAGGCCAATTTTTCGTTTATCTGCTATGATTTAAGCCATATATCGGATTACATCAAACCGATTGATAACACCACCTTCAGAGTTTTAAAGAAGGCTTTGCCGGGACCGTTTACGTTTATCTTTAACGCAAACCATAATGTACCGAAGCTGCTTAGCTCCAACAAAAAGACGGTTGGTATCAGGGTTCCGGATAACGATATCGCCCGCGAAATAGTAAAGCAGCTGGGTAACCCAATCCTTTCTACTTCCATAAAAGATGATGACGAAATTATCGAATACTCAACCGACCCCGAATTGATTCACGAAAAGTACGAAGACATGGTGGACCTGGTGATAGATGGCGGCTATGGCGAAAATATTCCTTCAACCGTTGTTGATTGCACCGAAGGCGACTTTGAAATTATACGTGAGGGTAAGGGAGAGCTGGAGTTATATTTATAAATTTCGGTTGTTACACCAGCGAAAAGGATTTCAATCGGTTATGCAATAGAATGGGTAAGACTTACGAAGTTTTAAAAACTTCGTAAGTCTGCTGATTCTCATGGGGAAAATACTAAGGTCTTATGCTCTGAATAAAGCCCGGTATCTTTTCCAAATAACTCTCCGTTCCCAAAAGCTTTACAAACGCACTACCTACAATAGCCCCGGCTGCATACTCACAGGCCTTGCTAAACGATTTGTTATCCGTTATCCCAAACCCGATTATCGCAGGATTCTTCAATTCCATCGCCTTTACGCGCTTATAATAATCCTCGATATTTACCGATACATTCAAACTACCGCCGGTTATAGATGACGAAGAAAGCAGGTAGATAAAGCTATTGCTCAACTCATCAATTTTGCGGATACGTTCTTCAGACGTTTGCGGGGTAACCAGGAAAATATTACTGAGGTTATTCGCCTTAAAATAATCCGCATAAAGTGTTTCGTACTCATACATAGGTAAATCCGGAACGATAACCCCATCAACACCGACTTCGGCGGCTTTTTTGCAGAATCTTTCAACGCCATATTGTATCATCGGGTTGGCATAGCCCATCAGCAGGATAGGGATAGACACCCGTTTCCTCAAATCAGCCAATTGCTCAAAAAGCAGGTTAAGGGTCATGCCACTTTCCAGCGCTTTTTCTGAGCTGTGCTGGATAGTCGGTCCGTCGGCCACGGGGTCGGAGTAGGGGAAGCCTATTTCCAGGAAATCCACACCGGATTTTTCTAATGCTTCAGCAATATCAAGCGTGGTATTCAGTTCCGGGTACCCGGCAGTATAATAGATGGATAAAAGGTTATCCTTTTTAGCAGCGAAAAGTTGATTTAAGCGGTTCATTTTTTAGTTCATAGTTAATGGTTCATGGTTCATAGCCGAAAAAGGCGCATATTTTTAATGGTTTGTAGTTTAGTGTACTGCTGAACGGCATACATTGCAGCTGCCATGAACTATGAACCATCAACCATGAACTACTCAATAATTGAAATATTTAATATACGTATCCAAATCCTTATCCCCGCGGCCTGATATGCAAATCACCACGTTATCATCGGGATTGAATTTCATTTTCTCTAAATGTGCCAGCGCATGCGACGTTTCAATCGCCGGGATAATACCCTCTAACTGGCAACAAAGCAGACCTGCCTGTAAGGCTTCATCGTCGGTAGCGCTAACGTATTGCGCACGGTTAATTTTATACAGGTGCGCATGCTGAGGGCCGATGCCCGGATAGTCCAGCCCTGCAGAAACAGAATATGGCTCAACAACCTGTCCGTCATTAGTTTGCATTAATATGGTGCGGCTACCATGCAAAACGCCCTCGCGGCCAAGAAACGTAGTTGCAGCCGAATGCCCGCTGTCAACGCCTTTGCCGGCTGCTTCCACGGCCACGAGCTTTACATTTTCATCATCCAAAAAATGATAAAACATACCCATCGCATTGCTGCCGCCACCCACACAGGCTAAAACGTATTCTGGTAAATCTTTGCCGGTATGCTCCAGCAGTTGCTTTTTTGTTTCGAGGGATATAATGGACTGGAAGCGCGCAACCATGTCCGGGTAGGGGTAGGGGCCTACCACCGATCCGATGATGTAATGCGTATCTACCGGGTTGCCTATCCAGTCGCGCAGGGCTTCGTTGGTAGCATCCTTTAAAGTTTTACTGCCCGATGTAGCAGGAACCACCTTTGCCCCCAGCATTTTCATTCTTGACACATTGGGCGCCTGGCGGGCCATATCAATTTCGCCCATGTAAACCACGCATTCAATACCCATCAAAGCACAAACAGTAGCCGTTGCTACCCCATGCTGACCGGCGCCTGTCTCGGCTATAATGCGTTTTTTGCCGAGGCGTTTGGCCAGTAATATCTGCCCGATGGCATTGTTTATTTTATGCGAGCCGGTATGATTTAAATCCTCACGCTTGAAAAATATATTGGCACCGTATTTTTCCGAGTATCTTTTGGCATGATACAACGGAGAAGGGCGGCCTACGTAGTCCTTCAGCAATTGCTCAAACTCCAGTTTGAAGTCATCACTGTTGATGATAGTTAGATATTGCTGGCGTAGTTCTTCCACATTCGGGTATAGCATCTCGGGAATGTACGCCCCCCCGAAATCGCCATAATACCCTTGTTCGTTAACCCCGTATTTCATTTATATACTTTGTTTAATAGTGCTGAATGCTTTTTCTAATTTCTCAATGTCCTTTAACCCCGGCGATATTTCAAACTTGCTGTTTAAATCAACCCCATAAAATGCAGGATGCGTAATGCTCTTTACTTCCTTAATATTCTCCGGGCTTAATCCACCACTCAAAAAGAAGGGAATCTCCATCTCATATTTGTCGAGGATATTCCAGTCGAACGTTAATCCCGAGCCGCCATGTGCGCTTGTTTTGGTATCAAATAGAAATATGTCGGCTTTGTTTTTATATTTTTCAAGCTGTTTAAAATCGAAATTCTTATCTATTCCAAACGCTTTAATTACAATGGCGTCATCTTTTAACGATTTGCAAAATGCCGGGCTTTCATTCCCATGCAACTGCACAAAGTCAAAATCGTACTTATCGATTATTTCACGAATAGTTTCAATATCTTCATTAACAAATACAGCTACCTTATTAATGGTGGCTGGCAATTCGTTAAGCACACCGGCCGGTAATTCATCCACAAATCTTGGCGAATTTTTGTAAAATATAAAGCCCATGTAGTCTGGCGCTAAAGCCGCTACCGCTTTAATATTCTCCGCATCGCGCATGCCGCAAACCTTTATCTTCATTTTATCAATGTGTGGAGATTTGACAACTCTTTAAGAGTTGTCAAATCTAAAAAGTACTAGTTAGCTACTAAAGTTTTAAAACTGTTTAATGCTTTTTTGCTGATTAACGACTCTTCGGCCTCATAAAAACAATCGGAAAATGATTTTTGAGGATTGATGGTGTTGATCGCCAGGGCTGCATTACATAGCACCACATTGCTTTGTGCTTTTGTGGCGGTATCATTCAGTACCTCCATAAAAATATCGGCCGATTCACTGATGGTGCTTCCGCCTAAAATATCTTTCGGATTGAGTTTGGTAAATCCAAGGCTTTCGATGCTGTTTATCTTCTCGCCTGCGCCCGAAAATGTTTTGAAATCGCAGGTTAACGACACCTCATCATAACCTTCAAGCGCATTCAATATGGTGTATTTTACATCCGACTTTTGATACAGATAGGCATATATCCGCGCCAGCTCCAGGTTGAAAACGCCAACCAATTGATTCTTTGGCTTAGCCGGATTTACCAGCGGCCCAAGCATGTTGAAAAACGTCTTAACACCCAGTTCCCGGCGGATAGGGGCAACTGTCTTCATTGCCGGGTGAAACAGCGGCGCATGCAGGAAACAAATATTCGCGTTATCGATATTCGACCGTAGCTTATCTCCATCATTTGTAAATACACAGCCTAAAAACTCCATTACATTTGATGAGCCGCAGCCTGAGGACACGCCGTAATTACCATGCTTGGCTACTTTGTATCCGGCCCCGGCGACTACAAATGATGCCAGTGTAGATATATTAAAAGTGTCTTTACCATCGCCCCCAGTGCCGCAAAGGTCAATCACCTCGCCGGCTTCCAGTTCAATTGGCAGGCAAAGTTCCAGCATGGCATCGCGGAAGCCTTCCAGCTCGTTAACGGTAATGCTGCGCATACAATAGGCCGTCATAAACGCCGCCATTTGCGAGTTGTTGTATTTACCCTGCGCAATGTCGGTCAAAATCTGTTTCGACTCGTTGCGGGTGAACGTTTTGTGTTCGAATAAGTGGTTTAATATCGCTTTCATGCCCCCTGACCCCCTAAAGGGGGAATTGTTAATTGTTATTGTGTTCAACTAATTGCCCCCATGCAAATCGCTCCCCCTTCAGGGGGCTGGGGGGCTGTGCCTTAACGACGAAGGGTCGCCATAAATGGCAACCCTTCTGTATATTTTGAAAAAACAAAAATGGAATTGCCTTACGATTACTCGTTAGGCCACCACCAATTGTTGTTTAATACTTTCATTTTTGTTTTGCGTCACAAATATGGAAATTGTTTTTACTAAAAGCAAGCAGAATGATATTTTTACGGAAATTGAAAATGGCGGAACTGTGCTATGGCAAAAAAAGAACGTAAAATAAACCCGGAAGACGACTTAGGCTTCGGCCCGCAGCCGGTGATGAAGAATCAGCCGCTGATGAATAAGGATGGCTCGCCAAATGTGCGCAGGCTGGGCTTGCCTTTTTTTAATACAGCTAACAACTACCATACGCTCATTACCATGAGCTGGGCAAAGTTTTGGGCGGTGGTATTAACCGGCTACCTGGTTGTTAATATCGTTTTTGCTTTTATTTATACAGCGCTTGGTCCCGGCACATTGGATGGCACGGATTCGCATACCTATTTTGGCCATTTTATGGATTCGTTCTTTTTCTCGGCGCAAACCATGTCGACGGTAGGCTATGGGCATATCAGTCCGAAGGGGATGACGGCAAACAGCGTGGCGGCACTGGAATCGATGATGGGGCTGCTGGCCTTTGCATTGGCAACAGGCTTGCTTTATGGGCGCTTCTCCAGGCCGTCGGCACAAATTGTTTATAGTAAAAATATTATTATAGCGCCTTATGCCGAAACCGGTAAGGCTGTGATGCTGCGTTTGGCCAATCACCGGCGTAACATGCTTATCGATTTGGAGATAGAAATCGTTTTCTCGTATAACGAATTTGTGGACGGCAAAACGGTGCGCCGGTTTTATCCGCTGGAGCTGGAGCGCAAAAAAGTAAGTGTCCTTACCCTCAACTGGACAGTGGTACACCCGCTTGATGAGAATAGTCCGCTTAGCGACATGACCAAGCAGGACCTTATCGACGCCGAAGCAGGCTTTGCTATTTTGCTGCGTGCTTTCGACGATACCTTTTCACAAACCGTTCACTCCCGCACCCAATACCAGGCGCACGAGGTGGTATGGGGCGCCAAATTTGTACCGGCCTTTAGCAGGGATGAGGACGGCAGGATAGTGCTTGATTTAAGTAAAATAAGTGAACATGAGCCGTTTGATTTGATTGAGGTGAAAAGCTAAAGGTTTTGCAGTGCGTATTGTATTATTTTAATGACCCGGTTTGATAAGAACGCCTGATTTTATAGTTTCGGGTTATAACATTTTTATTATGAATACCCGAATCTTAACACTCTTAATAATTCTAACAGCATTCTTTAAAGTTGCCTTTTCACAGGAAACTTCCCCGCTTATAAAAGGTAATGTTGAAATCTCTATCAAGAATGGAACAATAGCCTGCGACTTCGTTATAAGTGACATCCCGCATATCGATTATTCAAAAGATGGAGACGCTGAGGATTATGTAATACGACTAAATTCAGGTATGAACGTACATTATTTTAAAGACCTGAAAGCCGGACCTAAGCCTTTGTATTATGATACCGATCTGAAAGACAGTATATGGTCTTATGAAACCAAGGCATATCTGATGCACGAGAACCGGGGCAATCCTTCGCGGTATATACCTGAGCAGCTTGAGGTAAAATATATCGGATGGTATCCGGTAATTGCTGATTCAACAAGCGGCTACATGGGGCAGGACTGGCGCGGAAATATAGCTTTTAATGGCTATTCTGTGCGTGCAGATGGTTTGCAATCCGCGTGGTATCCGGTAATTTATAATAAACGAAAGCAAAAATTGTATAAGCAGGTACGTTATGATATCGATATTACCTGCAATGATTGTAACATGCTCTTTGTAAACGGAAGCAAGCCGGTAAGAGGAAAAAAAGCAAATTTTGTGAGCAATGTTCCCTATGAGATGGCCATTTATTGTGGTAACTACGACGCTGCGGAGCAGGATAATACATGGCTGCTTAATCCGCAAATGACTAAAGGGCAGGAGCAGCAGCTTTTTAGCATGGTAAAATCATTTGAGGACTATTATGCAAAACATTTGGACATACCTTATAAAGGCAATTTAAGCTTCGTGCAAACCACCCCGACAGCCGACCCCAAGGAATGGGCCTTCGCGTTCAATGTATCACCTACGACCATAAATGTTGGAGGCGGCTCGTATGGTCTTAATGCATTGTTCGCCCCTTCAGCCGGCCCGCGCGGCAGGCAAGCTATGGCGCATGAACTTGGGCATTATTATTTCGGAACATTACTGACAGCCAATACACCCTACGGACCCATTATAAGTGAAGGATTTGCCGAATTCCTGTCGTTTAAGGCAACCAAAAGTATTATTGGCGAAAGTCAGTACCAGGAATTATTGTCCGATAAGATAAAAGCTCTTAAATATCTCAGGAATTATAAGTCCCTTTCGCTGGCGAAAACAGAGGACGATTTTGGGAATCGCGAATACTATTTGTATTACTACACTTTGGTACTATTTACCGCTATCGAAAAAGAAATAGGTGAAGAAACCATGTGGAACTGGCTAAAAACAATGGTAACCACCAAAACCGACTTTACCAATTATGCTTTCTTAGAAAGCACCTTTGACAAAGCTGTTCCGAATAAAGCCCTGGCTGAACGGATAAAAGGCAAATATTTTACATCGGACAAGGCCCTGGAAAACGCAATAGCTGAAATTGGACTGAAGTAATTACCCGTAACTTGATATTTACTTAAACCCAAATACCAGCGGCAATATAAAAGTTATCAAAATTGTCCATGCAAAGTATACAGGCAGATAAAATGCTATTGACTTTCTCACCCCCGATAAATCGGATTTTCGTGTTGTGGCTTTAAAAAGATTAAAAGTTACCAGCAGCAGGTTGATTAAAATTAATACGTTGGCACCCAGCACCACGACCCTGTTTGGTGTAACCCCCCATTCCGAAATCCGAAAAACTATGGCCGATAGCGCAACACAATTAACAATTATAGTCACGACCGAGAGCAATAAAAGTATCCAGGTTCCCGGAGTGCTTTTAGTTGTTTGGGCCGATTCAGCTATCGAAAAGAAAATAATAGCCATAACACCAATCAGTAATGCATTAAAAACCATCAGGAACTCGCGGTCGCTATAGGGGTTTTTCCCCGAGTAAACCATCGCCACCAAATAAATCACCAGCATTACCAATACCAGCGGACTAAATATTTTAGCGATAACCGGCGATACTTTGCCCACCAACTGTGGGTTAGTTTGCGTAAGATAGGTGCCGACAATCGGAGCAGCGGCAAGCCCGAAAATCCCAACATATTTAAAGTAAAATTCTTCAATAGGTAACCCGATTAGTTTGAACAACCCAACGGTAACACCGCTCATTATAGCCCCTGCTATCAGGATGAGGGTTGTCATCACTACCAGGTCGCCATTATATTTTAAGAAGCCAAGGCGCTTTTCCTCATCATATTTTACCCCTCCAACAAAGGCAAAACCTAATATCGACCACAAAAATAAAAGCAAATGCATGCACGATAGATTCAGCGTATCACTTTTAGTAACAGCCGGGAATACATTAATAAATATTAAACCGGCAAGTGTTGCGCCCACAGCAAAAGCAATTTTACCTGCGGATAATTTACGCTTCCAGCCAAAATAAGCCGTCAGCAAGGGGAAGACAATGAAACCTATATTCCTGGTGTAAAAGTATTCCTCGTCGATATGCAAAATTGCAGGCAGCTTAGCGATAACGCCCGCCACCAGTGATACAATAACTACCAGCGCCAATTCATTAGCTGTGCCCCAGTTAATCTCCTCGCTTTCGTAATTTAACCGTTCATTCCAGCAATCGGCGACCGCATTACCTTTAACCTCGGGGTATAAGGCGCCGAACGACCGCTTAAAGAGGCTTTTATTAGCCCGGTATAGCTTTTCCAGCTGTATGGGATGCTCCAGCTGACCAAGAATTTCGTCTTTCATATCTTTTAGGTCCAAAGCGTTTATGATTTCTTTGTTTTTATAAAAGTACTTTGTTGTACAAAGTTAAATAAAACAACTTTGAATTTCAAAGCCTTTCAGTTGATTTTAGGCAGAATAGGGATTTATTTCTTGATAATCAGCGTGTTAAAATAATTTAGGCTGATATCGCCTTATTTTACCCGGCTAATGCCATAAATTTTTACCGGCTTAACCAGGTATTGGGAAGTATCCTTTTGCGACTGAATTTTCCGAACCACATCCATGCCAGACGTTACCTTACCAAAAGCCGCAAAGCCCTGTCCGTCGGGATTGCGGGCGCCGCCATAATCTAAAGCGGGCTGGTTATTTATACAGATAAAAAATTCGCTGGTGGCGGAGTTTGGTCCGCTGCGCGCCATGCTGAGCGTACCGTCTTTGTGCAGCAGGCCGGTTTGTTGGGTGGTTTCAATTTTAATACTGTCGAGGGCTTGCTTCTCCGGTACGTTACCACCCTGTATCACTTGTATCTTTACTTTGCGCGTAGCTTCGTTGGCCGGTGTACACACCCTGAAAAAGCTGCTGCTGTCATACAGTTTCTTATCTACATACTGCATAAAATTTGCCACAGTGCCGGGAGCTTTTGCAGGATAAAGCTCAATGCCTATATTACCCAAAGTGGTTTTAATAACACAATGTATAGGCGACTGCGCAAATGCGGCGACTGACATAACCATTGACAGGCAAATAAAGATTGCTTTTTTCATATGCATATTTACGATATCGGAAAGTTACCGCTTTTGATTGGTACCGGGAAACCAAAACGTGCCAATGTAGGGAAATCGCTTTAAATATTTACGCCAGTTAAGCATGGAAAAGGTGGCTTTGTTAAGAGCATTTTAATTATAGAGATGGGGTTCTAAAACCAAGCCTGCAGTAAGGTTTAAAAGCAGAAATATTGACTTTTATAAAATTAAACATCCTTCAAAGCTTCGGCCTGGTGTGCGCTGGCTTTTCCCGTCAATGTAACCCCGGCACTTGCAACAATAACCAATGCTACTGCAAGCCATTCGCGAAAAGATAGGTACTCATGCAGGAAAATCAGACCGGAAAATGCTGCTACAGCAGGCTCCAGGCTCATTAATATACTAAACGTTTTTGCGGGTATTTTCCGCAGCGCATGCATCTCAAGAGTAAAAGGTATGGCGCTGGAGAGCAGAGCCAGCACAATTCCGGGCAGTATCATGGTGGGTTTGAAATTAACTAGCAAACCATTGCCAATGGCTATCGGCAAAACCAGCGCAGCCGCAAAAATCATCCCGACAGTAACGGCTTTTCCACCATCCATTATTTTAGATATGCGCCCGCCCAATATGATATATGCAGCCCAAAGTGCGCCCGCCAGCAAGGCTAAAAGCACGCCGGTAGTATCTAAACCTTTATTGTTCCAGGGCGCAATTAATGCAATTCCGGCCGCTGCCAGTAGTACCCACAAAAAATCGGCAACGCGTTTGGAGCTTATAAGGGCAAGGGAGAGGGGCCCTATAAACTCTATGGCAACACCCACACCAAGCGGTACGCGGGCTATTGCCATATAAAAAACGGTATTCATTGTTCCTAGTGTTAAGCCATATAATGCCACAAGCCGCCATTGTGCGCGTGATAGATTGCGCAGGTTTGGCCGGTTAAAGAGCACCAGGATTATAGCGGACAAAACTATTCTTAACGATGAAGTTGCGGCTGCACCCAATACAGGAAATATGCCTTTTGCGATAGCCGCCCCACCCTGAAAACTTGCTATCGCCAATAGCACCATCAACACGGCCGGGAACTTAAACGTTTTCCTGTTAATCATCCTTAAAAAGTTTTGCTGCTGAAAATAGGAATTTCGCGCATACCGGATGTCAGTTTAAAGTAAGTTCCCGGGAATAATGTCAGCTGTAGGTTTTGCGCAATTTATCTGAGTAGCTATCTATTACAATGAGAATCGCGTTATATTTTGGCGGTTGTTGTTTCACGGCGGGCGATGCCCGTCGCTGACGGATTGGCGCCCTTCCATGGCTAAGAATGCCATTTCTAAACATGCTTTTATTCCCTGAAAGGGATTCATATGTCAGCGCAGGGCATCGCCCTGCGTCACCAGGACAGGTTTTAAGCATGCAATAAACCAATCGCTGTTTCCCTTATCAGGCTTCATTACTCACCCTACTTCTCCCGAACCTCGTAAAGCCCCCTGTCCATGGTAACGCCCCATTCCTTTAATTTTTCAGTAAGATTTATACCCATGCGCTGATAATCTTCCTGTACGGCAGCCCTGGCCTGCTCAACAGCCGAAGCATTTTCCCATGTTGCAACCGTTACAATAACCAGGTTGCCTTGCTCGTCGGGTCTTTCATAATGCATGTTTTCTATCAACCCCGGCTGTTTTTGAAGGAATTCCGTGTTATAGTTTAAGCGTTCCATAACCTGTTCAATTGCATTTTGCGGTATTACAATTTTGTCGATAAATACTTTTTTCATGATTTTGATATTTTACTGTGATTTAATAACCGATTTCAACCGTTGTCCGGCGAATTTCAGTGTCGTCAATATGATTAATAATAAAGTGCGCCACATCAGCCCTCGAAATTTTGAGCCCGTTGCGAAGGAATTGATTAATGGCCATCCTATAATTCCCGGTTGCTTCCCCGTCTGTTAATTGCGGCGGGCGGATTATGGTATAGTTAACAGAACTTTGTTTAACCACACTTTCCATTTTTAATAAGTCGCGGTACATGTGTTTGAGCAGCTTTTGAAGCACATAGCGGGCAAAAAACCGCACAAAAAAAGGTAGTACCGGGCTAATCTCCACCGCCGACGCGGAGATAAAAAATACATGGGTATTCGCTATCGTATCCAATCCGCTTAAAATAAGTTTAGCGCTGTCGGAGTATAGCGTCGTCGGTTTATCGCCCAGCAAACCTCCGCTCGCACCCACCGCGGAAATCACGGCATCTTTGTTTTCAAGATGGGGGATGATCTGTGCGGGATTGTTCACATCTCCCTGTACTACTTTAAGATTAGGGTGTTCCATAGTAAGTTTCGAAGGTGTCCGCAATATTGCTGTAACGTAACACCCGGCATCCAAAGCAATCCTTATGCACTGCTTCCCGATTCCGCCATTGCCGCCGATAACCAAAACCTGGCGGCCCGTTAAATTTTCCTGGATTTTCATTTGTTGGCTAATTGAATTTGAAAACACTTAATAAAATAATGAGGAAAAAAATGGCGAACGCTGTCGTAAAATAACGGCCGAGAAATGCCCTGGCATTAATAACGAAGGTTGACGAGCCTGGATCGGTTAACACGATAACCTTCCTTAGTTTCAGGCCGCGCCGCCGGGCCATAAGGTTAATTACTATCAGCAAAATCACCAGGCCAAATTTTATCCGGAACCACAGCTGTTCGCCAAATACGCCATGGGTTACGGCCATCATGCCTACACCGGTTAAAATTATGAGTGCTGCCCCGATGCCGGTAACGCGGCCAAATTTACCGGAGACCGCCAATAAATTAACCGACCGTTCCCTGTCGGTATTATATTGCTGCCAGAAAGCGCGGTAAATCATACTATCCACAACGATGGTGCCCGCCATTAAAACAAGCCCCGTAAGGTGAAGGGCCAGGAAAGTTTGAAGTAATGTGTAAGAGTTCATTTGAGTTTAGTTTTATATATGCAACCAAAAGGTATTAATTTTATACAATTTTATACCATTTGGTTTTATTTATAGCCATCGGTTTGTCATATAATTGCGTAATTTTGTATCAAATGGTAGTAATTGATGAATAAGACGGTCGAGTTAGTAACGCTGTGGGGGGCATTTGAAGAAAAACACCCGGAAGCAAGTCTCGAAGATTTTTTCAGGCATAGCCTGGCTGCCCGCCCCAAAAGCGGGCCCCGGCCAGAACCAGTGGGCAAGCTGATTCCTAACCTGGATGGCAAATTGATTATCCTGTTGAGAAGGATCGGGAAATTCCATATCGCCTATTCAAATATGGGCCTGGAAAGCACCGAGCTAAGCCAAATGGAGGAATTCGGCATATTGGTGACGATTTATAATGAAGGAAACCCTATTAAATCGGAGGCCATTTTCAATAACATTATGGAATTGTCCAGCGGCAGCAATATGCTGATACGCATGAAAAAGAAGGGCCTGGTAACCGAATACGCCGACCCTGACGATAAACGCGTAAAAAGGCTAAAAGTAACACCCAAGGGAGAGCAAACACTGATGACTGCTAAAGACATTGTGCTAAAAGTTGCCGAAATGATGGTGCATGACTTGAGCGACGAGGATAAACGCCTGTGCATTCAATTGTTAACACCCATCGACCGCAGGTTCTCTGGTATGTATCAAAAACAGAAAAACAAATCGTTTGACGATATTTACAAGGAGAATATGTTGGGTTAATTAATCCCGCAGTGCCCCCCATTTTCTATATTTGACTTTTCATTTACCTGTAAAAAATGCATCCGCTCACGCAGCATATTCAGAAAGTTACCGGCAACCGGGATATAACGGATGATGCTATTCTGCCGTTTTTTGAAGCAAAGGAATTTAAGAAAAAGCAGAATTTACAGGAAGAAGGTTACCGGTGCCACCACTATTTTTTTGTGGTAAAAGGGTGTCTCAGGTTATTCTTTACAGACAGCAATGGTGTTGAACAAACATTACAATTCGCGCTGGAAGACTGGTGGATGACCGATTTGGATGCCTTTCGCTCGGGCCGCAATTCGGCGTATACGGTACAGACGATAGAAGAAACAGAATTGCTGGCAATTACCGCGTCGAATTACGAATTGATGTTGGCGAAGCATCCGGTCATCGAACATTATTTTCGCATGGTTTACGAGCGCGCCTATGCAGCGTCATTATCGCGTATCCGGATGATTTCGAGGATGCCCAAAGAAGAATTTTACGACTTGTTCCAATCCAAATACCCCGATTTTATTCAGCGCATACCACAGAAAGTATTGGCCTCCTTTTTGGGCTTTACACCAGAATACCTGAGCGAGCTGCGGAAAAAGAAAGTAACACGAATTAAATCATGATTGAACAGCTATATAGCCATATTACTAAGCTGGTCCCATCCTTTACAGCGGGCCTGCAAACACTCGCGCCGTTTTTTGAGTCCGGGTCAGTAGGGCAGGAGCAATTATTGTTGTGCGAAAATGAGATTTGCGATACGCTTTACTTTGTTAATAAAGGCTGCCTGTACCTGTTTTATGAGGATAATAGCGGCAAGCAGGTAATTCATTTTGCACTCGAAAACTGGTGGATAACCGACTATAAAACTTTCCCTGATGGCAAGCCGGCTGTCTATTCGATCGCAGCGATGGTAGATTCTGAAATTATCAGCATCAGCAGGAAAAACTACGAAGCACTGCTTTTACAGTATCCCTTACTGGCGCTGTATTTTAACAAGATTCATGAGCGGGCTTATGGCGCAGCCCTGTTTAAACAAAAAACATTCGCTACGGTCTCAAAAAAAGACTTTTACCGCCATTTCAGAAATACCTATCCCGAACTTATCCAACAAATCCCCGATGCAATTTTCGCTTCCTATATGGGGGGGTCGCTTGAAACTTTACTGGCTATACGTGACGAATATCTTTCTTAAACCAGCTTAAGTTTTCCCCGCCTGGTAGTTTTCATCTTTGTATCATACAAACAATTAAAAATTTATCAGGATGAAAATAGTAGTTATCGGCGGTACCGGCCTCATTGGTAGCCAGGTAGTAAAACAATTGCAAAACAGCGGGCACGAAGTACTTGCCGCATCGCCCAACAGTGGTGTAAACACGCTCACCGGCGAAGGTTTGAATGAAGCGCTGCAAGGCGCCAATGTTGTGGTAGATGTTTCCAACTCTCCATCATTCGACGATGAACCTGTATTGCATTTCTTTAAAACATCCAACGAAAACCTGCTGCCGGCTGAAAAAAAGGCGGGCGTTCAGCACCATATCGCGTTGTCAGTAGTGGGTACGCAAAAGTTGCAGGCAAGTGGCTACTTCCGGGCTAAACAGGTGCAGGAAGATATGATCAAAGCTTCGGGCATTCCCTATACCATTGTTCATGCTACACAGTTTTTTGAGTTTGCAGGCGGAGTTCTCCAAATGAGTATGGCTGATGGAAAAGTAGTTTTGCCGGATGCTAATATCCAACCGATAGCCAGCAAGGATGTAGCCGCTTTTGTGGCTCAGACGGCATTGGCCCAGCCCGCCAATAAAATTCTGGAGATAGGAGGCCCTGATAAATCCGAAATGACTGCCTGGATAAAACAATATGCACAGGCCACCCATAAAAACTTCGAAATAGTTGCGGATACTGATGCGCTGTATTCAGGTGCACCGCTTGATGCCGACACACTAACCCCCGAAAATGCTGTTTACCTGGGCGGGACACATTACGCAGATTGGATTGCCATACCAGCAAATCAGCGGTAAAGGCAATCCGTTTTAAACGCGCAGCAATCGTGCAAGCGCCCCCAAACCGGTGAAACGGCGTAGCTCTCTTGAGCGCCTTTGAAAACAAACAATGGCGAAAAATCAAAAAATAAAAACATGAACAGCGAGCAATTAATAGCACTAACAAAAGAACTCATTTACGAAGCCACCCATTTTAATGTACCCTATGTAAAGCAAATTTATGCCGACAAGCTGCTGATAGTTAAAGTTGACGAAAATGGCGGTGTGGATACAATGAACAAGGAGCAGTTGGTTGACTTTGTGCAGGGAAACCACGATACCAATGCAATCCCGTTTTCAACAAAAACCGAATTTCATTACGCCGTTTGCGATGGTAATATGGGCATGATAGTCATCACCCGCGATTTGGAACTTAAGGAAAACCCGGGACGAAAATTCTTTACGCTGATTTGGGAGTTTTTGGATGGAAGATGGCAGGTGGTGAAAGAATCATCCGTGGCGAGGAATTAACGGTTAATATATTTTAGAAGCTTGATTAATGCTTCAAGTTAAGCCGGGTATTCACATGCCCGGCTTTTTATTGCTATGCTGTGTTGTCACGCTGAGAATAAATATGCAATTGTTTCTATGCATTGCAAAATGCTTATTGTAAGCGGGACGCTTGAACCGGCGGGTGCTTGCCTCCACCGGAATTCAGACCCAGGTTTAACATATACTTTTAAAGTGCCGGTTAATAATATAAAACGCATAAAAGCCGGTTGCCTGGCTTTCATGCGCTTTAACTGTTTGCTATTTTACTTGCCGGTTATTAACACTGCCTTACTGCCATCTGTTGGCACGTAAGAAAGCGCATCTTCAATTTCTTCCAGCCTGAAGTTTTTCCCTGCATTAAATTTAAAGAAGGGTTGGTGTATTACTTTGCTGATTTCGTTCAGCGCTTCTGCTAATTGCTGATGGTCCTGCACCGTTTCTGTTTTGAAATTGCTGAACCCTTTAATAGTAATTCCTTTGGTCAATACACCTGTATGAAATGATACCGGGGTTAAACCACCTAAAAAACCATAGGCATAGATAGTTGAACCTGCCGGCGCTGCCGCAACAATCTGGCTCAGCAGATCACCGCCTACACCGTCAAATACAGCAGTTGCCTTTAAGTCGGCGGCCAAAGTCGTAAACTGTTCCTGGAAGCTGTCTGTACCCTGGATCAATACATTTTTTGCGCCAAGCCGCTCCAGTTCCTGTTTTCCTTCCTGGCTGCGCACAATAGAAATTACAGGCAGATCAGCATTGAGGGCGAAACCCAGCATAGCTTTACCTGTATCGGAGTGGCCCGCAGTTATCACTACGCCCTGGTGGCCCTCCTTTAAAAACTGTTTGTAAGCAGCATAAGCCGTAATAATATTCACCAGCGCGCCTGCATAAGCAGCCGGCTCAGCTGTGTCGGGCAAAATAGCGCATTGCAGATAGGGCAGGTGCGCAAATTCGCTCCAGGTACCAATAATTTCGCCATCTGTCAATGACCGGTAAACAGTTACCAATTTACCTAAATACTTTGCAGGTACACCGTCACCAACGGCAACAACTTCGCCCACACCGGATACACCGGCAATATCGTGCCGGCTTTGAACAAACATACCCGGAGGGAAGTTACCGCTGATAAAGAATTTATCGCCCGGATTGATACCCATTGAGCTCATTTTGATAATGATATGTCCGGTACTTGCTTTTTCGGGTTGGGGTACTTCATTTAAAGCTACCTGGCCTTTGCCCGTGATTGTTATTGCTTTCATTTTTTGTTTATTTTAATTACGAAACAAAGTTATATTTGTACCTACCAACTATCAAGTACCTACCAAATAGTATGTATCATGCCGGTAAAAGAAAGCTCTACAAATCAGTACAATAAAAGATTGGTTACAACCCAATGCCCGATCACGTTTATTGCTTATAAAATGGGGAATCGCTGGAAACCATTGGTGATCCGGCAATTGTTTTTAGGTACAAAACGATATGGTGAGTTAAAAAAGGCGATTATACCAATCTCAGAAAAGATGCTCATCCAAACCTTAAAAGAGCTGGAGGCCGACGGGATCATTAACAGGAAAGCCATGCCCGTTATTCCGCCTCATGTAGAATACAGCCTCACAGACTGTGGCAAAGATTTGGAACCGGTGATTACGGAGATGGTGAAATGGTCGTTAAAATACAACCAGCAATAATTCGATACCCAAACAAAATTGGTGTTGGATTGGCAATATCTAATCCTTTAGATCCACCCGCCGGTTCAAGTGTCTCGTCAACATAGCTTAAATAATCTTCAGTCGACTTTCCGGCTTAGCGCCGCTACATCGTTAATAGCAATGGAGCTATCCATCCGCGTTGCAGAATGCTTATAATAACCAGCACTTGAACGGGCTGCAGGATAGGGCAGAACCCTACCAATAAAAAAGGCGCTCTTCCCAGGAGCGCCCTCTTATCATAATAAATAAATTTTTAGGTGTAAGCCACACTATAATCCCCACTGCCGGCAGTATTATGCGTACCTCCGGCCGGGCATACGCCGGGCGAACCGCCATAATGCAGGCCCTGGCATTTATTGCACCATAGCCAGTTTGTTTGTGCGGGTGTTCCCCATGCATTCATAATCAGCTTATAGTCGCCGCTGCCCGCAGTGCTATGCGCTCCGCCGGCGGGGCATACACCCGGCGACCCGCCAAAATGCAGGCCCTGGCACTTGTTGCACCATTTCCAGTTGCTTTGTCCCGGAGCCGCCGCCCAGTCATGCACCAGGTCGTAATTGCCGCTGCCGGTATGGTCATGCTGACCACCGGCCGGACAAACGCCCTGTGTAGCGCTGCCGCCAAAGTACATGCCCTGGCATTTATGGCACCAGCGCCAGTTGGTTTGGCCAACAGGCATGTTTAAATTATAGGCGGTAGCAATAGATAATACTAAACGAAACTATGTAGATAATAAGCTGTAAACAAGCGTGTTGGTACGCAAGTGTAGTGCGTAATATCACCTTATAAATAGGGGGTGTATTATATATTGGAGAAAAGGGTGAAGAGTTATAGATGGCGGTTGATAATGCAAAAGGAGTTATTTCTGGAGTTTAAGCCGGTGCTGATGGTCATAACTATGGATATCTTGCAGCTGGATATCTAAAATTCAAATCAACGGCAATGATTTCCGCAGTTCAAGTGCCCCGATAACGAAAGTAAATAGCCTTTAACCATAAAGCTTTTTCTTCTGTAGCTCGAATCGATCGCCGGTTTAGTCTGTTATTGCCAATCCGGGTTTCCTGTTTATCCTGAATAACACCAGCATCACCACCACCGATAACAATATAAACACCAGATAGCTAAAACTCAGGTTAAGCTGATCTTTACCGGGAATAACGGCTACTACCACATACGTAAGCAGCGAGAGCAGCACATACACCATGCCGCCCGTAAACCCGCCCGACATTGCCGCGTTTTTAGGGAAGCGGCTTAAACAGTAGGTAAAGTAATTATTGTAGGTAAAGCCGGCGCCTACATGAATTACAAAAGCAAAAAATACCATTACATAAACATTGTTTACAAACTCTGCGGTAACAATCATTAAAACTACCACCACCAGCTGCAGTAAAATATTAACCACCAGCTTACCAAAAAATGGCCGGTTAATTAGTGCTTTACCAATAAAGCCGCCCGCCATCCAGGCCAATCCCAAAATAAGCGAGCAATAGCCCGCAACAACCGGCGTAAAATTAAAGTGATGTTCTATAATAAACGGCCCGGTCATGTTATACATAATCACCATCGAGTAGGCAAAGGTGAGCATGAGTATACCAAGGCTGAACGTGGTTGCTTTAATCATTTCGGCATAAATTGCGGCTATTTTTTTCAGGCGGAATTCTGTGCGGTGGCGGATAGTCTCGCCGCTATACACAAGCTCCAGTACGGCTATAACCGATGCCATCGCCGCCAGGAAATAAAAGTTGGACTGCCAGCCAAACGCATGTTGAAAATAGCCGCCCAGGAAGGGAGCCACAATCGGCCCGGCAGACCAGATAATAGTAAACATGCTGAGATAATGTTTTAACTGTGCGCCTTCATATACATCCACAAAATAAGCGCGTTTAGCTATCACTATCATAGCCACGGTAATACCGTGCACAATTCGCATGGCATAAATTACATAGATATTATGGGTAACGGCAATAACTACGCTTGCCAGTATGAACACCAGCAACGCAGTCATACTGAACTTGTACCGGCCGTACGAATCTAAAACACTGCCCAGAAACAATTGTGAAACGCCATAGCTGATCAGGAACAGCGTGAGCGTTAGCTGCACCTGTATGCTGCTAATGTTCATATCGGCGCCCATATTGGGTAGCGAAGGAATATAAATGTCTGTAGCAAAGCCCGACAGCGGCAATAAAGCGAACGCCAATATGGTAGAAATCCGCTGATTTTTGAGCTGTAATGTTGTTATAGCAGATGTTGTAAGCATGTGCGGCAAAGGTAGCAATAGCCCAAATGCGGATTGTTTGCCGGATGTAATAAAGAAAAGGCATTCACGTGACGGAAGGGGACGATGAGCTGATTAATCCCGCTCCAACAAGCGGGACGCTTGCGAAAGCTGCTAAACTCCTATTGTATCTTAACAACAAACTATTTCTTCGTCACCATCACAACCTCCGGCCCATCTCCATCAACTCCCGGATGGATGAACTCCACACGCAGATCCACGCGGTATTGTGCATTCTCAAAAGTGAACGGCCCCGTGTGAAGTATATCGGTAGAATCATCCGTGCTTACTTTCTGAAATCCTTTTGCCTTTAGCGAGTCAATAATTGCAAACCTGTCTTCCTGCTCACAAATAAATGCGAGCTTACTGCCGATAAAACCAATCGCGTTCTTAAAATGCTCATTTACATAAATACCTTTGGCCGCGTTGAAATCCCACCCATAGCTAATCCTGTTCAATTCGGCCGACAATTGGTCCGGCTTAAGGGCCGACAACCGGAGCAGATCGGTGATAAACAGCGGCCTTTGCTCGGTTTTGCGGAGGTTGCGTACAGTTTCATCGTCGGTAAGCAAATCTATATTCTGCGGATTTTCTTTAGAATAGATAATATGCAGTTCCTGTCCCTTATAAAAATCTCTAAGCCGCGATTCCGGTATCTCCTTGGTTACCACAACCGAGTCGCCTTTCTCTGTCACAAACCCCACGGTTACCGATGTATGGGTTATTGCGCCGCCGCGAAGCAGCTGCTTAATGCCCGTAGTGCGCCCGTTCAAAACATGTGCTATTGCCTCCACCTGCGTGCCTTTTAATACGCTTTCCTGCGCCCAGGAAAACCGCGCCGAAAAAATCCAGTACACAACTATCCCGGGTAAAATCAACGTCACTAAAAAAAAATGAAAGATTTTCGGCTTGGGGCGTTTCTCGATAAAGGGCGATTTCCAGGTATTGCGGTAAGCGAATGTATAAAAAGCAAACAGGCAGGTAAGCACAGTACCCAAAATTGAGTATAAGGGGATTTTTCCTACTATCATATTATTGCCCGGCAGCACCGCGATAAATACGATGATAGTAACGATCAGCAATCCCAATGCAACGTAAAAGCAGGTTTTATTGATTACTTTTCGCTGAGCCACGTATTCAGCATAGCCGGCCGCTATAATACCGTCAATCTCGTTCGGGTCGGCACCCGCGTCCTTAAGACTAAAAATCATACTTTCTTCGGATAAGTCCGATTTCCACATATCCGTGGCCTGTTCAACAAAACGGGCTTTCATAGCGTTTAATTAATTAGTTTCATGGTAAATGTAAGGATAAAAGAGTAAAGCCCGGAATGCAAATGGCAGGCTTTGAATTGGTTGTTTTCGTACCATAATTGCAAAATAACGGCTCTTACCGCAATGTGCTACCTATGTAAAAACCTGTTTGCCATTGTATCCATAAGCCATGGCACGTCTTTGGCTGAGCGGTCGGCAAAATGGTCAATCGGAAGGTTCGCAAGTAACAGTACCGACTGATCAAATTTTAAGACCGTGCCCAAAGTCGTTTTTTTCATCGACGTAATGGGCTCGCTGTCACTTGTTTTCTTATCGGCGTAGAAAAACCACTTCCCTTTGGCATTATGCACAACATAATTTATGTCTGCCGTGTGCGATAAAACGCTGTTGGCCGCAAATACGCTTATGGTATCATAAGCCATAAAAGGCTTTCCGTCAGTTACGGTGTGAGGAGGAATTACAGGTTTCTTTTTGCGTTTCCAAAGCGGTACGGGCACAACCTTGCAACAACTGCCATCTTCGTTCAATTGTTTGCCCGGTGGTAGATATAAACCATTAATTTTTATATCCTCACGCCTGGTCAATGACCTGTCTGGCTGAATCTTGCCATTCCGTATCTCGTACCAGGCAGTCGGCACATAGTACATCGAATCGGGGTTAGAATATCCTTCGGTCAGGTCGCGCCCGCCAAACTCCAGGTAGCCGTCGTCATCGTAATCTTTTATTGGAGAAAGCATAGCGTTGGCTACCAAAACCGCCTTAGTGGGTGTGATTGAGAAAACGTCAAACATATCCAGGTTCGGCCGGCCGTCCTTTGCAATAAACAGGAAAACAATGCCATGATCCTCCAGTACCTGGTTCGACTTACTTTCATAAAGGATGTCGTCATCATATTTCATTTTGAATATAACCCTGTTATCGTAAAAGATCTGCGCGTGGGTTACTTTCACAGTATGGCCGGCGGAAGTTTTAAAGCTTAATACACCTTTTGCCGGTAGCTTAAAGGCAAATAGCGCAGCAATGGCGGCTGATAAAAACAAGCCGTACTTATATATCATATTGCAGGTTTAATGATTAAAGATAGCGGATTTCGTCAAAAATAATGAATCAAAATCTCCCTAACCTCAAATTATCGCCTTACCGGTAACCCATTTTCGTAACAGGTTATTATTTGCTGTTAAACTGCCGATCATGAAGAATTTATTGTGGGTTAGCGCCGCCGATTCATTTATTTTTTCCTTTACCACTCCGGCGCTTTTTAGATAGGTAGAATGAAAGAAATAAGAATTGGTGGCGGTTTTAATAACATAGCCGGTATGAAAATCAAGGCCGATAATGAAAACGGAGTTAACGGGCTGCCCGTCCAGGTAGCTGTTTAATTTACTAAGACTGTTGAATGATTCAATCCTGACACATAGCTTCCTGATCATGGTTCCGGAAATCCCTTCCGCAAGCCCGACGCGGTCAATCTTGAAGCCGAGGTCGGTTAAAGTATTGGTTACAAAATATCCGCAGGCAATGCTTCCTGTTTTGGGCTGCCGTGTAGCCCCATGAAATTCCCACGGAGTACCGTTCCAATAGCTATAAATATCCTCATCCACCAGCTTGAAAAGGTAATTGCGAATGTCTTTTGCGGGATGGTTAATCAACAGGCCTTTACCGGTACTTACAGTCTTTTTGAACTCGTTATAATCAGCTTTGGGATTGATCGCTGATGACGCGTTCTGATGATTGCCGCCGACGAATGTGGTAACAAAAAACAAGGTATAAATTAAGATTGATTTTGCCAGCTGCATAATTGCCAGGGATAATAAGGTACGATAGCCAAGATACAAACATTTTTAATTAAATGCAAATATGTTGCATTTGTAATAACGCGGCATCGCAAATAAATATTCAGAATTGCTATGAAGTAAGTCTTTTTGCTGTTATTTTTATATCGATTTAACCCAACACCTTACCACATGAAAACATTCAGACTATTAGCGTTCACACTTCTGCTGCTGCCGGTGCTGGTACAGGCACAAACTTCGCAGTTGCAAAAAAATGAATTCCTTGTGCGCGGCGTCAGCTTCGAAGTATTTAAACAATCTGTAAAAGCCTTTTCCGACAGTACAAAAAAACGATTGCTCGACTCATCCTGGAACCTTTGGAAAAAAGAAAAATGGGCCGCGCTCGAACAGCTATTTACCGCCGATAGCCTTAACGGCGGCTGGCCGCCTAACTCCGGCGCCATATCCTTAAAAATTGTTCAGCTCGATTCCGGTAAGTTGATAGACCGTTACGGCGGTTATTATGTAGTGGATAGCACAACGCACGACAGTACCTTTCACGACAGGGGGAAATTTGTTTGCTTTAAGGGCGTACCATTTGCCAAACGCGCCTTACCACAAAGCACACTTAAATCGCCTTATCGCCTTTATCGTATCGTAAAAGCCATCGCTAACATCAAACAAGGTGGAATTATTCCCTGGTTTAACGAGCCCGGCCTCGGTATCCAATTTGAAATGCCCGTAAATATTGATGACCTGAAGAGTGGCGGATATATAGTGGAGGTGAGCAGCAAGCCGCCTAAGTGATGCACGGCATATATTGTAACAAAGCAGCGCCCGGACATGTCCGGGCGCTGCTTTGTTTGGGGCGTGTGTTATGCAGGCTAAACAGAACTTAAGCTCCAAATCAGCTTTTCAGTGCTCCAACGTGTTTATAGGTGTTAATGAGCACTCCGGTTGGGGTGGATGCTGTGCTGACGAAAGCAAGCTCGCGTGCATCGATAGTGTCTGAAAGGATGCGTTTACCCCGACCCAGCAAAACAGGATACACCACCAGCACAACCTCGTCAACCAGTCCTTCCCCAAGTAATACCGATGTCAGCGTAGAACTGCCTGGGATAATCAGGTCGGGGCCATCTGTTGATTTTAGCGCACGGATACCTGCTATAATATCCTCGCCCAAGTCCTTAACCGGGCCCCATTCAAGGCTTTCCGGCGTGTGGGTCGCTACGTATTTGGTAGCTGCATTTATGGCGTTTGCCATTGGGAAATTCCCGGCAGTTGGCCAAAATTTGCTAAATATATCGTAAGTAGTACGGCCAAGCAGCAGGTCGAAGCCCGGGCCATAGGCATCAAAAAGCATCGCTGCCCCGGCAGCGGTTCTGTAGGGCACTGTCCATGCGCCGTAAGCGTAGTCGCCATCATGTTCTATCACGCCATCCAGCGAGATATGTTCGGTTATTTTTATCGTTCTCATTTTGTTTGCTATTTAATGTTGATATAAAGGTACGGCGGTTAATCAGCCTCCGTAAGGGGCAATCGCGCCCATTTGAGGGGCATTTCGCGCCTGCCCCTCCGGTTATTGGATCGAGATAAAACACAGACAAGAAGGCGGGAGAGACCTACCGCTGCCTGTAATATTTATCTTTTAAATGTATGGTTTGGGTAATTGCGCAGCCTGACACAAAAGTTCTGTACGCAGGTTGTTCTGGTCCGTAATATGGGATTGTATCCTGAAAATAAGCTATACCCATATTTCTCAGAATAGCTTCGAGCTCGCTTTTTTCGTCGATGCTTGTTGTAAATCCAATACAATGGGTTCTCGCCCATTTGTCGGACTTAATTTGATGAAAAGCGTATGCTGCTATTTCAGATTCAGATTGAAAATATTTTAAGATATTCTTTTCTCCCCGCTCGGTATAATACCAGGAAAAAAGACTACCCGACCTGTCAATACCGAAACCTTCAGAAATAAAATTACCATTGATGGAGTAGTTGTTAAAATTATAACAATTTTCTTTCATCCAACGCTCAAGCTCGTCTTCGGTACCTGGTGTTTTAATAGCTGTCAATTCTGTAAGTTGCTATGTGCTCGAGGGCTTCTTCCTTCATGTAGGTCGCAAATGATTTATCAAATTTGCTGCTGGAAGTTAAAACCTTGTACAGGCATTCTTTACCTTGTTTGGAATTCTGCTTAATAAAAGAAAACATACCTGCCCATTAGTGTGACTTACCTTTGTTGATTGCACGATAAAGATAGATGCACCAACCAATTTAAACAAACAAAGAAAACGATAAATATTCTAATGGCTTTCTTAAATTAGTAGCCAATTGATTTGGATAGCAGAACCAATGAACCCATTCCCCTTTGAAAGATGTTATATTATTTCGCAATTTACGCCGGATGCGATAGTGACGCGGCTTGAAGAGGAAATAAAAAAACCTGTGTATAGCGTTAAAATGATTTTTTCAAAACCAACCGGGGCATATTTTAAAGGGAAAATAACAAATGACGCCTTCAAGGTAATTCCGGTAATTTCCGGCCGCAATTCGTTTATACCGCAAATTAGTGGAACGATAACTCCTTATTTAAATGGCAGTCAAATTTATGTACGATTTAAGATGCATATCATAATAATCATCTTTTTTATAGCGATGTTCACGTTTGTAGGCTATGAAACAATGTTATCTATCAACAAAGACATAGGCCTTAATCAATCAACCGATGCTGACTTTATTCCTCCTGTGGTGATGCTTTGCATTATTGTGTTCGGGATAGTGGAGTTTAAAAGCCAATGTCGCAGGGCTAAGGATAAACTGATTGAAATTACGGATGGTGAGATGAGATAAATAATTTAACGCGTAAAGCTGTTCCTGCTTTTAAGAAAAGGTCTTCGCCGCTTCAAATGTATCCCGTCTAAAAAGTTTATAATCGATAATAGCCAGCCACGCCAATCCCTATGGTCCAGAAATTCCTGGAGGTTTCGAGATCATCATCAAATGTAGACGGGTTGTGTTGGTATTGCCCGCTCAACTTCGCTTGGGCAATGCCCTCTTCTACATCTTTTTGAGTATATTGCCTCCAAACGCCTACTGAACTATTTAAAAAGGCGTAAGAAATTCCGCCGTCCGAATCATCAATTTCTCCATTGTTATGTTCACTGAGTAGCGCTATCAATCTGTCTGCACCGATGTTAAACGGATTTATGTCATAAAGAGATAATTCTGTCCGCTCCGGGAATGGACCGTATATAAACTCGATAAACTCCACTTTCCCGGATCCGTCAAAGTCGATTCTTAATTCATAAAACTCGTATAACAAACTGTTAGCGGCATGATATTCGGATGGCCTGCCCAGCAGCTTTAACATATCATTCTTTGTTTGCCCTAACAGTATTTCTCCAACACTTTCAATATCGATTCCTTTTAAGGGGGTGATTTTAATTTTTATCATTATTACACTTTCTTCGCCGGTCAGAAAATCTTCAGCAAACGTGCCGAACTGCCATTATATCCAGGTAATAAATATGCAGCTATTTTTTGGCACCGCAAACTACCATTAACGGGCTGGACGCTTGAATAGAGTGGGTTTCGTAAATCTTCCGCCATCATTTATTAAACAATGCCCATTTCCCTTCAGAAACAACCTCCACCGTCTTATCACGCACCTTTATGGCCGTGTTATTATCGATGGCGTATACCGGTGCCGGGATTTTCTTCGCCCATTTTTCGGCGTTGATGGCAGAAGCGTCAGGATGGTTGGCATTGTCGAAATGTGGTATTATAGCAAAATCGACCAGTCCTGCGCCGTGTGCAGTTTGGAAAGTCAGCCGTATATCGCCAAAAAATATTTCTTCTGATGTCAGGGCGTGGTGAGTGCCTTTTGGTGTGTTGGAATAAGTTTCTCCAATAATGGTGCACGCCGCCATGCTGCCGGCGCTTACGCCTACATAAACCGTTTTGCTAAGCAGCGAGGGCAATAATTTCGCCAGGCCCGATACTTCCAGCCAATAAGCTAAAAATATAGGGTCGCCGCCCCAGGCCAGCAGCGCATCCGCTTCCTGTATTGCCTGTAACCATACATCCTTTTCGATGCCGGGCAGCACACTCAGCTCCAATATACCCAATGACTTCCAGCCCAATTGGGCGAAAGGGCCGCCCATCTTGCCGCTAATAGCCTGCATTGCTAAATTGCCGCCGCCGGGAAAAGGGTAAATCGCCGTTGGTATAAAAAGCGCACTCGATTCAGATACAGGCTTACCAAGCAGGTCGACCAGGGCTTTGTGAATGCTTTGATTGGTAATGCCGTTTGATGTAAGGAGAAGTTTCATAGGCACAAATCTCGCCGCCTGCAAATCTTTTTTTGCGGTGTAAACGTGACAAACTTAGGGGTGAATATGTCATCTCCCATTTTTTGCAACGTGCTACAAGCGAATTGAATGGGGCTACTAATAACTTTCTGCGCCGGCCCAGCTTTTAAATTTACTTAAACATACACTACATTTTCCAGGTGAAAAGAAAATGGCTTCGCTCCCTTTCCTTGTCCACCACCCTTCATTACAATGTCAGCACTATAAACACCGTCAAGAATCAGCTTTTGATGTATATCGGACAGAATATGAGGATCAATCACTGCGCCCTCTGGCACCATATAAACAGCGCCTATCCAAAGTGCGTCAGAAAATGCAAATGTTTTCTCGCGGCCATGCGCTATGTGTTTGATATCTGACAATAGCAGGCCATCCCTGTAAATACGAACATTAGCAGGGCTGTCTTTGAGGCTATTTACAAAACTAATCGCATCAGGGTCTCCGCTGTCATCTTTAATAAGTTTGCTCCCTTCCTGGTCTTTCGAAAGCGTAAAGCGCTGGCCATGGGCTGCAGGATGCTGCATGGTATATTCATCTTCACCATTGCTGGCAGCTATCTTTATATCAGAACTAAGTTTAAGTGCCTGGCTTTCACCGGGTGCACAATTTGCAATTACCTTCCAGGCAACCACAGGATCTGAAGGCAATTGTTCGTTTTTCTGGAAAATGACTATCTGTGAATTATTCTTATCATTAGACTGATTGATAAAATTGAGGTTGATCTGCGACATTGTTTATCTCTTTTGACTTGTTAATACTCCTCCAAATTAATGAATAGACGTGGCGTATGCAACCCAATCAAGTATTAAAGGAGAAGAATTAATCTTGAAAATACACCCCCGAATTGATGCCGTATATTTTCACGATGAAAACGTAGTCTCCGGGCATAGTGTCCCATAGTTTAGAAACTGTAGCATGAGGCGCTGTTTACAAAGCAGAGCGGCTGCCGGGAAAATATTCCTGGCAGCCACTCTGTTATTTTCAATTATTGGATAAAGTCCCAATGAAAAGTAATCTCGCTCAGGACTTGCTTTGAAATCTTTCCTGATATCCCTACCAGCCTGGCATTCATCGAATCAGGTAGATCTGCACAAAAATAATGAACTGAATTTGTCCCGGGGACGAAAAGTTCATTATTCCTGGTGATTTGACCCTTAGTGGTTGTGCACATAAATTCTTTAAAGCCATAGAAGCCGTGAACGCTGCATATCCATTCATCTTCCACTAGCTTGATAACATGAGCAGGAGGATATTTACTGGGCGCGGGGTCGCCGCCTTTTATGCCTTGCGATACGCCGTCGTAAAATACCTCTATCGCCTGGAAAGGTCCCCTCATATCTCCGTAAGGGTTATAGTAGTATGTTCTGATTTCGCTTATTTTTCCCTGACCACGGTCGAAAGTAGTCTTTGCTGAGCCAGCGCCATTAAATGATACCGCTAACTGCTTTAATTCTGGTTTATAAAAAGGAGCACCGGGCAGCATGTACTTCCAGAACCTGGATGTGTATAATAATTCGTCAAGCTGTGCATTACATTGAACTTTATCTGATCTTAATTCCAGGATATAGCTCCTTTGGTTCTCTATAGCTGTGGTATAGTCATTAATGTCATCCGTCAAATTCTTCTCTGCTTCTGCTTTTCCTTTGGGGTTGCCGGGGAAGAGGGTGTCAAAATCATGATAAAGGGTATGACGGGCACCGATAATTATAGTCTGAAGGGCTACAAAATAAGGTAAGGTATCTAACATTTCACTATCGAAAGATGCCCGGTTTTCAACCATCGCATCTATGGCAGCAACCAACCTGGGCCCGCGTTCTATGTCCGAATTTACGATTCCTCCAAGTTTGTCCATTGTACCCTTTAATGTGTTTGATAATTGATCAAGCTTTGCTTTTTTGAAATACGCTTCCAGGCGCGCGTCCACATAAGCCTTCATTTGCTCCCATAAATCAGCCAATTTATCTTTCTTTTCCCAGAATATACCCACCACAAACGCTAAGCCTGCACCAGCCTCAGGGATTTGTGCAATTACCGGAAGGGCTAAATTCCGCACCGTTTCATTTGCTTCTATAAAAGAAGTAGCATCTTTTCCTACCTTATTGTTGGCTACAGCAACCAGTTTAAAAAGCTGATTATCTGTTCCCGTTAAATCACCTTGATATACAGGACTTCCCGCCGCAGTGTTTAATCCCCAAACATCAAAAAACTTTTTACTGTGGTAACACATTATCCGGTAGTAGCCCTCGCCGGCATATAATAGTTGAAATTGCTCATGATGCACATTTTCCTTACGAAACGATACTATCTGTGCCTTATTTTGTCCCGAGGCTTGTGCCACATTAAGGTAGCGGTTATCATATCCCGGCAGGCTTATCCAACAGGTCGGGCCATTCGTTTCAAAGCCAAACTTCTGTCCCTTGGCTTTATTAGGATTGGAGGCCATTTTTTGTAATTGTAAGGGACGTCCTTCGTTACTATCTTCTAGGCCGAGACACATGCCTTCAGCCTGGCTGTGTTTAGGCATCAGGTAATACAATTGATTTTCGCTGGGATGAAATGCCATAATGTTTGGTTGTGTTTAAATTAAAAATATATGAGTAAATGATTAAAAAATTCACTGGTAGGTATGCTGCCTTTGGCGGACAATTTAATATACATCAGCTTCAGGCAACCTCATAAGAACAGAACAATAGAAATATTCGCTATTTAATTTGCAGAACGGGATAGTCACTTCAGGCGCCGCCAATAAATGAGCTGTCACAATAAGAAGAGATGAATAGGTAAATTTTCAATTGAATAAGGCTTATGATGATAAAATTAATAAAAAAAAATTGATAACATGGTGCTTTGCTATGGTTGTTCAGAAAAATAATATTAAATATCAATGGTTTTATCGGTTAACCTAAATCCAATGGAGACCCTGTGTTTTGTAACTATACGGCACAGGTCTTTTTGAGAAGCGCTATGCCAACATAAAAAATATAATTCCCTCCTTAGGTTATCGCTGGTGTCTCGCTTGTGATATTAATTGGTTGTGTTCAGAACCGGAGTAAAACCGATAAAACAAAGGTGTCGGAGTTTTGTACAGAAACCGGGAAATTATTTACATATGCTCATATACACTGTTATTTTAGGCTGATATTTTACAGCTAAAACAAAAAACCGGGTAATATTATTTAACATTGCTCAGTTATTGTCTATATGTCCTTTACCGAATTTGCTACAGACCAGCAACTGCTTGCCCTTATTGCACAAGATAATAAGGAAGCCTTCACCACCCTTTATGACCGGTATTGGGATAAGATATTCGCGGTGGCGATACACCGCCTGGACGATATACAGGAGGCGGAAGAAGTAGTACAGGAAATATTTTTAAGTTTATGGGCACGCCGAAACAGTTTGGAGCTAACTCACGGCCTGCAAACGTACCTGTCAGTTGCAGTAAAATATAAAGTAATTAATCACCTGGCCCGGCAGCATCGCCGGCAATTACAACTGGATGAGTTAGCCCATATTACACCGGCAAATTTTAACAGCACTGCCGAGTGGCTGAGTGAAAAGGAATTACGCACACAACTTGAGATGAGTATTGCAGCACTGCCCGAAAAGTGCCGTATAGTGTTCCTGCTTAGCCGCGAAGAGAATAAAACCTACGCAGAGATTGCGGCAGAGCTAAACATTTCACAAAAAACGGTAGAAGCCCATATGAGCAAGGCCTTAAATATCCTCCGTCAAAGCCTTAAAGTCGCTGTCCCTTTGTTTTTGTCATTACTGGAAAAATAAATTTTATTTCTCACTAAGGGTATATCCTGTAAACGCTGACTATATGTGAAAGGTTAAGAAGCTTTGCTATGGAAAAAAAGGATTACGACCCTGCAGAACTAGCCCATAAATGGGAACAAGGCACCATTACCCCAAATGAACTGGTGTGGTTTGAGCAATGGTATACAAACTTTAATGACGAAGAAGTATTGATTCACAATACAGTATATACTACTCCCGCGCAAATCCGTGACCATATCTTTAACCGTATCTCAGCACAAATGGAAACCCCGCAGCGCCCGGTGGTAAAAGTTGTCAGGTTATGGAGGTTTATCGCCGCCGCTGCTGTGTTACTCGTTATTGGTTCTGCGGTATTGTATAATAAAGATATCATTAACCTGGTTACGCCCGCACAACAAGTACTGATCAGTAGCAAAGCAGGTCAGCACCGGCAGATCAGGCTGCCCGATGGTACAAAAGTATGGTTAAGCCCCGCAACCCAAATCAGTTATCCGGATCACTTTAGCGATGAAAAACGGGAGGTGAATTTGATTGGTGAAGCCTTTTTCGAGGTTGTGCATGATACTAAACACCCTTTTATCATTAGTTCGGGCAAGCTAAAAACAGTAGTATTAGGCACCTGCTTTAACGTACAGGCTTATCCAAAAGCAAATTCGGCAGAAGTAACTGTCGTAACCGGTAGGGTAGGTGTAATGCTTAACACCACTACCACCCATAAGCAACAGATTATTGTAGCCAATCAGCGGACGGTATTTTATCCATCCACAGGCGCCTTGTTAAAAGAAGATTATCCGGACGGAGCAAGATTTCTTGAGCAGCGTAATGGCTTGTTCCATTTTAACGGGGCTTCGCTGGCGCCTATTATCAGTGAACTGCAGCTTCAATATGGTGTCCATATCTATATCCCTCCCGGGTTAAACTCAAAGGCCTTTTATGGCAGTTTAAATACCACAGTACCTATTGCGCAAACATTAAATAAACTCTGTACGGTACTGGAAATACAGTGGAACAAAAAAGGCGGCATTTATTATCTGCAGGAAAATAAAACAAATTAATCTAACTATAAATCAAAAAACCCGGTGTTTTTAAAACAACCGGGATTAATTAACAGCACGGTAGCCGGCCAACGGCCTTCGAAAACTTAAGGCGAGGCTATCATTCACATTAAACTTTAAAATTATGAAAAAAAAAGAACGAACGGGAGGTTTTAGATTTCATTGTCATTTTATGGCCTGGATATTGTTTCTGCTGCTTATGCTGATTCGACCGGCAGTTTTTGCACAAAGCAGCCCGCTGGATAGGGTTTGCACTATCAGCCTGAACAACGAACTCCTTAAAAATGCGCTCGACAAAATATCCGCGGCAAGTGGTGTAAGGTTCACTTATAACGAAACCATAGCCAAAAGTACGGTAAGAATAACCTTTCAGGCTAAAGAAAAAAGCTTACGTACTATACTGAACGACGCACTGGCGCCCTATCCGTACAGCTATACGTTGCTTGAGCAGGACATCCTTATTCGCTACAACCCAAAAAAAGATGAAAAACCAACTGCGGACCCTGTTAAAAAAACGCCGTCAAAATATATCGTAAGCGGCACACTTACCGAAAAAAAATCCGGGGAAACCATTATAGGCGCAAGCATACGGGCTGTAGATAACAACACCGGTACATCAAGCAATGGCTATGGCTTTTTTTCGCTTAGCCTGCCTGCAGGCGATAATCAACTGGTAATATCTTCCATGGGGCAGAAAACTATTTTAATGACAATTTCATTAACAGCCAATCTTACGTTAAACCTTGAGATGGAAGACGAAAATCAGCAACTGCAGGATGTTACAATCAGCGCTATCCCGCGCAATGGCCGGGATCTGGCCGGTACGCAGATGGGTGTAGAGAAACTCAACATACAGGCCACCAAAAATATACCTGTATTGCTGGGAGAGCGCGACGTGATTAAAACTATTCAGCTATTACCGGGTATAAAATCTGCCGGCGAGGGCAGCGGTGGTTTTTATGTTCGCGGCGGTGCTACTGATCAAAACCTGATCTTATTGGATGAAGCGCCGGTTTATAATGCATCGCATCTGCTTGGCTTTTTTTCCACCTTTAATTCAGATGCTATTAAAAATATCAGTATCTATAAAGGTGATATGCCGGCACAGTATGGCGGGCGGCTGTCTTCTGTGTTGGATATAAAAATGAACGATGGCAATAACCAGCAGTTTGGCGTAAGCGGCGGTGTTGGTTTGATAGCAGCGCGGCTTAACCTGGAGGGGCCAATTCAAAAAGGAAAGTCTTCCTTCCTGATTTCTGCGCGGCGTACTTACGCGGATATGTTCCTTAAACTTTCAAAAGATACCACCATTAACCGCAGCAAGCTATATTTTTATGATATCAATGCTAAAGCTAACTATATATTAGGCGGTCATGATCGATTATATCTGTCTGGTTATTTTGGAAAAGACGTATTATCTGCCGACAAGGTAGCAGGTATTAACTGGGGAAATACTACGGCAACCCTGCGCTGGAACCATATTTTTAACAATAATTTTTTTTCAAATACCTCGCTCATCTTTAGCGATTACAGTTATAAGATTAATCTTAAACAGGATATTAATGATTTTGGCATTTTCTCCCAAATCAGGGACTGGAACTTAAAAGAAGACCTGCAATGGTATGCCAATGAAAAGAACACGATATCTATTGGCTTTAATGCTATTTATCATACTATTAAGCCCGGAGAGATTTCGGCAACGGGAAATTCGGGTATTATTTCACAAAATCTTGAAAATCGTTACGCGTTAGAAAACTCGGCTTACATAAGCAATACGTGGAAAGCGACAGATCGATTTAGTTTAACCTATGGGCTGCGCGTCTCGGCTTTTACGATACTGGGCAAGGGTAGTTATTATAACCTTGATACCTATGGTAACATCATTGGCGCCACATACTACACACCAGGACAGGTTGTTAAAACTTACCTGAATCCCGAGCCCCGCATTGCCGCAGCTTTCCGGTTAAATGAACAAAGCTCCGTCAAAGCCTCTTATTCGCGCAATGCGCAAAACATGCATCTGATCAGTAACTCTAACTCAGGCTCGCCTACAGACAAATGGGTGGCCAGCACCAACTTGATTAAGCCGGAACTGGCCAATCAGTTTTCGATAGGTTATTATCGGGACTTTAGCGAAAATAAATATGAGTTTACGGTAGAAAGCTATTATAAAACATTGCAAAACCAGGTAGACTATCGCAACGGCGCTAATATTTTCACCAATCAACCTATTGAAACGCAGTTGCTTTACGGCAAGGGCAGGGCATATGGTGCAGAGTTTTTATTAAAAAAGAAAGCCGGCCGCTTTACGGGCTGGCTCAGTTATACCTTATCGAAAAGCGAACGCAATATAAACGGCATTAATAATGGAAACTGGTATAATGCCCGGCAAGATCGTACACATGATATTGCGCTGGTAGCTATATACAAAATCAGCGAAAAATGGACCCTGTCTGCCAATTTTGTTTATTACACCGGCGATGCGGTAACTTTTCCGAGTGGAAAATACCTGGTAGACGGCGTAAATTATTATTACTATACCAATCGTAATGCCAACCGCATGCCCGCTTATCACCGGCTGGATTTGGGTGCCACAAAGCTATTGAAGAAAACTGCTAAATTTTCTTCCGATTTAACCTTTAGTTTATACAATGCTTATGGTAACCCAAATGCCTACCGTATCTTTTTCCGTGACAGTGATGCCGACCGTAACCGTACGGAAGCGGTAAGGACTACACTGTTCACTTTTGTGCCATCAGTTACTTATAACTTTAAATTTTAAAACATGCGAAACTTCATAAACTACCTGGCATTATTTGCTTTTATCGCTTCTTTATCCGCTTGCGAAAAAAAAATTGACCTTAACCTGCCCGGAACCACACCGCAATATGTAATAGAAGGTGTACTAACGAATGAGTTGGGGGGCTGCAAAGTTTTGGTAAGCCAAACCAAAGCTTTTACCGGCGACAATAGCTTTAACGGTATTGACGGGGCACAGGTAACAATCAGTAACAACGGTAACACCTACGATGTTACTCCTGCCGCGAAAGGTGTTTATCAAAACAATGTGCTTGCAGGGATACCCGGGCAAAGCTATCAACTCTCTGTTCGTGTTAATGGCAAGGTTTTTACCGGCATTTGTACTATGCCGCAGCAGGTAGCACTGGACAGCATTTACCTGGCAAAAGATAACATGAACAATAACAAGGATGGCAGTATACGTAAGTACGTTAAGGTAAAATACCACGACCCGGCCACTATTAAGAACTATTACCGTTTTATACAATATATTGATGATCGAAAAGAAAAAACGGTTTTTGCAGACGACGATGAATTTACCAACGGGCAGGAAGTAAACAGTGAGTTAAAAGCTAATAACCTGGATGATCCGGCGAGGGAAATCCACCCCGGCAATCATGTAACGATTGAAATGTTGAACATTGACGCTGAGGTTTATAAATACTGGTTCAGTCTTGACAATAGCGCCGCCGGTGATGGCAATAATGCAGCACCCGCTAACCCGGTGACTAATATTAAAGGCGGTGCACTTGGATATTTTAGCGCACATACTTTACAAAGAAAAACATTGATCGCCCCATAAGATCGACCAATATTTGACCAAACGAAAAGGGGCGATTAGTGTCTTTCACCTAATCGCCCCTTTTTAGGTACGCTCCATGATACAAATTTCCAAATATTTTATTGCTTAAGATTAGCTTTAAGTTCGTTTGTTTCGTTTTGTGCAAGGGAGGTATGAAAACCAAACATTAAGAGCAAAGCATAAATCTGTGTGTGTGTCATAATTTATTTTATTTAATTATTTGATACAGCAAAATTACCCTGATATTTTTCGGCCTGAGAAATTTGGATTGCAAATAAAAATGCAAACTTTGTAAATAAAATCCTGACATTATGCTTGATAGCCAAAATCTCCTATCCGGGAAAGGCAAGTACCTTTTGGGATTCATGCTGCTTTTGTTTGTCTCCGCAATCTGCGCAGCTTTCAGCATGACCGGCAATGACGACTTTGATACCGCGCGACGGGAAGTTATGCTTCGCAGGATCGGGGACGAACTGCTCTCACAGTCAGGCGACCTTACGTCAAGGGTACTCCCTGTAAAAAAGATTGCCGAAAATGAATATCAAATCAGTTTTGAGAATGAGCTCACTTTTCAACCTGCCCTCCTGGTGAATACCACCCGGCGTTTGCTGTCCAATGATGCGCTGACTGGTAATTATGTAGTTAACGTGCTGGATCGCGGCAATGTAGTGTATGGATATGCCATATCAAAAAACAAAAAAAATGATATTGTAGCCTGTTTGGGAAGAAAGCAGCCCACAGCACGCTACCTGGTTGATATTAAATTTAAACCGGCAAGCATAATTACAGCAAAGAATGAATTACTGCTGGGCAGCCTGCCATTATTAGCATTTGTCGGTTTTATTGTCTTCAGATCTGTTAAGCCGCGGAAAGTTTTACCCGATGGTCAGTTTACTGACCTGTTAACGTTAGATACCGTACTGTTTGATGCAAAGAACCGTAAGCTGCTCATAAACGGAAAAACAACAGACCTGACCGGAACCGAAACGCGTGTATTGCGCATTTTTGCATTGTCGCCCAACCAGACCATAGAACGAAGCCGGCTACAGAAAGAGATATGGGAAGATGAAGGTGTTATAGTAGGCCGCAGCCTGGATATGTTCATATCAAAACTTAGAAAAAAACTGGAGGTTGTGCCGGATGTTAAAATTGTTGTTGTAAGAGGGAAAGGGTATAGGTTGGAGGTAAACGCTTAATACAATCGCCGGTTCAAGCGTCCCGCTTGAACCCAAATAGCCGTTAGCGTCCCGCTAACGTTACGCAATCACATCGGCAGACGTTACCGTTTGTTATTACCTTGGGTGTAAACATGCAGCTATTATTCATCGTTGCAGAATGGTTATTGTAAGCGGGACGCTTACATTTGTATGGGTTCAAGCTGGACGCTTGAACCGGCGGAGGAAGAGGAATAGGCGGAGGGCAAATAATTATCAATGTTGTACTAAAATTCGAAAAATGACGCCAGAATTTACCTTGGATGAACTTGAAACTCCCCAATTAAAGTTAAGGAAATTGACAATTGATGATGCCGCACAGCTGGCATTATTGCGTTCTGATGAGCGTGTTAACCGTTATTTGGACAGACCAGCATCCACTTCTTTTGAAGAAGCGGTGCAATTTGTAAACAAGATATTATCCTCAAATTCTTATTACTGGGCAATCAGTCGTAAAAACGAAATTGAATTTGTTGGTACAGTGTGTTTATGGAACGTCGACCATGAAAATTCGGTTGTGGAAATAGGATACGAACTACTACCTGAGTTTCACGGACAAGGTATAATGATAGAAGTTATACCTGCGATTATTGCTTACAACTCATCCGTTTTACAATTTGCAACCATTATCGGCACTACGCATATTGAAAATATCCCTTCAATAAACTTATTGAAGAAAAATAATTTTATACGGGATGAAACACGGGAAAATCAATTGCATAAAGAAGGTGGTTCCTCGCATGAAATCGTCTATTCATTGAATACAAATAAGGGAAAGTTTGGGTAAATGACGGGCTGAACCCAAAACAGCAAGTTCGATTCTAAGTACTCCAAAAGCTACCGGTGGCTTTAAAATTTAAGCAACTATTGGTAACGTAAAATAAAAGCAAGTGCCATTTTCAGCTTCGCTTTCCTTTACGCCTATCAACCCACCGTGCCTGATAATAATTTCGGCGCTCAAAAATAGCCCTATTCCAAAACCCGGAATATTTTGCGGTGTAGATGTTGCCCGATAAAACTTTTTAAATACTTTCTGATGTTCACTCTTTGGCAATCCAATGCCGTGATCTTTAACCAATACTTTCACTGCATTATCATGCGTTTCGATAGATATTTCCACATCCTTGCGCTCTGGTGAATATTTAACAGCATTGTTTACCAGGTTAGTTAAAACCTGCCCAATCCGGTAGCGGTCAGCAAATACCAGGCTGTCGATATTGGTAGTAGATACTTTTATTTTATAATCCGGGTTAATCAGCATTGCATTTCCGGCAATTTCTTCACTTAGCGCGTTCAGGTCAAAGTAGTCTTTTGCCAGCCTGATTTGGTTAGAATACAGATTAGCCGGGTCGGCCATTTCATTCAATAATCGCGTAATTCTTTCAACAGAGCCGAGCGCCCTTTTTGCTACCTGGGTTATTTTCTCGTTCCCGGTTGTCGCAATAAACCTGTCTAACAATTGTAAATAACCTTTAACTGCCGAAAGTGGTGTTTTCAGTTCATGGGTAGTCACATTAAATAGTTCGTCCCTTAACAGTTCAAGGTCTTTTTTTTCCGTAATGTCCACCATCGTTCCGATAATACGGACAGGTGCAGCCCCTTCAAATAATACAGTGCCTTTTGCATCTACCCAATGAATACTTTGATCTGCATGCCTTACCCTGTACTGTAAACTATAAATACCATCTGGTGACTGGATAGCCTTAATTACAGCTTCAGGCATTAAGGCCCTGTCATCGGGCAATACGCATTCCAATAGTCTATCGTAATCCAATAAATCATTTTTTGAGATACCAATATTGGTTTTACACATGGAAGTGCAATTCAATTGGTAACTATTCAAATCCAGTTCCCAAAATCCCAACTGCACCTGGTCAAGCGCAATATTAAAATGATCCTCGGTTACTTCAAAGGCTTGTTCTCTGTAAGGTAAGGCTGACGGCATATCATAATTAATTAAGTTGTATCGGATTTAATGGTAACAAGAACGAAAAGCTGCTGCCTTTGCCCGGTTCACTTTTGACAGTAAACCTGCCGTTGTGTTTTTTAATAATTTCTGATGCGATAAACAAGCCTAAGCCCACGCCCTGGTAAAGCATAGCGGTTTTGCTAACCCGGTAAAAGCGGTCAAATAACTGATCCATATCTGCTTTTTCTATACCTATACCAAAATCTTCTACATTAACAATGATGTAACCTGATTCTACCCTGGCGTTCACCAGTACCTTATTCGCATTAGGAGAGTATTTAATTGCATTATTCAGTAAATTGATCAAAACTTGTTCTATCCGGAATTGGTCACCTGCATAGGTAGTATTGATCGTGTTTTCCAGTATGATCGCGTGTTTGGCAGAACCCAACTGAACATTAGAAATGCTGTTGGTTAGCGCTGCTGAAAAATCGAACCCGGCTATATTGAGGTCTATTTGCCCGGAATGAATCCGGGTAACGTCCAAAAGATCTTCTATCAGCCTTTCCAACCGTTTGATACTATGTTTTGCGTTTAAAATAAGCGCATAAGTTTTGCCGGTCTTATCTGCTGTTTTTTCTAATAGCTGGTTTATGGCCTTAATATTGGTTAAGGGTGTCTTAAATTCATGACTAACCATATTAAAAAACTCATCTTTTTTTGCTTCGGCCGCCGCCCGCCTTTCCTTTTCTTGCTTTTGTACCAATAACTCCTGGTTGGCAATAATCAGTTCGGCAGCGCGCTTTCCCTTTTCTTCATCCTGAAACCCAAGTTCCTTAAGCGCGATGATCAGTTCAGCGGCACGCTTTCCCTTTTCTCCATCCTGGAAGTTAAGCTCTATATTGGCAATAATCAACTCTGCGGCACGTTTTCCTTTTTCCAGGTTTTGAAACACCAATTCCTTGTTGGCTATCACTAATTCTGTCGCCCGTTTTTCTTTCTCTGAATTTTGAAATATAAGTTCGTTGTTAGCAATAATGAGTTCGGCGGCGCGCTTTTCTTTTTCCTTGTTTTGAAATATAAGCTCGGTGTTAGCCAGTAGCAATTCTGCCGCCCGTTTTTCCCTTTCTTCGCTTTGAAAAGCAAGCTCAATGTTCGCAATGATCAATTCGGCGGCGCGCTTTTCTCTTTCCCTGTTTTGAAAATCCAGTTCTTTATTTGCCACGATAAGCTCCCTGGCACGTTTTAATTTTTCTTTATTCTGAAAGTCCAGTTCGGTGTTGGCAATGATGAGTTCCGCGGCGCGTTTTTCCTTTTCTTCCTTTTGCAGATCAAGCGCTATGTTAGCGACAATCAATTCCGCAACAAGCTTTGCTTTCTCCTGGTTTTGGATAAGCAGTTCATTATTGGCAATAATCAATTGGTCTGATAATTTTTTGGTATCCATAACCTGTTTAACTGAAGTGTCCTGTTTTAAAATGAGGATATCATAGCCGTCCGAACAGATCGATATTCACAAAAATGGTTAAAGCTGATTTTGAGTTGCTAAGCTTAAAAAAACCGGATATATACAATAGTACACAATAAACGAACCACATTAGTATTAGTTGAAATATATAAATGCGCCCGGTTTAAGGTTTGTTATTTAATCCCAATCCCGAGCTTCCTTTTTTAATAGCACTTAATAAAAATACTCCATAAAAAGCAGTCAATTTATTGACTACTTCTTATCTCAGGATGACCTCTGTAAGGCCCCTGCGCTATGTGTATAAAACAATAAAACCCGATATTTTCATACCAGGCTTCTTGTCGATTCTAAGTACCCGCCGGTTAAAGCGTCCCGCTTGAACCCAAACACATGTTAGCGTCCCGCTAACGTTACCGAGTCGCCATTCAACGGACTTTATCGGTTGTTGTTACCTTGGGGTGGCAACGTGCAACTATTGTTCATCGTTGCAAATAGCTACCGTAAGCGGGACGCTTACATTTACGCCGGTTTAAACGGGAGTCGCTTGAACTGGCGGAAGGGATTTTTCAACACCCTTTATTCGGCATAATATAAATCACGTTGCCTGAAACAGTTAAACTGAAGCCCTTATTTTCTACAGCAGGAAGTGATAGTTTCGTCCATGTTTTGCCCATGTCGGCTGAGCGGAATATACCCTCTGAGCTACCACATATTAAATATTTGCCCATTTGTTTGATTGACGAAATATATAATGAAGATTTAGGTCCGAATATGTTTTTGACTAATGCACTACCCCAGGAAGGCTGAAGCCCTTCTCCTATGTCTTTCCAGGTTTTTCCACCATCCAATGAAATGTGTAAGTTGTTGGTTTTGGTTATGGTGTTGTAGCCTATAGCGGCAAATCCTCCGTCAATACGTTCCACAGCTACACCATCCCCGCCTTCACTAATCACACGGTCCCAGTTTTCACCATCATCGGTCGATCTTAATATCCCCTTCGAGCCGGCAGCAAGGAGTACGCCGTTGGACTCTACCATTTTCAATACCCAGCCTCCAACAGGCACATATTTCCAGGTCTTTCCACCGTTAGCGGATTTATAAAGGGCGTTGTTGGAGCCTATGAAAACTGTACCCCCCGTAGTTTCAAAAATGCTGGATACTTGTTTCTCTTTATAATTTTTGTACATCCAATCTGCCGTTTTGTTAAGACGTATGGCTTGCTCCTGGAAATTTGTGTACATGGGCGACCAGTCGCTCGTTCCGTTTATGTTTTTTAAAAATTGTCCCCTGAAATTATATAGAAATACACCATTGCTGGCGGGGGCAATCTCACGCTGTTCGCCAAATAAAATCTCTTTTGTCCAAAAAGTAGTTGTGGAATTTGGTTCACTGTGATAAACCCCACTGCCGGCGCGGATATAAAGCCCCCGGTCATTTGCAAATAAACCATGACTCCACAAACCTCCTTTCTGCAAATTTTCGGGCAGCCCTTTGCTGATGTTCTGCCATGTTTCTCCGCCATCAGTAGATCTGTAAACGATGTTCAAAGGCCCTGATTTAGTCCCGTCTGTTGTTTTATTCCCCGCTTCCTTTTCTTTTAGCACGAAAGAATTCAGCAGAAATAACACCGCGAGGGCAGCCGGAACAAACACAAATAATTTTCTCATTTTTTTATTTTTCATGTCCTGTTAAATTTGATGAAGCAAATCTACCCTCATGTTTTCCGGCTTAAAGAATCTGGATTGTAAATTAAAATGTAAATTTTGTAAATTGATTGTAAAGGGGGGGATTAGCGGTGAATTACAGCTATCCGTAGATTTTATCTACGGATTATTATGTCTGTAGTCTGTGACTTTAGTGTCTAACCTGCGAGCTTCGAAAGGATAATAACTAATAAACTATATCAGTACAAAGTGATGCAATGAAATTTGCACAATGGAGACGCAGTCTCGAGGCATAGTAGTCCGTAGTTTGGAAACTACGGACAGCGGGAGGCCAGGAACACCAGGCGTGATTGTTACTAATGGAGGCCTATTTCATATAGGAAGTTTAAAACCTACCTTTGTAAGGACGCCATTTTGGAAATTTTGGAAATCTTGGAAATTTTGACCTTAGATTGAAATAATAATGAAAAATATTAAATTCAAATACGATTACCTCGTCTTCCTGTGTGCTTATTTAAGAAATGTTGATTTGTCATTGGATAGAAGTTGGGAGGCATGGAACGGAAAAGAGCTTCGGAACTATTATCGCGATTTTATTCCACCGATAAAGGTGGCAAATTCCCTGCAAAAAAGGGCATCAAACATTGATTTATCAGATAATGTTGAAACTAAGGTAATCTCAAAAGATTTTTTATGGATTAAAAGGGCTTATTTTTATTTTTTTCCGTTAAGAACCCTTGCTGATGATGACATAAAAATCTGTTATACGCTTCTGCTACAGGTACAAAAATTTCTTGAATCGGATATTCAGCAATATAATATGGAATTACAGCAGTTGAGGGTGGATATTTCGAATTATTATTTTGACGTTTTAAGATTTAGATTAAAGGGAAAGGACTTTTCAAGAATAATAGATATCGAGCATTACTTTGAAAACCGAGAAACAAGAAAGATATCTGAGTTCTTAAAGGACATGGACCTATGAGCGTATTATGACGTTCAAAAGCAGTTGAAAAGGCAGACAAAATTAAAATGTTGGATAATAGTTTTATAAATGGATTTCCTTGCGTTTAATAATTAGCCGATGAATGTCCTCGTTTACTTTGTTATCGGTTAGCTTAGCATAGTGTTGAGTTTGTTTAATTGATGAGTGCCCCAGTATTTTGGAAACCGTTTCTATCGGCACTCCATGACTAAGTGTAATCGTTGTAGCAAAAGTATGCCTTGCGATATGGAACGTAAGAGGCTTATCAATGTCACACGTATCTCCAATTTCTTTTAGATATGAGTTCATTTTTTGATTGCTTAAAATAGGCAGTAGTAACCCACTCACCATGCATTTCGGATGCTTTTTATATTTTTCCACGATGGCCAAGGCTTCTGGCATTAGTGGCATCCTGGTGGACGCGCCAGTCTTCTGCCTGTTCGTAAAAATCCATAGGCTTTTATCAATGCCAATATTCAATTCATCAGCTCGTAATTTTTTAACGTCTGCATAGGAGAGACCAGTGTAGCAACTAAAAATGAAAATATCTCTCACGATCTGTAGACGTTCGTTTTTGAAATTTTTCTTCACGATCGTATTTAATTCATTCTCGGTTAGGGCTAGACGTTGAACGGGCTTTTTAGTGAATTTGAAATTTGCGAAAGGATCAGACGGTAACCAATTATTTTTAACTGCAATAAGAACGATCTTTTTAAAATTCGACAAATATTTCATCGTAGAATTATGATTGCACTTTTGAATACTCTTTAGCCAGAAGTCAAATTCTGATATTGTTTCATGATCTAATTTCTTTATATCAAGATCTTCAGTGTTATATTTCCATTTCAGAAAGCTTTTTGTATGTTCAAGCGTTGTACCATACCGTTTAACTGTATTACTCGCAAATTCAGTGCCTTCAAGTGCTTTTAACTGTTGGTTGTGCCTATCGAACAGTTCTATAATAGTTCTTTTTTCCTCGTCCGCCCCTGTCATATTTCTTTTTATAGCGTCGGATGTTACATCTTTAGCAGCCTCGATTAGATGCCGCTTGGCTTGATAAACCTGCTGCGTGAGTGCCTCCAGGTATGCGTTAAGTTCCCTTGTAGATTCCTTGGTGCCATTTGAACGGCCGGTTCTTGCATTCCATGAGGAAGTAAGGCATTTTCTTTTAACAGATAGTTCACTGGACTTACCATCAACCGTAATTCGCAGATAAATAGGATAGAGGCCATCTTGGCCGTTTTTGGGCTTGCGCATAAAAAACATTAACCCGAAGCTTTTTTCTAACATAATCGTTCAATAAAAAGTTAAACAAATGTCGATTTTGACGGCTTTTTTATCAAGATGTTCATTTGTTGAACGCCTTGATATACAGTTGTTTGTAAGCTTTTCGTTGAACGATTTTTCAGGCTCCGGAGAGTTCATCGAATCGTTCAACTAAAACATGCTATTGAATGAATTTTTTAGAGGGGTTTTTAAACGAAAAAGCCCCTAGATCATATGATTTAAGGGCTTTTGAAGCGATTTTACTCTGCTTTGTACTGTGAATGATGAATTTTTTAAACACATTTATGGCTTCCTGATGATCGTAGAGCGGATTTTGCAGAAATATGATGAGAAAAATTCGACTGAAAAATGTGAATAATTGCTTTAATTTTCCCTTTGGAAAGTGTTCAAAGAAATTGACATGGTGATTTCTTGAACACTGCCCTATATAATTATAATAAATTATTGTTTTTTAATGCTAATTGGAGAAAGGATTTCTTTGTCAGGCAACTCAGAAATCAACTTCATAGCAAGTGTAAATCCCTGGAAAAAAGTCTCAAGTTGTCTCCGAAATACTTTTGGATATCTATCCTTTTCATTCTGTAATTCTTCCCGTTCGGATTGATTTTGTTCACCGATTATACCCCAAAAATGTTTAGCCTTTAATCCAAATGAATGGACAACGCCGTGGCGATCAGTAAGTACATGTTCCACTTCACTCTTGTATAAAATTAAAAGTTCTACATATGTGTCAGACCTAAATTCCTTTGGGAAATTGCTAAAAACTCTTCCTAAATAAACATCCCCAGTTAATCCCGTTTTGAAAAAAAGCGCTAAAATATCTCCAATACGGTCCCAATAACTGTAGATTATTTGAAACCCAAACCCGGCATATCGTAAATATAAATGATCCTCTACAGTTTGATGATACGTTCCGTTTTCCTTAACAGAATTATTAATATGGGGGTGTAAAAGTTCAAGAATTGAGATATAACAATGTAAATTAAATCCATGCTGAGAAAGTTAAATTCATCACCATGTTTAAAATCAGAATATGAAAACGGTTTAAGTGATTCCTTGCTACGTGTAACATCAGTGAATTTTTGAAAAGGATTTTGGCCATTTTCCGTTTCATACTCTGATAAATTCTTTAGATCAGTTTCTCTTATATGTTTTAAGACTTCCTCATACCATTGATGCAATGCTTCCATCTATCTTTTACTTATTAACTCCCAATATTCGCCTTCTTTATTTTCATATTTTACAAGTCCTAAATCATGATCCCAATAAAACGTGGATATCTTGTTTTGTTTAGGCCCTAAATTCGTATAATTTGTCGGTTGAAACTTGAAGCAGTTTTTTAAGTTTTTATGTAATGAATTAAGATAAAGTTGTGCCTTAACTATTGAACTGTCTCTATTATCGCTAAACTCCAGATTGAATAATCTTATGTAAGGGATTGGTTTTACGCCCATCGCATCTTTTGTAATCTGTATTAGGTAATCGTCGTGTGTCCATCCGGTATGACTACTTTCATAATCCACTTCTATATAGCTTTTTGAAAAATTTGATACTTCAAGCGGGTTACAGTTGCCGTCTGCGATTCGAATAAGTTTATTGGTTATTTTTATAGTATCTGCGTTTCCCTTATTTGATTTAAATATTAATATCATATTCTTTTTATAGGGGTCAGTCCAAAAAGTATCGCCTTTATCAAAATAAAGCTTAATACAAAAACAAGATGATAATGATAATACAAGCAATAGACTTGCTGACGTCCATCTACCGACTACTGATTTTGTATATGGATAAGGTTTCATGTAATTAAAAAGGTGTATTAGCAAAATAGTTAATAATATGAAAACAACAAAACGTAAAGCTAAAAGAATAACAGATCGCCCAACAAAAAAGAAAATCACATATAGTAATATCTATACAGGCAGTGAAGAAGCGTTGTTAAATAAAGTTGTAGAAGTAATTGTTAAGATAATTAAGAAAGAGGTTGGTTTATAGCGAGTTAAGGTGTTCAAAGGTGCAATATTTTAAGACTGCATGGGAATGCAAGGCGCTTTTGTGTTATAAGTATTTGATAATTAAAGAGTTGCGGAGTTCGACTAATCGCAAAACAGAGAGGATGGGATTCAAAAACACCTTTGTTTTGTAAATAGTTGATAATTAATAAATTGAAATGTTTGTTTGAGTCGTTCTGTTGAGGAGATCAGCAAAACTCATTAAAAACAAGAAATGCAAGCTGTTGATAGTCAAACTATTACAGACTTGCATTTCGGCCAATGTACTCAGAGCGGGAATCGAACCTCGCCTGTAAGGCCTTAATTTATAATGATTTAAAAATTATTAGAAAATCATTCAACGATTTATACAATACTGGATTTTGTCATTAATCGTGGCTTGCGAATATAAGAATATATAAGATTAAAAAGGAAATCTAAACCGATTTTTGTTTTTCACATATTAATGAAACAGTCGGTAATCAACGCTCAAAAGGGTACTTTTGTTAACCGGTGTATCCCGGTTAACGCAACTGACACTCAACAAAAGGCAAGCGATTATCTGGATACTCATTTTTTTCATCAATGTTTAAATGTATCGATAAAATTTTGAATGCTGTGCCCATTGTACCAACCGCTAAATGTGACAGGACGAACAAACACACGGGTACCCTGCGCCTGTGACATATATGGACGGGTTGATTGGACGAAGTTTAACGGATCGGTCGTCATTATGTAAGCTGTTACATGTGACCTCCAATTGAAAAGCAGCCCATGGAAGCCCGCTCCTCCGTATTTAAAAATAGTTATTTTTGAGAGCCCGGCAGCATTGAATGTGGTAGCGTGCAATCCTGTAACCATAGCGTTTAATGCAGCCATACCTCCGCCCAGAGAATGACCCGTAAAACGGAGCTTGTTGCCTAGCTTTGCCGCAAGTATTTTGGCATTTTCAACAGACTGCGCATATTGTTCGGAAGCACCGATAAGTTGTTTCCCGTTGTTTATCCAATCTACTACACTTGTAAAATCTGTACCTGCTGTTGCATAGATATACTCGCCGGTACGCCAGTCTTTATACAATACTGATTTAAAGCCGGTTTTGTCATCAACGAATTTCATATCCGGAAATTCACTTGATTTGGGTTAAAAAAGAATTGTAAATCGCTTTAAATAAAGAGTTTGCAACTGGTGAGGTATCGGACCTCCCGGTGTTGATTAATGAGCAGCACGCGATTTATAGCTGCCCAGTTTGATGATTAGCCCCCTCATAATCTTTTGGCCCCTGGTTCGAGCTCAACAGGGCGAACAAGGAACCTCTAAGTTTACGCTGAGGTTTTTTTTCAAAAAGGCTTTAAAGTCCCATTTGAAGCAAAAAAACGGAGGTTAAAAAAATTAATTAATTAATCTGGGTATTTAAAAATTCAATTTCAAAGATTGAAAAATAAATTGTGAATGACCTATCTTGCGTATAATTGGCGCACGCTTTTGCACAGTTTTTTATTTAATAATCTGATTTTTCATATGGATTTTGTTTTAAATGAATCGTGATGTCATTACTGGTTTATAGCCATAAAGTGCAATGAGGCAGGCAGATAAATTGGGTGAGCGTGTGCACAGGTTGAAAATTTAATCAACGGTTGATATGTCTGAATTTGCATTTTCAGAATAAAACATTAGCTTCGATGCTATAATTCATGAAGACTAAATCCACCTTATTGCGCCAACGTGTAAAAGCTTATACGCTAACAGAAATACTTGTTGTTTTGGTAATTATAGGTATATTGATTTTGATGGCCTTGCCGAACTTGTTGCCCCTTATCACCAAAGCCAAGAGCCTGGAGGCAAAGACGCAGCTAAACCACATCCAAACACTGGAGCAAAGTTATTTCTATGAGCATTCCAAATACTCTAAGGATTTAAACGAAATAGGCTTTTTACAGGATAAGCTGGTGACGGATAACGATGGCCGGGCCAATTACCGTATCGAGATTACTACGGCTACCAACACGGGTTTTACTGCGCGGGCTACAGCAGTTGTAGATTTTAACGGAAACGGCACTTTTAACGTGTGGGAGATAGACCAGGACAAGAAGCTGAAAGAAGTTACGGCAGATTAAGTGTTAATACCGAAGATTTTAAGTTTAATAATATTACTGCTGCTGTTTATACAGGATGCAAAAAGCAGGGAGGTTCACTGGCTGCTATTCCCGCTTTTAGTGATTGTTTTTATGTGGATGAGGATTGTGAGCGATGAATTTTCCATAACATATTTTGGAGAGGTTTTAGAAAATAACATTTTCCTGGCATTGCAGGGAATTCTGCTGTCGTGCTATTTTTCGTTGAAAAACCGGCGATGGACGAACATCACAAACGGACTACTTGGACCTGGAGACATTTTATTCCTGGTATCAGTTACCTTCTGTTTTCCGCTATTGAGCTATATTGTGTTTTATGTGGTGAGTCTGTGTGTTGTAATGCTGATATGGCTGCTGTGGCAGGCTTTGCAAGGTGAAAAGGATAGAAAGATACCACTGGCGGGGCTCCAGGCCCTATTACTGGCTTTTTTTTTGATGGCGGCCTGGTGGATTTGCCCGCTGAATTTGACAAATGATGACTGGATTGTGAGGATTATATACTAATGAACTTAACGCAAGATATAATGATAAGCACTGGTAGCTTGCACCTGTTAACTAAAGAACAGGCATGGCATTATCATATATTGCCAAAACACAAAGACGCGGGCAGCTTTCACCTATATTGCTGCGAAACCTCGGAGGTTAATAACTTAACGGCAGAACTTGAAATATTATTCAATACTTCTATAAGGCTTGAACCTATTCCCGATGGCCAGGTTGCGCGGCTGCTTTCAACCTATTATATAAAAGAATATTCGGTGCCGGGGGGAGTGGCCGTTGTACAGCAAAATACCAATGCTGATAATTTTTTAACCAACCTGATACGGGAAGCGAGGGGCTTAAAAAGCAGCGATATCCACATAGAAAGCTATGAAAATAAATGCAGGGTAAGGATAAGGATTGACGGAATGATGGTGGAGCGTTACCTGCTTAAGCGTGAGGAATACCCGGCGCTTATCAACAAAATTAAGATTTACGCTAATCTTGATATTGCCGAAAAGCGCCTGCCGCAGGATGGCCGTATCAATTATAAGGACCAGGATCTTCAATTCGATATTCGCGTTTCGGTGCTGCCCACGCTTTTCGGCGAAAAAGTTGTATTGCGTTTGCTGAACAGTGACGCTACAGCTATAGACCTGAATACACTCGGCTTTTCGGACTTTGATTTGGCCAACTATATGCAGGGCATTAAAAAGCCGAACGGCATACTGCTTATAAGCGGTCCTACCGGTAGCGGTAAAACCACCACATTATATGCTACCCTGAAACTTCTGAACAAGGAAACACGCAATATCCTGACCATCGAAGACCCTGTTGAATATACGCTGGAAGGCATAAACCAGGTTCAGCTGAAGGAAGCGATAGGCTTAAATTTTGCGGCTGCCCTGCGCACGTTTTTAAGGCAGGACCCTGACGTAATTATGGTTGGCGAGATAAGGGACCCGGATACAGCCAATATGGCTATCAGGGCGGCGCTTACCGGCCACCTGGTGTTATCAACTATACATACAAACTCCGCATGGGGTACGGTGTCGCGCCTTATCGATATGGGTATTCCGCCGTTCCTGGTGGCTAATACGCTCAATACGACCGCTGCACAGCGCCTGGTAAGATTGCTATGCCCGCACTGCAAAAAACAGGAACCATTTGATAAGAGCGCCTACCCCAAACAATTTGTTCCTTTTAAACAAGTTACGCATCATTTTAAGGCAAACGGATGCGAACAGTGCTATTACACTGGCTACAAAGGCCGCAAAGCCGTTTATGAAATAATCCCGATTGACCAGGACCTGGCCTTTGAAATAAAGAATGGAAACATGTATATTCAGACCCTCTTAAAAGAAAGAGGGATATGTACGCTGGCCGAAAACGCCTTCAACATATTTAGCGGGGGTGATACATCGATTGAAGAAATTTACCCCTTATTATTAAATTATTAAGATATACCCTGAACCTGGATGAATAAAATATACTACAGGCTTTTATTTTTTTTTCTGCTTTACCTGCTTCCCTTTACCGGGTTCGGACAGCAAACGCCGCGTATTGCTGCTATCCAGCATAGGCTCGACAGCCTGTCGAAAACCGTTCCGGGCCTTAATCAAAAGGTGCAGTTATTTTTGAATGGCTCGCTGCAGCAATACCTAACGGGGATATCTACCTCAAACAATATCAGCATCAGTGTAGATCCCAAGCTTACCTTTAATGTTAACGATAATTTTACCGATGTGTCAGCCACCAATATCCTGGTATTCCTGGCCCAAAAGTACAGTCTCGATATCTCGGTTGTTGGCGTTATCATCTACATAACACCTTACCAGGCCCCCGTGCAGTATGTGCCGCCGCCGGTAAAGCAAATAGGAGTGGTATATAATAGAGCCGACAACACCCTTTCATTAACCTTAAATAATGACAGCCTTACCGCTGTTGCAAAAAAAATAACACAGGTATCGGGTAAAAACGTGGCAATACCGGCCTCGCTGCAAAGCAAAATGGTGAACGCTTTTATCGCTGCAGCGCCATTTGAAACAGCGCTGGATAAAATGGCCTTCACAAATGAAATTAAAATGGTGAAGACCAGCGACAACTTTTACCTATTTCAGCCCTTGGGCGAAAACGAAGAACTTTACATAAATGGTGATAAAAGCACTGCCGTACGAAAAACATTTAAGCCGGCAGGACAGCAGGCCCCTATCGGTGCAACGGGTGTTTTTAGCCGGGTTATTAACGGCCAGAAATACATTTCGGCTGACGCTTATAATACGCCTATAATTAATTTGGTTAAACAAGGCTGTCAGGAACTTGGTATCAGCTATTCTATCTATTCTGAAATAAAAGGGAATATCGATATTCATGTAACGGATGTAACATTCGAGCAACTGCTGAATTTACTTTTCAGGGGCACGGATTATACTTTCCAGGCTGATAACGGGATTTATTTAATAGGCGATAAAAAACTGGAAGGGCTAAGGACCTTCCACTCAATACACCTGCAAAACAGGTCGATTGATACTGTTGTTGCTATGATTCCGGCAGAATGGAAAAAAGGCGTAGAAATAAAAGAGTTTCGGGAACAAAACACACTTATATTATCAGGGTCGATTGCACAGATACGGGAGGTCGAAAATTTTGTAAAACAACTGGATGAACTGGTGCCTGTTGTGCTGATAGAGGTTACGATGATAGATTTCCATAAAAACCGGAAAATAGCGACGGGGCTTTCGGCGGGAGTGTCTGACAGCGTAAAAACCGGCGGCTCAGTTTTGCCGGGCGTTGACTTTACGTTCAGCGCGAATTCTATCAACAGCTTTTTAAACGGGCTTTCAAAAATTACTTCTATCAACCTGGGGCATGTAGTACCCGGCTTCTATGCCCGGATACAGGCATTGGAATCTAACGATAATGTAGATGTGCGTTCTGTACCCAAACTAACGGCATTGAACGGTCATTCCGCATCATTAAGCATTGGCAGTAAAGTATTTTACAAAAACACAACCCAAAGCCTTTACCCTTCTGCAAGTACCAATACATCTGTATTTACTAATATATATACGCCGGTAGAGGCAGATTTATCGGTAGATATTAAACCTATCGTATCAGGCGATGAGCAGGTTACATTAGGCATCAAAGTAAACATTTCCGACTTCACTTCTATCCCAACTGACGGCTCACCGCCTCCGCAGGCGATCAGCAAGTTTGAAACCAGCCTCAGGGTACATAGCGAAGACACCATTTTGCTAGGCGGTATCGAACGAACTGAGAATGATTCCAGTTCATCAGGTATTCCTATTTTATCACGGATACCGATATTGAAATGGATATTCAGCAGCCGCACCAAAACATCGTCAAAAGTTGTCACTGTGCTGTTTATCAAGTCGACCATTATACGTTGATTAATTATGCTGGAGAAATACTACCATATCAGCGAGGCGGCCGGAGTGAATATCACCATTAACGAAAACGGTGAAACAGATATTAGTGCCTGCACGGTAGGGATAAAAAAGAACCAGCTAAGCTTCGATAAAAAGATTGTCGACCTAACCAGGCTTGAAGACCTGGCTAAACAGATACCGGGAAAAATTCCGCTGGCTTTAAACATTTCCGGTAGGGGTGTCCTGCAAAAGCAAATAGACAGGATAGAAGAAATAAACCATCAAAATTTTGACCGTGTATTGCCGAATGCCAATATCGACGACTTTTATGTACAACAGTTAAATTCGGGTTCTTCATCATTTGTTTCAGTAATTCGTAAAACGGAGGCGGACAGGTGGATAAAGAGCCTGGAGGATTTAGCGCTTTGCCCGCTTCAGCTCAGCCTCGGGCCTTTTGCTGTTCAGCATATTGTGCCGCAACTGAACGTATATGGAGAAGAGTTGATTTTTGACGGACATGCAATTACCCGCAACGAGCAGCAAGAATGGACAGGCTATAAATATGCTGCGAGTGCCAAATCGCCGTTTATGCTGAAAGTTGAATCGGAAGGCATTAACGAAAAGTTACTTATTCCGTATGCGGCGGCTTTCCAGTTGTTATTGTCTGATAAGATCACACAGGTAAACGCCCCTGCATCGCACCTCGGTGATGCACTGCGCCAAACAATAGAAGAAGGAAAGTTTAAAACATACGGCTTTTTAATACTGGCTGTGTTTTTTGTACTGCTGCTGGTAAACTTTCTGCTATTCTCATGGCTTAACACCTCAAACGGCAGGCTAAGCGCAGAAATGAGCCGTACTGCACAAAGTACAAGCGATGTTCAGCAATTGAGCGATGGTATTAAACAAAAAGAGGCGCTGCTTAAAACACTGGGTTGGGAAGATAATATTGATAAGAGCGGATTGATTGACCAACTGGCATCCTTATTGCCAGCTGAAATTACCTGGCGCGAAGCCACAGTAGACCCACTAGACCTTACCGCCAGCCGCAACCAAAAAACAATAGCATTTTATACCCGCAAAATAAGAATTACCGGTAACTCGGAAAAGATAATCCCGGTGAATGAATGGATAGCGCGTATAAAAACTATTAAATGGGTAAAAAATGTGCAATTGGACAGCTATACCTTTAATAATGAATTAAGCACAGGGCAGTTTACTATATTGATAGATTACTGATATGCTGGATAAGATACCCTTAAAAAAAGACTATATATTAGGCATATCAGCACTATTGCTGCTGGTGTTGAGCTATCAGTTCGCTTTCAAAAAAACGATAGAGGCCTGGCAGATAAATAAGAAGTTAAAATCAGAGCTGGCACAATCTGCAGACCTTGGCATTCAGCCTGCATACATAGAACGAAAGAATAATAACCTTAGCAAGGTGCTGGGTTTGTATAAAGCCGATACTGTGGCATTTAGGAATAATACGATAAACACAATATCAGCAATAGCCGAAATAGAAAACGTAAAGCTAAGCGCGGTGCCGATTCAGGACCCTTTGTTTTATAATGAGAAGTTTACCGTTCAGAAACTCAGTTTTTCGGGCAGATATTTTGACCTGACCAAAGCTTTTGCACAGATCGAAAAGACTTCGGGAATTGGTCGTATACGGTCTGCAACTTACAGAATCCTGCCCCCCCAACAAGCAGGCGGCCCCGACAAAATATTATCCCTGGAGCTATACTTCGAGATAGTTAAATAATGTAACTATCTGTTTTCCTTGGCATTATTTTTTTTAAAAAAAGAGAAATAATTACAATTATATTTTTAGTTTAGAAATATAATATTTAACCAAAGCCATTGCACATTTAATGATTTAGCCACAACAAAATTCTTCTTATAATAAGGATGCAGCCCCCTCAAGCATCACTTATTTAATTAAAAAAATCCAAAATAGCGCTTAACCTGCGGAAGTAAATTTTGTCGGGGTGAAATTGTATTGCGTATCATTTAAATAAAAAACAACATAACAATTGTGTCATGAAAACCCTATTAACAGCAATTCTTGCAATCTGCTTATTTACGTTAACCTGCCGGGCTCAATGGACAACAGCGGGAGCTGTAATGTATAACACAAATACCGGCAACGTAGGCATAGGCACAACTACTCCTACCGCAGGCACACTGCAGATAAACGGCCCCAATGACATATTGTCTTTATACTGTACGACAAACACCGCTGCACAGTTTAACGCATATAATAACACAGATTTTAGGATAATTCAACGGAGTAACGGTGTAATGACACTGTGGACCAATACTTTAGAAAGACTGCGTATTGACCAAAACGGCAATGTGGGCATTGGTACATCCTCTCCCGGTGCAAAACTAAATGTTACCGGGGCTGAAATAAGGCTTACCGGCGTCGGTGCCAGCGGGGCCGGTTCTTCGGGCACCTTTACTATTTATGACTCGAACGGAACAACAAGGCGCGGGTATTTCGGAGACGCATCCGGAGGGAATACGGATTTGTATTTAACTGCCGAAAATGGTGGCGGTCTGTATGTCGCTACCGGCGGAGCGGCAAGAATGTATTACACCCCAACTGGCAATATAGGCGTCGGTACGGTTAACCCGGATCAGTTATTTACTGTAAACGGTACTATTCATTCAAAGTCAGTACTTGTTGATTTGACGATAGTGCCCGATTACGTTTTTAAAGCCGCATACAAATTGCCCACCCTTGCTTATGTAAAAAACTACATTGATAAAAACAATCACTTGCCGGACGTACCCTCTGAAGCCGAAATTAAAAAGGACGGCCTTGATGTGGGCGCGATGAACGCCATTTTGCTTAAAAAGGTAGAGGAGCTGACGCTGTATATGCTGGAAAAAGATAAACAAATTAAACAGTTACAAATCCAGGTTAAAGAGCTGCAAAATCGTAAGAAATAAGCCCTTGTATAAATAGCGAAATAAAAAGCCGAGAACCTACATAACTATTAAATACCCCATCATGAGGAAACCATTATTATTTACCGTACTTATAAGTCTAATGGCTGCCGGGAAGTTGCTGGCGCAATATTCGGGCAGCTTTATCGTCCAGGGCAGTAATGCCAATTATTACCCTGTAATAGTACAGGACCTTGCATGGTCAAGCAACAAAGCTACGGAATTTGAATTAGGGCGATCAAACATCCATACCGATGCGAGTTTTCGCGGTTCCCTAATTTCTAAATTCCGTATCCATACCACAGATTGGGGGCATGGATCTAATTTTATCGATGCCGATATCAGGGAATTGAACAATTCTTTTATCGCAGGTTGGGCTGACGCGACAGGTTCAAACGGTAACTATATTATTGTTATATGGCTTAAGGGCGGAGGCAATACATACTATTTTAATTCACCGGTCAATATTACTCCAGTGGTATATGACGGTGTTGCCAATGCGCTGCCCTATAACGAGCCCAATGGTCCGTCCCGAACCTATAAAACCACCGTCGATCCTTATGTAAATACAAACGGGGCGAGCCATAGCGGGGCTATCTACGCAACAGGAACATCGCCAAATTATTTTGGGGGAAATGTTGGCATAGGCACTGCCAATCCTGACCAGAAGCTTACCGTTAACGGACAGGTGCATTCAACCTCAGTGGTGGTAACCAGCACCGTGCCTGCCGATTATGTTTTCAATGCAGATTACTACCTGCGTCCCCTGGCCGTTATAAAAACTTATGTTGATAAAAACCATCACCTTCCTGATGTGCCCGCCGCTGCCGACTTTAAAAAGGACGGTCAGAACCTTGGCGAAATGAATATGCTGCTGCTTAAAAAAGTGGAAGAGCTGACGCTTTACCTGATTAATGAACATAAAGTGAACGAAACACTGCAAGCTCAGGTAGAGGAACTAAAATCGCAAATGAAACTATTGACAAAAAAATGAACGATAAAAACAAAAATAAATCATGAAAAAGCTACTTATTGCAATTATCCTTCTTTTATTATTTTCTGCTTATTCCCAGGCTCAAACGATATCATATGGCAGCCTATCGTCGAATAATAACGGTACACCAAACTGGGTAAAAGTTGGGACAGCGACGATGCCGCAGGGTGGAAATGATGCTTACATTCGGTTTATATCGGAATCAGGATACAATGCCAGTATTATTCAGATAGGGTATGTAGAGCTACATATCAAAACCAGTAATTATATCAGCATAGATGGAAACGGCTTTGGCTTTGCAGCTACCGCGGCTGCATTTGGCCGCAGTAACTTCATGCAGTATATACATATAGTACCAAATGCCAGTGGAGTGAGTGCATCGGCTTATACGATTTACGCCTATTGCGGGAATTACTCGGGCAATTCATTTTACTCTGCCGAGGTTTCTTCCGGCTGTAGCTGGGCAAGCAGCAATACCCTGGTAGCAAGCGATCCAGGTGGATATAATGTTGGTTTTGAATTCCAGGTAAACAGTACATCGCGTTTTATGGGAAATGTCGGCATCGGAACCTTAAACCCCGACCAAAAACTAACCGTTAACGGGCAAGTACATGCGACATCAGTTGTAGTAACGAGCACCGTACCTGCCGATTACGTTTTTGGCGAAAAATATTACCTGCGCTCGCTGGCAGATGTAAAAACCTACGTCGATAAAAACCATCACCTTCCAGACGTACCCGCCGCAGCCGATTTTAAAAAAGACGGCCAAAACCTGGGTGAAATGAATATGCTGCTGCTTAGAAAAGTCGAAGAACTGACGCTGTATATGATAGAAAAAGATAAGGAGATAAAAAGGCAGCAAGACCTAATCAATCAGCAGGAAGCGCGGCTTAAACGCCTTGAAAAGCAACTTTCAAAGAGATAATGGAATCGAACTATCACTTTATACAAGCTTAGATTTGTTATGAAATATTATTTTTTCTTTTTTATCATAGTGTTAGGCGTATTGAGAGCATCTGCGCAGTCTATAGAATCGTATACCCACGCTATTGATTTTCTGCCCCCCCCTCCCAATGCCACGGCCATCATGAAGCATGACGCATTAACAATCAGTAAAAACACAGGTTCACCCAATATACATATCCCGCTCATGCCGCTAAAAGGCGTGAAGCTAAACCTCGGTGCATCCATCAGCTATGCCTCTACCGGGCTCAAAGTAGACGAGATTGCCTCGCGTGTGGGCATGGGGTGGACGATACAGCTTGGCGGAGTGGTGACACGTACTGTTAGAGGTGCGCCGGATGAAAAAACTACACGTCTAACCCCGCCATCATTTACCCAGGATTGCGGCACTTATAATTACTTTATGAATGCCACTGCTGATGTAGCCCCAAATGATACAGAGCCGGACTATTTTACCTTTAGCATGAACGGCCTTTCAGGCAGCTTTGTATTGGACGACAGTATGAACCCGGTGATACTTAGCGGTCAGAAATATAAGGTAGAAACCAACTTTTTAACAAGCGCTGCATGGAATTTTAAAATAACGGATGACCAGGGAATAGCTTATTATTTTGGCGGCACGAATGCTGTGGAAAAAACGAAAAGGCAATCTACCTGCGGACCACGCAATTTTACCGACCCCTTGCCTGTGAGCTGGTACCTGATAAAGATACAACACCCTAACGGCGAAACGATGAGTTTCGGTTACCAGGCAATCACCTATTCTTATGATACAGGCTATTCGGAAACCCAGCAGTGGAAGTACCTGATAGCCGGGTATGACCTTGATGATCCAACGCATGCGGTTAACGTTGATTGCCCTGACTGCAACCCGGTTTCCGACAGCTATTGCGTTTCGAAAGTAACTACTAACGGCGTTAAGCTGTCCACAGTATCTTCGAGCGCAGGATACTCAATGGCTATCTCCTATACATCCAGGACAGATTGTAATGATCAGCTAATAGACGGGCTTTTTTATTACGGTCCCGATGGTACTACTATTGGCAGCTACGGTCTTTTTTACGATATGGTACAAAGCAATCTTCAGTATGCCAATGCTAACGGCACCAATACCGGCTACGATAAGACACCATATTTAAAGGCCCTTTCCGAATACGCGGCAGGTGGTGCTGCGGTAAACGAGCACTTGTTTACATATATAACACCCACATTGCGCGCCCCGAGATTATCGCTGGCCCAGGACCATTGGGGATACTTTAACGGTGTTGCAAGCAACCATTCATTCATCCCTACGCCGTCTACAACTACGTTGATAACCGATTTTCCCAGGGCGACGGCGAATAGAGAGCCGCAGGAGCAATATGCAAAGATGGGTATGCTATGTAAAGTGCAGTACCCAACAGGCGGCTCTGATACTATTATTTACGAATCGAATAAGCAAACAACGGCTGTAGCGCAGCCAACCCACGTATTTTACGGTCAGACAACAGGCTCGGGTGATCACACTAATATTATCACTAATTATACCTTAAATATACCGACCGCCCAAAATGTGACCGTTCACTTTACTTGCGATTCAACGGGCTTTATTGACCACCTGCACAACGTAGGCGACCTTACCATTACAGGCGGGGGCACTACCATCACTCATCAAACACTGGCACCCGGCCAATCGCTGGATATGAATTTTACCCTGGGGGGAACTTACAACCTTGCGGTACAGGCAAATGGTGCAACCGTTACATCGCGGGCCATTGTTACCTACCATGCCAGTACTTTAAGCGGCGCCGTGGTGGACGTACCAACGGCCGGGGTGCGGGTAAAAACAATTATTACGTCAACCCAGGGACAACCTGCTCAGGTCAGGAATTTTTATTACGGCGAATTGTCCACCATGAATACGTCGAGTTTAGTAAACGTTCCGATTCCGGTTTATAACGTTAATACCAAAACACCGCTTACCTGCCAGCTATTTATTGGCGGCGGCACCGGAACGCAGCAGGATTATGGCGGCTACTGTACAGGTATTGCCATGCACTCCAACTCCCAGCGTAACCTTTATGACTTTTCAGGCTCGCCTATCAGCTATTATTCGGTTATTGAAAGCATCGGCCCGAATTTTCAGAGCGGGGGTATTCAAACGCGCTTTTACGTTGAACATGACGCGGCAGGCCAGATGATTTTTGGGCGCGACATACCCAACGCCACCTATAGCAACTTCAGTATCAATTACAATGGCAAAACCAGGGAAGAAACCATATTAAAAAAGGCCCCGTCGGGTGCGCTGGTTCCGGTAAAAACCACGTTATATACTTTCAAGTCGGATACAGCCGGGACACGAATCATCAGCGGTTATGCCGTACAAAAGGACTATAACAAAACCGAGCAGGTGATAGGCTGCTCACCGCCTAATAGCCCGATACTGGCTACCTTGTTCGACCCATTCAGCGCGGTTCGCTATGATATTATGGCTCCGTGGGTTTATAACGATACGGTTACCGTAAAAACCTTCGATGTGAATGGCCTAAACCCTATTATTTCCACAACGGTAAGTAAATACGAGAATACAGCGCACCGCCAGCTTACCTACCGGCAAACCAATACCAGCGACGGGCACTTAGATGTGACCAGACTGAAATATCCGGCAGATTACAGTTCAACCCCGGTATATGCATCAATGATTGCCGCCAACATCATCTCGCCCATACTCGATATGACGACCTATAAGGATACGGCAAAGATGGCGGAGCAAAAGATTAACTATGCCGACTGGGGCAACGGCAACTATGCGATGGCCTCTGCCCAAAGCTCATTTTACAGCGCACCGCTGGTGACCGACGGTACGATAGACAGCTATAACAAATACGGTAGCATCACCCAATATACCGGTAAAGACAAGCTTACAACGGCCATTTTATGGGGTGGTAAGCGCGGGCAATACCCGGTTGCCAAAATTGCGGGAGCAACTTACGCCAGCGCAGTCAGCAACCTGGGCGTGGCGGACACAGCTTTATATACCATGAGTGAAGCCAGCACCCGCACACAAATAGACCTGGTGCGCACCGCGCTGCCCAATGCACAGGTTACTACTTATACCTACAAGCAAAAAGTGGGCGTAACCAGCATTACCGATCCGCGCGATAACATGAGCAGCTATGCTTATGATTACAAGGACAGGCTGAACAGCATTTTTGATGTAAACGGCAACATAGTAAAAAATTACAGCTATAATTTCGGCATACCTACGCCGGATAATACAACCGGCTGGGTGGGTAACGACTACATGCAGAACAGCTTCACCGCAGCATCCTGCGAGCCGGGCTTTACCGCGCTGGCAATTAATTATGGCATAGCCGCCAACACCTTTTTCGGGGCAACAAAGACGGATGCAAATTCGGCCGCCGCAGCCGCATTAGCGGTTCAGGGGCAAAGCTATGCCAACCAGTTCTCAACCTGTACGCACAATGCTCAGGTATATTGGAACGTGGAGCAAATACTCTCGTTTCAAAAATCCGATTGCGGGCCTAATTATACAGGGACCATGGTTTCTGATACCGTAAAAGCACACAGCTATAGCGGGGTAACCCAGTATGATGCCGACCAGCTGGCATTGTATAACCTGAATCAGGGCGGCCAGGCATACGCCAACGCACATGGAAGCTGCAATCCTAACTGTACCACCGGGAACTGTACCGGAAACGACAAAAAGTGCGTGAACGGCGTGTGCGAAACGGGCCAGAAAGTTTATACCAGCTCGGTGCAGGACCATGGTAGTTTGTGGACATGTACCTACCACTATCATTGGAGCGACGGCACCAATTCCGTCGATTATACAGAAACGTCTTCATCACAATGCTTTAATGTGGAGGAATAATCATGAAAAACAAGCAAAACGCTATAAATATAATGCTGAAAACAGCTGCCATTTTCCTGGTGTTAATTTCATCTGCAGCAACGAAAGCTCAGACTCTCGTTACCTCTCCTATGACAGGGACACCGGCGCCGGGCGATTATTATAATTATACAAGTATTACCGTAAGCCCATCGTTTAGTTTTACACCCACCGGATCGCAACACCTCTATTTATATGTATTGCCCGCGGGGTGCAATCCATTAGGCACAACACCTACAGCAGCACAGAATTACATAGCAACATCAACACCGCGCATTAGCGGAATAACAACTACAGCTCAGCTGGCCGGCCGCAGCACCTGCGACCTGATGCAAACCGTGCAGTATTTTGACGGACTGGGTCGGCCACTGCAAACCGTGCAGGTAAAGGGCAACCCCGATGCTACTAAGGATGTGATACAACCTTTTGCCTATGACGCCTACGGGCGCGAGATACTAAAGTACATGCCTTATACCCTAACAGCAAGCACGCCGGGCAGCTATCAAAGCGCTGCGCTCGACGGAGGCACAGGCTATACCAGTGGCGGCCAATATGCCTTTTACCAGGTTACCGGGCAGGGCTATGTAAACACCACCAAGCCTTTAGCAGGCATAGGCTTTGAACCATCGCCATTGAACCGGCCTGTAGAGCAGGCTGCCCCTGGTACCGACTGGCAGCTGGGCGGTGGGCATACCATACGCATGGAATATGGCGTGAATAATCAAAATGCTTTTGCCACTACACCAATTATCAATAACCCCGGCAGCAGGAAGGTGGCACTATATACCGCTACAATCAACAGCAACTTTACGCGTACGCTTACCCGCACAGGTAACACGGCAACGTACAATAACTCTACCCTGTCGCTCACCATAACCAAAGATGAGAACTGGAAAAGCGGTGCAGACAGCTGCCTGGGTACCACCGAGGAATATAAGGACCTGGCAGGCCGGGTAGTGCTGAAGCGCACCTATAACCTGAAAAACAGCGCCATAGAAATTCTGAGCACTTATTATGTATATGATAATGCAGGCAATCTTTGCTTTGTGCTGCCGCCCGATGCCAACCCGGATGCCGCCGCTGCCATTAGCCAGGCAACGCTCGACAACTTTGCCTACCAGTACCGCTTTGACGAGCGCAACCGCCCGACGCAGAAAAAGCTGCCGGGCAAAGGCTGGGAGTACACCGTTTATAACCCGTTGGATAAGGTGGTAGCCACGCAGGACAGTTTGCAGCGCGTAGCAGGCCAGTGGATATTTACCAAATACGACAATTTTGGCCGCGTAGTGATGACCGGAATTTGGGCCGGCACAGTTGGCTTAAGCCGCGCAAGCCTGCAAACCACGTTGAACGCTACCACCACCTATTGGGAAACTACAACCGGCACGGGCACTGGTTATACGACCGTAGCATGGCCAACGAGTGCAACTACACCGCTCACAATCAATTATTACGATAAATACACCAATATCCCCTCGCTGCCTGCGGCATACAGCGCACCAACGGGTGCCACAACCAATACGCAGGGGTTACTTGTTGGCTCGAAAGTAGCGGTATTGAATACGCCTGCCAATATGTTGCTGAGCGTGCACTATTTCGATCAGCTGGGCCGGAATATAAAAACCTACACCCAACATTACCTGGGCGGGACGCTGAGCAGCAGCAATTACGATGCGGTTGCCAGTACATACAATTTTATAAATATCCTCACGTCTATAAATAGACAGCATTTTAACACCACTCATGCAACAACACCATTGGTGACGATAAATGAGATTTACATGTACGACCATATGGGTCGTAAATTAAAAACTTGGGAAAAAATAATAAACGGGACGACGGCCACTGCAAAAACGTTAATAAGCAAAGCGGATTTTAATGAAGTTGGCCAAATAAAAACGAAACACTTACATAGTACCGACAGCGTTAATTTTCAGCAGAACATTGACTTTACTTATAATGAACGTGGATGGATGCTTACCAATAGCTCATCGCTTTTTGCCATGCAGCTATATTATAATACGGGCACAAACAAAGCATACAACGGTAATATAATGTATCAATATTGGGGAACACCGGGAAGTTTGACTAAGAATTACGTCTATCTGTATGATAGACTCAACAGGTTAGTGAGCGGCGCATCAACTGATCATAATGTTGAACGTGGCATTACTTACGATATGCAAGGCAATATCACTACCCTAAACAGAGTATATAATAATATCGTGATAGACAGTCTGACTTATAGCTATACGGGTAACAAGTTAGTAAGCATCATTGATAAGAGCTCGAACAATACCGGTCTTGTTGCTGCGACTACCAATTATAATTACGATGGAAATGGTAATCTTTCAAGCAATAGCAATTCTACAAATAGCGGACAGAATAAGAATTATTCCTATAATTTGTTGAACCTTCCGCAAACAGCTACGATTGCTGCCGGAACAATCACCTATACCTACGATGGCTCCGGGAACAAGCTAAGAAAACAGAGTCCAACTCTCGGGAATACTGATTATATAAATGGTATTCAATATAGTTCAACGATTACCGGCCTCCCTGATTTTATACAAACAGAAGAAGGTAGAGCGGTGCCCAGCGGAACCACAGCCTATAAATATTATTATTACCTAACTGACAATTTAGACAATACCAGAATAACCTTCGATAGCAGTACAGGTATCTCGACAATTTTGCAAAAAGACGATTACATGCCCTTCGGTATGGAAATCAATTGGAGCGTTGCTTCACCTAAGAATGAATATCTTTATAACAAGAAGGAATTACAGGAAGAATTAGGTTTATATGATTATAAGGTACGATATTACGATGCCGTTGTGGGAAGATTTACAAGCGTGGATAGACTTTCAGACTCTTACGTTTACAAAAGTCCTTATGATTATGCCGAAAACCGTCCAATTAACGGGGTTGATCTTGACGGTTTGGAATGGTCCGCAAAAGCCGAAGGAAATGGAAATACGAAAGTCTCTGTAAACGTTAAATTTACTTTTGATGTTGATCCGAAGTTGTTACCACAGGGTACAACCGTTGAAAATTATAAATCCGCTATTAATAATACTTTTAACCAGGTTTTCCAAAATTCGACTGAGGGCAAATTTTCGGGAGAGGTCACTTTTAACGGCGGGGACGTAGATAATTCAAAACAGGTAATTCCATTGTTAAGCCTTTATACGGCGGAAACACCCCCAGGGGCCAAATATGTAATTGGCGGAATAACGACAGATAACGCATCAGGCGTAAATATAATGGATAGAAATGGTAATCTAAGGACACCCGAACAAGTTGCATTAGATGCCTCACATGAATTGTTCCATACGGTTAGGGTTGCACATCCGATTGAGCAAAGTCAAGGACCGGATACTAAGCTTACTCATAATTCCGGCAATGATTACTCTACAACGCCTACTACTGATCCAAAAATCTCTTATAATATTATGATGTACCCGATGATTAAGGTAAATGGAACGAAATTGGGTGATCTATGGAAAGATAAAAAACCATTAAATTTAACGAAAGACCAAATTAAGCTAATTCTTGATGAAATAAAAAAACAACAGAACGGTCAAGGTTCAACAACGGATCGCAATCGTAGAAATTATTGGGACAATTATCCCGAGGAATAAAGAAACATCTTAATAAAAGAAATATGAAAAAGTTCCAAATTTTAATTCTAATTATCATTTTTTCTGGCTGTAAATCAATAAAAGCTCAGCATAAAGGAGACTGTAATCATGTCATCGATAGAGAACTAAATAAGGAAATTTATTCAGATCCGGATATTTTACCACAATTTCAAGAGGGGTTAGTTGGATTTAATAAATTTTTAATGAAAAACTTTAAATATCCCGATCAGGATACATTCCAGGGGCATATAAAGTATTCGGTTGTTATCGACAACGATGGTCAATTAATAGACGCGAAAATATACGGGAAAAAAGAGGAGGGGTACACTCCCTTTGATAAAGAAGCGATAAGAGTGATAAAGCTCAGCCCAAAATGGAAACCCGGAGAATGCAGCGGGAGAAAAATAGCCGTAAGAATGACGATACCTGTCAGATTGTGATCGCCATTTGATGGTCAACATCGCAATGAAGTCAATCTATAACACAGCCACAATATGTTGCTGAGCAGCAGCAATTACGATGCGGTTGCCAGCACTTACGACTTTGTGAACGAGGTAACTACCACCAAAAGGCAGCATTACAATACCACCCATACCACCACGCCGCTGGTGACCATCGACAACAGGTATCTGTACGATCATGAGGGCCGCAAGCTAAAAACCTGGCAGCAGATTACCAACGGCACCACGGCAACCACCAAAACGCTGCTCTCGAAGATAGACTATAACGAAATATCACAGGTATTGACCAAACACCTGCACAGTACCGACAGTACGAACTTTCAGCAAAACGTAGCTTACACCTATAACGAACGAGGCTGGATGCTCACCAGCAGCGCACCGCTGTTTGCCATGCAGCTGTATTACAATACCGGTACCAACAAAGCCTACAACGGCAACATAATGTATCAATACTGGGGTACGCCGGGCAGCCTGACTACAAATTATACTTACCTGTACGACAGGTTAAACCGGCTCAATAGCGGTGCCTCCAGCGATCACTTTATCGAGCGCGGCATAGCTTATGATATGCAGGGTAATATCACTAACTTAAGCAGGGTATGGAACAATACCCTGGCCGATAGCCTGTTGTATAGCTACACGGGTAACAGGCTGGTAAACATCATCGACAAAACAACAAGCGCGACGGGTTTGGTAGCGGGCACAACCAATTATACCTACGATGGTAATGGCAACCTGCTTACCAACAGCAACACGGTTAATATCGGGCAGAATAAAAGCTATACTTATAATTTGCTGGATCTGCCGCAAACAGTAACCATTAGCGGAGGCACAGTTACCTATACCTACGATGCAGGTGGAAATAAATTACGAAAGCAAAGTACAACACTGGGGAGTACGGAATATATCAGCGGTATTCAATACAATGCAACGATTACCGGGTTACCAGATTTTATACAAACCGATGAAGGAAGGGCAGTGCCGAGTGGCACCACAGCATATAAGTACTATTACTACCTTGGCGACAACCTGGGCAACACGCGTATAACTTTCGACAGTAGTTCAGGAACGGCAACAACCTTGCAGAAAGATGACTATTTACCGTTCGGCATGGAAATTAACCGGAGCGTTGCATCTCCTAAAAATGAGTACCTTTATAATAAGAAGGAATTACAGGAGGAGTTAGGGCAGTATGATTATGGGGCGAGGTTTTATGACCCGGGGATAGCAAGATTGATAATGATTGACCCTCATTCTGAAAAATATTTCGGTATATCCCCTTATACGTACGTCGGAGACAACCCAATAACTTTTATAGATCCAACGGGAATGGATCTTATTAAAATTAAGGTGCCCGATGGAAATGGTGGTACAAAATTTGCCGTTGTAGATAAAACTATTGCTAAACAGGCTTATGAGTTCGCCTGGAAAATGTACGATCAATATGGAGTAGTTGTAACCGAAAGTTACAGAACAGATGAACAACAAAGAGATGTACCTGGGTCTGGCGGCCTCAAAGCGCAAGTAGGCAAAAGCAGGCATCAACAGGGATTTGCTTTAGATTTTGGAGTTAAAGGAGCCTATTATGGAGACAAAGATTCACAGAAGAGTGAATCGCTTAAAGAATACAAGACAGAAGTTGGTCAGTATGGTGAAAGTGTGAGTGATTTTGATTGGCGATATGGCTTAAAAGATTATCCCCACTTTGAATTGGATGCGCGAGATAATGGTTATAAATCATTTGCCGATGCTTATGAAACTAATAAAAAATATTATAAAGAAAAAGGTGGAGTTGATGGATTGCCTATATATGACCCCAACGAAGAAACTGATGTGACGCTGACATACAAAGTTAACGGAAAAGATGTTACAGTTCATGGCACCAAATTGTCAGACAAGGAAATTCAAGCAATAAAGGATTATGCTAAAACATTACCGGAAAAAAACAAAGAAGATGATAAACAGTAAAAATTTAGGTATCGTAATGGGGTTATTTGTACTTTATAGCGTAATAGTACAAGGCAAATCATTAAAAAGCAATTCCTTGGGTAACGAGTACCCACTGTATTCTTTGGGTGAATTTAACTTTATGAATAAAAAAGATACTTCAACCTTTGATATTACAAATAACAGCGGAGTTAAGGTATTTGATTTCGATGATAACAATACATTAAATATAAGTTCTAAACAAATAAAACTAATCGCAAAAGAAGAATCTGAAGGCTCATATACCTTGTCAGTTAGGATAAAAGGTAAATTAATATTGTCAAAAAAACATATTAAAGGAATAAGTAAAGTTTTTCTTGATAAAGATTATTTGCTATTTTCAATTTTCACATACACTGATGAGGATGGTAATAATCAAGGTAATGGATATTTGCTAAATTTAAATGACAATTCAATTAAATTTTTCCCAAAGCAATTAGAGAATACTTGTAATCCCGTGATTATAAATAATTCCGTTTATTTTATAGACGGATTGAGCCTAATTAAAACGGATTTAAATTTTAAAAGTCAAAAGAGTTTTAAGATTGAATATTTAAGTCAAGGCAAAAAGAAAAACTTCGCCTACTTAGATACATATGTGATCTGTCGCTTGTCAAAACAGGATAGTATGAAACTTGTAATTGATTTTTCACCTTATAAATCAATGGATAAATGTAAATCTTACTGTGGTAACATAGATGCTTCTTCAAAAGTGATACTGTTGAAATAGAGTTCTTAGGTTAGTGAAATAATGAAATAAGCAGGCGGTATTCCTTTGGACGAGGTTAGGTGATAAACTAATTCTTTTCCAGAGAATTCTTATAGTTCTCTCGAACTACGCCTTTGCCCAGAAGCGTGATTTGAGTTTGATTAAAGTATTCGATACAACGGCATTCGAATTATCGTATAGTAAAAAAGCTATACCTAAAAGTTTTAAAAAACATTTTGAAACTGTGGACGCGCATAAGTTTACCGTTGCCGATCCTGAAGAAAATTGGCGTACATACCCAGCTTCTGGTCTAAGTTTAGCGCAGCGTAACTTAGACCTAAAATAAGCCAAGCATTCTGCTTGCGAGCCATGGCAACTACCGATGGCTTGGTATATAGCTACACAGGCAACAGGCCGGTAAGCATTATAGACAAAACAACAAGCGCCACAGGTTTGGTAGCGGGTACAACCAATTATACTTACGATGGTAATGGTAATGTGCTTGCCAACAGCAACACCGTAAATACGGGGCAGAACAAAAGCCATACTTACAATTTGCTGAACCTGCCGCAAACGGTAACCATCACCGGCGGAACTGTAACCTATACCTACGATGCAGGTGGGAACAAACTGCGAAAACAAAGTACGACGCTGGGAAACACGGAATACATCAGTGGTCTGCAATATGGCGCGACAATTACCGGCTTACCGGACTTTATACAAACGGAGGAGGGGAAAGCCGTGCCAAGCGGAACAACAGCCTATAAATACTACTATTACTTGGGCGACCATTTGAGCAACACGCGTATAACTTTTGACAGCAGCAACGGAACGGCAACAACTGTACAAAAGGATGATTACTTACCTTTTGGGATGAATTAACCGGAGTGTAACCAGCCCTAAAAATGAGTACCTTTATAATAAAAAGGAATTACAGGAGGAGCTAGGGCAATATGATTATGGGGCAAGGTTTTATGACCCGATGATTGAGAGATGGAACGCTATCGATCCATTGGCAGAAAAAAGCAGAAGGTGGTCTCCCTATAATTATGTTGTAAATAACCCGTTGCGATTTGTCGACCCGGATGGCATGTACCCAGAATCAATTCTTCAATATGATGCGTCAACAAATACATATCATTGAACAGAGAATGCAATTTATTTTCTGCATGTAATTACAGGAGTGGATCAATATTATCTACGAACAGCAATAATTCAGTCGAGCGATAATATGCGTTCGGATATACCATTTTACGCGAATAATAAGGGTGGTGGTGCAATAACACTTGGTTCTCATCCTATTGGTGCTACTATTACATTCACGCAAAACTGGTTCGATGACAATGCCAATCATTATGACGATCATGGGTACGGTCTAAATACTCTTGACTGGCTTGACCAATTATCTCATGAAGTGAGGCATATACCTCAAATTGGAAAAGCAGGAGGGTATCTTGCTTATGCGTCTACAGCCCTGGGACAATATGCCGCTTATGGGAGCCACGATAAAGCTCCGAATGAAATCGAGGCTGACCTCGGTTCAAAAATCTTCAGAGATTTTAAAGCCTTCGTAAGTAAAAATTATGGCGGTAACGCTTTATCTGGCTTGTTTGAGGCGGTTTCAAGGCATGCCGATATAAGGTCAACCATTGATAAATGGTGGTCTGAATATCAGGAGGATCATCGCAGAAAAACAAAAAAACTTTTGAAAAATGCGGGTTCCTTAGCTCCGGGTACCTATAATTGGAATGGCACAGACTGGGTGCAGCAATAATAAAATAACAATGAAAAAACTTTTTAATTTAATAAGCTTGGCAGGAATATGCATTTTCGGTAGTTCATGTAGTAATAACACAATCTACTTCGACCTGTCTAACCAAACCGTAAATACATGCAGTGGCAGATATATTTCCTCATTATATATTGAGAAGAGTGATTATTCAGAATATGGAACTTTTTCTGTAAAAGATGGACAGTCAGGCACCTCAAGTTTTAAGATTAACCTTCGGGGCGGCGGATACACTTTTGACCCTGGATCGTCTGGGAAAATGTTTGTAATTACTCCCAATAGTAAATTTATAATAAAAAACGTTTCTAACGGAGATGCAGCAGCTTCGCAAGTTGTTATTCAGACTGACTCTACTGGAAAGGTGGTCTTTGCGTCAAAAATCGCTTGCGATTAGGATAAATACCCTCTATGGTTGAAGTTTAGCATCGCGGAACTTCAACCTCATATTTTAAGCGTTCGGCTTAACGGGAACAGGGTTCCATCCTATAAGCAATGCTTAGGTGATTTTAGTGTTAGGTATGTTTCGCTAATCGTAACCCGGGAACGGAGAATAAAAAACCGTTCTGAAGCCAATATGAAAAGCTTTCAAATTTTAATTTTACTTATTCTTTTCTCTTGTTGTGAATCAATAAAATCGCGACATAAAAGTTATTGCAGTAACATATTTGATAAGGAACTAAAAAAAGAAATTTACTTAAATCCAAACATTTTACCAGAATTTCCTGATCCACACTGTTCCGCGGAACAGTACAGAGGGCGTTGCAATATAATCGAATATTAACAGGCTTTTAACCCTATATTCTCCGAATTTAACTGTACACAACTGTTCCACCTGTACACACTGTTTCGTGGAACAGTACGGTTGCTAAGAAGGAATTGCACGAGCTAATTGTTTCGGAAGCACCTTTTTACTGAAAACTATTACTCATCTGGAACAGCGGCAAATACATCGAGATTAAAATAATCCCAACTATCAATCCCAAAAAGATGATGATCAAAGGCTCCATCACGCTGCTAAGGGTGCTGGTTTTGTATTCAACCTCTTCGATGTATTGTTCGGATATCTTGCCAAAAAACAGGTCGAGCTGGTTGGTTTCTTCGCCCACTTTTATCAGCTGGATCATTTTTGAGGGGTAGATTTTAAACTGCTGCATACTCTCGTGCAGGGATTTGCCCTTCATGATATCTTCTTCTACCTTTTGCAGAGATGATTCTATGGGGTAAAAGTTTATCATCTGCTTAATCAGTGCAATGGCGCGCAGCAGCGGTAGGTGTGCATTGATGAGTAAGCGCATAGAATTGCAAAAGCGGGCGAGATATATCTTTTGCACCAAGTTACCTACCACAGGCGCGCGCATTAATAAGCGGGTCGATATTTGCCGGAATTTCTCGGTTTTCCGTGTAAACATAATAAACGTCACTATCAGCCCGATCAGAATCATTCCTCTCCAGAAATTATCGCTTAATGCATTTGAGATGCCTATTATTTTTTCTGTTATCCAGGGCAATTTGCCGCCAAAGCGTTTAAATACGTCGCCGAACATAGGCACTACAAACTTCAGCATAAAAAATACCGCGCCCAATGAGGTACATAATACCACGCAGGGATAGGTTAAGGCCGAGGTGATTTTGCGGCGTTGCTTTATTTTGTTGTTGTAGAAGGCCGCGAGGTCCTGCAAAACCTCTATCAGCTTGCCGGTCTCTTCGCCTATTTGCAGGCTATAAACTTCATACAGCGAGAATTTTGCCGTTTGTTTTAACGCATCCGAAAAGGTAGCGCCGCCTAAAACGGCGTCCTGTATGCTCAAAAAAAGTTTCTTGTCCTGCTCTTTCTGTTGGTCTGCGGTTATAAGCTCGAAAGCGCTTTTAAGGTTGATGCCGGCCTGTAGCAGTGAGCTTAACTCAAGATAAAGATACTCCTTCTTTTTATCGTTCAGTTCTTTGCTGCCGAAGCTTATATCGCGGTTAAGCAGCGCCACCAGCCCGCCGTTGTCATCTTTTGCAGATGGCTTTGCGGGCTTCTTCGTTTCATATCTGCTCAGGTCAATTGATGGCATCCGGCGTATTTTCTACAAGGTTTTCTGAACTGTATACTTTGGTATAATGATACGGTATTTTTTCTTTATCGAACTGCACGTTAAATAAAAGCTCATCAACCCGCTTTAAATTCCCACTGCCTGCCAAACCTATTACGGGTGCATTTTCGAAATTTGTGATAAGCCCGTCCGTTTGTACCTTAAAGGTATCGATACTGGCGCCTTTCCTGGTTACAAAGTCGGCGTAAAATTTATAGGTAATTAAAACGTTATCTTTTTTTATAGCAATATCCGATTGGTCTTTCGAGATGATAGCCGCCTGGTCAAAATCACGTTTTAACAAGTGGTCGAGATTGTACAATACAGCAAGCTTGTTGTTTTTGTCGTTAAAAGAGTTGTACGATTTTATGATAATGGAATACGATGTATAGGCAATCCCAATCAGCACCGCCGAAATTAACATGGTGATGGTTACCTCCATTATGGTGAATGCCTTAACCTTATTCATGCGCAATGATAACTTTTTGTAATTCGGCAACCTTTTGTTGATTTTGGTCAAAGGCTGTCAGCCCTATTTTCAGCAAGGCAGGATTACCATTATATGGCTCAATTTTTTGTTCAATCTTAAAATCATCTACGATGGTTGATTGCGCAGTTGAGTCAGGCTGTTGTTGAAGCTTTATCATCGTTTCCTGCAATATCAACTCCGCCTTTAATTTTTTTGCCGACGGGGAAGAGCGAACCACGTTACTATATATCATCATAGCAATGCCGAACACCACTACGATGATTACCATCGAGACCACCACCTCGAGGATAGTCGAGGCTTTTACCGTTAGTTTGCTTCCAGCCATTGCAATACTTTTTTTGATTTTCCGCTAACCGGCGTTAATGTGCTGGTAAGGTAGTAAGGCGAGAGCGCTTTGGAGTTAATAGTTGTATTAATCAGGTAGTTTTCAAAGCGGGTAAATGCGTTTTTATACAAAAATGTGCTGGTAAAAGCGCTTCCATCTATTTCGCTTTTGTCGTTTAGTTCCAATTGCCCCTGCGCGTAAATCTGCCCCTTAACCGTGGCGTTTTTCCCGATGGAAATAATGGGTGGTATAGGTTTTTCTTCTTTTTCATAGGTAAATATTACGCCATTTATAACCGTTTTCTCACCGATAATAATTTTCTCCTGGATGTTTTTTACTGCGGGTTTAAAACGCAGTACACCAAGACATGACGGGTAGATAAATTTGCAGTTGCTCCCTACGCTGATGGAATCCGCAGCAAAAAGCTGGCAGTTGCCGTGAAAGCCGCTTTTAACTACAATAGCCCTGGCATAGATAAGAATGTTTTTAAGTGCGGCGGTACTATCGATAGTTACCGTGGTATCCGAATAGATTACAACATTACCGCTTATACTGGTATTTTCTAATAATAGCGGCTTTTTCTTAAAGTTGTAATACCTTGTTTGGGTAAGGAAGCTTTGCCGGATGGTATCTTTTCCGACCAACGTACTGTCGCCTTTGGTTTCCTGCGATGTAAACTGTTGCAGTTGATTCAACCAGGTTTCGGCTAAGGCAGGCAGTTTTTTTTCGCTGGAGTGTTTTCCGCCGATTACTAAACGTTTATCACCATCGTAAGCTTTGCCATCAACATAAGCCGTTTGAATGCCGGCTTTGGGGATAAACGCCTCGCCGCGGATTACCGTTTTACCGCTTACCGATACCGGCCGGTCATTGTCGGCCAGGTAAAGCGCCGCCCATTTTGTTGAGTCGATGCTACTGGCTATCGAAAAAACTTTAAAAACAGTATCTTTTTGTATAAAGGATTTTACAACCCCTATAGTATAAAGCCCCCAGGATGTTTTTTTTAGGATAACAGAATCGGCATCGCCGCCAAAAAGGCTTAGCGTTTTTCCGCCGCTGTAGGCCGTATCAGCGCTTGCCAGTAAAATATTTACCCCCGAGCCCAGGTTGTTTTCAAGCGCATTAAACCGGGACTTTTTTTGAGACTGCTGCTTATAAAAATATGCAACCGCCACCAGCGATGAACATATTATGCCTATCACCAGTGCAATTATAATTACCATGTAAAGCGCGGATGCCTTTATCATCATATTACAGCACGTCTTTTAATTTGCCTTGCGCGGGGTGTCGACAGCAGGTTTGCTATCCTTTTTCTTTTTAAAGATGTTAATTCTCTTCCAAAAACTAATGGTACTGTCGGGAAGCAATACACCCTGTTTCCAATGAGTGATTTTAATAAGATTGCCACCTTCATTCCAGCTTTTCCACGTGCCATTTTTCAGGCCCTTGTCAAAAATGCCCTGCTCCTTTAAATTCCGGGTTAGATAAAACTCGTTATATGCGCCATTCAGCAGCCTGCCGCTAAAGCCGCCCTGCGTGATGTGAATTTTATTGCTGCTATACCAATAGTAAAAAAAACCTGTATTGGGTTTCGGTGCGGAGGCGACCGGGATAACCTCGGCTTCGATAATTTTATCAGGTTGCAGAATCCGCACTTTATTGGCCCCAAAATCCGGAACTTTTTGAGCGCTTGCCAGGCAGGGCACAACCAACAAAAGCAGTATGATAATATTTTTCATAAAGTAGCCGGCTTTATGGTAATGAATTTGGTTTTACCCTGAAAACCTATCTTAATAGAATCGCGCATATTTTTAAACAGTTTTACGCCGGCTCTCGTGTCACCTTCCGTCATAGTAAAATTCTGCCCGTTAATAACAACCATAGTTATCATTTTTTTCGAAGCCGGGTTACGTATATACCCGGAATACTGGATGAAGCCCCAGTTAAATGCAGGTGCTACAGATCTTGGCCTGCCTGTCGCCTGGCTGGAAATATTCCTCCTTACCGATATCGTCGCCGTATCCTTTTGCTTTACAAGGCCAAACGGGTCGCGATAGTTTAATAAGAGTTTTGAAGTGTCTTTAGGTATGGCAAAGTCATTATAAGCTTCCTTTGATTTGATGGGGTTCACTACCGGAATTTCATCATCGTCTCCACCGACGGCGGCAAACACCCGGTAAAGTATGAGGCCCCAAACCACGATAACAACAGCTCCCAGCAAATAAGTAACGGCTTTATTCTTCATCCTTACTGTATCACAAAATGCCTTAAATCGCTTGCCGGTCCTTCATTTCCGGCAGCATCAACCGCCGAAACTTTCCAATAAACCTTATCGCCCGAGACCCCTGAATTAAAGCTGTAAGATAAAGCGTTGAGCGTTACGGGGAAGCTGTTATTGTACAGCGTAGTCGAATCGCTTTTATAAACATAAAGCTTATATTTTGCACCGGCTTCCGTAGCGCTCCATTGCAGGGCAACCGGTAAACTGACAGTTAGGTTGTCAGCCGGAGCCGTAACAGCTACCGCCTTTGGCGGCATATGGTCATAAGTAACCAGGTTTATAGCCGACCATAATGATTGAGCCGTATCATTCTCTGCTCGCACGCGCCATTGATAATGCCGGTCGGCTGGGAAAGTATAGCTTACCTGAAGCCCAGAGATAGGCATATTGGCTAGTACCTTACTTTCATCAACAAAATTGTTACTATCAATTTCGAAACGGTATTTGGTAGCCCCATACAGGCTCGACCATTGAAAAACTACGGTGGTTTGATTGGTAATAAAGTTATTACCGGGCAACGAAAGCTGAACGGTTTGCTGTTTGATGGATGATGGCTCAACCTCAAATGACCTGGGTGAAGTATATTCCGTGCCAGAACTGCCGTTTGCGGCCATTACACGCCATTGATATTTTCCGGGATTAAAAGTAAATAAAAACCTGTTGCGTGTTACAACTGTATCTAATACCAGGCCGCCGGGAGCAGCAAAGGTTTGTGTTACAACCTGCAGCCGGTACGATAGCGCGTGTTCTACTTCGTCCCACCAAAAGTTTATGGCATAATTGCTGCTTTGAGAAAGATCCGCTGGCGCCTCGAGTTGAATCAGTTTGTTTTTTATGGAAGGCTCAATAATCGCATCACATGACTGGAGCAACCAGACCCCGGCTGCCAGAAAAGCAAATGAATAAAGTTTAAGTGTATGACTCATTAGGCCTAAATTAACGGAATATTTGCATATGAGCATAAGCTTGCTCCAAATTTTTTTAAAATATCTTAAGGCTTGATAAGTGGCTGGCAGGCAGGCGCGTATTGAAGTCAGGGTGTATTAAAACACGATGCTGATGTCTTTTGCGAAGCAGAAATATTAGCAAGCCCCGAAATGTCACCGATAGAGAATGGGGGAACGCCCAGTAGATGACAGAGATTTAACCTCGCATTTATAAAGCATTGCGAGAATAATCTCAAAACGGTTTTATTTTTGAGAAGAGGTAAAATGTTTCTCAAGCGCCACCGGAGGTTGTTAAGCGTGTAACTGATTGTTGAATTAAGATCGTTTTGTTTAAATAAATGAGAAATAATTGAAATTAATTTTTTAGTTTAGAAATGCGATATTAACCAAACCCATTTACACAATTTAATGATTTAGTCAATAATTTTGTCGAGGTACATAAGGCAGGTATTCACAGACCTCTCTGCCGTACACATCATAGGCATGTGGCTGCACCACGTCAGGCTGCCCATTATCTGTATGGTTTGTATGAGGCGGCCAAGGCCGTCCATATATTGTATGCCCTGCATCATTTGGCAGGTGCTGAGGCCAGCCAGCTAGTTTTCATCGGTAAGGCCAGCTATGCGGGGCGTATTGGTGATGATGTAGTTGGGGTTAAGCGTAGGGCGGGTTGTCAGGCTCAAACAGTCATAAGCCTGTATAGAGGCCGTAAATGATTGTGTCGTCGTAAAATCTACGTCGAGTGTCACCCAGGTATTGCTGTTGTACCCGTATTTATTTCCATACCAAACGGATAATAGTCATCTTTTGGTAAGTTACTACAGAATCACCTTCGGCTTACTCATCATACACCTCACATCTCATTTAGTTTAAAGCTACCACATTGTACATCACTTAGCAAAAATAAAATAGCCCGCCTGTTTGCAAGCGGGCTAGCGGTTTGGTTGTTGTGCAAGTTCTCTACCTGTATGGCGCGTCACGAAGCCTTTACGCTGTAGGCTGGCCCGACATTCTCGCGCCTGAAGGGGGGGGCGCGGCAGCTTCAGGATCTCTCCCGTCTTCTTTTCCCAATCAGGCGCGAGTATGACGGGCTGCCTGTGCGCAATGGCTACTCGTGACGCCCAAGCCAATATGGTTTACATTACTTGCGGCATACTCTGTCATACTGCCCACATCCATTTAGTTTAA